>Ga0179593_1336592_pt1 | contig 13649 bp, 17 predicted proteins | sample CZODoug2_1_08_16_FD_185931 | JGI IMG/M metagenome (GOLD analysis project Ga0179593, IMG submission 185931) | Vadose zone soil fungal communities from Angelo Coast Range Reserve, California, USA - CZODoug2_1_08_16fungal (PacBio error correction) | ecosystem: Environmental > Terrestrial > Soil >... | reverse complement strand
CGGATGGCCAAAGGTCTGTTTGATTCCTTCTTTTTTTGGTTTGCCGGTCCACCTTTCGGCAAAATTTGCACACCTTAATTCTACGGAGGACCGTTGGCGCCTAGGAACAGGTAGAGATCTCGGACCCTCTTTTTAGCGCCGCTCTGAAACCCGCCAGCCGGTCCTGCGTTCCATGCCCAGACCACCCCCCCTCTGCACCCTCTGCTCAACAATGTTGTGGTACGGGACCTTTTTTTCTGCACTCGAGAAACCCTTTTTGATCCCTTGTCGAAGATGACCCCCTTTCTCAAGAGGGTTTTTTTTTTGACCCCAGCAAATGCCCTGAGGGGTGATTTTGTTTCGCAGGGTTTCACTCACTTTCCCCCTCTTACCCCATATTGCAGCGGCTCCAGAATTTGTTATCGAGGGCTCTTTTTCGTTTTCATCAAATCTCCGACCTTTCCAGCCCCCCTTCTTTGACTTTCAGAAAGATAGTCATCCAATGCTTTGATTTTTTAAGGAAATCTTGCCCGTCTCCCCCTGTCATTTACCGTAAAAGATCGAGGTTTATCACGCCTTTTTCCTGAATACTTTAGTTTTTTCCTGGCGATAATCTTTTCGTTTGTCCGGGCTAAGTAACCATTCTGACTTTTTTTTCTCCCGTTAGTCGGAGGAAGAACGATGAACCTGGTCATACTCCCCCTTTCGGTCTTTTCCCCCCCGGCCGTTCGGGTGAACTGCCTCGTTTTCCTTGGCAGAGTTCTTGGCTTCCTTTCCCTCTCCTGTGTCTGTAAAGCATCACGACCCATTTTGACTTTACGACGCCGGACTTAACTTTCCGGGATTTCTAATTTGTTCCTGGGGAGTACGCGCTTTCCCCCCTGAACTTCCCGCCCAGGTTCGCCTTCTTGCGGTAGAGACCCTTCATCGCTCTAGCGATACCGTACAACTAGCGAGCACTGCGCGTTTCCTTTTTGATTAAACGAATTGCCGCAATAGGCTGGTTCTCGTCCTTTTTACTTGATACCCCTCCCACCTGAAAAGCACCCTTATGAGGTGAGGTTTTTTTCTTCGTTCCCAATTAACAATCAATCCATCTTCAGCCGGATTTTTCCCAGTTCCGCAACTTTTGAAATACTTCTTCTTCTTTCGGTTGTTGTTTGCCATCCTCTTCGAAAGTTAGTCCTTGACGCTTTTTTCTCCTTTCGGTTAGGCGATGGGAATCGTGTGCTTTCTGGCCTAGTTAGTCCGTTTTTTCACATGAACACAAATCCGCCGGGTCCAGGTTCCACGATTTTCCAATTCGATCAATGTCAGGCCTGATTCTCTCCCCCCCCCATCCCAATAATAAAGCTGGCCCGCCCCGTATTTTTCCCATCTCCCCAGTTAGCCTGGAGGTTTGTTTTTTTATTTTTTTGAATGAGCGGGTCGGTTTTTAGCTTTTGCATATCCCTTGTTGAGCTCGATCTTCCCCTCCCCCCTCCTTTCCCCCCCCTTCTTCATCAATTAGAAAATCGTGGCCCCCTGGATCGCAGTATCAATTGAGCTTTTCTTCCATTAAGGCACTATAAGGGTTTTTTTTTTGCCCTCTGATGTTGGTTCCTTTCTAGGCTGATCTTTTGATTCTTCCCTGGACTTTTTTCCCCTTTCCTCTGGAATTCCAGGACTTGAACTTCATCCTCCTCCACCATCTCAGATACGTTTAAACCTTCCCGCGCGAAAGTCCTTTTCCTGAAGGCCTGCGAATGGCCCACCGTTCTGACGTGAGACGTGTCTTCACAGCTTTCCCTTCCTTCTTTTGGCTGGTTTGATGCTTGGTGATTCCTCCCACCACCTCCTTTCAGTTCTCACGGAAGTCTGCATCAAAATTAATAGTACTGTAGTTCTCTTCCCCCTCTTTTCGACATGGAGCGTGCCTTTATACTTAACCTTCAGCCTCCCTTCAGTTTCAAACTGGAACTTTTTCTCGACCGTTAAGACTCGATTCCCCCTTTTCTCCCAAATTGATAAGCAGGTAACTTTCCAACCTTCTTCTTTAAGTTCCCCTATGCTTGAAGGTTGTGTGAGGACCCAGAGGTCCCTTTTGGGCGAACCCGCGGCGCACCTCTCTTTCATACCATCCTGGATCCCTCCTGGGCAAAAGCCTATTTCCGCCTTCCAATATTCCCCCAGTGTTCTGGAGTCAAAAAAAGGGAATTCACTAGGCGGCACGTACCATGTCTCAAAAGCATCCACCCATGGTTACGGTGGCCCATTCGTACTAAATCCTCAACTCTATTCCCCCATTTACACAGACCTGCTACTCCCCCCCCCTCCCCTTCGTTATAATCCCGCTATGTTGTTCACCTTCCTTTCATTTTGAAACCCCCCCTTTTAAAAAAACCGGCCCGTATTTCAATTTTTGACGCCAATGTTTCCTTTCAACAGATGTTTTTGCCTCTTCGGACGATTCTGCCAAGCCCTTGCCTCTATCCACCGGTTTCCGTCCGTAGAATCGTTCCTCTCTTTTCTCACCCGGCCCAGCCAATCAGTGCATTTTCATGCGTGTACAACTTCCCTACAGAAAAAAGTTCTCCATTGTGTCTTTTTTCCCCCCCCCTTCTTCCCACACCCAGTTTCTCGAACCCCCTCTCTGCATTCTTGGCCCGGAAAAACAATGGTTTGTTTGAAAAAGTTTTTTTGACAGGTCTCAATTTCGAAGTCATTGCGCCGAGGATGTTATACGCCGGCGAGGACAACCCTTCTTTTCACTACCTGACCCTTTCCGCAGGAGCTCTTTTTCCCCCCCCTTTTTAACGGGTTAGACCCCACTCTTCTTCGACTCCCATCCCTTGCCATCATCCAATCTCCCCCTCCGTTGTTTTTCCTTATGTGGCCAAAGTCTTTTTTTCCTTTTTCCCTTTTTTGGAGATGGGCGGTCTTTTCGAATTGCCACCCCCTTTTTTTTTTCCCCTACCCTCGGACAGGATTTGTGATTGTGTGTTCTGAGTCGTATTTTTTCTTTCTGCTTCCCCCTCCCTCCCATCAGCCGGTCTTTTTCTTTTCCCTTCACACGTTCCCCCCCTTCCTTTAAAATGTTTTTCGGGCCCCCCCCCCTTTTTGAAGGGAGAGCCCCTGTGTTGACTTTTTATCCTCTCCCCCCTTCTTTTTGGACCTCCAGACTTTTCTCTCTCTTGTACTATTTCTTAGCTTTGTGTTTGGTGATAGAGGCGTAATTCGATGTCTTGATTTTTGTCGGTGGAGAGTCCTCAGGGGACCCCCCTCCCTTCCGCCATTGCTGTATTTGACTTTCAGATTCGTTACCCAAATGCTTTGTTCACGATCTGCCCTTCCCTGACATTCAAGTTTCCCTTGCTCTGGCTGCTCCCGCTGTTTTAAAGGACTCTTTTTTGGAAATGGTGATCCTTTTCCGCGTTCACCTTAAACATTTTGCCTTCTCGGCCGTTGCAGTCCGATTTTTCCTTTTTCCCCCTCTTTTTCCTAGTCTTCGGACAGGCCTTTTCTGTGCCGTTTCCCTTCCCGGCCCGTGTGCCAGGCGAACCCTTGGCTCTGTCACTCCCCCCCGTCCTCACACCTGCTTTAGGAAGTTCCCTATTCTTTTTCTTCTTCAATTTTAGACTGGGGAGAGACGATCGGATGAACCGTCGCTTCCTTTTCCTATGGAAGAGAGTTTGACCCTCTTATCGGGATGGATCACCAGCCTTTTATTTCGGGCGAACGCAGTGGCGCATCCCTTTTGCCCCTTTTACGGCATTCGGTTCTTCCGGATATCCTTTTCCCCTGACCCATTTTTGAACCCCCCATTCTTTTTTTTTGTCCATTCCCCCTCCCCCTCCAAAACTTCCAGCGCCGGATGAAGGACCTTTCCCCCCCACAGCGTCCGCGCTTTTCTTCGCGTCGGAGTTCTTTTTGTCCTCTTTTTTGAATGCAATTATTTTGTGCCTCGTTTTCTAGAGGTTTCCTTTCCCCGACGCGGCGGTCCCTCCGCAGCCTTTCCCCCCCCTTCCTTTCCAGGTTAAGCATCCCCTCCCCCGATCCCTTTCAGCGCTTCCTTCACCACCTCAACGATGGCGCCACCCGTCCCCCCCCCCTTTCTCGGGCCGAGACCCCCCTTCCTATTGATGCCTGCTAGGTTCAGATTTCCCCAGATTTCGATGTCTCTTGCTGGCTAGCGGGCTGTCTTTTCCTTTGTAACCTCCTTTTTTCCGATCAGCTCACCGCCAGGCTCCTCCGTTCCCCCCATTCGAAAAATTTTTCACGCTTCACTCTCCGCATCATTTCAGTTCGTAGGCCACTACTTTGCTTTGAATACCGTAGGGATCTTTTCTTTGAATCTCGGCCTGTTCCCCGTGAGTTGATGTCTGGCTCTGGTTGTCCCAGTTTTGGCGGTCAAGCGCCGCGGACCTCCCTTAATCCTCTCTAACGACCCTTCCCGCCACAATCCCACCTTCTCCAATGGGAAACCTAAGACCTGTTGCCTTCCCTTTTACTTTGCAAAACGTAGGATACGCTGGCTTTCCCCGGACCCTTCTCGTATTTTTCTTTTATGGATTGAAGCTTAAATCCACTGTCCCAATCCCCTTTCTTGTGTTGATACAGTCTTTAAGCTTTTCTCTCCCCCTCCTTAGTTATGCATTCTGCAGCATTCCTCTTGACGAACTCGTCGCGTTTTATCCCTTTTTGTTCAGAATCAACTTTCCCCCTCTTTAGGTCCTTTCCCCTTCATTTGCGATCCGTGAGTCCTCCACATGTCTCCACTAAATTTCGAATCCTGGGAAACTTTTTCGTAAATCAGGATGTTTTCCCAAGAAGGTTTGTTCCTCTTTCCGTCTCATCACCCTCTCTCGTCTTCCATTCCCTGACCTTTTTCCAGACGCCGTCAACATTCTGTATTCGAAAGTTTTCCCCAAGTAAGGGTTTTTTTTTTCTTCCCCATCTGCAGAAAATCCCCGCACGTCCTTGACCGTGACACCCTTTTTGGCCTCGGACACTGCACGCTCCAAATCTGTTCAAATTTAACTACCTTTCTTTCCCTTTTCCCCACGGCCAGGCAGTGTCTCTTCCCGCTCTCTCGGGGACCTTCTTGGGGGTTTTTGTTGACAATGGTGAGACTCCACCTTACCCACTACCCGTGACCTCTCCCTTTCTATCTGGTGTAAACTCTTTGTTTCAAACAGCCATGCGTGGCTTGATCTTTTTGCCCCTTTTCCCCCTTTTTTCCACCTCTCACCAGGTTCTTTTTAGAAGCTGCCTATTTTCTCTTCAAAAAAGTCGTGGCCACCCGTCCCCTCCTGCCACTCCCCCCCCCTATTTTTTTCCTTGTGTATTACGACAACGCTTTATCCCGGGGTCCTCTTCGACCCCAACTTCCTACCACCACGTTTCGTGTCTGCCCCTTTCTTTGGACAGTTTTGGGAACCGTGTTTTCCTTTTTCGATGTGTTCCTTGGTCCTCCCGGAGGCCCCTTCTGTCTAGACTGCTCTTCCCCCCTACGTAGGCGTCTCCTTGGCCTTGCCTCTATTTCCCCCTTTTTTGCCACCTTTTTGAACCCTATCCCCCATTCATTAAACAAGACTTTTTTCATAACCTTAATCTCTTTTTACTCCTTCCTTTTTTCTCTCTTCTATACAATTGGATGGATGGAAGGTCTGTTTGAAATACCAGGTGGCTATTTGGCTTTCATTTCATGGCCAAAAGGGATTTTTCAACCGGAATGTTCCGTTCCTCTCTTTTTTCTTTTCCGCAAATTATCCATCCTTTTTCCCAGAGAGGACCTGAATCTGCCAACACCTCGCAATTTCCCCCTGGGTTTTAAGGCCCACATCCTTCTGTGTGTTTTCTCCTCCTTTGAGCCTTTTTGTCCCCCTTCAAGGGACCGTTTGGCCCCCAACCTTTTGTTTTTCCTTTCGTTGCCACTTGAAAATGCTTTCGGTTGAGGATTGGTCGCTCCCTTTTTTCTCCTTAATCCCGATCTTGGTCTCGCTCAACTTTTTGCTCTTGCTTTTTCGTCAAGTGACAGTCCCACTTCTTCCGAATCAGATCATTTGCTCTTTGCCCCCTTGGTTTCTCCAAGAGAGTAAATAACTCCTTCTTTGTCTTGGTCCCGATCGCACTTTTTTTTCCCCCTGACTTTTATTCGATGATCACGCGGTCTGGTAGGTTCTTTTCCCAGAGTTGAGAGTCTTTTAGTCTTTTTCCCCTCCCCCCTGGTTGTAACGGTGTCCCAGGTCTACGTTGACGCCCCCCTCTAGTCCCCATGGTTCTTTCACCTATTCTGACTTCCTCCATCTTCCTTTTTCTTGAAATCACGGTCCTTCGATTTCCTTTAGCGGGGAGGTCCCGTTTTCTATCCTTTTCCTTCTTAACCTTCCCCCGCCAATTCCAATCTCTTATTTACTTTTTGAATTACGCTGACACTTTGTCGCTTGGGCTCTCCCCGTCCCGATCGCCGGAATCCCCCGAGTCCCATTTTCGGGCGGGACCTTCATAGTGCGACCCATCCTTTCCGACTTACCCAGAGACGATTTCCTACATTCTGCTGCTCTTTTTCTTTTGAATTCGGCTTACCTGATCACCCTCAACCGAACCTTGGGTGGATAGAGTCCCATCCCCCCCCCCCCCCCGTCCAGCAGGGCGTTTGATTGCTTTTTGCCTTCTACGAGATGGGTTTCCCTTCTCGTCATGAGACGCGGGCGTCCTTTTTCCCTTTCCGAATTTAGTGGAGCGTTTATCTGTCGTGGATCTTCTCTCTTTTCTCTTCCGCGGCGGGCAGAATACCCTCCAGAAGGTCCAGGTAACTCTATCCGGACTCAAGAGATCAGGCGAAGTTCCTAGATTTCCTATACTACCCCCCCATTGCAGGAGTTCCATTTCCCCAGCCTTTTTTTCCTTGTATGCGGGCCTGGCTGGCTTGGCTTATCATCTCTCTTTCCTCCTTCCCCCTCGTTGTTGTGGTTTATCTCGATACACGCCTGCCCGGATCCTCCGCATTTCCCCTTGATTTACAATCTTTCCTTTTTTTGGAACGGACAGCTGCTTCTTTGAAATTCAAAGTTACGTGTGGGCCCCCATAGGATGTATTCTGTGAAGCTCGTCGGTTAATTTCTTCTTTTTTTCTTGTGAAATGCACCGGCCTTTTTGAGTTTTTACTTTTAGTCTTAATTTTAAGACGTCCTTAAGTCTCCCCTCATGAAACACGCCCCTCCTCTCCCTCCATTTTCTTTTTCATCGACCCCTGGCCAGCCCTTCCTTTCGACCTGGCACCCGTGCGGGCTGGACGTTTTCGTTCCCCCGCAGTCCTTTCTCCTGCTGGCGAGGTTGATTTCTTTGTTGCCTATCAATTTCAAATATTAAATTTTTTAGGGATCAATTACTGACCCCCTCCCCCCGCCATTTTCTAATTCGGGAAGCATCCTCCCATCTTCTCTGTTTTATCCTTTTTCCTTTTCTCGTCCATCTTCCTTTGTATCCACCTGCCTTTTCCCCCTTTCCTTATGACCCGGCTTTTCTTTTTTTTTTCCAAGGGAGGCATTACTCCGCATGTACCTACTTCTTTCTCAGCATTTGGGGAAGTTTTGATGGTCTCCAAAGGATAGCCAGGATAATTTCTTTCCTCGGGAATGTGCTCACCTCCTTCCCCTCCCCCCCTGTACTTTTTCCTGCCGCACCAAGATTTTCCACCTTTGGAGTACCCCATGTTTTCCCTAAATACTGCGGCGCCCTCCTACCACCGGATCCCCCTGTTTAAGGGGTCTCCCTCCAAGCACGAGCCCCCCTTTACACCTGATTACCCCTACAAGGCGTCTCCCCCTTCTCTTTATCTTTTTTCCCGGAATTCAGGTGGACCACCTTTCCCTTACCAAATACAACTGGATTTACTATATGTCTGACTCCCAAACCTGGCCAATTCCCAGCAAATTTTGACGATCCTGGTCTCTCTTCCTTTTTTTTGAAGAAATAGTCCCCCTTTCCCCTCTTCCTCGTTCGATGCATCGATTTTCCCCCCTTCCCGCTCCCCACTCCTCCCCACCTCTTTCTTTTTTCGGCGGAAGCTTTTACCAACGTCCCTTTTGTCCCTAACAAGGATTCCCCCCCACCTTTTTCTTCCGTGCGCACGTAAACTTCTTTTCGCCAGGTCCCCCCCCCCAAGATGGTACACTTTTCCGACTTTGGCATTTTCCGAGCGTTTTGTGGCTTTCGATTCCTTAGTGCGACAAAGCCCGCGTCCCCCCCCCTTGCCCAAGTGTTCTCCTTCTCCCGCCGTTTGTCCCCATTTGCCTTTTCACAGGTCCTTCAACCATGGGAGACCCATCCCCTGACTCCTCTCGCCTGTTTCTCTCTATTTCCGTGTATTGTCTTCCCTTTTGAATGAAATTCGGGTGTAGTCCTGTCCTTCAGCCATTCAATTTTCAGACCCTAGCGGACCCTTTTTATTACGATTCTGACCGATTTGCCCCTCCCTTCCCCCCGCAGGTAACTTCCCAAGTTCTAGTCTGTCGATCCACTTTCGTTTCTAACCCCCCAAAATCCCTTTTCCCACGTTTTCCGGGTCCCCAGGGTTTTCATACCTTCCGAGGAACCTTTTTTTGGCTCCCTTTTTTGTCTACCTGCTGTGGACACCCGTGACGTTAGGCCGTTGCCCAGGAATGCAGGTGTTTTTCTTTTTTTTCGTTTTCCACTGCCGAATCGACGATCTGCCGCCTTTCCGCCATCCCGGTTTCTGAGTTGCTTTTTTCAAGTATCTCTTTTCCTATAGTCGAAGCAACTTGCTTTGCCCTTGTTGTCGCCCCAGATTTCATACCCCCTTGCCTTTTCTTTTTTTTCATTGACCGTATCCGGTTTTCCCTACTTTTCCACGATAGCTCTTGTTTTCTTCCCAAGAAGTAGTGAACCTCCCCCCATTCTGTGTCCCTTTCTCTTCCTAGTTTGAGCGTATTTATGTACTTCGCGTCCCTTTTTTTATACGTTTCGTAATCCCGTTGCCGCCCGATTTGGTGTTCTTCCACTCGCCCTTTCCCTTTCTGATTTAAATCTGCCCTTGGATTTTGGTCTTGCCCCTCCTTTTTTTGGCACCGAGAGAGATTGCCGCGCTCGGATCTACCCTCCCCCAACGCCTTTTCCCCTCCGCTTTACGATTGTCTCCCCTGGATTGTCCTGGGTCGACGATTTTCCCTTCCGCGAACTTTTCTTTTTCCGTTTTCCTCCGGATTTTTTAATGTCAATTAAATAGGTTCTAGTATAAGGTACCTTTGAATCCCCCCCCTTGGGACCGCATTTTCGAACGAGTTGTCTTTATCATCATGGACTCCGTATTTCCTTTTCCCCTAAACCTTATTGAGTGGGTCTTCCATTTTTCCAACCCACTCAAACCCTGCCAGTTCTTGATCTTTTCCGTCCCGACGCCATTCGCCGTCCTCGAACGGGCGCCTTTTGGGGGAATGCTTTCGTTTTTTCTGGCGTGGTTATTATAGGGATGACCTCTCCTTTCTTTGCCTCAACGGGACTCCCACTTAACGACTCGATGCCTGGACAGTCCTGAGATTTCAAAGCAACATGGATTTCGCCCGACCCTTTTTTCCTTGCATTACGTTCCCCTTTCGATCCTTTGTCCATCGAACTTGATGACTGAGTTTTCTTTTTATATGGTTTTTTGCCTTTGTCTTTACCTTCTTTTCCTTCCTACGTGGTGTGTGTCGATATACAGCCCCCCACCCTAAGAAATTCGCCATTTTTTCATACCCTTCTGACTGGGCAGTGGTGCCCTTCATTACTTTCACTGGGTCTTTCCTTTTTAACAAGATACGCGGTCCAGACTCCCTTCTTTTTTTGATGTTTTTGACTTTCCCCCCTTCCTTTATCTTTTCTTTTGTATCCCGGACATTTGGGTTCCCTTTCATCGTCGACGAGGCGTCATGATTTTTTTTTCTTCAATATATATTTGACAAGTTCCCCATCCTCCTTTGCATTCAGCGGCACAACTTTTGACGTGAATGTCCCAACCCTGCTGGAACGGATTGTCCTCGTTTTTGATGATATTCCTCCGCCACCTTCTTTTTTTTTGTGAGGTTTCAAGGTTCAGGAAGTCCCCCTACCCTCCCAACTTCCCCCTTTTCTTAATTTTCCTTGCCGCACTATAGTCCACGCTTGTCCCCCCTGATATCTCGTCCTACCTCCTTTTATCAGCCGCTTTTTTCACTTTCCGACCGATACTTCATTTCTTCCAAATCGTCCTAAGTTTCCTTCCCTCCTTCCTCTTTTCACTTTATTGGGAAGTTAGTATTTTTTTCACAAGTTCGGACCAGGATCCTACCGCAATCCCTCTTCCTTCCCCTCCTTCAAGCGTCGACGGCGGCACCTCCGTTTCCCTCCCGGTTTCTTCGAAGTCCCCCCCTCTGAAACCTTTGATCTTGCGACTGCCCTGACCCCTCCACCGGCTAACACTGTTTTGGGCCGCCCCTCCTTTGACACTCTGTCTCGGCCCTCCCCGACCTGATTAATTTTGCCCCTCCCCCACAAAGGCGTGATTCTTCCCGAGCTCCTTTTTCTTTACAACTTTCCTGTTTTGAAAAAACATCACCCCCCTCTTTATGCTACTATTGCTGACTCCCCCTTTCGAACAGCCATGGGCCAGTATATTTCGGATCCTGCACTGTACGAGCCCTCCGTCACCCGGTGTTTTCGCTCCTTGACCCTTAAAGTTAGTTCTGCATAGTGCCCCCCTCCCGCCTCATAAAAAATTCCCCTTCCTGGTGTTACCCCCCCTACGAACCTTCGCCAACCCCCCTTTTTGTACTTTTTTTCGAAAAATTAACAAGGGGTTCCATCCTTTTTACTCCCCCCCTTTTCCGGAAAAAACAATTGGTCCCAGTGAGCTTTTCCCTTTTCCCCGAATTTGGTTTGTCGGAATTTTCCCCCGCCGGGATGATTTACTTCGGACTGGCCCAATCAGTCTTAGTCCCTAGCTTTTTTCCTTTTTTCTTCCTTTTTTCCTGCTTTCCCCTTTTCCTCTCCCCCCCCCTTTCAACCCTTGAACTTTATCCCCTTCCATATTTCATTTAACCCGGTGTTGTGTGTTCAGGCTACCCTTTTTCAGTTTTGTGAAGGAAATGCGGGTTGTCTTGGCCGGCTTTTCCCTCCCTTTTCAACACTGTTTTGACCCCTTCTCCTCCTTGGCAGTTGCGACTCGACCGCGCATCTCCCCCTACCTATTTTATAGTCGAGCGACCCCTTTATTCCCAACCCCCCCCTCCCTTCACTTTTTACAATGTTTTCCTCTTCCCAATGGTTTCTCCTGCAAGGGCTTAAACTTTTTCCCCTTTTTGTTCCCTGAGAGGACCATTTTGTCTCTAGTTGTCAAAAGGACCTCTTGGTTCCTTTTTCTGCTTTTTTTCTTTGACTGCGAATCGTCCTACTCAGTCTCTGCTTTCCCTTCGTTCTTTCCCCTTCACAATCTCCCTCCATACTTCCAGCACATTGTCCCTTTCCTTTGCCCTTGGTTCAGTCCTCTTATTTTTTATTTCAGCCCTCTCAACTCAATTTCCAAAGAGAGACCCGGTTATCTCTCCTTTTCCCTTTTTTCCTGAATGGTAGGTGGAAATGGCGTAGTAGCGGATTTTCTTGTAATTTATAAGTCCCCCCAAGTTTTGTCTCCCCGTTCTAGTTCTCTTTCCTATTTGACCTGGGGTGCCGGAAAATTCCATTTAATAGATTTTGTGTTTACATACTTCTCTGGGTGCCTTCCCCCCCTGAAGTCTCGTGCAGTTTTCTCCTCTCTCTTCTTTGTTTGTTCGTTTTTTGAATTTTTTCCTTCCAGACCTTCTACTCCCCCCCCCCCCCCTTTACTACGGAGGCTGAACTTCCGCGGACTAGTCGAACTGTTGGAGGAGTCCTTTCGGAAAGTACGGTCCATTTTTGACCTTTCCTTGATCCCCAAAATCTTCTCGATAGCTTCGATCACGCTCCTCTGCCCGAGATCTGAACGAACTCCTCTTTCGCGTTAGGTTGTACTTCCCTTTCCCCCCTCCCTTCTTTTGTGATAGGAATAATTCCCCCATCACAACCCTTGCCCCCTTCCCCTGCTTATGAACTTGATGCTTGTGAACCTCCCAGGTGTGCACACGCGTTTTAGACAGGATTCCCTTTTGCCGAGGGTCTCCCCCCTTTGAGGGAGATGGGCGGGGTCTAAGTCTTCCGCGTGGAAATTCCGCCTTCCCCCTCCCTGAAGGTCACGTTACCTAGTTCCCTCCAACCCGATCACTTTGACAGGCTCGAGCTTTTTCCTCCAGCTGGATTACCTCCGCCATACGTTCTTGATGCCTGCGTCTGTTCTCTTTTTTTTCCTGGGAGGAATGCTTGGGTCGCCTGTCGGTTTCTTTCTCTCCGTTGTTTTAGATACCGCCCCGCCAAGGCCTCCCTCCTCATCCTCCCCTTCTTGCACGACTTTTTTCCCCCCTCCTTCTTCGGCACATCTACTTTCGAAGACTCCTGTCTGTATGTTTTTGAGTTCTCCTACAGTGTATTGGTCGTTGTTCGGACTTACCGTTCAGCTTGACACCGCGGGTGAAGGTCCTTTCCCTAATTCCCCCACTCCCATCTCCCGCTCCCAAGGCGCAAACCTTTCGTTTTTCGCGAATAGTTGTGACACTTCTCTTTCCGCTAATTAATCCGGCTGCATGCCTAGGTTGCTTCCTGGGCCTGATTATCATCCAAGTTTCGGTTTTAGTTTTTTTCACATGTGAACCTCCCTCCTTTTTCTGACTTCGGGCGATTCTCTTTTTTGACGATTGTCATTAATCGCTCCTGCTCTTTTCCCTTTACTTCGGACCCCTACCCTCGCCCTATCGTTGCCAACCTTATAATCCGCATTTCCCTTTTCACTTCCCGCGTTCTTTCAACTTTCTTTCAATCGTGTATTAGAAGCTGATACGAAACGGCACCTTCCTCCGGCCCCTGCTGTCCCTCCCTCCTGCATGGCACCCGACGGTCCCGCCCGGAGGTTCTCCGAAGAACCCCCTCCTTAAGGGGAGTGTTTAATCCTCCCCCCCGAAACGTTTTCCATGAACCGTTTACTTTACTATTCCCTCACCCAGCTGTTTCCTGGGCCGACGCCTCTTTAGCAGCAACTCCTCTATCCTCCCCTCTCCGAGTTTTGGCAACGAACAAGGCTTTTTGGATTTTATCCTTCGGTCTGCCCATGTCCGTCCCTGTCAAAACATCTGAACATCAATCAACTTCAGTGATGTACTATCTGGATGACGACATCACCTCCCCCGGCCACTTTTCTTTGTTTTGCATATTCTTGACTCTTTTTTCCAGTCCCCCTCTCCCCCCCCGTCTCTTGAGTTAGGCAAGTCAGTTTCTCGCACCGTTTTCCCCCCGCCACAACCTCCTTCTGGTGGACCACGTCCCGCCCAAAACTTTTTATCCACACCCTCATTCTTCCCATATTCTCGTCCCTTCAACCTATTTGGCCGGACCCCACGCCTTGAAAAAAGTGTCGCATTGGTTTTTTTTCTCTTTCGACGAAGGGAGACAGCTGTTCCTCCGGCTTCGACCCCAAATAAGTCCCCGGTTTTCCTCCCCTTTTCCGCTAGGGTCTTCTGGATGCTGAAACGTTCCAACCCCTCCCCCCCTTTTTCCTTTCCCAGTTGACCCGTGTCCCCCAAGTCCCT
>Ga0179593_1459003_pt1 | contig 13650 bp, 14 predicted proteins | sample CZODoug2_1_08_16_FD_185931 | JGI IMG/M metagenome (GOLD analysis project Ga0179593, IMG submission 185931) | Vadose zone soil fungal communities from Angelo Coast Range Reserve, California, USA - CZODoug2_1_08_16fungal (PacBio error correction) | ecosystem: Environmental > Terrestrial > Soil >... | reverse complement strand
CACGCTTTTGACCAGGGACCCCCCCCCTCGTGGACTCCCCCCTGTTTCTGTGGGCCCCCCCAACCTCGAATTGGGTTTTCAAACAAAATCAGGACCCCCCTCCCAAAGGCACTCTGTTCCTTTTGACGGATGTGTGCACACTTTCCTTTGCGTTCCCCTCTTTTTTTCCGATGCCGACGGTAAATCTTCTTCTTCGATCCCCCGGTGATTTTTTATCCACCTTCTTGTAAGACTCTCACTTGGTTTTGTACCGGTTTTCTTAGGTCGCAACCCAATCCTGACTAGCCCCCCCCCCCAGCCTTCCGGCCGGGTAGTGCTGGGGCGTCCCCTCCTTTTGGTTTGGGGAAAGGGCCTTTTTCGGTGATAAGGGACCCTCGACCTCCACCTGAATGGCCTGGGACTTTCCCGGCCAGGGCCGGGTTTCGGACGGTTGTTTTGTTCCTTCTTCATCCCTTGGTCACCCCCCAGACCATCCGATTCTTTCTGGGGGGCACATAGGGTACCAGGGTCATCCGCCCCCCTTACCGGCCAACGCGGGGGGCCCACTTCCTCGACGGTTCCCGGTTTCCGTGTTATTGTGTAGTCGAGTTTATTGGATTTTAGGTGGCCCGCGCCCCCCCAATCTTTTTTTCCCCCTTTTTTTTTTTGGGGTCCCCCATGGGGGGCATGGCCCTTCTCCCCCCCCCCCCAACTTCTATTGAAAAGGAAATGTTGTTCGCCCAATCATGGACGTCCCACCAACCGCTCGAATTATTCCAGTTGACCCAACGGTTTGAGCGGTGCACTTTTTTCTTCTTTTCAGATCTTTTTCAGTTTCTTTGTGGGGGGGGGGATCAAGGGGCGGCCTTGGAATGTTTGGATGCTTTAATTTCTTTCTGGTCCCGGGGGGTTTTGGGTACCCTCATGTCGGTTTTTTTTTACGAACCCCTAAGGCTTGCCTTTCGTTTACTTTTTCCCCCCCCCAGTTTGTCTTCCCTCCCCCTGGTGGTTCTATTAACCACTTTTTTTCCCGGCGTTTCCAAGGCTGGTGTGATCGGGGTGCGAAACTTTTTTCTATGTCTGCTGTCAACCGCTGCCACACCCCTATGACTTTAATCGTTGTGGAGTTTGTGACGTGGTTTTCTGTCCCCGGCCCCCCTTTTTCGATATTTTTGATTTAACAACAAACGTTTCCCCCTGATTTTCTTCCTTTGGGGGGACCGAGGAAGCCTCGTCCAACAAATCTGTTTCTTCCAAACCCCATCCCCCCCCCGGGCACCAGATCCGGTCCTCCCAATGTTGACTCTGTTAGGTGTAAATGGGCTCTGTAGGAACCGATTTAACACCCGGAAAACCAAAACCCCTTTTTTTGACCCAAGTCGTGTTCTGGGACACCCCTAGGCCTTCTCATTTTATTCTGTTTTCTCTTTACTTTTTTTCCGACGCTTGTTGGCCCTTTCCAAACAGGGATGTCCACTGGGGGGGGGCTTCATGTTGCAATACCACCCTTCATTTCGGTTGTCCCAATTGACACCCCCCAACTATACATGCCGGCCTCACGCGATGGGGCATTTCAGCTCTAGATCCTTGTCTTTTCAAACAGTCGGGCCCCCGCTCGAAACCTCTCTTGCAACCGGACACAATTATATAAAACACCCGACCTGTTGTTCAGGGGTCACTTTGTTTAGTTTTTGTGGGCGTTTAGCTCTTGTTCGAGCCCTTTTTTTCCGGGGGATGAACCCCGTTACCTTTACAACTCTTTTATTTTTTTGCCCTTTGTAAGCCATGGACCCATGGCACTTCTGTGGTCCTTTTGAAAACCCACAAAACAACTAACTCTCTTTTCATTCCACCCGGTTTTGTAGTGTGTTTCCCCCCACCAGGATCAGGCCCCGTGCACCGTTGGCCGAAGGGAACCTTTCCCCATCGGTTATTTGCTTCTCACGACCCCTTTCCACTTGAATGTTGAATTGGGGCCCCCCAAAAAATTATTTTCCTTGGTTTTTTTTTTGGCCAAAGTTCACGCTTTGGTCCCCGAGTGGCCCAATTCCAAACTAACCGACGTGTTGCAATGGGTGGCCCCGATTTCATGTTGTTCTTTTTTCCCCCATCCCCGAGGCCATGGTTTGGACCCCCTCCCCCTTTGGGACTGCAGTGCCTTCTCAGCCCTTATAAGTACTTGAGTGGCCCCAAGATTTGCCCTTCGATGTTAACTTAAGCCTTTCCTTTCTGTCCTTCTCTCCTCCTAAAGTCTACTTTCCCAAAATGTCTACTTGGATTTTCGCACCAAGGGAGCTCCCCCCTTTGGTGTAGGGGGTTCCGCCAGTTCCCAAATCCCCCCCAATTACCCCCCCTCCGTTTAACAACTACATCTTCCAGAAAAGCAATAACTGAGGCCCCCGACTCTTTCGCCCCACATTTAATTGCCCTTGACACGTTCACCAACAACTGGCTCGGCCCCCCGGGATTGGTCCTCTTCCTCTAGTCCACCTCGGTTGCACGTTATCCACACCCATACCCGGGCTATGGCAGAAGGCCCCTTGGCTAACCACCGTCCTTCCCAATCGGACGATTTATGTTCCCCTCTTCCCTGAGGGTGTTAAGCCCACGGGACCCCTAAATTTCAAAAGTGGGAAAATTTTCAGAGCCGGCTCTGTTTTGCGCGCCACTGTCACAATTTGAGGGCGCGCCCCAAACCCAAGCGTTTACCATTTTTTTTCGGGGTCTGGTGGTTATGCTAGCCTTTTCCCACCCGAAACAAGATCAAACCCCCCTTATCGGGAAACAATAAAAACCCAGGCCTCCCCCCCCTTTGGGGACTTTTTATAATCTAAGGAGGTTTGCCCCTCCGGGCTTCTTGCCCGTAAAACCAAATAAAAAATCGGGTTTTCCCCTCACTTCCCAACACACCTTTTGAAAGAACCCAGATTTCCTCTCCTGTGACACGGGATCATTGGTGCACTTGGCCACTCATCTGGTTACTCGCATCCTGTTGTGTGCGCCTTTTAACCCAGTTTTGGCGTATTTAACGCACCCCTTCTGATGGGGGAATCCCTACCAGGTCAGTCTTGGATGACCCGTTTTCGTGAAACCCCCCGACTCTGACTTTTTTCGGACCGGGGACCCCCTATCTCCACAGAACTTTTTCCCCGGGGGTACCCAGGCACCTGATCTCTTCCCACAGGTGTTCAAACCGGCCCCCCTCATTTTACCCCACTTGTGGTTGGGTCAGCCACCCATGAGGCCTTCCTCTTTGAACGTTTACATCCTTTTGCCGCACCGGGGCACAAGAAAGTTTCTCGCATATTGGGGACCCTTTATACCCTCGCTATCGTAACAAACCAGTTGGAGCTACAAGGCCCTGTCACCACAGGACCTCAGGGGTTGACACTGCCTTACTGCAACCCCTTTCCCCACCCCCCCCCCCGCTCCTCCTCAACCCTTCCCCAACCCCCCCCCCCCCCCCCCGCTCCCCCCCACTCCCGTCACTCTCCCATGCTGGCCCCCCCCTTTTTGTACCCCCCTCCCTTGTTCGCATCTTTGTATAATCCCAGCCCAAGGCCAATTTCAGCCCACGTTGCTCAGTTTGGAACCCTTCGCCCACTCTATCAGTCGGCCGTTTTATGCGTGTGTGGCCTCTGTGTATATGGGCTTTCCATTTATTTTCCCGACTTGCTCCTGGGTGCTTATCCCCGTTGGGCTTCTTGCCAGCTTCCGAATGGTCTCCCTATTGGGGGACGTTGTGCAATGTTGGTTTACTGGGGTTTTTCGATTCTGGCAACCCCGTCTTGTGGCCCTTTTTTTTTTCCCCTACGTGTGCAACCTTTAGGGGGTCCACCCGCATTAGGTTTTTCACCCGTCCCCCCCCCTTTAAATGGCCCCGGTCTGTTTTTTGAAATGCCGTCTTCAGGGACTTGTCCAGGGTGCCACAAAAATAAAGGTCATTCTTGTGATCCGTTGCCGACCCTCTCCACTTTTTTTTTTTGTACGACTTCTTTTAGTTCTTACCGTGCTTATGTAATTGACTTTTTTTTTTCTGGCATAGGGTATTTGCTCCAATAGGGGGCCTTGAGACAGTTTTTTTTTCCCCCGGGCACGATTTTCGGTTTTTTTTTCAAGGGAAAAACACCGAGGCCCCTTGCTGCATCCCCCCTCTGTTTTTTTGACGGCGTGGACGGACTTTTTCGTGTTTTGGGTGGCCTCCCCACCAGCCCATCTCCCCATTTTTTCCGGTAGTTAGCCCCCCCTTTCAAAGGCTTCCTCTCCACAATGTTGTCCGTTGTCCGCATCCACAACTCTTTCACACATTCACGGACCCACACTTGTTCCCGTTTTCGGCCCGGTCCAGTCTTTTTAACCCCCGCCAATGCCACAGCCAGAGTCACCCTTCCCCCCCCCGTGTCCTTAGTTTTGAATGGGTTTTGTTTACCGCCCTTTTTCCAACTGAAGGGTCGGTTTTCCACTTTGTTTGGTTTACCTCTTTCCCTCAAAAAAAACTCTGAACCCTACCCTCTTTTTTCACTTACTCCTTTTTTTGGTTGTTTTTGAGCACTCCTCTTTTACTGGAGCCTTAAGTTTTCCCTTGTAGATTTTTTTTCCCCCCAAAATGGTTGACCTGTTCACCCCTCCCCGATGTCGTCCACACCCTTGCTTCACCCTTTCTCGGGGGTGAATTTCTCCCCTTTACGCTTGTTCTTTTGACGGCTATCTTTAAGCCTGGACCTTGTTTGTTGCGTGCATGTTTGCTCGGGGCCCTGTTCTAGATAGCTCCCACCGGTTTCTGAAAGGGCTCCCCCCCTCTAGGCCTTAATTACCCTTTTTGACTTTTTGGCACGGCTCAACCGAAACCGGAAAGGGACCTTTCACTTTGGTGGACGAACTTTGTGAAAACCCCCAGTTCTTTTTTGATTGTTAATGCCCCTTTGTCACATTATTTTCTTCCCTGTGGTTGGGGCCCCATACGTGACTGTTTCACCCCTTCCCCCCCTTACCATCCCGGTCAGGTCGGCGGCTTTTTCCTTACTTTTTACCCCACTTTCTCTTTAAGGGGCCACAAAACCTACCTCAACGATCTTCTCGCTGACATCCTTAGTTGCACAGGGCGCCGTTTTCTTCCTTGAGGTCATTTTTGTTTTAGTTGTCACCCTGTCATTTTTCAGGGGGTTTGGGGGTGTTACTAATTCCGATCCGGTTTTTTTTTCACCCCATCACAGGTCCTCCCCCGGTAAACTGTCGGCCAAAAAGGGGGGGGGTCCCCACTCACCTTTGGGTTGTGTACCCCCCCAATCCTCCTTGCCTTCATAGGTTCCAAGGGTTTTGAATCCCTCATTTTCCACCGACATCTTCCCCCTTTTTTTTCCGGAACCACCCCCCCCGAAAATCCACCCGAGTTCATTCTACTCCCAAAGTTATGGACACACATCCTTTTTGGTTTTTTGCCTCTAGGGGGTCAATTTGCCCCTAAACAGCCCACCACGTGGTCTAGGTTTGGTCTTGACTATCTCCATTGTTGACCAGCTCCCACAGACCACTGCCTTCAACCTCTTGTTTTTGGGGAGATTAGTTACAATAACCAGAATGACTGGCTCATTTGTTTTCCGGTAGTTTTGTGGGAAACAAAGGTAAAAGGTTCAAATACTCCGGACCATCCGTTTTCTCGTGATTTTTACCTTTTTTTCTGACCCCACTTTACCAATTTAAGATTCCGTGGAAGTTGTCATCCTTGATTTCCCCTGCTTGTAACCACCAATGATGGGGGGGCTGGTAAACTTGATGACCGGGTTTCCTTTTCCTTTTTGGGGGGAAAAATGGACCCTTGGTGGACACAAACTGTTGTGAACCCCACAAAAAAAGGCGCTGCCACCCGAATTCCTCATAGTGTTACAAACACGGGTTGTTTTGTTACTTGTTTGGAAATCACTGGGTATGGTTCCCCACCATTTTTGTCCCTCGATTCCTTTGGATTGTTGGGTCGTTTTTTACCGCGTTGTCACGTCCTTCCCTGTGGTTGTTGATTTTAGTGCCTTCACGGCGTTCCGATCCTCTTGGACTCCCCGGGCTTTGGTTTTTATGAACGCTACCTCTCACAGTTCCTCTGGCCTGAGAGGGGGTTAACCCCCGGATCGTTGGGGCACTCTTTTGCCTTGTCTGCCCCCCCTCGTTCCCATGTGGCTGGACAGGGACCGCGTTGGTGTCCTGCCCTGTGCCTTCCGACAATCATTTTCCCTTTTTTTTGCATTTTAAGAGAGTCAGTGGCAAAATGCTAATATTAGTTCATTTTGCAACTTGGGTCGTATTCCGATCGGTTGTGGATTCTCCTTCGGCCTCGAGGGGCCCCCAACCACCACCCAAGACCACACACACCTTTTTTTTGGAGTCCCCCCCCCCCCCCCCCCCCCCCCCCCACCACCCCGCCTCCCCATTTGATTTCCCTATTGAAAACCCTCCCCGAAAGCCAAAACGCATTTGTCTTGGGGGGCTGTTTTTGGTTTCCGTTTCTCCCCCCTCAGAGCCACCCGTTTGACCTCACATCTTTCAACTCTATGTGGTTTTTATGTTGTCCTTGCTTTTGCCCCCGTTGTCCCCCCTTTCCCCGGGACCTTTTCCTTTTTTTCTTTTTTTTTTTTGGGTTAATGGGGTCTTTTCGTAGTTCGGAGGGCATGGATGATGCCTTTCTGCGTTTGTGGTTTTTTTCATTTAAAGTGTGTCCCGGGTTTCGTTTGGCCATTCCTTTCTTCATCCCAGAATTGAAGTTTTTTTCGTTGTTCCCCCGATCCCCCCCTTGAGGCAGTTTTGGGACACCTTTTTCCATCCCCCCTTTTTTCCCCCCTGCGATTTTCACGTTATTTTTTTTGGTGGAACCCTGGCTTGGGAGAGTGGGTCATCAAATCGCGCTTTTACTTTGTTACCCCTGCTTTCTCGGTCACTTCCCCATCACCTGGCTCTTGGGGAGGGTGTGTTTTTCAGCTCACTGGCTGTGACTGGTACCTCACCCCCCGTTCTTTCATCGTTGTCCCCCAATTCTGTTCGGTTTCATTCACGAACCTGAGCACTCTCCCGGTGTCTGAGCCCGCGTTCTAAGAATTGTCCCCACCTTTTTTCCTGCAAATGCGTTATCTTCCTGCACGCGTCCCCCGAACGACCCCAGAGTCTGGGACCTTCACAAAACCCGATTTTGAACCTGGATGATTCTATTTTTGTCCCCCCGCTTTCGGCCCCCATTGAGCCCTCCGGATTTGTATCATCTTACTTCCTTCCGTTTTGCCTCGTTTGCCCTTTTTAGGCTTTTGCGGGTGTTATAACAACGACTTGTTTTTTTTAGCCTCCCCAACATTATCGGGCCTTGTCCCCCACATTCCCGCCTTCTTGGTGGGCTCAAAATTTCCTTCTTCTTACTTCACTCTTCCCTTTGATCTCAATGTTCCTTTTTCGGTGTCCCGGTGTCGTCTGCCTGCGGGGTCCTCCATTACGTGGACACTTACGCCGAGACCTGTTTTTTTGTACCTTTTTGTTGATCTTGGCGACTGCCTGTGCTCGATTGGACTATAACACCGCCCATCCATGCAAAACCTGGAGCAGGGCTTCCGTTTCCCGTCGAATTTTTTTCCGAAGGGGGCCCTTCTCCAAGAAGCTTTGCACAACACCTGCCCGCAATTTGCGTCCCCCCACAAACCCACAAAACCCCCCAGGGTGGCTTTTCTTTCCTCCCCTTGTGTTTCGAATCTTGTTGTTCCGATCCCTCCTTGTTCACCTTCCCGAGTTTTCTCCTGTCGTGGCAAAGGTGTCCGTTCCCAACAGCCCTTTCCTGCAGTGTTTTCTGTGTTGCTTCGTTCAATGGATTCCCCTTCTCCATTTTTTGTTTTTTATACCTTTTTTATCCCCGCCACATGATTTCTTTCTTGGAGGGGAGCCTTTTTCACAAGTCCTCCGGTTGATTTCACCCGTGCCGATCCAACACTCTTTATTTTGCCCCAGGGAGGGAGAATCCCATCGGTGTTCCTGTCTCCATCTTGATGTGCTCCTTACCTCTCCCCACAGCCCTTAGGTTACAGGTTCGCCCCCCCCCCCCCCCCTGTTCCCCTTTTTTGGGGAGTCGGACCATTACCCCTCCCACGGGCCCCCCCCCCCCCCTTGAGTTTGTACATTCCTGCTTCCCCCCCCACCAGTCTGTTTTTTTTTCCCCGGCGACGGCCCCTTGCACGGTACTTAATTTGGGGAATGTAGATTGGTTGGCCCTTTTCATTTGTTCGTCGTCCCCATGCCCCCCCCGGAACCTAGACCCTTCCCCACACCTTTTTTACTTTCCCCCCCCCATCAAGATAGGATGGTGGATTTTTCCAATGTCAAACACTCCATACCTGTATCCATACCTTCCTCGGCTTCAAAAAAACTTCTTCCCTCGCCCTGTCAGCAAAAAACTTATGTGAAAATGGGTCTTGTGCCCTGTCGTGGGGGGTCCCACCAGGGAGGACACTTCTATCCCCCTGGGGGGGCTCTTTTCTACCCACCAACTTCAGTATTGGGACCCACGCGGCTTTTTTTTCTTCTACGGTTGGGGAAAACCAGTATCCGTCCCCCCGGGGAAAGTCCGAGGATCCAGACCACTAAACTTCAACAGGTGGGGTCCCCTGGGTGTTGTGTGCCCGTTTGTCCGCCTCCATCCACGGCTCAGACTTTTGTTCCCTTCCCACACCTCTCACAATTCTCTGGGGAAACCCTAGACTCTTGAACTCACCCCCCTCCCAAAATTTCCTTTTTGCGCAGAGCTTTCTTCTCCCCCCCTCTCCTCCTGTCCGACACGCTCGTCTCTACCCCAACGACGGGCGGGGTTCCCGTTTACGGGTTTTGGGAGGTCCTCGTAGATTGTTTTTCCCGTACCAGCCCCTTGTGTCTATAAACAAATGGGCTTCTTTGTCCATTGGTGTCTTGCAATGTTGGGTTCTGCGGTTGCCGCCCTTGCCCTTGGGCCCCCCTTCCCTTTACACAAACCCCTGTCCCCCAAGATTTTTGTTTCCTTCCCGGGGTTCTCTCTTTTCTCCCCTCCCCCCCCAATGATCTTGCAAACCCCCGCCCCCCACCCCTTCCCCTTTGCCGAGTGTGGACTTTTGCCCCCCTCGTTGGCGTTTCTCCTGGGGTTCGCTTTTTCTTCCTTTTTTATACCACTTCCCCTTTGGGCCCCCCCTAGATCGTTTTTCGTATAAGCGTTGGTTTAGGGTGCACAGACTGCCGGTGGAGGGAACCCCGCAGTTTTCACCACCTTCCCAGTGGTGGCCCCCCCCTCCTTCCCCAGTACTTTCAGTTCTCCTTTCTTTTTTTTTCTTCACGGCTTCCCCAACCCTTGGGGTTCCCAAAGTCTTTGCGGTTGTTGTTTGTTTCCCCCAAAGCACAAAAAGGGCCTTTTTACCCCCGGCCCCTCTGGGCTTGGTCGGGTGCAGTTATTCCAAGACACGACCCTACCCATCGCGGTGAGGTCACGGACCATTTTCACTTTACACCTCAACAGTTACTCTGTCAGCCCCCCCTGTTTACCCCCCCCAGCTTTTTTTTCACCAGACCCTCCAAAAAAGCCGAACCCCTTAGCCAGTCCTTCCTTCCTTATTTCGCTTTACACCTACGTCCGGCTGCAGGGGGGCCCCAGGACCAGGTCTTCGTTTTGGGCAATTGTCACCTCACCTGGCTCTTTTTTTTTGGTCAGTTTCCAATTGGAGGTGTCCCGACCCACAGGCACGCCTTATTTTTTTGTTTCCCTGGGGCGCTGCTCCCGGTTTTGTAAAGTTTTCTTTTTCCCCTTGTTGGGATCGCCGTTGTGACTTTTTTTTTTTTTTTTGTGGCCAACAAAACTATTGCCTCCTATTCTTTCACTCCCTATCTCCTGCCTACCCGTGTGTTCGTGTTCCCCCACCCCATCCGTTGGTTTGGAGGGTGCTTCTTATCCCCACATCTTTTTGTGCAAAAGGGGGCAAACCCCCTGTCCGGTTACTCGGGAAGCTCCTGTGGCAACCTCATATCGACTTCTCGCGCTGGTCCACCCCCCCTCCCAGAGAAGAAACCCCAAAGGACACTTTTTTGCACCTTTTACTGGTCCCGATCCATCCCTTTTTTCGCTCGTTTCGGACCCTGGAGGTCCCCCTTTACCATGCACGGCGAACCCGTTGCGATTTTTTATTGGGGCAACCATGCCGTGCTCTCAGTCAACCCCGTTTCTCCCAGAATATACTTGGGTCCATTTGTCCCACTTTTTTTGAGTCGTTTCGAATTTAACCGACCAAGCAACCCATCCTTTTTTGTCCAGGCAACGGGTTCTTGGGTGTGTCAACTGTACCGAGACCTTTCCAGTCACTTGCGAGTCCCTTTGTTTATCCCCCCTTTTCCAAAACATTTGTGTCCCAGTTGTGCCTGTGTTGTCCCCTTCTGCGCGGTTGACTCGTTTGTAAGGGGTTACACTCCCGTTTTTTTGTTTCCCCCTTGGCCGTGATATTGGCAGCCGACAAGAGCGATCCAACGATCTAGGTGGGACACGAGGACTTCCTATCCCATTTTGGGTGTACACTTAATTACCCCCCCTTTTCAGCCCTCTGGGGTGTTTTTCACCTATCCCTGTCCCCCCCTTGTGTCCAACATCTCGACAATACATTCTTTCGTGGCCGTGCCCCACGATTCTGAGATCGTGATTAGCCCCTACTGTTATTCACAGCCCCCGATCGCACCCCTTTTTCTCCTGTTTATGTCACATTTTCTCCCTCCTTTTTTTAGGTTTGTGTTTGGGGTCTTTTGCGTGTCGGAAACCCTCCATCCCCGATCAGAGACCAAGCCAAAGTTGTGGGCTTTGGAATCGTTGCGTCCCCAACACTGCCCCGGATTCCCCCCCCAGTACTACACCCTTTGATTGGCGTTTGCCTTCTGCCACATAGTGGGGGGGCAGGGTGGATCCCTTCGGGTGCTGGTTTGGGGGTCTTTTTATGTTTTTTTTTTTTTTTCAAATTTTCACCATTTCATTTTTTTGACTTTCGACCCATTCGCAGTTTGGCGCTCCGTCGAAAACCAACCCAGTGGCACACTGTCCGTTTTCCTTTTCTGTTTTGACCGGGTTTTTTCTCAGGCCCCCCTTTTTTGGGGGGTTTCTTATCCCCCACAATCGCTTGGGCCTTGGCAAGGGCCAAGGGTCTGTGTGATCTGGGGGGGGCCAGCTCTGGCATATTTAGGTTTTTGCCCCCCCCCCCGGCCGTTTGGGGGTTTGCCCACCCCCTTTTTTTTATTTTTTCTCGTTTTTAAACCTCGATTGACTTTTGGGTACTCTGTGATTTAGTTTGACCCCTTTTCGTCCTGAGGCTTAACCTACGATTTTGGGAATCGTCCCCTTTTTTTTCCCTCCTCAATGATCACCTTTTTCCCACAACAACTTAGTGCCCTTCACAACCCCCCCCGGTCTCTCTTCCCCGTGACCCCATTTGTTTGACCCCGTTCGTATCACCACCCCCCCGGTCTCGCCACTTAGCGGTTCCCCACCACAAAATGGCCTATGGTTTTGCGGACGCTTTTTTGGTCATTCTAACCGATACCCTACACGGACCCCTTGTGCCCTGAGGGTTCGCACCAAGGAGGGTCGTTTCCCAATCCTCCCGCTGATCGCAGACGTAGGTCTGGTCTTGCCTCCCCCCCACCCCATCGTCTCTAGGGAACCTTGCTCCCCCTGCCAGTGCCGAAACCCATATTTTTATGGTCCTTGATTTGGCGCCTCTGCGGTTCACACACCTGCCCCCTTTCTACTTTGGTCCCCATTGACCTTGGGGTCGCGATCCTTGGCTTGTTTTTGCACTCCATTCCCCCGTGGGCCGTGGTTTTATGAAAAGTGTTAGGTGAGTGGCGACGGTTGTTTTATTTTGTGACAGCCACTTTGCCCCCCCCCCCCTTCTTTTCACGTGAATCTACTCCCCCTCATTACCCATACCCCGTTTGCACCCCAACTTTTTGGTTGGTTGACCTTTCCCTGCGGTGTCGTGTGGGATTTCTCTCTACACCTCTCAATTGAGCTGTTTTACTTGTCGGTCGCACGGGTTTGGCCGTTTTGCTTTTTGCGTGTCTTTTTTTTTTTTCTTGCCCCGCACCTCCCCTCTTTTTGCCCCCTTGTTACAGTGACAGTACTGTTCCTCCATCTCTCTCCTCCCCCACGCTTTGTCTTTATTTTTTTTTTCTATGTTTCTATCCCCCACTCTAACCCGGCAAGGATTTCCCTCTCTTCTACAGCAACGAGCATCTTGCCGTGGCTTTTTCTTTTTTTTGTCAGTACAACATAGTCCCTCCCCCCCAGCTCCTGGGATCCGGGGCCCTGGGGGGTATCCCTTTCCTATTCTTTTTTCCAGCAGGTCTTGCACTAGATTCCCTTCTTGTACCTACCCTGGGAGGACTTGCCTGGGCAGGTGTTCTCTTTCACTTTTTCCATCTGCCCTCTTCCCCTTTTTGGTTTCTCCTTCTGAAACCGTCGTGCGCCCACCACGTAACTGATCCTATGATCACTTGTGCCGGGCTCTCTGCTACACCCCCCCTTACATGCCCCCTTCCCCACCTGTGCTTGTCCCTGCGCCATTTCCATACCCTCGGGATTTGACCTTGTCACACGATGGGGGTTCCTGACCTCTGCAAAACCAGCTGGCCCTTGGCGTCACCAACTTTCCAGTTTTCCTTAGACTTTCCCCCCATGTGCCCGATTATTTGTTGACCCTCCCCTGATGTCTTTGTCCCCAACGGTTTTTGTTGGTGCATCCGGTTTCATTACTGACCCACCCTAGCTGTCTTAAGATATTTCCCCCTTACACTGGCCGTTCCCAGGTTGCTTTTCGAAGGTGCTCTGCCTGTCACTTCCTGTCTTTAGTAGTTGTCCTTGAACCACTCTCCCAACATTCTTTCTGTTGCGTGTTCTCCGCAATGGACCCTATGTTCCCTTACCCAATGCACGTTCCTTGGTATTGTACCCCTAACCCCGGCTTCCGATCCGGCCCCCCACGCACCCATCCATTTCGACGCTCCAGAGTTCTAATGACCGTTCCCTTGACCCCCTCCCCACCACTCCCCTTTTGTTTCCTCGTTTGACGTTATTTTTGGCATCCCTGGGTGCAACCCTTTTTTTTTTTTTTTTTTGCAGCCGGCACAATACCTACCCCGCGTTTTCTTGTGTCCCCGGCATTCAGCTTTGCATTCCGTGGTCCCTTGGTATTCAGGGTGTTGGTGGTAACCCATCGCCTTTGTGGCGCAAGCTTCCTGGACCACTGACCTCCTTTTGCCTCTGTGGCCGACCACGTGCTCCTGATGAGGCCCAAAGGTTTTGGCGCAATTTTCGCCCCGGAATGTTCGGGTCCCCCCCCTTATTTTTTACCCTGTCCCCCCCCCGAATCCGTGCGTGGGGTTCCTTTTGCCCCTCATGCGACCTTTCCCGTTTCCCACCGTGTAGCACCCCACTTCCCCTTTTTTCGTTGGCTCCCGTTTTTCCCTTTGATTATTGTGTTCGGTCCCCTTTTTCACATCATCCCTTGTTATTTCTTTTCAATTTCTTTTTTGCCCCTGTTTTGGACCCTCACCCCGAGCTTCTTTTCCTTCACACATGACACATAGCCGTTTACCCCCTCTTTTTCCTCACCTTATTGGGTGTGTCACCCTTCCTTTTCCTTTTTTTCCACC
>Ga0179593_1405770_pt1 | contig 13650 bp, 13 predicted proteins | sample CZODoug2_1_08_16_FD_185931 | JGI IMG/M metagenome (GOLD analysis project Ga0179593, IMG submission 185931) | Vadose zone soil fungal communities from Angelo Coast Range Reserve, California, USA - CZODoug2_1_08_16fungal (PacBio error correction) | ecosystem: Environmental > Terrestrial > Soil >... | reverse complement strand
TATCTTTTTCCACCTGAATTCTTTCTGCTGTAGTCTTTTTCTTGTACGCTTCGTCGCTTTGGATGCTGGATGTCTGGGCCCTTTCTACGTCTTCCTTTCCTCCTATGCCGTTCCCCCCAAGGTTCGGTGAACTTCTCTTGGTCTTTGTTTCTCCCCCTTTCCTTCATTTTTCGTCTCTCTCTGTTTCGAACGAATAGAGTCCGCGTCCTGAAACTTTCCATCGGTTTTTTGCTTGGTCCTATGCTGTAAATACCTCTCCCTTTCGCTTCTTGGATATTCTCTTTTTCTTCTACTGGTTGTTGTTCGTATCTCTCCCTGAAACGGCTTTTTCCCTTTTCCGTCCCTCCCTTTTTTTATTTTTCGCCCAATGTCCATGCGAACGTTTCCTTTTTTCTCCCCCCCGCCCTTCGCGGTCCGCTCTTGAAAGAGATGTCAGTGAAACTGTCCTACGTCGAGCAACGCAAACCGTTTTTCTTCCCAGAACCGTGTCCCGTCATCAGCGGTATTTCGTAATCCATCCCCGACTGCCATCAGCACCTGCGCTTCCTCTCGTATCCAAGTTGCAACTTCCTGAGCGGCCGGAACGTCTCTTTTTTTTCTCCAAGCAATTCCAGAACCCATCGGGACCCCTCAGACTGCCCTCCTTCTTTTCCCGACCCGCTTGCCCATTTTTTCCTCCTCCGTTCATTGACTCGGCCTTTGTCGAACTTCCCCCGGATTCGCTGGAGAGAAGAAGTTGGAGATGAACTTCCCAGGCGCGCCTTCAACTGTGGCCCCGCGGTTTACTCCATTTCAGTCCCGTCCAGAACTTTCCCTTTTTTTAGTGAGCAAGTACATGCGAGTGGTTCAATTTGGTGGTTTTCTGCGACGGGCGGTAGTTTTGTCCCCCTCCGATGGCTGATCCATTGCCATCCGTACCCTTTCCTTCTGATCCCTTTCTCTCTGTCCCTTCAATCACCCCTATTGAAAACTTTCCATCCTTTCCGGGCTCGCTCGAGAACCTCTTTCCTGACGACCTCTGCCAACCCAGTTACGGTGATAGCCTGACGTCTCTTTTCCTTTTCGCTTAAATGACGGGGAGGGATCTTGCACTTTTTCTCCCAGATCTCGGGCCTATGAGCTCTTCCCCTACCTGTTCTATTCGGTCCTCTCCGCCTTTTTTCTGTTCGGCTTCTGCGGGACTTCCACCGAGCTTGAATTGTGACGTCCCTCTTCTTGGTTCTTGAAGGTCCCTGCGATCCTTCCCCCCCTTCCTCACGACCCTCCAAATTTTCATGTTGAGCCTCAGCTATCCCCTTCCCCCGCCCGGCGGAGTATCTTCTGCCGTACAGTCATAAACCCTGCTTGTACCCTTTTCTCCTGGTCAAGATCTATACTTTCACAAGTGCCGTCCCCCATTTCTTAACTTGAGGTATTTTTTCCCCCAAACGCATCTTCCTCCCAGATCTTTTCTTTCTGTTGATCCCTTCCTAGTCTAGCCCCCCATTCTTTGCATCTCCCGTCCCTCGCATACCCATGCCTATTGAGAAAGCCTTGGCTTTTCCTTACTTCCCACTGCCCCTTTATAACACTTGCGTGGAGTTACGCTCCCCCCTCTTTGGTAAGTTTCCCCTACCCAGCCGTACTTTTCCTCTTGCCCCGGCAGCTCTTTAATTATCCTTCCTTCTTCCTTGGGCACCCCCTGATTTGCCCCCAGAAGTTCACAGCCAAGTCTAGTCCCAGCTTTTTACCAATCGCTTTCCTTCCTTCCCTTTTTTTGAGGTCCACCCATCGTCCTTTCCCCTTGCGCCACTTTTTCTTCACGCCACACCCCCTTCTCTGACCGCCGGTATCGCCATGAGTATTGTGCTGTTCCGTTCAACGATACGTCCTTTCCTCATCCTGATTTTCCCCCCCAATTGCAGAACGCGGATCCTAACGTTTTTACGCGCCTTCCCCCGTTCCTCCCCGTCGTCGTCTATCTCTTCCAGTTTCGTTTTCTGCCTTTTTGGAAAGTGACGCTCCCGTTTTTAAGCCTCTTCTCTCCACGTGCTTCCTTTTTTTTTCGTCCTGCATGACCTGTCCAAAGACCGCCCTTGACTTTTTCTATGCTGCGGGCCTTGCACGAAATCCCTTCCCCTATACTTTTTTTTTTTTTTTGTTTCGGGCTTTTCGTTATCCTTGATGGCTGTTTAGATTCCTCTCTTTTTGGATGGCCCCGGGTTTTCCCCTTGCTGGCGCCGTCTCTTTTTTTTTTTTGACGTCCCACTCCTCTTTCGGTGCTAACGGTCTTTAAGCCTACTTTATTCTGTTCTCTTTTTCACTTTTTGGGCCTCTTGTATGGCGGACCGCGCACCGAAACTTTTTTTCTCCGATGACACTTAAGCTGAGTGCTTGCAATTTTCCTACAAAAGTGACCGCAGTAGCTCACGCGCAATTCGATTTCCCCTGACCCAGCGTTCATGGAGCTTTCCTCCCTACGGGTTCGTGGGAGAGATGGCTGCCCTGTCCAGTCCCGTGAATATCCCTGTTCAACCCATACCGTTGACTCTCCCCCCATTCCTTGAACACTAGCCGACCGGGTCCCTTTCGCCCCGGAGTCCAGAGATCTGCCATTTAACCCTTCATGTAACCACCCCACATCTGTCCCGCCTGCCATCTTTCACCGGTCGTACAGTACTCAAGGCGAGTTTTCTCCCCGTCCAGCTTTTCCAAAATTGCCCTTTTTCTTCGCTGCACCCACCTTTTTAATTTTTAGTCTGTCTCCTCGTATCGCCTATACTAGCCCCCCCCATGATGTTTATTGCCAGGTGATTCTCCCCCATCATTCCCCTTAAGGAGGGCTTGTTATTAGGGCATTCCTTTTATAAACGCTTACTATCTGCTACCAGACCCTTTATTTCCTCGTCCTCTCGTGCAGCCTCTTACTATGCCACTCTGTTCATCCGTTTGTGTTCTCTCTCATGGAAATTTGTTAACCCCTTTCTTCCACCACCCTCTCGGGTCTGCAGCAATACAGGGGTTAGTGTTTGCATCTCCTTATCTGTTCTCACTTACTTCCCATTCCCGTCCCAATCTCTTTAATTGACTGTTTTTGACTTTGTCCGTACTCATAAGGTCCCCCCTCCAGCCAGTTTCTATGTCGCTTTTAGTATCTTCTTAGGAAATCCTCTTCCACCTTTGTCAGTCTATGACGATAAATTCTTTTTTGGACTCTTGCGTCTTCCGTCCTTCTCCCTTTTTCGTCGATGTCCGAAGGTTGATATTTAGTCTGTTTTCGGGTTCTTTATTTTGTTACTGTTTTCCTCTTTTTTCCGCCGTTTTGTGGTTTACTTTACCTTGTATTCGCACTTTTTTTTTCCATTCTTGGGCTCCGTGTTCGTTTTCCTGTCTTGACTTTTGGGTTAGCGCGACCCCCCCCGAACATTATTTCTGAGTACATCTCCCCATTTCAAACTCGTGTTGGCGTTTTTTTTCCTCCCCGCTTTTCTTTTCTCTCTTACCTTGCAATTTTATTTACATGTGCTCCCCCCATCTGCGTCATTTTTCCCTCCCTGTTCGCCACCTTTTGTCAGTTGCGCTTGTTTGGAGTGTCCATTCGATTCCCCCCCTTTTGCCGCATGCTCTCGTAGCTATCACCCCCGTTGCCGGCCCTTTTTCCTTTGTTCGCAATCCCCTGAACATCCTTTCACTCAGTCACCCTTAGACTTGCTGCCAAGGGACCAAGGGGCCCCTCCCCCTCTCTGTCCTCTCACCCGTTTTTGGACCTGCTGTCTTTTTTTCCCCTCGACTCCTCCCAAGCAAACAGGAACAAGCACCTTTTATATGGCCCTTCCAGTTTGCACCTCCCCTTTACCAGCCCGACCCCCCATTCCGACCTTTTTTTGGGCTGGTCTCTTCTCCAGTCACGTCTTTGTTGATTTGGGCCTTTTCGTTTTCGGGGCAGTAGTGACCCCATTTTGCAATTTACTAAGCATGTACGGGTAGTCTACCTTTCCGACTTTCTTTCCTTTTTGACCCGGCTCTTTTTTGCCCCTCGTTCTGGCACTTTTGTTGCCCGCGAATCGATCCGTTTCTCTAGTCCCTGATCATTTCCCCCACATGGCCGCCCGACACCTTTTTTTTTCATCGAGTTTTCGAGGTGCTTCTTACGAAATGATTGCGTCGTGTCGGCTCCCCACCTTTCTCCAGGGAGATAGTGACCCGCTGTTCAACTCCAATCCTCTTTTCCCTTTTAAATCGCGATTTTGGTAAACTGATGGGCCCTGCTCTTTGTTTCAGATGCCTTTGACCTGTGCCGTCCTCGCGGATCCCTCCCCTCCGCTGCCGCCACTTTTTGCATTTGTTTCTTAGGCTTACTGTCTCGATCGTGAGCATGTAAATCTCCCCATTCCCCGTTTCCCTTTTGTCCCGTTTGCATTGTTGACGGATTCCACGCTACCCTTTTTTTTCTTTTTTTCGGCATGGTTTATATCTTTTCCCCCTTTACCTCAATCATTTTGTCGAGAAGATACCTCCTTGACAAGTGTTCTTAATCCACCTCTACCGTCTTGTTTTCTCCTCCCTTTTAGTCCTGTCAGTCCTTTAGTCCCGTTTTATATCCTGACGCTCGACCTGGTGCCGCATTTTGTTTTTACTGACTATGTATGCTCTTCTTCGACTTTTCCTTGCCTAGCCCCTCCCTTTTGCGTGTAGTCGCAACGGTCCCTTATCGCAGGGACCTTTTTTCCCACAACTCGATAGAAAGTTTTGACTCAAGTCTTTTTCTGTCCCTTTCCCGCGACGCATTCCCCAATTTTTTTTGACCCTCGTTATTCCCGCCTTTCTGCGAGTATAACAGTTAGTTCCCCCGGAGGTTCCCTCTTCCTGAGTCTCTTTCAAAGGCTAACTCCCCTTCTTACAGCCCCTTTCACCTGACTGGTCTTAGAGAGGTTGTTTTTTCCTTATTTCTCATCAGTCCCTGAGTTTCCCCTCCCCTGCGGCATGCTCTTTGTTGCCCCTCTACTTTGTGATTCTGCTCTTCTATTCTCTTATCCTAGGGGATGGAATATCGGTTTCTTCGCGCTTCCCCGCTTCGCCCATAACAGATCTTTCCCGACAGGACTTTTTCTTGGATTTTTGCATGGTCGGTTTTTCATTTTCTTCCTCCTGAGTACTCACCGATTTTAGCCTTGCCGGCCGCCCTTTGTTCCTCCCCCCTTTTCTTTCATGCCTGAATCTTTTTCCTTTTCCGCTTAAGAGTTTACCGTACTGCTGCCCCCTTTTCTTTGTCGTTTCGGGAATACGAAGATAAGTCCCCCCCCTCTCTTTTCCTCTTTGCGGTGGTGATTTTTTTAACCGTGACGCAGGAGTTTTGCCGCTTTTCTTCTCTTTTGCTGATGTTGCGTCAGCTTTTTCTTCGGCTTTATAGCGAGGGATTCAGTTTCCTCCTTCTATTGCCGTTCCCCGGTTCTGTGCACTCTCTTTTTTATTGATAGCCTTACGTTTCAGTTCTTCCATATTGTCCTCTTCTGTCAGGGCGAGGACTGAAAGTGCGACTGGTCCCGTTTGGGGTACTCATCTTTTCGTTATTTTTCCCTTAATACCCTCCTCCATCTTTTTCATGTCCTCTATCTTTCATCACTAAGTTTTTTTTTTGTTGAGAGCGTTTGTGTCCCCTTTGTGATTAGCGGCACTACGACCATTTTCCCCCTTTTCACCTGCGGCGTTTAAGTCACGTTGCATCGGATTCCTGGCCCTCTTTTTGCGGTGTCCCCTTGCCGCGTCGTTTCCCCCTCCCCCAGCATCGTTACTCCCGTTTTTGAAGGCCTCTAGAGGCTGCTCCTGGTCCCCCGGGCACGATTCATCCCCTGACAATCCAACGCTGACAGACCTCCGACTTCCAGTAGACTTTTCTTCAGAACTTCTTTTTTCCCGAGCACCGCCCTAACCCATGAGCTTCTCAACCTACTCCCCTCGCCCTCCCGCTCCCCTTCTTCCTAGATTCGCGTTACTTGAATCCTAATGTTTCCCCTAATTTCTTCTCTAGAGAAGAAAGTTGCTCTCACGCTGTCGCCGCCGGAAACGTTTTTATGCCCAAGAGGTTCGCTTTCGTTCCCTAACTGACCCTCCCCCTGTCATTTTCCTGAATCATCACGTAACAATGTTTGATTGAGGTTCCTTTTTTGATATCACTTCCGTAGCACTCGCATTTGCTGCTCCTGGCCAGACGCCAATGTTCTGATTTTTCGGCTGCTCTCGGCCCCCCACTACCGTTTCCCCACCCTTCCGTGCTTTGGTCGCTCTGACACCTTTTCCGACTTACTCCACACCTCGACTGTCTCTCAGACTTTCGATGTCTTTTTGCAGTATCTTTCCTGGATGGGTTTGATCTGTCTCTTCACTTGCTCTGGTGTTTCTCCATAAACTGTTTCCTTCGGAAGTCCCTACTTTGCTGTTTCGGTGTGCTTCTTCTCGTCGCCTTTCCGCCTAGAACTTGATTTTCCCCCTGCCTTTTCGTGTCGTTGCGGATTTTTCACCCTTTTCCCTGTCCTGATACTTGGTTTTTCCCTCCAACCCCCACAACCTGGCTAGGTTGCGCATCCTCTCCATCCCCCCGTCCTTGGCCGACTAGTAATAGTCCCCTTTCCCCCTTCTTCCGTTCTGTCCGGTCGTATCTTCTCTCACCCCGTTTAACTTCCTCCGCGTTTTTGTTTTTACACACACGAAATCGGACGCCCACCTCCTGGCCTTTCTTTCGTCGGCTTATAATCCTGTTGCAACTTGTTCCATCTCGCCCCCCAAAGGTGCGCTCTTCCCTCTGACTCTTCCACCGGCTATTGTCGCCGGTAAGCGTGTTAATAAGGACACTGCCCAACTTATCCCCACTTGCCCGTGAAGTGAGACCATGTCACAGAAAGCTGCATTAGTCCCCCCTTCCCCTTTCTTCCAGTCACCTCGTCCTCATTTGTATTTTGCCTTCTTTTGTGTGTCTGACAGTCATCGGCCGGCGGCACCTTATTCCCCATTTCCAGAGTAACTGAAATAGCCTTTACCGCTTTTCCCCCCCAATCGCGATTTTCCTAGACCTTGATGTTCTTTTTGAAAAGATTTATTGTTATGTACCCTGGCTGCATTTTGCGAAGCTTCTAGACCCAATCATTCTTAGCGGCCCGCCGGCATAGACCGTTTGAAGCTCCCTTTCTCCCTTCTCCTGACTGTTCCCCTTTCTCTTCCGATGTTATTTTCCCACCCCATCTTCCCAGAAAGCGGGTTCCTGCCAGCGCCTTTTGTTTTGCACGAACCTTCGTCGTCTATTTTCTCCCTCAGGTATTTGACTGCACTTCACTGGTTTGAGACGAAGTTCCAGCCTCGTCGCCTTTGTCACTCTTTCTTGAGGATTTTCTTTGCCCCGACGCCCCCTCTCCATTTTTTCCTAGCTTTGAAGGCTTGTTTTAATTCCGTTTCCTCCCCCCCCCACTTTGCTTTTCCGGTTTTCTTGCTTTTCGTCGCCTGCACCATCACTTTTGCTTTAGCGATTGAGTTTTGATGCGTCCCTGGTTCCCTTGGCTTTTTCCTCGCTTACGTGCTGTGCCGCCCTTTCGCGTCTTTCTCCCAGGATTTATTAGTGTATATTTTCGCTCTGAGCGCACATTGTTGGCCCTCGCCGGTCTGACCTGTGCACCGCGCCCCGCACCCACGGGGTTCGATTTTCTCAACGCCGTTGATTCGCTTGCACGTTGACCCTCCCCCCCTTTTGCCATTAGCGACCTCCGCAAGTTTGTCCCGCGCAATCCGTGTTTCATGGCTTTGTACTCCAACTTTTGTTTGAAGATGTTCCGCGACACCTATCTCCCCCCCTTCCCTTCCCTAATCCTCTGGGGAGAGCGGCTGCGTCTTATCCGGCCATGATCCCCCTAGGAAAATTGGACGTCAGCCACGGGACCCCCCATCTGCCCTCCACCGGCCTTCCTAAGGTTGTGCGACTCTTTCCTCTTGTAACCCCCGCCGTTACCACACTTCTTCTCCTGCCAGAAGTGCACACCAAGTCGTATTTTCTCACCCAAAGGCGAGGTTCTCACCCTCTCCTTCCCCCAACTTCAGGGACTTCCCTTGACAAAAAAAACTGTCATTTCTCTTTGGCCAATACCATTGGGCCCCTGATCCTCCATCGACCTTTTATACATAAAATGCATTGGTTTTTTTTTTTATGGTGATTTTCCCCCCTTCATGCATTTTTTTTCTTCTCTCCTCCACCGATGTTTTTCGGGCCGTTAAGTTTCTACCCGATTCATTCTGGTGCACCCAGCAGTTTAGGTGCGTTGCGCAGCCTGTTGGACCTTCTGTTCCCTCTTCCCCTATCTCTTTCCCCTTTATTTGTTTTGATTCCTCTATTGGAATTTTACAATCGCTGCAACAGCTTTTGGGGTCCGCTCCGTTATGGTTGTTATATTTTTTAGTACCTTGAGAACCCTCCTACGCCCACTTCCCCCTCTTTCTTCCTTTGACGTTCCAGTGTTTTTCCTTTTCCCCCCCGTCATCCCACCAAGAAAAAAATGTTTTCTAGTGTCCGTTGCGTTAGGCCATACTACTTCCCTGCACAGGTGGTCCGCGACTACGGAAATTTTGGGCGCTACTGTTTTTCCATTTCTCGCCTTTTCTTTTTTTCTTTTCTAATGGCCTCCCCTTTGTTGACTTTTTTTTTTATTGTGTCTCACTGTTGCCTGCTTATCTTTCCGGCGTTTCCTGGAAAGGGGCTTTGCGTTTTTTTCAACGTTTTTTCTTTTTTGAGTCCCGGGCTTTTTGTCCCACGAGGGCTTCTGGCCCGTCTGACCGACTGTTCCACCCCCCCGACCCGAAGAGGATTACCTCTTTTCCAGAAAGGTTGGCGCGGTCATTCTTTCTTCCCTGCCTTCTCCTGCCTTTCCTTTTTTCTTTCAAACGCACAGCAATTGGTAGTGGTACTTTTGCTTCACATTTGGTCGGTGCGCGGTCCGGCCAAGACCGCTCTTTTTTTGCGTTTAGCGCCCCGGAGCAGAGCCTTGGCTTGCACCCCGACTTTTTCGCCAATCCTCAAGGGGCCGTCCTTACACGTCAGCGCGTTGCCAGGCAAGGGGACCCCCGTGGTTTTGGGGGTCACCACCCCCAAAAACTCGATTATCTAAGTGGACCCCTTTCGGTTTGCCCCGTTTCCGAGCCGCTCAAAAGAACCACCCTGGTTTTATTCTTTTTTTTATGCCCGCTTCAGAAGCGACACCCGTCTCCGGCGTTATTTTTATTTTGTTTATTTTGTGTTTTTTCGTAGTGTGAGGCTCCCTCTTATTTTTTTTCCCTTTTGCGTTTCCTCCTGAATTGACCCTGCGCCCTCTTCTGGCGTTTGCCGAGACGACCCTTTCGAGAAACTTAAGACGGCGCTTTCTTTCATCGCCATCGGTGTATGTTCTGATTTTTGTTTTTTTTTCTAGTGGAGGATCGAGTGTCTTTGTTTGCAACCTCCGCCAGCACAATGTTTTCTCTTCATTTTCCTATTAGACTGTCGGAGGGCCTAGTCCTCGGGTTTGTTTTTTTGGTCTACTTCGCAAATGTGCGCACAGGGAAAGTCTTCATTGAAACGCTTTTAACACACTAAAACAATAAAGTATATGATTTTTCACCTTCCTTTGGTAAACACCCGCGGGTCCTGTCCTCAGACTTGCCTTGTTTTGGTTTCTTTTGGTCTCCGTGACGCCGGCTATGCTTACCCTTTTAACATCGCTTGCCGACACTTGCTTTGTCTTTTGTCTTTTATCTGCTAAGGGTTCTTCTCCCCTTTGTCTGCAGGTACAACTCTCCCTTCCCCTGGAAATGGTTGTTTTTTTTACCTTGTGATCTAGTGGGCGAAATAGGCATGGGTCTCTCTTTCTGATGTGGCATCACTCCCTTGGGCGATTATAATATTGCACCTTTCTTCGCCCCTTTTATACCTTCCCCCCTTTTTTGGGCGTTTCTGCGTTCAGACCTCGTCTGTAGTTCCCGGCCGGCGCGGTATCGTCTCGCCCCGCTGGAAACGTTCCGCATTGGTTCCCTTCATATGGATCTCTACGCCGGGATTTCTACGGTTGCCACATCCCTTTTGCTTCGTAGCCAGTGGGATCTCTCGTTTCCAACCCTTTCCCAGACCACTATGAATGCCTAACAGGATGTGGAGTCGGACCGCGCGAGAAGCAGAAGCACAGCGTATGGATTTCCCTATCCGTTTTCACCCGGTCGGGCAGCCCCCTTCTCCTCTTGTCGCAAAGGCTCCTCCTCTTTTCCTACCCTTTTTTTTGCCTTGCCTCGTGGTTTTCCGTAGTGTCTCTCCCGCTTTTCCCCCTGAGCTCGGCTCTCGAACGGCTTTGATTGCTCGGTGTTGTTGCCATTTTTCCCCTTGGGTGATTTCTTCCTCCTTCTTACCGATCATCTGAGTTGGGGATTCTGACTCTTTTTGCTCATCGCTTTCTTAGTTCTATCGTCCGTCTCTCAAAAGCTCTTTCCGCCTTTTTTTTGTCTCCTGCGTCCTTTTTGGATGGTCTTCTTTCCTCCATGGAGTCCTCCCCTCTGTTCCTGAACGTTTCCCTTCTCCTCGAGTTCACTGCAATTTATTCTTTCCATCCTCATCGGGTATTCACGCCCAGTCCGATCCAAGGAACTCTCTTTTTCTTCCCTTTACTCGAAGATCCCCTTTCTCTCTTCTTTTTCCCTCTGTGATGGGCGTCTGACCCAGACGTTTTTGGACTTTCATGGCCTCTAGTTTGTCCCTTTTTTCTGTTCTGGCGCTTGGTCGATTCTTCTCTTTCTGTCTCTTTGCGATGCTTCTCTCTTTCCCGTCACACGGTGTATGGAGACTGATGTTTTGGACGTTTCTCGTTACGATTAGCAGTTCCGCCTATTCCCTGTCAGTATATGCCTCGTTTTCCCTTTCGAGTTCCCCTCCCTTCTTCTTGGCAGGGGTTCGCTTGTTTCTCTCTGCGCTTTCCCTTCCTCCCAATCCATGACAGCTGCGTTTTTTCTCCTATTTTTTCGTTTTGTCTGTAGACGAGACCACGCGTTGTCTGATTGCTCCTCCAGCGAAGATAAGTGCCCCTTTTCGACCCATGCACCTTCGTCAGTTTCAGTCGTTCGCATGCTATTTTCCCTCTCCCTCTTTAGGACACCCTTCCCTAATCGTATTCGTATCCCCTCAAACTGCACCCGCCGTTGTGAACGGCAGCTACGCCTTTCTGCGGCCGGAATCCCGTCCCCGAGTCCCAGCCCAAAAAAGACGACGACGACTTGTGACTTTTCAATGGTCGTCCCGTCCCGTCCGGTTTTTTTTTCATATCAGCCCCCAGATGCACCCTCTCTAGAACTTCTCTTCGGGCCTCCCGAGCGACAGAGATGCCTCAAGTCCCCTTGAACTGATGGTGTCGATTAACCGGTTGGCGAATACCTTTTTCTATGAATCGGTCTCCCCCCCTTCCCTTTTGTTAAAGACGTGTTAGCCTTTCCACCCTGACAATAACCATCCCGGCCATCCCTGCTTAGCCAGTCCCCCTTCATAGTGCGGGAATTTGCGTTGATGCGACGGCGTAGACACTCGCGCTCTGAGCGATTTCTCCAGCAGCACATTTTCGGATTTTCCCTCTATTTTCCTCCCGGAAACCCCCCTCATCTGTCAACCGATCAGCCGCCGTTTTCGAGCTCGGAACCGTGCGTTCTCGACGACGGCCACCAACTGAGTTTTTCGACCTACCCTATGTTGGGCGATAGTTTCCCTTTTTGTATGGGTCTCTTTTTCTCTCTCCCAGGGTTCCTTTTTTCGATTTTTCCCCCTTATCCTAAAGTTCTACTTCGGTAATAAGATTGTGCTCGGCTCATTGAGAGTCGAATCCACTCCTGCGTTCATTTGCGATTCGGCTTTTTGTGTCCATTTTCCCTGCGATCCTTGCCGTGGCACCTACCCCTCCCCCCAAGGGATAGGTTGCGAAGCCTTCGTTTGAAAGCCCCGTTCCCGGGGAAGATAGTCTTCATGTACTTACACCCCCAAGCTGCACTTTCTCGGCGGTTTTCAAGATTTCTCTCACTGACTTAACTTACTGGCCCGGCGAGGTTGCACCCTACGCGTTTCTTCATCACTGTTTACGTATAGTCGGGACACAATTTCCCCAGTGTCTTCTAGACAAAGGCTTTTTCTTCCCAACCCCCCCCCCCCCCTCGTACCATGATTCATTTTCGAGGTAGCTTGTTTCTTTGATACGGACCCCCTGGCCACACTATCCCCCCTTTCCTTTTGCCTTGGCGATTTTCTCGGACACTCAAGAGCTTAGCAGTACCTCGCCTCCTAGGCCCACTCCTGTTCCGGCAGTGTGTCCGCTGTGAATTTCAGCCGGGCTAACAGTCGCCCATCCATCTTTCCCATCAATTTCGGACCGGCCCCATTTTCCCCATCGAGAGTTCTGGGCCATGTCCTTAGGTTTGGACAGGTTCATGTCTACCTTGGCCCCCTGGTTTTCCGCCCCTCAACGCCGATATTAGTCTTTACCTCTGAAACACTTTTTTAAGAGTTTAACTGTGCTGCTTCCGTGCCCTTTATTCGCCCTCCTCCGCATCGATGTCTGCAACCCCTCTGCCAGAGATTTGTCCGATGAACGGCATCGGCCTGTTGCCGTAACCGTCTTCGTCTTTCTACCTTGCAGTCTGTTGAAGTCTGGTACATTGTGGGCGCACTACTCCCCCGAAAACTCCTCGTCTTCTACCTTCGAGATGGACTACGTGCCGCATGACCTGCCAGTACCGCTTTCGCCTTTTTACGCTGCTTGAAGGCATTGCGCCCCCACTTTCCGGTTTTCCTATTAAGAACGTTCTGTCCCGGTTATGGGCGCGTTCTACTGCCCTCCTTGATTTTCATGTGAGATCCTGAGTCTTTTTATTTCTTCTGGTTTGTCCTGATGGCGCCGAGCTTCTTTGCTGGTTGACTTCCACTGAGATTCGTGGCGACCCCCCCGTTTCTTTCCTCAGTCGTTTAGTACTATGTCGGCACTTTGGGGGCAAAGCGGTCTGCCGTGACCTGACAAAGAACGGTGGGCGACCCCCCCGCTGCCCGACGGTCATTTGGGTGCACTTGACCTCAGCACCCTGGACTCAGCGCGAACGCTAAGAGTGTCCTGACCGCTCCAACTGCGGCCGTCATTTATTTCTTCATACTTGGTTTCGGGGGGGAGCCTTTCGTGAAGTCCGGCATCATGCCATAACTACTCGGCACCCCCCCAAGGGGAATTCAGCCCACCGGCCGGGAAACCCCGCTCCCTCAGGTTAATTTTCCCGGGGCATCGCCGTACACACTCCTGTAAAACAACCCAACCACCCCACGTCTGCTTGACTTAATGATTTGCTTACCTCTTTAGCTCTTATCCCTTTTTGAAGTAAAACGCCGCAGTCGCCCCAAAGTTTTCGCATCCTCTTACCAAATGCCTGTAGTCTGGTCTTCAGGATTATCGCCATTCGTTCCCCTCCGAAAACCCAGGGCTTGTTTTTGCTTTTGTCACGTTAGCGGTGATATTCCACTGCCGTAATATCGGTCTGATGTTCCTTGGTCAAGTTTCTGTTTGTTCCTGTTATTAGATACCCTCTCCCGAGCAACAAGACCCGCGTCATGTTCGACGTCGCAGATTCTGGCATCATTGTTAACGATGGTCC
>Ga0179593_1372039_pt1 | contig 13650 bp, 11 predicted proteins | sample CZODoug2_1_08_16_FD_185931 | JGI IMG/M metagenome (GOLD analysis project Ga0179593, IMG submission 185931) | Vadose zone soil fungal communities from Angelo Coast Range Reserve, California, USA - CZODoug2_1_08_16fungal (PacBio error correction) | ecosystem: Environmental > Terrestrial > Soil >... | reverse complement strand
CTTAGAGAAGGCCGGACAGATTCCTTTTGTAAAGCCTCATGGTCACTCGGCCTAACGGCTGACTTGGACTTCCTGCACGTGGGGAGTTGTGAGTCTCATTGTTCCGTTTTTTCCGTCAATGTACCCAATTTTGGCGGAGACTTTTTCCCTCCCTTTTCTCTGTTGCCGCTTTCACTAAGCCCCCTATACATGATGAACTTTTTTGTCCCAGAAGAACCGTCGTGGTTTGGCATTAAGCGGCCTCCAACTTTGCGTCCTTTTCCGCGACACGAAGCTGAAATCTCCTCGTAATCCGAACTTCCCCACCCCCAAAAGTCTCTTCTCTGGCGTTTACTTCAGCCACCCTTTGATTATTCACTCTACTTGACCCGCTGCCCTCTTCTGTGCATCATTTTGTCGTCCTCAGCCGCCTCCCTGAGCAGCGCCCTGCCTCGGCGCAGTTGCTTTAATGTGGCCCAAAGTCCCTCAGTAAGAAGGGGGGTTTCCGGATCCCCCCAGGTTATCTCTAAGTGGAAGTCAGGCGTTCTCTTATGTCTGAGGAAGATGCGTCTTTCTCGACACTCCGCCCCAGAAATTCCTCCCCTACTCCCCCTCCCGATACGCCCCCCCAACGACCTCTATTTTGTGAAATTAAAGGACAGCCCCTGTCAGCATTTTTCTCAGCTTCCCGCCCCCCCTTATCCTACCTTTGCGCCCCCGCTCCATTCGGTAGTTAAGATAATCTTTGGTTTTGTATTCCCTCCCGTTTGAAATCGCAGCTTTCTTCGTAACAAACTGATGCATCCTTCGCGACGCGACTTTCCCCCAGTTCTTTTTCCTGAGGTTCTCCCGCGCGGTGCGGCCCGACCTTCAGCAGCCGTAGCCCTCCGCCTCCAAAATTTCTTCGTTTATGATCACCTGTTTCAACAGCCTGCGAGCTTCTTATTTAGAACCCCCCCCCCCATTCGTTGAAGACCACTGTTCCTCTCCGTACACCCCCCCGATAATCTTCTCCGGTTTTCGCGTCCGATCTAACTACGCCTTACCAATAGACGGACAACGCCTCCCCCAAGAGCACGGCCGGAACCGTCCCCCCCTAACTTCTGACCCCTCAGACCAGCAGGATAACGTTGTCATCAGCATCCGACCGCGTTCCCTGAGTAAAGCCGCTCATGGCTCCACATAGCGCCACAGTCTCCGCCCGGAAGGTCCCTTTTTCGTGCCCCCCTTTCGTAAACCCGTTTCCCTGCGGGCAGGTTTGAAGCTCACGTCCCTTTTTGACGCCCGTTTGTTTTCCCAATATCTTTCAACAGACCTCCTCGGGGGAGTCCCACTCTTTTGTTATGATCCGCGATTCGACCCCATCCCTCCATCCCGCCCCTCATATTAGCTCTGTAAAAACGCTAACGGCGTCTCCCCAAGTGTGAGATGTCTTATTACAATCAGCAGCTCCCTTACGGTGGCCAGAATTCCCCTACGAACAGAAAATGGAGCCCTCTAGCCTCTTTCACTCATGGGTCTCCTCGGGCTGGAGTCCCTTGAATTTCTCTTCCGAGTGCTCCCCCCCCCGTCGTGGAATCTTACTGGCCCGTCCCATCACTCTGCCAGCTCAGTGCTGACCTTCAGAACACAAAGACGAAGCTTCCTCCTCAGTCTCTTCCTATCTTCGTAAAATTTGTCTTCCACCAACGCAGAAGATCCACCCCATTGTTTGTGGGACCCTCGGAGAGCCCCCATTCTTATTTTGCGATTATTTGTTTACTGGTTCCCATCTTCCCTATTTCATGGGGGACTGCTTACTCGTTTGTCTCTGGCATGTCTCGGTTTTCTGTAAGAGATGGGAAAACCCGTTTTATGCGCGTGAGACGAGCCCCCCCGTTCCCTCCTCTTCACAACCCACCCACCGCCCTTTCTACGCGCAATCGGAGCCGCTGATGACAATCCGAGTCCCCCCCTCCCGTTTGGCGCTTTTTTCCCTTGCCTTCCCTTCGATTCACATTCGGTTATTTTCCTTCCCATACTTCCCCCCCGAGCCAGAGCGTCCCTCAGCAGTTCATAGATTCCATTCCGTGTCAGACCAGCCCGGTCCCCTCGGATCCTATCACCCGGGAGGTTTTTTTTTTACGCACTTTTTGCGCTGCCCTCGGTCCTTATGACCACTTCCCCCAAAATCAACTATGTCGTGCGGTGCCAACTCCTTCTAAAACACCCTTTCTCTCGGCCTTTAGCAGGACACGGCCGCACAATGGCCCCTAGTTTCCAACCCCCCTCTCACGCGTCAACGTTGTCTTTTGAACCCAAAATTTTCTCGCAATAATTTTCTCCTCCAACGAACACCCCATTTCGTGCTACCCTTAGGTAGTACAGTGCAACCAGTAAATAAGACCCAGTGCTTCAGTCCGGTACACCGTAATTCAGGTTGATGAGTCGAGATTGTATCACATCCCCCCCCCCGGTTCAACCCTTTGAAGAAGTCTATCATCCTGAGATGCCGTGAATTCAATTTTCTTTCGGCCTCACCGTGCCCTGCCAACCTTCGAAAAAGACGCCTCTAAACTCCCCCCCATCCCCACCCACCATTTTGGGACCGTGCTTCGCGCTCTCCTTTGCCAGCCGTCGACCTTCGGACCACCTAAAGACTTTCGCGCTTCCTATCCGCCTTTTTCAAGCACCCTGAAACGCGGGATTTCATACTATATAGATTTAATCACTACTCCATTTTTGTTTTTTGACTTTTTCCTTTCACTCCATTTAATGGCGCTAAACAATTTTCCCTTCCTCCTGCTCCTTGGATGATTTATGTCCACACTCTCCTTTGACTCGGTTGATTTAATACCGAGAATCTTCGCACCCACTGTGGTTTTGGTCTTTAGGTTTCGAAGTGTCCTTCCCTGTTCAGGTTCCGTCAAAAATTAAAGTTTTCTCACCTCTCAGTTTTGAATTAATTTATTCCGGACTTGAACTCGGCGCCCCGGTCGCGTTCCCAGAACCACATACCTCTGGCCGGAATTCTCTCGCGTTTCGGTCTGGTTTTTCCTTTTTTCGCAACACAAGTACCAGCCCTTTTGTGTTTGGTTTTTCTTTTTTTTCTTTCGGACTTTCGGATCCCCCTTTTGCGTACTTCCGAGGCTGGGGATGGTGGTTCACCTCTGGGCTACCTGTTAGGCAGGCATCTCTTGACGACCTTCTCTCTCTCATGGTGTTGCCTTCGAGTGTGGTTCCACCGCACAACATTCGATTTTTGCCGACCCCCCCCCCCTATTAGGGGCCCCCGAACCGTCTACACCGCCCTTTGGTTCAGACGAACGCTGTCAACAGGGTTGAATACTGTTCGATCGCTCGGCGCCTCTGGCGCGCTTTTTGCCACGTACTTGTTTAAAACTCAAATGTGATAGAATTTAGGCTTCCCTTCCAGGTAGGGAATTTTAGATTGAGAGGCGGATCTTTTTCAGAGGCTCCTACCCCGAGAAGGAGCAGGTTTCTCAGTGTTCTTGTTTTCTCCCGAGTTTGTATTGGCGAAGGGTTTGTTTTTCCGGAGTAATCGCTAGTACCAACGTCCGCGACATCATGGCCAACCTTTGTTTTCGCCATGACCCTTAACCACAATCCAATCCTGATGTCCTTTTTCCCCTTCCCAATCGCCCCTCCTTGGGTCCCCCCCCTTCCCGTGGGCCCCCCAAAATACCTCCTCCAACTTGACCGTTTTTTTGCTCTCTGAGTTTCAGCCAGAAATTGTCTTTTTGTTCCTTTGGTTTCACCGAATCGACTCCCGACCCCTTTCTCATTCCGCAGATGACTCGATATTTTTTTTGACGCTCCGAGATTCTGGTTCTCGAGGGACCACGCTTTGAGGCCCCCCTTCTTCCCGATTCCCCTTCCCCAGACCCGCTTTTAGAGGGGAAGCCCGCCCCGATTACAAAATGCTTGACTTCCGTTCTTTTTCTCTCTAACGATTTCAGTATCCTTTCCTTCCTTGACCCCGAGCTTTGGGCTGCATGATCTAATAGGCATGGCTCTCGGGAGCTTCGTTCCTTTTTTTATCCCTCTTATAGAGGTAGGAGATTTCGCATGAGCGACGCAGTTCTAGTCTTCAATCACACGGGCAGTTCCACCCCCCCTCCGCCCGTTTGGTGTCAACCCGATTCTGCAAATCGCCCCGGCAATCGAACGGTCTCGGACAATTCGAATTTCCCTTAAGGTCGTGGTGTCTGCAAGTAACCTTGAGCCTATAGAAGTTCCCTTGCCAACTATAACTTTTGCCTTTGGACCCTTGACTGGAGGATTCCCTCCGGTTCGATCTTTTGGAATTCACTCAGACCCTTTTTATCCTTTGGGGTTAAGCGGTTTCCAAGATCCCGTTCCCCGGTGTTCTCCTTTGAATTTGTTTCCCCCCCCGCTTCTAGTATTTTTCGCCTTCTTGGATCTTAGCGAACGGATGAGATCTCTGAGTACGGTTCTGTTACCAGGTGCCCCGCCAATAGCTCCGTGGTTAGGCCGACCGGTAGGGCCCCCCCTATTAATCCGACCTCTGGTTTTCGTTTTTTGACACTTTTCGGTTGACATGTTACAATCCAAGGTCCCTTTTAGGGCGTGGGATCTACCCTCTCCGACGCTCCCCCCGATCGGTATACTTCATCCGTCTTTCGCCCAGTTTTTTTTGCTTGATCGCTTTATGGTTTGTTCTTTTTTTACACCCCCCCGCTCCGGAAACTTGTTCTTTATTTCCTCGAGTAAGCTTCTCCTCCCCCATCCCGAATGTGATAGGCTTCCCCATTCCCCTGGCGAGGCCTTAAAGGTGAGTTCGAGTTTCCCCCCACCTCTCCGCTAGTCCGGGCTCTTTTTACGTCCCCGATGTGATTTTTGTTTCTATCTTTCGGTTAGGCCTTAAAGCTTCGGGGGCCCGTCAGTTTGCCCTTCTAGGAACACCGCAAACTAAGATCCCCGACTCATGTAGTTAAAGTACTAGACCTGACCCCTCGAGAATGACCACCCGTGTAAGGTACGCTCTCAGGACCCCCCCGGGATGCTCTGGCCAACTCCCCCTTTAAAGCCCCAACCCCTCCTTCTAACCTTGACGATGGGTCGCCAGTATGGAAAACACGCGTCACCACACCTTCCACTTCGAGCGTGAGAAGCAGCCTGGCATAGGGTGAGCCAAGTGAACGTCTTCCCTGATACCCATGAATAGCCTGACGGCATTTTATGAAGAGTTGAGGGGCAGAGAGTTGGAATGTCGTAATATTCGGGGGTGTAATGAGACTAAGAAACGTTTTGCTACAAATTTATGGATAGCCCTCTGCTTGGCATTCGTTTAGAGTTACCCCACATGGGTGCGCCCATTGGGGAACTGTTCCCATGCCCGTCATTTGATTCTGTTAAACAAGATTTAGAATGCATTCTTCTAGTGTGCAAAATATCAAGAAGAAAAGACCCTGCTCAAAAATGTGAAGAGACCTGTAACCCAGTCTTATTAAAGCCATCTGACCACCTGATAACTCCCAAAATAAAAATTTTTTTCTTCCTTGCAGAGCTTAATGCGAATGAAAGTTCTTTCCCTCCTGCTCATGTAACTTGACAGCTTCTCGATCTTCCCTCTCCCCTCTTTCACTCATTTTTTGTTTGAGAGAATAGATCCTTCCCCTTTACAGCGGCCTTGGCGGGCCCGTAAGGGTCAGATGCATTAAGCCGTAAGTACCAAAGTTTTTAGCGGGGAGCTCATTTCAAATTTTTCGGAACTTTTGCCATTTTCCTAGGTCCCTTGGTGCTCTGTCCTTCTTGCGAAGCGTGCCCATTTCCCTTCCCCCTTTTTACCTGTGGCAGCTTTTTTACACTCCCCCCTCCCCCGTAGAGGGTGCCAGGGACGTTAGCGAAGCCACCCCAATGGGTGATCCCAATTTCGCTGAAACCGCCAGTGTCCCCCACGCCTCGAATTTCCGTCAGCAGACTGGAGCAAACGGGGATCGTTTTTCTCCCATCAACTACTTTCTCACCCGGAATGAACCAGTTGACACTAGCATCTCCGTGAAACTACATGAGTTTCGTCCCCTAAAAGACCAGACGTTAGCCTCCGGCCTCGTGTCCTGAGTTTAATGGCTTCCTCCCAAAATCGCTTTTAAGATCGTCCGGAACGTACGCCTACGGTGTAAGTGCGCTTTTCTATTTTGAAGAGGAGTATGGTCAAGTATTCACCGGACCTGGAAGCTCCGCAGACCGCACAAGCACCTCCCGCTCGTTACGACCCCCCACCTAAAGTTACCGTGGAGCCGGTCCGTACTCACATTTCCCTAATGATGCCGCTTTTTTCGTTTCTCTCATTAGGTTCGCTCCCCTACACGATGCTACCTAATCTGTGTGAAAGGCTCTGATTTTTCCACAAAACCCGCTGTCCTATCCCCATGCCTGCCAGTTTCTTATCATGAAGGTGCTTCTGGAGTGCGGGAGGTCAGAATTCCTTGCGCAATACCGCCTAACAAGGGGTCGTGTTGAGGGATACGGTACACAGAATAATGTTTACGCTCCTGGAGAACTTTCAGACCAGTCCTGCCCCCACGCCGGTGTCTGCTCACGTACCAGATAATAGATCCCGAAGCCATCCCCGGGTCCGAGGCATCCCAGTAAAGCTCAACCTCTCGCCCCCGTCTACCCAGCGCCTTGAGTCCGCCGAATGTGCACCTCCCTTCCCCCCCCCCCCGGAACCGAATGCCAATTTCTTATCGTCCCATGCCGCTTACGGGCCCCGTGCAGCTTCCTCATGGTTCAAACTCCGCCCCATTTCCATAGGCCTCCCTTCTTTTAGATCCCCCCGTCGTCCCCCCCCCCAACTCCCCCCGGGCATGCGTTACCTAGACCTAGTCGTTCCTCCCTCTTTTCAACCGGTTTGTACCTAACCTGCAAGGCTTTTGTTCTTTGCTTGTTGTTGCTCTCGAGTCCGCTGTAGCATAATCCCCCCGTAATCCCCCTCCATCACCCTCCTCGGCTGAACCCCCCTCCCCGTTTCCCGGTGCATATGACAATCAGAGCCATGTCCTTGGGCATCCTTTTAGCCTTCCCCTGGCCCCTGAATGACGAGATTTCAGCATGTTGGCGAAGTTGTTTTCGATCCCGCTAACGGATTATTTGCCCCCCTCCGTCCGTGCGCAGTAAGCCCTGTCATAGAGCCCCATCCAGGATGCAGGCGACGCCCACCTCTAGCAAGTTCCCCCCCGCCGACGCCGTCATGGTCTCCTCGGCAGGAGGGATGATAACTCCCACGACAGCCGCACCCCCCCCCCCAACACCCCACCTCCCTGACCCAGTCTGTCTTTTATTGAAAGCCGTTTAGGATCTCCCTTCAAGCATTCGCCTTGGTTTCCCCATGAATTTTACATCCAGGCGATATGAAAATGGGTATATTACCTACGCTTTTATTAGGTGAATGCTAAGTTTTGGAAGTGGGAATTTTATACTGTCAGAGCCTAGCATGGCTCTCCCCCAAAGTATCCACCCTTGCTCCCTCACACACCCCCGACCTCACATATTTTATAACTCCTAGTACACCCGCGAGAACTACTGAAGCTCCCAGTCATTTCCGTCCCTTTTTTGATCTTGGATGTTCGAAAGTGAAGGCCCCCGCAGTCTCCAGCTCCCACTGCCTTCCTCTCCCCGTGGAAGGGCATCTTGTCCTCTTTATATTCCCCAGACGTTTTGCAAGACCCTGTCTCCGCCCCTCTTTTTATCAGTGACAAAACCTCATTTCGAGTTTCCAAACTGCACCTCCACCAAAAGCGTGCCGAAGGTGTGCATTTCATGCGATCCACATGCCCCACCCGGTATTCAGAAGAGTGTTCCCCCCCCACTACGGCGACCCGTTGGAGTTCTCCTAAACAGTGTGTCAGTTTGACTGAAGTCCGAATCCAACTGACCCCCACAATCGGTCTCAATGGGCTTTGAAACATTCACCCGGACCATCCCCGCCCCCACATAGGTAAGGGCCGTACGCCTTCTGTTGAGCCTATCTCATTTTTCGCAGAAGGTCCCCTTTTTTAAGAACGGTAGCATCCTTCGATTTTTCTTCCTTTCCTAACTCCCCGTGGGGCCAACTTTCTCACGCAGAAAAAGAAAACTCCCCAACACACAAAGGGGGAGTCCTCTTTTTTTCGCGGCCGTTAATTACGCCTATCATGGAGGCACAAAGGCCCTCCCCTCCAAAAGCACTCCCAAGAGGCGGCTATTAACTGCAAATTGGTGGCCAGCACAGACTTGGAAGAAGACATCTCTCTTTCTGCTGCATCAGAAGAAGGGGTTGGGTGTGGAGCTGGATCGACCCGATTCAAGGACTGCCCACTCGAAAGCACCCGATTTGGGACTGGACGTGACCCAAAAAACGTCCTCCGCCAGCCGATGCTCGACCGAAAGTAGCTAGTACGTTGGCAGTGAAAGCTGTCCGAGGATATCCCACCGTGATCCTCCTCGAAGGCTGATGTGCTGATCCGGGGAAGAACCACCTATGCACCGACCCTCTGCAGACCCCCAGGGGAGGCTCTCTCCAGGCCGGCCGGGCTTGAGCCGGTGAGGTCTAAGTCCCCAAGGGTCAGAAGGGTATCGGGAAGTGTCTTATCCGGTTAACCTCGCACGCAACACCGCCAATTCCTTGTTGAGAAGAGAAGTGAGGCTACTTATGGCCCCCCTGCCACAGGAGTACCCGGGTTGTGATGGACCTCTGGACTAACTCCAAAAGGCAAGCCTGAGAAAAACCACCCCCATAGCGACCGGCCCCTCTCGTCGTCCCCAAGGACCCTCCCTCTGAGGACCCGATGCGCAGGGGCATCCAACCCCCTCTCGTCCTCGGCTACTTCGGGAAGGCGAGACACCGCCCCCACACATTCTGACGGAAAAGCCCCAGCGTTGGTGCTGACCTCTTCTCGTGCCGGCGGTAGGCTGCTCTAGGGTGCCACGGCCGCACTTAGACCAACGACTGCGGCGTCCGTTTGAAGCACGCCTGTCCAGCAGGGCCAGGTTGGCAAATCGGCCTGCATCACCGGGGCGGACCTGAAGGGGTTTTTATACACTCTGTGACATCCCGTCAGCTGACGTAGGGTCTTTGTGCCCCGAAGGAGGTCTGAATCCCAATACATTCCGCTGTTTCATATGCCCCCTCCCCGATTTCTTGTCCCCTTTTCTTCCACCCTCTTGCGGGCGACCCCTGATGTCACAGTTCTGCCCCTTCCCTCCCGCCTTAGTCGGGCTCTGGCTCCTTCTTTTTTCAGTATTTCATCACCCCCTTTGATCGTTACTGACATGCCCATTCCCTTTCGCTGTATCATTTTTTTTGATCTGCGGATTGAGTTTTTTCCTCCTGCGGAGACGACCTCGCGCTCTCCCCCTGCGGTTGTGGTTTTCTTCCTTTTTAGGGAGACTGTGATCCCTTTTGGCGGACCGTTTTCTCCCTCGGCACCCACCTTGGTCGATGACCCCGTCATCCCCCCTCCGCTCGAGCCATGCCCCTCCCCCATTCCGAATGTCACTTCCAGGGGAACCAAAAAGACCCTTACCGTCTTGGGGATCCTTTATTCGCCCGCAATATTGGATTTGCTTCTTGTTTTCATACTAAAGACATCCACGAGATCCCGCCCCGTTTTCGATCCTTTATTTTCTTTTGTTATGTCAGTCGGAATCGTTGTCGATTTAACCCAGGCCCTTCCCCCTAGTCAAGTCGTTCAAAGCGTTTGTTTATGCGAAGAAGACCCTTCTTCAGAACCCCATGCTGACCCGCTCTCGGCTTTTCGTTCCCGGGGATTCTTTTAGGCCGGAATAAAAGTGTAATTATTTTTCTTGCTCTCCAATCGGCAACTTTCCCCTCTGAGAGTTTTTTCCCCGAACTATTGAGCGGGTTCTTGTTACCCCCGACTCTCTTCAAGAGGATGTATTTACCCATGGCTACCCCTCCGCTCTGGTATTACTCCTATGGACCAACCCCGCGTCAGATATCTTTCGCCATCCATCCCCTCGTCTTTTTGGTTCCCCCATGGGAGACGCTATTTCGTTCTGTCCGCAAAATTTCATTTGCTTATTTCTCTACAATCGGAGCTCCCGCCCGTCCCTTCATGGCCTATCCACGTTTATAGGAATTGTATTGTGTCCTTTCTGGAATTTTTTCTGCGGCCTGTGACTCCCTCGCTTTTTCAGGATTTGATCCGTTGTCTTTTTTCTCGGAAGATCCCACCTTATCTTCGAGAGGGTTGGGACTTTCCCGTGGTCTTCCCTGTATTCATTCTCAGGCCCGCTGCTGCTTGGCGGTGAAACGGTTTACGCCCGCAAGCTCACCTGTTTCCGTTCTTCCTCCGTATTATGTCCGCCCTATTTTCATTCATACTCTCGCCCTGAGTAGCGTCGAGTCTTTGCATTGCGTTTTTTAAACCATAGCCGCCGTTCCCCCCCCGTGTCTGATAAGAAGTCCTTACCCTCGGTACGTCCGCGAAGGCCGGCAGCCACGGATCTTTCTCACTCTGTCGTTTACGTTCAAAGATATGGGGATGGTCATGTTCGGACCCTCTGTTGTGATGATAGAGTATCGTCGCCCGGTGTTTTTTCCCCCAGCAAATCCTATGAAGCCCGACATTTCATCGACCCTTTTTCTCCTTCCAATGTTCTCATTTTTCCACAACCCCCGGGCTCCTGGCCACTTGTATTCCCGCTCTTTTCGTGGGTTTTTGTTTTTTTTTTTTTTTGTTTGTGTTGTTTTTTTTGGCCCGATTAAGATCGACTAGCCGCGGCTCTGATTTCCCCTCCTGCGTCTTTACTTCGTTTAAGACGCATTTAGTGAGACATGACGAGCTCTTTTGGGAGGCGAATTGTCGTCGACTCATTTTTCCCTTTTATCGCCCGACACGTTTTGATCCCACCTTGGCCTTCGCAACATACGTTCGCGGAATCTCCTCACCTTTGTAGCCTTGAACCTTAAACGCAGCTCGCTGCGGACTGTCCCCACTCCCCCCCCCCCTCACGATTGTTTCTCTGGCTATGGGACCCTTTATAGATCGACAGCGAAAAGTATGCTCAATGTAACCCCATGTCCTCCCCCGGACAAACTCCACTGTGACTCCGGCCTTCTATAGGCGGCACTTCTTTCCCCCCCGTCCCCCCCCCGCAAATGACAGCTGTCCCTTGCTCCGTATTTTTATCTCCATCCCTCCGTTTTGTTGTTTGATTCCAGACCCCCCCGCCGATGACAGCGGCATGGTCGAGGGCTTCTCATTTGGTCCGCACTGCCGTTTCCCTTTGGATGTTTTTTTTGCGTTTTTTTTTTTTTTTTTTTTTTTTTTTTTTTTTTTTTTTTTTTTTTTTTTTTTTGCGATTTCTCCATATGTCATAAGGAATCGGCTTCAATGCTCTTTTCCCTTGGTCTTAAGGCGGTATCTGGCGTTTGAGAGGGAATATACTTATTTCGGATATCCAAGATGCGGTTTTTTCCCGTTCACTCCTAACTCGAGCATAACGCCTTGGCCCATCTCTCCTTTTCCCGAAGCCGCTCACCCCTTTCTTTCCGTTAATGAAAGATTATAAATGAACTGCTCCGTCCTGTCCCCCCGTCCCTTGTCTTCCTGAGCCCCAGGGCCTCGTGCCGGGCTTTCCGTTTTCATTTTTGCCCTCGCCCGCGTGACGTCAAGCCTTTGACGGATATGACCCAGTGGACTTTAAGTTCCGGGATTCGATTGTGTGGTCTGTGCCGCCTCCAATCGACGGACGCCGTACGCCGATCTCATATCGCCCCCTGAGAAAAAGAGAATTGTCTCACCACCCCCTTAGACCAGGGCGGGACGAGACGAATGTTCCGTCCCCGCTGGCCCGCTTCCATTCGCGCGTCTTACTTTATTTTCATCCCTCCAGGTTGCCGCGCTTTCCCCCAACCCAGATGCGACGACAGTGCCGGTCAAGTTTCTTACTCCTCATGAATTGTTCCTCGCTTTCTTTGGAGGATAACGACCGGATCCGCCTCCTAAATTTCTTTCTCCCGTCACTCCCAGTCATCATCCCTTCCCTTCCAGGTTTCCTCTACTGTGTTTCTTCTGACCCCAAGCGGGTCGCTCCAATATTTCCTCGCCTCATCCTTTTTGCGTCTATCCTAAAGCCCCCCCGAGGACCAAAGCTCCTCGTCACCCCGCCTGACCATCTGGACACCTCGAACATCTTATTAAAAGGGCCATCTCCCTGCCTCTCGCTGGGAGTGTCCTTAGCCGACATGGAGCATCCCCTCCGCCTGACCAGAGCCGCTTGTATCTCCTTAGTTCACCACCACGATGCGTGAAGGATGACGAGACCGAGGGAGAGATTTTTCCTACGGCCGCAATCTAGAAGAGGGATGCTGACCTCCCTTGCTTGAGACGATGTCGCGTCTCGAACTGAATCTGACTCTCCCTCTGAAACCCCCCCCCCGGTCTAGCCAGACGATTTTAAAATTTCCTGTTTTCCCCCTCGGAGGAAGTCCCCTTCCTGCCTCGACATACCCTGAAGACTGCCTCGGAGCGTTAATCCATTTTCGCGCAGCGGGCTTGCGTCGCTCAAATTCGTATGTTCGAAAACGATCTTTAAAGTTTTTCACCTTCCACTAGGCTGAAGTACGTCCCAACCCCCTCTCGCAGGCCTGACTCAGGCCCTTCCTCTCGGAGTAGTTATCTACACCCATCTCTAACAATAGTTTTTGACCTCCTTAGAGACCCTCACGAGTCCGGTATTATTTGTACCATTTAATTTTCCCTTCCCGCTCGGGCGGAATGTTTAGAGGCCCTCTTAGTCGACCTTGTTATAATTTCTCACGGTTTTGTCCTCCCCCGATACGTTTTTCCCCCCCTGGTTTGGTGGGTTCTGAGGCGATTTTTTGTCGCCCCTTCTCCCCCATTTGACACAATTCCCACCAACCGGGCTCCCCCTCGATCCGTCCTCCCCGTCGAGGTACCGAAATGACGTCTCCCCTCGAGCAGTCTTTCCCCTCCTCCCGGTACTCTCACATGGGTCGCTAATGCCCGCGTTCCCCAAGATGAGCCAGGCGACGCCTGGTTTTCTCGCAGACGGGCTCGTGGATTTCGTGCGCCTCTGCCTTTTTTCTTGTTGCGCCCTTGTGTTCCGACCGTTTTTTTTCCGCTGGCAAAAACGTTTTTTTTTTTGGCTGTTATGTTATATCCAACACATGTTGAGTGTTTACTATGAACGGCCTGCACGTTAAGCCTAGGTTTCCCTACCCTCCTTACCGCTGTGAATAGCGGGTCGTGACGCGGCCCAAAAAGCTAGTGTGCCCCCTCCTGCCTGTTTGTGCGTGTGCCTGGTTATCCACAGCAGTCACACTTTTCTGCCACTTATCCAAGACCCCACGTCCAGGTTGGTTTGTGATGTCTTGAGTGGTTACCCGGGGGATTGCTTTGGCCTTTTCCTCCAAGAGTTTGCCGCGTGGCGCTCTTCCGTGGTGCGGCGCGATGTCTTTTTCCTGCGCGATCCCGTCCGCCGCCCGTGTCTCGCCGTGATCCCATGTCGGGAGGTCAACTTAACGTGGTTAGACTCCCCTTCTTCCTCACGCAAAGAACCTCCCAACCCAACTGCATGGGTGTCGGCTTGGTGGGCTTAGCCCCGGATCTGTTCCCATACCCCCATTTCCATGGGTTCGATAAATAGATTGTGCGCCTTTTTTTGGGATATTCGGGG
>Ga0179593_1676092_pt1 | contig 13651 bp, 11 predicted proteins | sample CZODoug2_1_08_16_FD_185931 | JGI IMG/M metagenome (GOLD analysis project Ga0179593, IMG submission 185931) | Vadose zone soil fungal communities from Angelo Coast Range Reserve, California, USA - CZODoug2_1_08_16fungal (PacBio error correction) | ecosystem: Environmental > Terrestrial > Soil >... | reverse complement strand
CCTTGGCTTCTTACTGGTTTCCCGCGCGAGTTCGTTTCTTTTCAACGCGATCAGGGGATTTCGGGCGTCTTTCTTCCTTTCATGTCCATCGGGCTGCGTAATTCTTTCCGGTTTTTTTTCTGCAGAACTCTTTTCTGTTGGGCGTCCTCTTCTCTTCGTAGCCGGAGCCTTTTTGCTTTGGGGATTCGCTCCTTCTCTGGGTTGAAACTTTTTACCTTTCTCAATACCCCCTTTTTCGATCCCAGCCAAAAAACGTTTTGCAAGTGTCGTAGGACTTGTCTTGTTTTTCTTTTTTTATCAAAGTCTCTCCTCCCTCCGCGTACATCCGACCCTTTAGCTGGTTCGCACCACCCGTTTTTTCTGGTTGCTTTCTCTTTTTTTTCTGTTCCCCCATGACGGAATTGTTTCCGGAAGTCTGGCGAGATGCCCTTTCCCCTTGTTGCCCGTCGATCTTTATAGGAATTGCGTCTTTCGGCTTCTCCTTCTGGAAAGTCTGGGGGACTTTCTTTATATTGCCGTACCGCTCATTCTTCCGGTGACAGGCTTCTTTTTGACGAGCTTGACGACGTTCTCCTTCACTATTCCTTCATTACAATCCCAGACTCCCCCTTTCCGCAGGCGAAGACTCCCCCCCCGGAGCTGTCTCCGTCCCCTTTTTTTCAGGAACTACAGTTTTTCCTTGGACCAAAATCGACTTCTTTTTTCCAACCAATTTCCCCTAGTTGATAACATGCCTTCCTCCTTCATTTCCCAAGTTTCCCTATGTGCATAGCAAGCCCTTTTTTCCGCTAAACGACCCTCCCTTACCATTGTCCTTCTTAAAGAATGTGTTGCTCCCCTTTCGCACGTCTTTTTTCAGCGGACCGTCCCGGGTTCCCCGTCAGGTCCGCTAATTCGAAGTATCCTTTTTTCTCCTCTTTAGAGGGGTAGAAGAAGCTTTTTCTTTTTCCCTCGTTTTTTCCCCCCCTTTTGAGGATACAACCTTTCCGCCTCTTTCCCTTTCATGTTTTGGCCAACTATATACCTTTTTTTTAACAGCGACATCTCCTCCCCCTCCCTACAACCCGGAGCTCGTTCCCCTTAGCGAGCGGCATACGATCGTCTTTCGAGCTGACTCGCTGTTTTGCGCTTTTTCAACGCATTTCCCCCTTTTTGGGAGGGACATCAATTTTTCCAGTGGCTCCCCTTCTTTCCCCCCCAATAAGAGGCCTTCCCAATAGGCGGGGGCTCATGGACCTCCGGCGCCTTTGGTAATTTTTTTCTTTTCTTATAATATCGACTGCACTCTTCTTCCCCCCTGATTTTTTGCCACATTCTTTTTTCCTTGATGAGTGCGGTTTTCTTTTCCCTCTCCGTGCACAGGAGCAGTTTCGCTTTTTCCTCTTTCTTTCCTATGACTCTCGTGGCCTTTTCCGCCCGAGATCGACTTCTTCCTTTTCCCGGGGGCTTTTACATCCCATTTTCCGGCCCCATCCAAGTTCCCCAAACGGATATCGAGTACCCTCCTCGCATGGTTTCCCTTTTTTTTTTTTTTTTTTTTGAGAATGTCCGAACCACCTTTTAGAACATCTGGTGCCCCCCCTGAGCAGAGTGTCCCTTTTCGCAAGTTTGTAAGAATTTTGGCTGTTTGCGCTTTTTCCTTGGCTCGCGAGGCTTTCTCTTAAAAGAAATTGAGCTTCGATTGCTTCCTTACAGGGATTGTATCCTAAGGGATTCTCCTATCCCTTTGCCGTGCCCAGTAAGCGAGTCTTGCCGCTTTCCTTAGTTCGTGAGGTCCGTCCTGTCCCGGGGTTATCCCCTCTTACAGAATGGGATACGGTACACAGATCTCTTCTCCGGGCTTTTTTCTGTTGTCACGAACTCCTTTCTTCAGTCCCTTTCCCTTTTTCCGTGTTGTATGACGAGCGCGAGCAACCCCTTTTGTTGTTTTGGCGTGAATCCTTCTTTCCCCCTGTGCAGGCACTATACTCTCTTGCTGTTGTGTTTCGCCTTTCGGGGCACCATTTATTCACGTTTTTTCCGTGAAGTTCCTTGGTGTTGCTTCCCCTTTTTGGCTACACGCCCATGATCACCTCCGCGGTCGTTCGTTTCCACGCCGCCCAGAGTCCGTCCTCTGATGATAATTGTACGGACCTTTTTCCCCTTCGGGCCCCCGTCAATCTCGGTGATAACCTTTTTTTTTGGACAGAAGGTCCCCTGACCTGATTTTCTTGTCGACGAGCTTCTTCATTCCTACGCGGAGCTCTCTCCTTACGGCAACGGGTCTGCCTTCTCAACTATCCCCTTTCCTCTCAATGCTTTTTCTTCCTCCGCCGAGCCCGTCTTTCTCGCGCAAACTCAAGTTGCCAAACTTGAGAACCCGACAACTCTCCTGTGCACCAGATGTTCGACCTCGAAAATTTGTCGGCCCTTCCTGTTCATGGCTGGGCTTTTTTTTTCCTTTCCCTAAGGGATGTTTTTCCCCCCTTCCGTAAGCATAGGAACAACCCTTTCTTCCACCTCCGAGATCCCTCTTTAAGTCGATCTCGGGCGGCCTTTGGTCCCGATAGTCATTCCCCCCCTTCACTCTGCGCTTGCAGATGGCAGGCCCGACCCCCCTTTTTAATCCGGGCACCCTCAATCAAATCTTCCGGCTTGATCCCGAAGCGGTTCTCCTCTTTTCCTAGGCGAGATGAGCTCCTTTTCCCAAATCTTTTCCTCTCCCCGTGGCTTCTGGAGCCCCCGGCCTCTGGGCAGCTATTGGTTGGAAGCTCTTTTTTCTATGCCTCTTCGGAATAGTCGGTTGGCTCCCCCTTGACGCGCAGGCTCGCCCCCCTACTGATCGAGGGACGCTCGCGCTTTTTTTTACAGAGCTCCATTTCTCGGCCTGTTTTTCTTGGTGAAATGTCTAGCATCCCCTCTTCGCTATCACCCCTTCCCTCTTTTCGCAAGCCATGTGGGGTCCCTCCCACTAGCAAGCATGTCTGCTTCTATCACTTTGTTCCTTTTTAAGGGCGGTCATTAGCGGACATGACGGTTTTTTTCTTCCGGTCCTTCCTTTTTCTTGCCGGCTTCACTCAGGTCGACGCCCCCCTCGCGCCGGGTTGCCCCTCCCTTCCCTAAGTGGTCTACTGATACTTGTTCAGATGGTCTTCTCCCAAGTTGGTGCCTTTTTCCACGTCTTAGCGGACTTTTCGATCCGACGTTGCACTTGCTTGTTCCTTTTTTATTTTGGTCGCCCAACGTTTCCCGCTCCCCTCAGTCCTTTCCGTCGGGACTTATACAGTACTTTGGTAGTTTGCGTATGTGTGGTAGGCGTTTTTCTTCAGTCCCCGATTTTTTTTTTTTCTTCCGTCAAGCTTCGGCGCGCCCTCGGCTATTCCCTCATTGCTTTCTCCTCGGCAAATGACAAACCGGAACGGGATCTCCCGGTGGGACGCGCCGAAGCATGGCAGCAGGAGGGGCAGGACAGCAAAGGTACTCGGGTTTTTCCAACACGGATGTTCCCCCCTCTCTTCCTCCACCATCGTATGCGCCAGTTCAGTCACGGTTGAGAAAGCCGCCGCAGTTGACCCTTCTTTTTACACCGCCCAACTCTTTCTTTTGTAGGGAGGGTATCTAGACTTTCTATTTTCCCCTCACCTACCCCCTTTTTATGCTGGAACCCCCGTTTTTGGGCTGGGATCGAAACTCCCTTCTTGAACCGTGTTTTTTCCCCAGGTTCGCCGACTCATTTACGTCTGCGCTAATTCCCCTCTTTTTCCGGCTACAGTACGAACGGTTTTTAGAAGGCAGGTGCCACAATTTTTCTTTCGAATGCTGATTTTACGAGGACTTCCTTCCAATTTCCTTCTTCTTTCCAAAGCCGGCATCCAACGCGGCTCCGCCCTCACACTTCAGCGATTTTTTGTTGTGAGAGAGATCAGGCTGGTTCCCTTGTTTTTTCTTTTTGATGCCTTCCTTTTTTTCCCCTTTGCGGGAATGGGCAGGCGTAGAGCTGTGATTTCTAAGGTGACGAGGTCATGTCCTCTTTTTTCTCAAGCCGTTTGTGGTTTTTCTCGAGACCTGCGGGAGGTGTGGATTAGCTTCTTTTTTCTGCGCCCTTTTCCTTTCCGGCGGCCAGACTGGTGCCCCCTCCTTCCGTCACAGACACACACTTTTTTTTAGTTTCGTGGTCTGTGTCTTTTTTGCGGAAGTAGAGAAATACCCCCTCCTTGGGCGTTGGCTTTACTGCTTGTTCGAAATTCCCTGATGGAGGGTCGTGTCAATATGAACAATGACTGTCTTTGAGAGGAAGTTTTTTATGCTCCGGTTTGCCTTTTGACGCCGTTTTTTTTTTTTGGGTTTTGTGTGTTTTTTTGTTTTTTTTTTTTTTTTCTTTGGGTGTTTTTTTGCTTTACATAGGACGTCCCCTGCTGCGGCGCGTTCGACCCGTTTTTTTTTTTCTGCCCTGCGTTTTCCCGCTCAGGCTGCCACAGCCCTTTTTTCCTTCCTGAGGGTCTCTCCTCCTTCTTGTCCCTTCCACAAATTTTTTCCCTCCCGATGCGTACACGCTACACACCATCCTTTCTTCTCTAAGGCCTACCCTGCCTTTCCCCTTCCCGAAAATTAAAGATCATCATCTTTTCCCCAAAATCCTGCCCTTTTTCTTTTTTCAAAGCCCGTGGCAACGCGGATCTCCCGACAGTACTGTCCCAAGTTTCCCTTTTCCCCGGTGAATGCAGTGTCAAGATAAACGAACATCAACTTTGAAACCTTCCTCGTCTTTCCTCCTGTGTTGCGTCGACGGCTGTCTGCAGAGGACTTCCTTTTCTTAATGACCGAATTTTTTTGATATCTGCTTTCGATCTTTATGACTGCCGAGGGTTCCCTTTTTTGACCCACAATGCTTGCGTCTACTCTTTCAATATTTGTATCTTCTCTTGATTCGAAATTCCTTTTTTAGTATCCGTTAGTAATTTCTTCCCCTGAGATCTTTTTCTCTTCTTGAATCGAGCGGCGTCCTCTATTTTTTCGAGTTTTTCTTTTCTCGTCTTTTCCGAAGCGTTTTTTTTTCTCACCTCCTCTTTTCCTTCCAACCATAGCGGCCCTTTGGGCTTCAGGAAGCATTTCTGGGATTCCGACATCATCTCGACTGCCTTCCCCCCCTCTTGAAAAACGGTCTGTTTTTTTTTCTCATGATCGCATTCTGTCTGTGATTCTGTCTTACCGAAGCTCCCCCTCCTTCCTTCACTTCCCTTTTTTGTGAGGAGAGCCGTTTTTTTTTTGAATTCCTTTCATCCTTTCGTACCGCCCGGATCGGACTTTTTTCTCGCGACGGGGCTAACTCCCCTTTTTTTTTGGCCAATTCATTTTTTCCCACACGGCTATCGAGAAAAGCCCAGCTGAATTTTTTTTCAACCAACTTTTTCTCCCCCTCTGGTCACATGCCGAGGCTTGAGCGCCTTTTTTTTAGCTAGTTGTCAGAACGTTCGTTTTTCCTGCGTGCACATGCTCTTTTTTTTCTTGAAAAGGAATGAGAGTACCCCTCTTTTGTATTCCTCCTTTCTTTCACCCGGTGCCGTGAAGGACGTTCAAGGCTCCTTCTCATCGGCGACAAGATCGCCGGCGTTTCTTTCCCATTCCCGATCCTTTTCTTTTTTTTAGTCCCCGAATGGGATCGTTTTTACACATCTATCCCATTCTCTTTCTGAGCTATGGGTAGGTGGATTTCTTCACGAACCCCGACAGGCTGTTTTCTCTGTCAGGTTGTTCCCCTCTTTTGCGAGCGACGGCACCCCCCCCCACAGGAGTTGTCATGGCATTCGGGAAGTGTTTTCGTGATGACCCCCTTCTGGAACTCCCTACACTCCGTTTTTGTTGTCTGATATTTTCCAACTTTGGGACACCCCCCCCCTCCGGGACAGCCTTTCCCCAGGGAACAACGCCTTTTGTTTCTTTCCTTTCTTCTTCATACAAAACGATTTCACCCCTCCCCAGCCTGGCGGTGGTCTTTTTTCACGGCTCTCTTTTACGAGAATGATAGATGTTGTTCCTTCTCGGATTTCCCCTTCTTTCCGAAAATCTCGGGTGCTTTCCATGACGACCTCAAGAAGCCCCTCCTTTTGAAGTCTTTTTTTCTTAACGGCACAGGGAGGCCTTTTTTTCCCCCCCCTTTCTCCCCTCTTTCGATACTATCAATTTCGTTTCCTATAGTTTTTCTTAGTCGCACCGCGGAGCCTCACCCTTTTTCCCAGTCTTTTCAAATTCCCTCTTTTCTTACCTTCTGCGCTCAAAGCACTAATCAGTTTCTTTTTTGGGTTCGGACATTCTTCGTCCCCTTCCTGGATGGCTTTTCCAGATAGACGTTTTTTTCGCTAGGCACCAACTGACTTCTTCCGTATCACTTTTTTTTTCCTCTTCGGCGGACGGCCGGTCCCGATAGTCTTCTCCGCGCACTGCGCCGGGCACGTTCTTTCCAGCCAACCCCTGCACCCCGCACTCATCCCCTCCTGTCTTGACCTGGTCTGGGGCAAACGCTTTTTTTCCAATTTGGCAAGTCTGAGATGAGCTCAGCCCTTTTAAACCAACTCTTCTACTCCCTTTCCCGTGCTTCCTGAAGCCCCATTCTTCTCTGGCCGCTATTGCGTTTTCTCTATGTGGGGATCCTTTCACGACCTATCGGAATTCTATCTTTTCTTCTCCAACCTCAGTCTCTCTAATCTCCATAGAACTGGTCTTTAGGACTCTGGTCGCAATGAATACGGGAGACCGCCTCTTTCTTTCCTCAGCAATGGCTCCTATGCCTCTCCCTCTTAAAGAGGCTGAAGGGTTCTTTGTCAAAAAAGCGCATCAACTCGTCTTTCCAGCAGATATCAGGCGAACAAGGTCTGGCTTCTTCTTTCCTTAGCTTGAATGACGGTCCCCCGGTCCCCGTACGCTTCAACCAGGCCCTCCCCACAGGCGTTCCCTTCACCGATTGTCGTTCGTTAGCTGAAGAAGATACTTTTTTTTTTTTCTTTCGAATGCACCGTCCCTTGGTGCCCTTGAAGTACTTGTATTTTCTTTTCCTCTCTTTCGATCCGCGTTGCCACTTTTCCCATCTACAGGATTTTCCCCTCTCAGTCTGTAAGTTACTTGCCCGGTCCCAGGTCTCTCCCTTTGATTTCTTCGCCTGTTGATGAGCGCGATCTTGATGTACGCATACGGGATTTCATTTTTTGGACGCGTCTTCCTTCGGACCTCGGATATCGCACTCTGCTGTTTATCTTCCCCCTTCCAATAACCAAACCGGAAGGGCTCTCTTTTTCCCCGGTCGACGCGCCGAAGCATTTTTTTCCCCCGGAGGGATCTCCTACCACGGTTTCGGGCTGAGGACTTCGAGACTTCTCCCCCAACCATCGTATGCGCCAGTTCTTTCCAAAATTGAGAGCCTTTTTGGTTGCGAGAAAAACCTCTTCAAACCCCCCCCTCCCCCCAGCTTTTCTTCTGAGCGCTCGGGAGGGTTAGTTTTCCCCCCACGTGCACGGACACCCTTTTACGGATGATCAACACCCTTTTGGGCTTGGATCGACTTCCTTTTGGTATGTGACAGTTCTGGACCGGGTTTTACTACCCTTTCTCACGCGTATGAGCTAATCCACACCCTCCCTGACGCACGGCTTTTCTTTCCGGCTTGAGACGGAGGTTCCTTTACCGCGTCACTTCGAAGGACTCCCCTTTTCAAGCACGCCCCCCTTTCCATGATCGCGTTTTACCAACGCGTCTCCCTTCCCTTGTGCGAGACCCGGTCAAAGATGATTTTTTTGAGAGAGATAGGCTTGACCTTTTGCTTCTCGCCGCGTGTGATGCCGGCATTGTTTTTTCCTTTCCTTTAATTGGGCAGGGTCGTTCTTTCCCCTTTTTCTGCGTCTTAGAAGGTGAGCTTCTTTTTCCGTACTAAGCCGGGCGTTTCTTCTCGAAGATCTGGTTTTTTTTTCCTTTTTCTTGATATATTGAGTAGGCGACTCCCTTCCTCCAGACTTGTTTCCCTACCCTTTCTATTTCGATACCAGCCAACCTTTTTTTCGTAGGACTTGTATTTTCTTCGTGGGAATCTCCTCCCCCCTCTAAATCCGACCAGGGGCGTTGGCTTTTTTTTCGAACCACCGTTGCACCTTGGGGGGCTTAAGCTTTGATTTGAACCTCGAATCCCTTCCTGGCTAGATGCCTAAGTGTTTGCCTTTCACCGTGTTTTCCCTCCTTCCCTGTGGCCTACCTACAGGACCCCCCTGCTTCGGCGCGTCGCCGTGCCTCTTCCTTTCTCCCGTGGGTGTTTCTTTCCCCGAAATGCGGTTGACAGGAGTGCGATAGTTTTTTCCCTCTTGACGACTTTTTTCTTCCCCCACCAAATCCGGACAGACATTCATTCGCTCATAAAGCAGGCGAAGACCGCCTACCCCCCCCCCCCGGAGGCCCTGCTTCCCCTCGCTTTACGTGGCGACCAAACTTCCCCAAATCCGTGGCCCCTCCTTCCTTTTACTACCCATGGCATGCATAAGATTCTTAGCACGGACTTGTCGGTTCATATGCCAAATTTAGCCTTTCCAAGACCACGTAGAAATTGACTTCCCCGGCAGAGATCCACTCCCTTTCGACCGGCTGAGCAGGACGTTTTTTCCAGGGGCCTTGCCGTCATGTTCCCTTCTCCTGACACCCCGATTCCTTTCCTTTTAGCGGTAGAAGGACATGCTTGTCTTTTTTTTCCTTTTTTTTGACCCACAATGCTTGAGGATCCCCTGCTGGAGTATTCGGGCCATCTCTTACCATCACCTCCTCTTCCGTAGTCCTTGGACACCTTCGTCTGCTCGGTCCTCCTCCTCTTCCTCTCTCCTCGATCAGTCTAGGGGAGCTTTGCTAAGGCATGCACTCCTTTTTCGTGTTGGCCTCCCGCATAAAGGGGGATTAAATTCCCTTTTTCCAGTCAGTCCCTGTCCCCCCGGGGGCTTCAGGAAGAACTTTCTATTTGGGTCACGACGACTCTCATCTTTCATTCCCCCCTCTTTTTGAAGAAACCGGATTTTTTTTTTCTCTCCTGATCCGCCTTTTGTGAGGATGAGCTTTCGTCTCCGACTCCTCCTCTTCGGGCCGAAATCTGTCGCGGAGAAGATTTTTGGTCCTGAATCTCGGGCCCTTTCCCCCTCCTCTCGGATACTTAAATTTTTTTTTTTACATCAGTGTTGGTGGCGAGGATGTCTTTTTCCCCCGGCCCATTTCTCCCCGTCTATCGAGAAAAGACCAGTTTTTCCTTTTTTTTTCGACGATGTCCTCCAATTTCGAGGTTTTTTGCAAATGCCCTTTTTTCTGGCAATTTTTCCTCTCTCGCCAAGTTTGTCAACTCTTTTTTCTTTTTCGCTACGCGTGCTCCGTCCCCTCCGATGCTTTAGATCTATGAATTCTTAATTGAGAGTATCCTTGATTGTAGTGGGTCCCCCCAGGTGCCGTGAAGGACGTTCCTTTTTTCTTCCCCCTGGATAAGCTCTTCGACCCTTCGGGTGAGGTCGTGAGCGTAATGTCCCCAAGTGTATTTTCCGGGATACGAGACGGCAAGCGTCCTCAGTCTCTGTTTTCTCTCTTTGCGCGTGAGTGTCTCAAGAAAGACAGGCTTTTCCCCCTTATGGCATTTCTTTCGTATGACGCGAGCTCCCCCAAAGGCTTTTGCCTTGTTCTTTCCACGACGAGGGAAGTGTCTGCACCCCGGAATCTTGGCCTTTTCCTCCCCGTGTTGTTTTCTCTCTCGGGGGGGCACCACGAACAGGCCCCCTTTCCTTGAAGTCCATTACCCACGCCTTTGGGGTTGCTGCCCGCGCGTCATACAACATCCAGGGCCTGACGCTCCAGCCGGTCGGTTACCACTCACCGTCGCTGCCCTCTCCGAAAAAGGCCGAGATGATCTTCTTCCGATAGGATCCCATTACGGGCCCCTGCCCCTTTTTTTATGACGGACCTCACGACACTGGACTTTCCGCGATCTCTCGGGGATATGCTGGCCACAGGGTATCTTTTATTGCCCCCCTCTGTATTGATAATCTAAATTTCTTTCCTTCTTTTGCCAGCCCCTTTTCCTCAGACCTTTTTCCGCGGAAGCGCAAAATTTCCCGTTATGACAAACTTCCTGCATCGTACCCTTGCCTCGATCATGTCCTCTTTTTCCTTCACCTCCTCAATTTCGGACATGGTCTTCTCCCTTCATGGCTGGGATTTTCTCGTTTCTGATAGCCGGACCTTTTCTTACCAACAATGATGTAAAGCCCTTCTTCACCCCGGTTTACCTACTCCTCGGCGGGGACGCGATGGTCCCGATAGTTCAATCGTAGAGCCCTTTTTTTGCAGGATGGCGCCCAACGTATTTCTTCTTATGGCCCCCCGCACTACATCATCTTCCCAGAATGCGTCTCATGTTTTCCGGTTTACTTCAAGCTTTTTCTTTTTCTCTGATGCTTTCTCTTCTTGTGGACCCAATCGCCAGTGCTCCTGATTTTGACTATTTTTCCTTCCTGATGGCAGATATTTTTCTTTTCGTGGATACTTATGGCCCTCCCCTCTTCGGAATCGTACGGTTTTTCCGAAGAGCAGCTTTCATTTTTCGATTAGTCCCCCCCTCTTTTCCAGAGCTACGTGTATCTGCGCGCGCGTCTTTTATGTGAAATGTTATAGCATCCCCTCCTATTGGCCCGATAATCCACATCTTTTTTTTCAGTTGTCTCCCCCTCTTTTTTTAAAAAGCGAAGTGACCTTTCCGGCTCCCCTGTGCCTCTGCAGACAAGGTCTGGATGTACGTTTACCTGAAGGCCTCCTGATCTTTCATCGGTCCCTCTCACTTTCGTTAATCTCTGCGGGGTTCCCTCTCACGTGGTGTTCGTTTAGTGCCTCTCGAGGCGGCTCCTTTCAAGTCGGTGTGCCTCTTATTATTAGCGTCCCCTTTTCGTTTCGCTCACGCGGTGCATTTTTTTTCCCCCCCATAGACGTCGTCTTCTTTTAAGGCTTATGATCTTTTTTCCACAAGGGTCAGGGAATTATACAGCTCCTTGTTCTTATGCCTCTCTTGGTGGTTCTCTCGGGATGGAATTGTCGTCGGGTTTTTCTGAGAACGTTCGTCAAGCTTTTCGCTATTCTACTGTAACTCCTTTGTGGCAGCTTTTTCCTCACAACCCTTAATGTTTTTTCCCAGCGTTCACGGTCGACCTTTTTCAAGGCCGCAACGTCCGGGAGGTTTCCTTTTCCGTTGGCGAAACTTTTTTCGGAATCTCGCCGACCGCTTCAACACCCCCCCTTTTGCGTACAGGTTCAGTAATGGTTTCCCCTTTTCCCCTTCCGACAGCGGTGCAACGGTTCCTTTTTTCCCCCCCTCCTGTAGCCGCGTGGGAGGGTATTTTTCCCCACGTGCACGTCCCCCATTTCCCACCCCCCCTCGACTGCTGGTGGGAACATTTTCTCAAATAGAAAATGGTTGGTATTTCGACTTTCACCTTTAACTCAAGAGATCACGACGTATGCGTTCCTTTTCTCGGCTACAGACGACCGGCTTTTTCCTTTCACTTTATGACGGCGGATGCCCCCCTAGAAGGACGCAGCAACCCTCTTTTCCCTTCTCTTCTTCCCCCCCCCCTCCCCATGTATCGCGTGCCAAACTTTTTTTCGCTGCGCCGAGAAGCACAAGGTCACAGCCTGATCTCTCTCTTTGAGAGAGATCAGGTGTGACCCCCCCTTTTCCAATCGCCACTTTTTTCTTTTTCTCTTGACGTCGCGGGAATTGGCAGGGACTCCGGGCTGCGCCTTCGTCCTCTTTTTTGTTGGCAGCGAAGTCTCACTCTTCCCTTTAGTCTGTAGCCGAGACCTGCGGTCTTTTTTTCGTAGTGATTTTTCCCTTTCCTTTTTTCAACTGAAACTTTTTACTTCTCTTCCTTCCCACCAGGTTCTATTTCCTGATCCCCTCCCAAAACGTTTTGGTGTTTAGAAGGACTTTTCTTTTTGTTTGTGCCTTTTCTCCTCCATACACTCACGACGCGCTACATACGCGATTGTTTAGCAACCCCCTTTGCCATTTTTTCTTTCTCAAGCTTTTGATCTGAACCGGCGCAATAACGATGTTTTTTCGCGGACTTTGATTCTTCCCAGATTTTGCCGCCCGAGCGGTTTTTCCGACGTTTGAGGGATTCTTTCTGAGTCCAGTGTTCCTTTTGTCTTCGGTTTGGATAGTGCCGTAACGCTCATGCGGTTGAATGATTTCTCCTCTTTCGCGACGAAGCTTTTTTCCCAACCAAAGCCGGGGACATCCCCCCCGATGTGGACACATTCCCCCCCCCCAGCAGGCGAAGGAAGCTCTCCTTTGGACGGGTTCACGGCCCTTCATCATCGCTTTACGTGGGCTTTTTCTTTAAGTCTATTTTTGTGACCCCCCCACCTCTTTGACCCATTTTTCCCACAATGGCCTGCTAAGACGTTCTGTCGGTGCCTTTCTCCCTTTGAAAAAATAACGAACGTACTTTTTTACTTCTACTTCTTCTTTTTCCCTCCTGTGTTGACGTCGACCGGCTGCGGACGTCCCGGCCGCAGGTCCGATAATGCCCTCCAGACAGGTTGCCGGATCTTTTCTTCTGGTCGCGTTTCGCTTTTTTGACCCACAATGCTTCCCTCTTTCCATCTTTTTTATCGGCAATCTATCCGCTCTCCCACATGACAGATCCCGGCTTTTTCTTTCTATTTCTTTTTCAACCGGAGCCTCGGTCCTCCGTTCGATTCCTCGCTCATGTCTGGTCGGGATGTCGAGTTTTCCCTGCTTGCCAACTCCGATTCGACCGTTTTTTTTTTCAGGATCCACGAATCAGGTGGCCCTTCCGGACATCAGTCCTGCCCCCTATCGGTTTTCTCAGGAATTTTTATACTATTTGGGTCAACTGTTTTTTGTATGTCAGGTTATCCTTTCTTCTGAAAGCTTGAAGAAAACGGGATCCCTTCTCTCCTGTCCTCTGTTGTTGAGATGTTCCGTTCTTCCAGCTCATTTTAGTTTTCTTTCCATCCTTGCCACCGTCATTTTATCTTCGAGATTGGATTTTATGACTGATCTGTTGCGTACGCCCTCTTCAAAACCGGGCCTCTCTCTTTACCCCTTGTTTTTCTCCCCTCGGCTGAAGGCCCAGTTTCCGGATCCATTCCAAGTCTTCTTTTCGCCCAGCCATGCCCCTCTCCCCTGGTTTTCTAATCATGGTCCGAACTTCTTCGAACATCTTCTCCTGCCGATTTTCGCAGTGTCAGCGCCGCAATGTTTTTTTTGAACGGTTCTCTTCCCTGAGTGCGACGACGGGCTCTCCCTCTCTCTATGAGGAAAAGGTACCCTTTTCGTATCCCTCGCCCGGGATTGTAGTTGCGCCCCCCGGTGCCTTGCCTTTTCTTAGCTCTCTCCTATTTGCATATGCCCAATATCCCTTTTTTGTCAGTTCGTGAGGTCAGTTTTCACGTTCTTTTTTCGTCCCGAATGAGGATCCTTCCCTTTCTTACACCTCTGTCTCGGCTTTCGAACGTTCTTTGTCACGAACTCACTTCCCCCCTCAACTTTGTAGTCAGTCAGTTTCAATAGGTGGATGAAGCGACTCTCCAAAGGGGTGCTTTTTCATTAACTCACGCCGGGAGACCGAATGGTCGTTTGAAACCCGTT
>Ga0179593_1535517_pt1 | contig 13651 bp, 17 predicted proteins | sample CZODoug2_1_08_16_FD_185931 | JGI IMG/M metagenome (GOLD analysis project Ga0179593, IMG submission 185931) | Vadose zone soil fungal communities from Angelo Coast Range Reserve, California, USA - CZODoug2_1_08_16fungal (PacBio error correction) | ecosystem: Environmental > Terrestrial > Soil >... | reverse complement strand
TCGACAACGAGCTCTATGCCGACAAACACATGATTGCTCTGCGGATGCCAAGAAAAGATGTTGCGAGGAAATCGTCCAAGGCCTGGGGTTACGGACGGGCGGGGTCGCTTACGGGCCCGGCTATTGCGGTTCGTAGCGCAAAACCCAAGCTTCAATCTTGAACTTGGAAAATTTTACGGCGCATTCGACGATTGTTCTGGCCCCGGCGGATCTCGGTTATCTCGAAAAACCAAGTTTCAAGATTGGCGCAAGGACTTTTGGGCCGCGGTTGGTTGAAATGCCGTTCTTCGATGGCCGTCGTCGGGCTGTGCCCGGAAAATGCCGATGATTTCGGTTTAACGGCTATAGGGACGTGATCGGTTTCCATGGGTGTTCTCGGATGGTCCGGAACGTAAACCCCCGCGGCCCGGGGCGCTTCGTTGCGCGGGGCGGCGGGCCCATGCTGCCGATTTGGGAAGAGGCGGCCTAGGCCTTCAGGAATTCTTCCAGCGCATCGAGCAGCCGCGCCTGTCCTTGTTGATCCGGGCTTGGGCGGCGCTCGTCGAGCGCGAACCATTTGCGCGAGATCGATTTCGGGGGGAAGTCGCGGCGGTTTGCCCGAGGCGCGGCGGCCCATTCCCATCTCGAAAATTGGTTGCCTGCGGATCGACCGTCGGGTCCGATTAGCCGCCCTCGGAGTCGCCAGGCAAAAACACACGAGCGGGAGGCCAAAAAAGCGCGGAAAGGAATTTCGAGACCCCCTTGTTGGCTACTGTGACCTAACACCCAAAAAAAAAACCAAATGGGCGGAAAAATCTCCCGCTAGGCGGGTCCCGGTCTCCTCGGCGGGAAAAAAAAAAAATATCGCGGATCGCCGCGGGGGCAAGCGGTCTTCGTTCGGGGCTTTCGATTCTCGCCTTTCGGGATGACCAAGGCCGCATTGTCCTTCTTTGGCCCAGAGGAACGGGACCCGGCCGGGGCATGGACGAGAAAAGACCCTTTTCCGGCGCTCCCGCTCTCAGCCGGTTAAAAAGCAACAGCCCGGCGCTTTTGGCTGGCCATGGGGGAACGCCCTCAAAAACCAAACAACCGCCCGCGGCAGGGCGGCGGGTTGTCGTTTTTTTTTAGAGTCGCCCAACGAGGTCCCTGGGCCTCACTCGCCATCACCGGAAAATGTGCCGCGTTAGTGGCCCTCGCGCTTCATGCGCTTGGCGCAACAAGCTGCGGGGATTGCGGGCGCCACCGGCTCGGCTTTTTCGCGGAAGCGCGGGCACTCGGACGGTTTCTCGAGTTGCGACGAAGTTTTCATTTCCCGGAAACAGACCTTACGGCGCTGCTGCATCTTTTTTCTTTAGGGGGGCGCGCCCCAAGCCTGATCGGACGTTATTGTCGAGGACGCGAACCTGCACGAGGCAGCCAACTCCTTCAATTGGGGTCGAGACAAAAAAACGGGGCTGGCCCAATTGGCAGCCCGCAACAAAACTGAACAAATACCCAGTTTCAGGTCGTATTGCAAAATTGGGGCGAAGCCTTCAAAGCGGAGGCGCACGGGCTTGGCGAGGTTTTTTATACCACTCGCCGCTTGGGCCGGCGTGATTTTTTTGCCCGCGGGCCATATTCGATGAGCTTGGCAGATTTCCCGAAGGACCGCGCCCGGCTTTTTTATCGGCTGACGCTTACCCTGCAAAACAGCTCCCGTAGCGACCACGCGGCTTCTTGGCCGGGATGCGGATTAGTTATACTCACCAGCGCCTTGTATTGTTTTTCGGAAGCGCCCCATCAGGATATTGCCTGCTCATCCAAGGAGGGGGCTGCGGGACGTTAGGAGCAGGTTTGCCCGTCGGCGAGATGGTTAGTCGGGTTTGGACATGCTTTACCGAAGCCCTCCAGCCCGGCTTGGGTCCTCCGCGCACTTGCCCTCGGGCAAAAAAAAAAACCAAAAAAAAAAAAAAAAAAAAAAAAAAGAGCGCGCGGCAAGGCCGGAAGCATTCATGCCGGGATCGGTTGCGTGGAATGCGGTCAAAACGCCTTCGCGGGTAGGGTTAGAGCGTGACCGGCTTCATTGGGGCTTCCCCGTGTGACAAAAGGGAGATAAATCTCGGCCGGCGCCGCCCGCCTTGTTTCTCGGTCTGGGTGATCTGCACCTCGCGGTTGGCCCTCGCGCAGGCCCTTTGCCCGGGTTCGTCGCCTCGGCCCAGACACGAGGCGGCCCAAAAAGACGCGCCGGACCGACTGGCCATAAGTCTCGGGCAGGATTACTCGGCCAGGAAATTAGGCGGGGGCCCCCCCCCCCAAATTGCCGACCAATGGGCACACGGGAAGACGACCAAGGGGGTAGGATCAAGATGTAGTTCCGGAGTGCGACGACGGTTGGACAGCACAGGACGATCTGCGCGAAAGCGGCAAAACCAAAAAAATTCCGAGAGCGGGCATCGTCTCCTTCCCACTTTTCTTCGGGCCCAATGGTTTGTATCTGTTCTCGTCTGTTTCTCAAAAAATGGCGGGCGTTAAAATCGAGGGGCCGCATTGTCGTGCTTTTAAAGGCGGGTCCCGGGGCTCTCATACTGATTGTTTATGGCAATCTCAAAATCGCCCGGATGGGGGGACCATCCGTTATTGCGCCAAGCAAAGGCCCGCCGGTGGCGGGAACCCGGACCGCGCCGGAGATCCGGCCCAAACTTATTTGCCCGATATATGTTTTTTTTATATGACAGGAAAACCTTTGGGCCGATTCTGGTGTGGGCGGGGCTGGCGGCACCCCCAGGTTCATGTGCACTGAGGGGTGTAGGTGCATCTTCCCCGCGTTGCCGGCAATAAAAACAAAGAACAAAGTACACGCAAAAGAAACCAGGCTTTTCCGGGGCCGCCCGGAAGGACCCAGGGCCCAGGGAATCTGACGGCAGGATCATCAAACCCAACGTCATTCGAGCCAGACAAGGCGAGTTGATGGATGGACAGTAGGGCGCTGGGAGGGATTGCCTTGTCGTTTTTTTTGCCGGGTTTTGGGCTTTTCATTTCTTGCTTTTTTTTTAAAAAAGGTGCGGTTTCCCGCGCTTCGCCGGGGCGGATCCATCCGTTACACGGGACAACGTCGATCCGGATTGCCGCCCGTTGGCCGAATCGATTCACACCGGTCCCCGACGGCTTCCACGGAGAAGGGTTGGTCCTCTGTTTTCCATACATGGTGCGATTCATCTCGGGAGCGTGGCCTTTTATCCGCAAGAAGGGATGGACGGAAAAAAATCGGGATGATTAATATATTGCAGTCTCCTTCCTCGTGTTTGGTCGAGGGGAACCAGCAGGCGCCCGCTATCCAATAGGGGACTTGGCCCGGCGCCATCACATTGTCCATTCATGACCCGGGGGGACGAGACCGAAAAACAAGGAAGGTTGCAGTTCTTTCTGGAGGATTGGGGCTGGCCGGAAAGTATGTAGAGGCCTTTCGAACGGGCTGGCAGGTGCCGCACCATTTTTTTGCCGGCGCACCTTGCGGCGGCAAGGCGGATCCCCGCTGGCGCCGCGCAAAAAAAAGATCGACAGGACGAGGGTGAAATGAGGGAGAGGAAAGAATGAGAATGAGCTTGGGGCCGCTGTTTCCCCAAAGGCACGCCCGCGATTGCGGGCGGCGTGGTTCCAGCCGGCTCTCCCGATGGGCCGACCGTTTTGTGGGAGGACGCTCGCACGGCATTGAGACAGGCAGCAGCAGCGCTAAGAAAAAACGACAGCGTCGAAGGTGCGCATAGCTTTCGGCTCCCCGTTAATTAAGGGACCACGGGCCTTCTTCATATTCTTTTGCAGATCGCAGGCACCCGGTGGGGCTGCGCGCTTCGCTGTTCGTGATGGGCTTTGCCGCAAGGAAATTTCCGCTTTCGGGGGTTTGGGGTTGGATGATGGAAGTTTTTGGTTTTTTGAAGAAAGCTGGCGAGCTGCTTTCTATTGAGACGAGGTCGATCGTCGATAAGCTCGGCCACGCCCCGGGCCGGGCGGGACCCCAGCGCTGACCCCGATTTCAATTTTTTATACGGAAGCGGCGGGATGCTTGGGCGGGCAACGGCGTCCTACGGGGCCGCGGGGACCACGCTCTTATTGGGGATCGGATGAACCCGGGGCGCTCGCCGGTTTGCGAACGGGGCAGAGGCGAGGAAATTTTTTCTCGCGTGGCCGGGATGGACCGGAAGTGGCTTGCGATCCCGCGGGGCCTCCGGAAATGTGTTCACCGCGTCTTCCCCAATCCGCCGGGATTTTTGCGTGCGCCAGGGGCTTCTTGACGCGTCACCGACGTGGAATGAGCTCGTCACTGGGACCATCTTGCGCCCGGGCTTGAGACGCTATCCTTGCCGTAGGGAGATGGATTTTGAAAGATTCTCTTATTTTCCTAATAATAAGTTGTTGTTTGTTGGTTGTGAGAGGAGGGTGAGAGAGGATCTTAGGGAAAGAGAAAAAAGAAAAAGAAAAAAAACCATATCTACGGCAAGGATTTAGGCCTCAGCCGGGCGCAAAAGATGGGTTCATTGTGACGAAGCTCATTTCACGTTCGGTTGGACGCGTCCAGGAAAGCCCCCTGGGCGAATCGGCAATCAAAAAATCCGCAGCGGAATCGGCGAAGGAGACAAGAAAAAGACGCGTGGAAACACAATTCGTGGAAGGGGCGGGGGATTCGGCAGCACTTCCCGTCAGGCCGCCGGCGCGAGAAAAAATTCCTCGGCTCGCCCGTCGCAACCCGGCGAGCGGTGTCAATCGAAGGCCAATAAATGATTAAAGAGTGGTCGCGGCGGTTAGACGCCCGCCCAAAGCAGGGCCCGCCCGCCTTCGTATATAATAAAAAATTGAAAAAATCGGTCGAGGATTTGTTCCGCCGGGCGGCGTTTAGCCCAGAGCCAGACGGTTTATCGACCGTCGAATGGAGAGCAGCTTCACCACGAGCGGAAAAATATAAGGACATTCTGCGGCAAAAGCAATTAACGACACGAGCCGCGGCACCGCCTCGCGGATGGCGGCCGCCAAACACGCAAAAAAAAAAGCAATATATTTGTGAAGCGTTGTTCTTCCTTTAACGCCGAAGGGGGGGCGAGAAAGGAAAACGGAAAAAATATAAAAAAAAGAAAAAAGCGATGCGCTCGCTCGTTTGGAAGGGCGCGGCCTGCTTTGCCTTTGTCCTTCCCGTCCCCAAATGCGGCGAGCGTCTTCACCGGGTTCGGCCCACACGGGTGCTGGGAACCCACGCGCCGCCATTTTATTTCCATTTAGCGGCGTGCCTTTGGGGAACAGGCGCGACGACAACAAAATAAATTTTACTAGGTTCGTTCTTTGGCGGGGTGCCGCCAAAAGCCGCCTCGACGCGCAGAGTTGCGGCCGGGTAGGCCCGGCACGGTCCAAGCCGTATCGAAAGGCACTTCACGGCAGCTTTTCTCCAGAAGAACTGATTCCTTCCTTTTCGTTACCGTCCGGGTCATGACGGCGGCCCAACAAAAAGTCGATGGGGGATAGCGGGTGCGGCCCCTTCCTCGACAAAACACCGGAGGGAGGACGCTATAATCCGTCATTCCGATGGGAATTTTAATATTAAATTTAAAAATTTTAAAAGCACGGAGGCCCCCATCGAAAGCACTTTTTTTTTTGGAGTGGATCGCACTATGTTGACCTACCCAATAGTCTAGGGGGAACGCCATCGAGCAACCGGCTGGGTTCCTGACCTATGTGGTCTTTCTGTAAGTCCCCTACCTCCCGGGACCGCTGGCGGCCCCGGTGTGCTCTCACGCTCTTCTCCTTCTGCGTGTAGTTTTGGGAGCTGTGTTCCAAGGGTGGTCCTGTGCCTTCTTTGGTGTCAATTCTGTGGATCGATCGGCACGCCATCCGGAGCGGAACCCGGCCCGTGCGTGGTTTAACGGAATTCGCGCGAACAGAATAAAGGCGGGACCGCACCTTCCTTAAAGCCCCCGGCAACCGAACAGGCATCAATTTCCCTCCCCAGGCACCCCACTTCCTCTCATCTCGCCTCCCCCCCCTTGGGGGCTCTGATTATTCGGACGGGGTGTGCCGGGGATTGAGATGACGCCCCGTAGATTCCTGGCCTTGGTTTCTTTCCGGGCGGCCGGGGAAGAAAGGCAGCCCCGTTTTCTTGCGGGCACGCGGAAAAGATTCAACACCCGCCCAGGCCAGTATTTGGCACATGAACAAAACTGGGGGGCTTGGCGCCAGGGCCCCCGCCCCCACCGATATTATCGTCCAAGGGTTTGTCCCCCCCCCCCATATCGGCAAATAAATAAGTTGGCGGATCTCCGGCGCGGTCGGGCCCCCCCCACGGCTGGGGGGCGTCTTTGCTGCGCAAGACGGGAATGGTTCCCATCCGGGCGATTTTGCGATTTTGACGGAGGATTGGCCATAACCTCCATATGAGAGGGCCCGGGGCAGCCGGTTAAAGCCCGTAGCGGGGCCCTCGGTTATTAACGCGCCATTGCAGAACCAAAAACATGGACGGAGAAAACCAGATAACAAAACTCTTGGCCCGAGAAAAATAAAAGGGGAAAGGGACGATGCCCGCTCTGGGATTTTTGGGTTTGCTCGCGCAGAATCGCCTGTGACTGTCCACCGTTCGTGCGAAAAGGCCCCCAGCGGCCGGGAACTTACATCTGGATCTAACCTTGTCGTCTTCGTTGCCTTGGTTCGGCGCAATGGCACCGCTATTTCCTGGCCGAGGCCAGAGATTTTCCTGCCCGAAACTTATGCGCAGTCGGTTCGGGCAGCGTTTCTGGCCCCGCCTCGGGTATGGGCCGGGGGCGATCGACCCGGGGCAACAAAAGGGCTTGCGCGAGCCATCCCGCCGTGCAGATCACGCCCAAACGACCCGAAGAACAAAGGTCCAGGCGCTCGCGAAGAGTATTTGTCACGGGGAAAGCCCAATGAAGCGGTTCCACGGCTCTAACCGCCGAGGCGTGGCGTGTGGACCGCATTCATTCCACGGGCAACCGATTCCCGGCATGCATTTCATTTGATTGCTTCGGCCTTGCCCGGCGCGGCTTTTTTGCCCGGGGCAACGGGCCCGGCGGACCGGAGACCCAAAAGCGGTGCTGGAGTTGGGGGAGGGCTTCGGGAGGCCCAACCCGTTACAATTCGCCGAACGGGCACTGCTCTACCGCCCGGCAAGCCTCGGAGGAGGCAGGGCAAGATAAAGCTCGATATGTGGCGGCCTTAGAGCAATAGCATAAAAAAGGCGCTGGGTGATTTTACTATCCCGGCCAAGAGGGCGCGGCTTTGTTCGCTAAAGGATGCTTTGTTGCAGCCAAAGCTTTTTTTTATTAGCGGGCAGGCCGATGAAAGCGCCGGCGCGTCTTCGGGGGAAGACGGCGAAAAAAAAGGAAATTCTGGCCAGGACTCATTCGAATATGGCCCCGGCGGCCCAATAGCGGACGGGCCCCCAACAGGTGGCGAGGGTGTGAACGTGGCTTTTATATAACCTCGCAAAGCTAGTGGCGCTCGCTTTGAAGGCGCAGGCCAATTTGCAATGACGACCTGAACACTGTGTAGGTTTGTTTCAGTGGTGCCGGGCCTTTTGCAACAATTGGGGACAAGCCACGTTTTGGTTCTCGACCCAAAATTGAGGAGTTGGCCTGTCGTGCAGGGTCTCATCGTCCGCGGAAAATAACGTTGCCGACAGGCAATTGGGCCGCGCCCTAAAGGAAAAAAAAGATTAGATTTGAAGGGGCGCCGAAGGCTTCTGTCCGGGGGAATTTTTGAAAAAAACTCGTCGCAACTTCTACGAGAAAACAGTCCGAGCGCCCCGCGCTTCCGGCTCGCGGAAAAAAAAAAAAAAAAAAGAAAACAAAAAAGAAAAAAAAAAAAGCGAGGGCAAGGCGGTTTTGCGCCGCTTTTATCGCAAGCTTGTGCGCAACGAGCGATGTGGGAGCGGCGGAAGGGCGGGCTACTAACGCGGCCCCATTTGCCGGTGAAGGGCCGAGTTGAGGCCCAGGGACCGTGTTTGCGGGGACGCTAAAACGACAACCCGGCCGGGGGCCCCTTTCCTGACCGGGCCAGGGCGGTAGGTTTGGGTTTTCCGGGTTGGTTTTGTTTTTGAGGACGTCCACCATGGCAAGCAAGGCGCCGGGCTCTGTTTGCGTTACCGGCTTGAGGGAGACGGGGAGGCCGCCGGGGAGGTCTTTTTTCGTCCAATCCGGCCGGTCGCGTTCTGGGCCCCCCAAAGCCCAATAGGAAGGACCGGGAAAGGGCGGCCTGGTCCATCCCGAAAAAGGCGAGGGATCGAGGCCCGACGAAGAGGCCGGCTTTGCCGCGCGGATCCGCGAATATTTCGCCCGAGGAGACCGGGGGGGGAAAAACCCGGCTCCTATCGGGAAGGGTTTCCGCCCCCATGGCCGCGTGGCAAGCAGGTTGGTGGCAGAAAGAGAAAAAGAAAAAAAAGATCGTGGTTTGGCCCTTGGCATTTCGAAGGGCGTTTTTTGGCCGGATTTTAGTCGACCCCCGGGACCGTCGATCCGCAGCAAACGATTTTCGAAGATGGAAAATGGGCCCCCGCCCGCGTTTCGGGCAAAAAAAACGGCCGGCGGGGCCCTTCCCCGAAATCGGATTCTCGCGCAATGTGTTCGACGCTCGACACGAAGGGCGGCAAAAAAGCGCAAGCAGGATAATCAAACAAAGGGAACAGGCTTTTTCGCGGCTGCTCGATGGGCTGCTGGGAAACGAAGAATCCGAAAGGGCCTCTTTTTAGCGCACCGCCCGCTCTCCCGAAAAAATAGCAAGATGGCCCGAGGCCGGCGCAACGGGATAGGCGACCGGGCGGCGCGGGCGTTTTTTGTTTGGGTGGTTTTACTTTTTTTACGTTTCCGGGGAAAAGCCATCCGGGAGGAACAACACACCATGGACCGATCAACCGGTTATTTTGAGCGTGTCTACCGAAATCATCGGCCACAGATGGAAGTTCGGGCAACAAGCCTTCGATCACGACGCCATCGGAGAAAACGGCATTCAACCGCGGCAAAGTCCTTGCGCAATTCTTGGATTGGTTCGGCGGATGGGGGGATAACCGAGAAATCGCGGGCCCAAGATCGTCGGATGGGCCGCCGTTTATATAAAAAGTAAAAATATTTTCAGTTCAGGATGAACGGCTTGGGTTTGAGGCTACGAAGCCGAAAAATTAAAAAAAAAAAAAAAATAGCCGGGCGTTAAAGGCCCGGCGGCCGTTCGCTAAACCAAGGGGCCTTGACGCGAGTTTCCTTTTTCGCACATCTTCTTGGGCCCCATCGCCAAAAAAGGGCATTCATTGGGTTATGGTCGGGAAAAGAAGAGCTCGGTGGGGGGGGAGAAAGATCTGATCTTTGACTGAAGAAGAACGTGGGGGGTCCCTGTTGTGTCCCCCCCGTCGTTCCCCCCGGGTTGTTTTTGTTTTTTGTTTGTTGTTGGTGAGAGAGAAATTCGACAACGAGCTCTTCTTTCCCGCGACAAAAAACACAATTGATGCTCTTTGGCGGGGATTGCCAAGAAGATGTGCGAGGAAAAAATCGTCAAGGGCTTGGGTTAAAGCGGCCGGGCGCCGGTCGCTTACGCGGCTATTTCGGTTCGTAGCGCAACCAAGCTTCATCTGAAACTTGAAAAAAATATTTTACGGCGCTCATCGAAGATCTGGCCCCGCGGATCTCGGTTATCTCGAAACATTCAAGATGCGCAAGGATTTGCCGCGGTTGGAAAAATGCCGTTCTCGATGGGCGTTAGTCGAGGTTGTTGGCCCGAATGCCCGATGATTTCGGGTAACGCTAATAAGGGGGACGTGATAGGGTAATGGGTGTTCTCCGGATGGGCTCCCGGGACCCGGTCAAACCCGCGCCCGGGCGCTTCGTTGCGCGGCGCGGGGGCCATGCTTGCGATTCGGGAGGGGAGGCCGGCGCTAGGGCCTTCAGATTCTTCCAGGGGCGCATCGAGCACGCGCCTGGTTCCTTTGTTGGATCGCTTGGACGCGCTCGTTCGAGCGGCGAGCCATTGCGCGAGATTTCGATTTCGGGGGGAAAGGGGGCGGCGGGGCGGTTTGTTGCCCAAGCGCGGCGGGCCATTCAATCCGAAAAGGGTGCTCGCGGATCGACGTCCGGGGGTAGAATTCGCCCTCGATCGGCCCAGGGCACCACGATCTTTCTGCCAAAACCTGCTTGCACGGCGGGGCAAAATGGGCGGAAAATCCCCGATAGGCGGGTCCGGTCTCTCCGGCGGAATTCCGCGCCTTTTTTGTGTGATCGCCGCGGCCAAAAGCGGCTATTCGTTCGGGCTCGAATCTCGCCTTTCGGGGATGGGGGGGAACCAGGCGCGCCTTCGTTTCTTCTTGCCCAGAAAGGGACCGCCCGGGATGGGACGAGAAAAAAGGGGGACCTCGGCCGCTCCCGCTTGCATCAGGGGGGCCGGTAAAAGCAACAGGCCGCGACTTTGCTTGGCCAGGGAACGCCCTTCAACACACCAAAAAAAAAAAAAACCGCCGCGGGCAGGGGCGGGGGGCGGTTTGTTCGTTTAGCGTCGGCACGGACGTCATGGGCCTCACTCGGCCCTCACCGGCCATGTTGGCGGGGGCCGTTTAGTAGACCCCTCGGGCGCTCCCATGCGGGCTTGCGCAAACAGCTTGGCGATAGGGGGGCCGCCACCGCCTCGGCTGTTTCCGCGAATAGGGCGCCGGGCGCTCGGACGGTTTCTCGTAAAGTTGCGACGAGTTTCATTCCCGAAAACAGGACCTTCGCGGCTGCATCTTTTCTTTTAGGGGGCGCGCAATTGGCCTGATCGGACGTTATTGTCGCGGACGAAGAACCTGCACGAAGCCACCAATATCCTCAATTGGGGTCGAAGACAAAAAAACGGGCTGGCCCAATGCAGTCCCGCACACTTAACAACTACAACAGTTCCAGGTCGTATTGGGCAAATTGGGCGGCGCCTTCAAGCGCAGCGCACGCTTGGCGAGGGTTATACCAAAACTCGCGTGGGGCCGGGCGCTTGAGCGCCGGGCCATATTATGAGCTGGCAGATTTTCACCGGAAGGAACGCGCCGCGCTTATTCGGCCTTGGCCCGCTTACGCTGCAACAAGCATCCGAGCGAGGCCAGGCGCGCCTCTGGCCCGGGATAGTAAAATTCACCAGCGGGCCTTTGTATTGGCATTCGGAGGCGCCACATCGATCTTGCCTGCTCCTCGAGGGCTGGGCGGGCGTAGAGGCAGGTGCCCGTGGGGCGAATGGTTAGTCGGGTTGGCCTTACCGGGAGCCCTCCAGCACAGCTTGGGTCTCAGCTCCGCCCTGGAGCACTCAGCGGCAAACCCAACTCTCCCCCCTCTTCTTAACCCCCCCCACAACATATTCCTACCCTTTCCTCTTTCCGTCTCTATTGTTCTCTCCCTAGCGCCTAGCTCTGGGACAGTTCAGTTTCCAAAAGGCCATGCAACTCTGAAAGCATCATTGGCCGGGATCGGTTGCGTGAATGCCGGGTCAACGCACTTCGCGGTAGAGGCGTGAACCTGCTTTCATTGGGCTTTTCCCGGAGCAAAGATTATTCTTCGCGAGCGCCGCCTTGTTCTCGGTCGTGGGGCGTGATCTGCACCGGCGGGATGGCCCCTCGCGCAGCCTTTGACCCGGTGTCGCATCGCCCGGGCCCATTACCGAAAGGGCGGGCCAGACGCGCCGGAACCGACTGCGCAATAAGTTCGGGGCAGGATCTCGGCCAGGAAAAATAGGGCGGCCATTTTTTTGCCGACCAATGGGGCACGAAGGACGACAGGTAGATCCAGATGTAGTTCCGGGCCGGATGGCGCACGACCGTGGAACAGCAACAGGGCCGATCTGGGCGCGGAGCAAAAAAACAAATGCAGGAAAGCGGAAGGGGGGGGGGGCAATCGGTCTTCCCCTTTTTCTCGGGGCAAGTTTGGTATCTGTTCTCGTCATGTTCTGCAATGGGCGCGTTAATACGAGGGCCCGCTCGTGCTTAAGGCTGTCCCGGGCCTCTCAATATTGTGTTATGGCCAATCCTCAAAATCGCCGGATGGGACCATCCCGTATTGCGCAGGCAAAAAGCCCCAGGGCCGTGGACGGAACCCGAGCCCGCGCCGGAGATCCGCCAACTTCTTTGCCGATATGGACAGAAAACTTGGCCCGATATCGGTGGGGGCGGGGTGGCGGCACCCAACGGTTATGTGCCACTGGGGCGGGTGGTGAATCTTCCCGCGTGCCCGCCCAAGGAAACGGCTTTCCGGCCGCCCGGAAGACCCAGGCCCCCAGGATCTGACAGCGATCCATAAAAAACGTAATAGAAGAAAAAGGGATGATGAAGATCGGAAGTGGATGGGGGGAGGATTTGGAATGTAGGTGCGGAGGACTTTAAAGGCTTGGCGGTACCGCGCTTCGGCGGATCAGTACCACCGGGAGTCGCCTACGTGGATGGCGTTGTCCGATGCGATCACAACCGTCGAGGGCTTCCACGGCGGGGGTGGGGTCCAACATGGTGCGATCATTCTCTGATCGGGCGTGCTTTATCCGCAAAAAACGCGGGATGAAGGGAATTGCGTCTCCTCGGTTTGTTCGAGGAAGGGCGCCCGATATCCCAATCGACTTGGCCGGCGGCCATTGACCCGGGGACGAGACGGGAAAAAAAGGAAGGATTGCAGTTCTTCTGGAGATGCTGGGGCCGGAAAAGTGGGCCTTTCGGGACGGCTGGGGAACCGGTGCCGACTGAGCGAGCGGTGCGCGAGCACAAAGATCGACGAGATGAGCTTGTGGGCGCGTTCCCAAAGGCCCACCGCCGATGGGGCGGCGTGGTTCAGGGCCGATGGGCCGACCGTTGAGGAACGGCTCCGCTCGCATTGACGACAGGGCAAGGAAGCCGGCCTCAGAAAAGAGGTTGCGAGTTTTTGGGGGGGAGCCGAGCGAATTCGCTTTTCTTCGGGGTTTTTTTTTTTTTTAAAAAGACAGGCTTCATATTCTTTTGCGGCCCCCCCCATCGAGATGGGCGGTCGCCGCTCGCTGTGTCGGTTGTGGCTTTGGCAAGCAGAATATTCCGCTCGGGGTTTGATAGCGCTCATGAAGGACGGTCGATTACGCTCTTTATCTATTGCTGGGCACAAACGGCAGCACCGGCGGCGACCACGGACCCCAGGCCCCCACCCCACCCCCCCAGCTCGAACGCCGATTTTTCCAATTTTATTACGAAGGCGGGGCGGGGCTTGCTGCGGCGGGTCCGTCTACGCCGCGACCACGGCTTTTTTATTGGCTCGATGAAACGCTCCCGGGGGGCGGTGAACCGGGCGAGAGCGAGGAAATTTCTCGGGGCGAAGGCGGGCTGACGGGGAAGTGCTTTGCGATACAGAGGGGCATCAAGAATCTGGGGGTTGTGTTCACCAGGCTGTTTTCTTTTTTTTTTTCTTTTTTTTTGCCCAATCCCTGCGGATTTTTTTTTGGCCAGTTTTTTATTTTTTGACGGTGCGGGCCAGGGGCTTTTTCTTTCTGGACGGCGTCCACCGAACGTGGAATTGAGCTTCCGTCACATGACCCATCTTGGCCGACCCGGATGATGAGGACGCTCTCTACATTTGCTTTTATCCTTTGCCCCGTAGTAGAGATGGATGAGAGGAACGGGGAGGGGGCGGAGGAGGGGGGAGGGGGGGGGGGTGAGGGGAAGAGAGGGGAGAGAGAGGGGGACGAAGAAGAA
>Ga0179593_1522139_pt1 | contig 13651 bp, 16 predicted proteins | sample CZODoug2_1_08_16_FD_185931 | JGI IMG/M metagenome (GOLD analysis project Ga0179593, IMG submission 185931) | Vadose zone soil fungal communities from Angelo Coast Range Reserve, California, USA - CZODoug2_1_08_16fungal (PacBio error correction) | ecosystem: Environmental > Terrestrial > Soil >... | reverse complement strand
ACTTTAACTCCTTATTTCCCCTTCGTGCCCATCTTCCCTTAAAGAAAGCTCCCTCTTTTGCACGATCTTCGTGAACTCATCGCTTGAGGACATTGTTCTCCCTTTGCTTTGGAGCACCTGGAGCAAAGTTCCCCCGTTTCGGCGCCCCCCAGTATTTCTCTCTTTTTCCACTCGATTTCTATGATGGTTTTCTTAACGAGTGATGCAGGACACTTTCCCTCGTTAACTTGGCTGATTCCTACTCACTTTCTTGCCGTCCTCCTCCCGTTTTCTACCGTCACTTCCGACTCTCATTCCGGCGATCCTGGTGAGTTTTTTATGGATTTGAGCGCACGATTTTGTTTCTCCCGGTCCCTTCCTTTTTTTTGTCTGACGAACTCACAGTGCTCGTGTGAAATAGCGCCCCCTTGACTTCGCTTCCGTTTGCGGTTTGCTTCCTTCAGATCCTGTGGCCGGCCCAAATGCTGACTCTGACCTTGGGCCCCCGTCCTTCTTTCCCTGGTGGACGGAATGCGCATTTCTAATGGTCCGATCTTGACAGTCGCCCCATCCCTCCCCCCCCTTTTCTATGTCTCCAGGCCGCCGTTTCTGATGCACTTGCGTTTCCCATTTTCTCTGGTAGGTTGTTCTTCTGCTTCTAACTTGTTCAGTTCCGGGGTGGTCGGTTCGCTTAGGTGTTTTTTGGCCTGTACCGTTTTTGCCGTCACCTCAATCCCCTTGGTTTGTCTGCTGCATCCGTTGGGCAATCCCCTTGAATTTTTCTCAATCTCCGGCCCCCCCGCCTCCCGGCATCATTTTTTCTTCCGCCAACTATTTTGTTTCGGACGAGCCTGCCCTCTTTCCCTCTTTAAAAACTTGTGGCCTTTTTAAGGTTGTGGTAGATTGTTTCTCCTTTCAGCTTTCGCTGCGCGCTCTGCCGTGGTTTAACTGGGAAGTCTTGGACGCTGCCCTTTTCTATGGTTCCTTGCAATGATTTTTTTGACTTTTCCGTTATCTTTGTCACTAGGGCTTTGGTCTCGAAGCGTTTGTTTCCGGACGGTCGACCCTTCCCCCCTCCCGTACCGTCGCTGCTTACCTTCCACCATACCCCATCTACTTTTTTACATAGCTCCCCCCTGATGTTTTTTTAGATAACCTCTCCTCCTCTTTTCTTTCCTAACAGAAGATCGAGACTTCAAAACAAACACCGATCGTCCCCTGGCCGGGCATGCACGCTCTTTTCCCCTATTGTTTTCCTTCAAGAGCCGCCAGCTCCGCAATTTACGATTCTCCCCTCCTTCCTGCTTTCGCGGGTCCGGTTCTTGTAGTATTAAATAGGCCTCGCATCCGCAACCTCTTCTTAGGCACATTTTCAGTCCTTATGGCTTTTGCATTCCTCCCCAAGATAACCGAGCCTGACCTTACCGTTTTCAGCCTTGGCATTGCCTCGGTTCGCCTACCCCCCACGCCCGTCCCTCGGCCAATCGGGCTCTCCTTCTTGAGGTCCTGCAGTGGAAGGTCCTGCGGGTTTTGATCTTAACGTCGTTTGAAAACTCCAGTCCTTTTGAACTACTCTGCTCTTTTTTTTTTTTCATTATGTTTTGTCTTTTAGATTTTTCCGACACTCAGTCCTCCCCCTTCGCCTGAAGAGTGTCCTTCGCTTTCTTTGGATAGACGCTTCTTTTTTGCTTCGCCAAACTGATGATCCTCCCTTCTTGTGAACAATTCCCTGTTTTTTCTTTTGCCACCTTCCACATGACTCTCCTTTTTTCGCCCCTCCATTGAGTTAGCCCGTGGACCTTCCCAAGCAGACCACCCTTTTCCGTTTCCCTCTCCTCCATTTTGTGCTTCGCCCCAGTTTTCCTCCCTTCACTAACATTAGGTCCCGGTGTGCTCCCGCCTCGTCCCTCGCTTGCTCTCTCGACTATGGGGCCCTTTTATTCAAGTTTTTTGCTAACTCTTCCCCCTTACATGCCTGTTTCTGATTGCAAGTGGTTCTCGTTCGACTTGTCCTGACCTCGGGGGGTTCCTAATCCTCTTTGTTGAGGGGACTCCTAATGTGAAATTGCCCGTAAAATGTCTCTTCTTTTTCTTCGTCCGTTTTGGTTTTCCCTTACGCACTTTCTCTCCGACAAGCCGAAAATTCCCCGGTCGCTTCGGTTGTGTCCTCTCCCTCGCTTCCTTTGAATTCGGCGAAGGGCGCGAGCCAGTGCTTTACTTTCTAAAGGTGTCTCTCCCTTTCAATCCCATATCCTTCTTCCTCTCCCCACTGTTGCCTACAAGGGCTCTTTATCCTTTTTTTTCAATCCTAACGTTGTTGTTTCTCTCTGATCCCCTTGTGTTTCGAGTCCTTCCCCCTTTTTTTCCCTGGGCAGTGCCATGGGGACGATGGGAGCGAGGGCCTTTCCCCCTTATGACAATTTTGTGATTCTTCATTTTGACGTCGTGCCTCCCGCGCTCTCCCCCTAGTCGCGACCTCCCAGTGCGGAGTCCGCGTCTCATTCTTCAGTTCATAGAGCTCCTTGTTACAGTTGGCAAATCCCTCCTTCCCCTTTTCTTCAAGGTTCCTCCCTTCGGTCCTCCACATGAGTTTTATCCCTTCTGTTTCAGGACATTCTCTCTCACTAGCACGTTTCGCCTGTCCCTTCCTCTTTCTTTTCTCGGTTTTTTGTCCCTTGACTCTCCCACTTAACTTTTCCTCTTTCAAGCTCGTCGCTTTCCCTTCTCAAAAGCCCTTTGGTTCCATGTCTTCACTGGCTGCGGTGCACCCCCTCTTGCGTGGCCCTTTCACATGTTTGATGTTTTCACTTGGTTTACCAAGTGGCGTTCCCATTTACGAATTTGACTTCCTTATTTTGAATTTTTTTCACCCCCCTTCCTGAGGGCCCCCCCCCCCTTCTTGAGTCTCGTTTGTTTCGAGCACGAGGAACTTCGCTTGATATCCAGCAGAAATCTAAGCGCTATTCGTCTCTTTCCCATCTTGGCGGAAACCAATCCTCTTTCTCTACCTTTTAATCCTTACCCGCAGCACCCCGCTTGTCAGATTATTTCGGAGTAGTCACCAGGGTCCCAGAGCGCCCGCTGCCCTGCCCCCTGCCGTACCCTAATAGTCCCCCGTGCGCCTCTTTACATCTAAGAAGGGCGTTTTTTTTTACAAGGAGAGTCCCTTTTTAGTTTTCCCCCCCGCCTCCTGGTATTCAGACCTACTCTTTTTTTCTGCCCCCAAGACGGTTCAAGAATTGACCTCCGATCCTCTTCTTCTATGATAGGCTTCTTTTTTTAAGAACGTACCCCTCCGCAGTTCATTCTGAAGTCTTCCTGGCCGTCCATCAGTCGCGCTCGTTTTCCCCAAACTCTTCCCAAGCACTCGTTGCATTTTGCCCGGCCATGGCCTTCTTTCTGTGCTTTCTCCCTCTTTCCCTCGTTCCTAACCCGGCTCTCCTAACCTAGTGCCTCGCCCCACTCCGGCTCGAGAGCCCCTCCCGGGTCTCTTGCTCCTCAGTATTTTACTTCCTAGCAGGGTGAGACTCCTCCCCATCTTTTTCTAACTGCTTTGAACACAGCTCCGGGCCAGAATTCGTTTCCCCCTCATTCCTCATTCCGGCACTTTACCCTTGCCTCGTCACGAATTGCCCTTCTATTCGAGCGCTCGAACAGTTTGTCCCTTCTTTAGAATACTTAAATCTTACAAAACGACTCTTCCCCCCCCCTTTTTTGGGACACTCTTCTTTTTTTTTGTCCCCCCACCCCCCCCCCCCAGGTCCCGACCACGATGGCGTGCATGCGCACCAGTGATGCCTTTATTTTGTTTCCGTTCCGGCACTGTGTCTTTGAATGGTTTACCCACCCGGTCATGATCCTTACCCCAGCCTTTTGCGTTCTGCAACGTCCGGCCCCCAGACCCCCCATCCTTCAATACCACTTTCGGTACCCCTTCTATCCCAGGCCTATAAACTGCCAATCCATTGCAACTTCTGTTATCCAGTGGCCGTTTTCTCGGTTCGCCGAGACCGCCCTCTTGTTTTCCTTCCTTTCCCGTTTTTTTTCTTTTCCGAATTCCTCTAACACTTCACGAAGTCCCGGGCGAACATTTCCTTCCCTCCTTGGAAGGTCCATCGGCGCGGGCCTCTGTTAGCGAATGCAACTCCCCTTCGGGCACGGTCCCCTTCTGTTTTTCCATTGCGTTTCGTCCAGAAAGGATTTAATGGTGTCCTATTTCTCTCAAACCCTCTTTTCTTACTTACCAGTCACCTACAGAGACCGATGATCTCCCATGATCTTTCGTCCTTGGAGTAGTCTTTGCTTCTTATGCGTGGATTTCGTCCTATAGGGATTTTGTTACTCATCCTTTATTCCCTTCCTCTCCTGGCAGCTTCCTTTTCCTCCAACACTCCTCTCCTCTTCTTTTGTCTCTCTGTCTCCCCTGCAGCGGCTCGACTTTCTCGGGTGATAAACGTTACCCCTGCCGTAAATTTGTTAGACCTTTCCCATCCCGGTGTTGGCAGATCTCTTCCATCTTTGCCGCCGTGAGTTCTGTCCTGTGAGATGTGTTTCGTTTCTACGGGCCTCCGGTACGTTTTGATCCTTATATTTACTCCCTCCTCTTCGTGTTTTTTTTGTTTATAGTCGACTCACCTTTCCTTCTTCCTTTTGTACCCTCGGCACCCCTCCCATCCCTCCAATGATTACCAGATGCGATTATTTTTTCCCTGATCGGACGCTGTTTTGGACCTTTTACTGAGGCATTCTCACTTTTCTCAAATTCATTTCGTTCCCCCTCCTTTCGTTCTCCCACCGCGGTCGAGGGTTGTTTTTTTCGACGAGTGCTAGTTCCCCTTCTTGCGCCGGCTCCTTTCTTCTCCAGAAATCTGCCGCCTTTCCTGACTCGTCATCTTTGCCTTTAATATAAGAAGGACTTTAATCGACTCATGCCACTTAGATCCTCGGTCGCAGGCTTTTCTTTATTTTTCGATCCCCAGAGTTGTTTTTCAGTGGTCCTGACATTTTTCCTTTTTCTTGTCTCATCACAGACTTTTTCACATTTGAGCGGCCTCTTTCAAAATACCTGCTTGCGTTTTGTCGATTCAGCCTTTTTTAAGTCCCTTTTTGCCTGCCACCATGCTTTCCTCCCCTTTTTTTCCGTCGGGTCCCCTTTTTATCCCCTTTGAAGGCCACCGTACCCCCCCCTTCCTTCCGTGACAATTCTCCCCAAGCTGCTCAGGTGAGATGAAAATGAGCCATTGACCCTGTTCCTTTTTCTACGCCTGCAGTCTTTTTCCTCTGTATTTTTGACCGTTTGGTCTCTCCTGGGTTTAAGTAAAGTTTTCTTTTCGGCTGGGTTGGGTTCCTTCCCTTTTGTGCCTTTTGGAACGCTATCCTGTATGGTGTCTTTTGAAGCCTTACCCTGTGTGGGTTCCCGGGCCGGCTCAGCCGTATGACTCCTCAAACTACTTCTTCATCCTTTGTTAGCTGCACTCCATAGCGTAACTATCAGTGCCTCCCCTCTCCCCGCCCCTCTACAACACTGTTGGCTCTTTCTTGTGTTTTTCTGATTTCTGATTCTTTTCATCTTTGTCAGACTGTTTCTTTGCGAAGGTTTCCCTTTGAAAGTAGTCCGTTTCATGTGAGGCTGGCAGGAAATGTATGGGAATGTCTTCACTTGGCTCCCCGGGCTGTTTCTTTTCTCCCTCTTTCTCCCTCTGATTTACGTGCGTTTCTTCTCCACCCCCCCTTTAGATCACTTCTTTCACTGAGGACGGCCCAAATCCCCCTTTTCTTTGGCTATCGCGCCTGAGTGTGTTTTTGAGCACCCCTTTTTTTGAAGCCCAGTCCTGTTCTTCTGCCAAGCAGTCCGAGACCCCAGCCCTATCCATTCCCATGGCTTTATGTCTTATTGCGCTTTTTCCCAGAAGATCTACTCGCTACCTAAGGTAGGCCCTTCTAGCAGGATGCACGTCTCTTTTCAGCTTTATGCTTGCTTACCTATTCCTTCCCTATGCTCCGCATACGAGGAGCTCGGCACCCTTTATCCGGTCATTCTTTTGGTCTTGCAGGCTGATACTTCTTTTTCTGAACCTTCCCCCTGCCTCGATTACGTTTGAGTCTGCTTGGTGATCCATCCAATTCTTACCAGCCGGCGGAGCCTTACTTCCCTTTATGTCTTTTTTGGCAGTAAGTCTGTCCCTCTTTCCCATTCTTGAGTTTTCCCTTTCCTGCGGTGTACCTTTTTCTTTTTTTCGTGAAGGGATTTTAGAGTCCTTTCTGATTGGGTGAATCCCTATGTCCTCCCTCCTCTCCAATTAAGCTGTTCCCCCCTCTTTTTCTGGTGGTCTTTCAGCCTTCCCTGTGCTAGCACCCCCCTATTTCAACCGGCAGGTGGGCCCTTTCCGCGCGTTTTTGTGGACCCCCCACCTTCCCCGTAACTCCTTACGTCGCACCGACATGAGTAGTTTGATTCCTAAGAAACCCCTTTTCCTTCATTCGCAGCTTCTTTTTTGCACCCGCCACTTCCCCTTTCTCATAGTTCTAACAGTCTATTGTTCGCCGCATCTCTTGGAACATCTTTTTGAGACTTAGGTCCGACGTTCCTTTGTCTCGTTTTCCTGTCTCCCTTTCCTCCCCTGCTTCCCTTCCTGCTTGTTCCCTTGTTCGCGGGTTCGTTCTTTTTCCCTCTTCCTCCTTCGTGTTCAAATCCGCAGTCGGTGCTTTTCATGTCAGTCCCTCATCCTTTCATTGCCCTTCCCTGCTTTCTTCCTTCTCTCTTCTCAATCTTTTTTTCACGCGAAACTTCTTGGCGGTCTCCGATAGGTTTACCTTTCGTTGCACTGAGGCTAAGTCTTTCTCTTGCCCTCAATTTTCCTCAGGTGCGCTCCTTCCCTTAACCCATTCTCCCTTGATTCCCCTGCTCAATTCCCTTTTCTTTCCTCTACAGTCACCATTTTTTCTCTCCCCTCTCTCTTTTTTGTTTCTAGTGAGAATTTTGTTTCTTTTCCAATGTTGAGCAGTCCTTCCCTGTTTAGGTTCTTTACTCTTTCTTCGCCTCCCCTTTTCCTTCAACTTTTTTTTTTCAAGATCCCTTTCATCTTTCTCAGTTTAGATCCCCCAACTTTCTCCTGTCCTCCGTTTCGCGTGATTCCCCCTAATTGGTATGTCTCGCCGTTCCTTCTGACAGATCTGCAAATCCTCCCGGCATGTCGGCCATTTTACTAGTAAATCACCCCCTGTTATTTCATTCCCTAACCGAGGTAAGACAATCCCCTTTTTCTCTACGCAATGCCAGCCCTCCCCTTTTTCTTGGCTTATTTTCTTTCGCCTTGAAAGCTCCCCTTCACCCCGGGATTTCTTTAATCTTGTTCCGAGCTGCCCCTTTCCCTAACTTTTTTCCTTGGTAACTGGCATGGGGTTTCCCCCCCCCCCCCTTCGTTGAGAATTTGTAAATGTATCTTTTTAACGCGACTGCTACTCCCGGCGTGCGCCGCTTTTTTTCGTATGGTGTGTTGGAATGGTCACCTTGAGGGACCCCATTTTGATTCCCGTGTGTCTGCCTCGGACAATCTCGTTTTTTCCCCCCCCCCCCATCCCCCTCCCGATCCCTCTCTGGGGTATGGTCTTTCCTATCTGGCGTTTGACCAATTACCTCTATGACTTACCTCCCTTCACTCCCCCGTTTTGCATCGTAGTAACTCGTCTTTCACCAATACTTTCCGTTGGCGCGCTGTTTCCTGAAAGCCTTCCCCTTTTACGTCTTTTCCGCTTCCTTCCTGACTCGGGGTGTGGAGCAGGGAGAAAGTTTTTGAGTTTTTTCTCAGCTGGGTCCTGTCTAAGATATTAGCTTTTTCTTTCTGCCCTCCGCATCTTTCCCCTGAGAAGGTTCCTCTCTCATAGTTAGTCGAGTTTTGCCGCCTCTGAAGCTCAAGATGACCCCTAGAACTGCCCTTCTCCTCCTGCGCAGGGAATCATTTTTTTACGTGGCGGACCCTTACAAGCCTCTTCATCCTTCCCCTTTTTCCTTTTTTCTCCTTTTCTTTTGTTCTACGGTCAGACCTTTCTTGTCCTAAGTGTTCTTCGACCCCTAATGCTCTGCTAGCCTGAGGATGTATTTGAAGTTCCTCCCGTCCCCTTCTTTAGACAGTCCCTTTTTCTCTCTCGCGATTGAAGCCCCTCTTCTTCTTCCCAAAATTCGTGGCCATATTCGGTGTGCAGCATTCCCCCATCCTTCATCCCTCCATCGACCGGCGCGTCCCTCCTTGACCCTTATCTTCTAGCCGCTCTCAACTTTCTTTCATTCTTTACTATCCTTCCCCCACCCCGAACTTGGCCCCACCCCTTGTTTCCACCCCCTTTTCAGCGGAGGTATTCTTTCTACCTCTTGCGTGCAGCGCACCCGTTATGCGTTTAGTTTCGTTTCTTTCCGGTCCTGAGTATCCCTTTTCCTTTTCCCAAAAACTTTTTCTTCAGGAAGTTCCGACGGGGATCTCTTTCCTGAAAAGTCCTGTACCCAGGAACCCAGCGACTTAACCCAACTGTACTTCCAATCATGCACTCCCTTTCCCTCCATCTTCGCACGATCCCTGTTTCTCTTGCAGGGTTCTGCTCCCCTCTCCCGTGTTGAGCTTTCCCGTCCTGTTCGGCCTTCGCCTCTTCTGACCCAAACTCCTCCCTTGGCGAAGTAGTAAGAAAAGGGGTTTCCTTACTCTTCTAGGTGTCCCGCTCTGTAACTTTACCTACAAGCATCTATTCAGTGGTCTGCTTGTAACCCTCTTTTTTTTTTTTCGAACCCTATTCCTTTTTCTCTCAACCATTCAGCTCCCGTCCTAGACAGAGGTGACCTAACTCCTTCTTTAGGAAGTTTTTTTCTTCTCTGCGTTTTCTTTTTTTTTTTTTCTATTTCACTTCACCATGGTAGAAGTTCCACTGACTTTCCTTCAGGTAACTCGTCCCCCCGAAAGAGACTTCCGGCTGTGTATCGCTTGGACGGGTTCTTTTATAGACCTTTATCTTTTTACGGAGAAACGTTCGTGACCATTCCTCCCTTTAGCCCCTTTTTTTTTTTCAGCAGGCGTCCTCTCCGGTCCAGATCCTCCATCTTGTACTCTTCTTATTTACGGTCCGCTTGGGGGCGTGTCCACCTTACAATTAAGTAGGTGCGATTCTCTTCTTCTTGACTATCCTAAGTTGTTTTTTTTATTCTATCATCCATCCCGTCCCCTTCGTACTCACATCTGAACCCTTTTCCAGCCTCAAGCTTTCCCCCTTCTTAGATATTCTGCCCCCCTCATCGACGGGCGTTCCCCTTTTTAGAACAACTTTCGTCATTTTCCTCCTGGTGCCCCCCTCCTCCTTTCGTGTCCCCTTTCCCTGCCAAGCTTCTCCCTCTTGTGGTTGTTCGGCGTGTTTTTAGTTAACTGCCGTTCTTTCGGGTACTTGCTTCTCCCTCCTTTCTTCCGCCTCCTATGACGTGCCGCTCGCCTCCCTCCCTCCCCGGCCTGTCCTCTCTTTCAGGAAGTTAGATTTTTCCCCTTTCGCGGTTTCCTTTCTTGGTATGCTGCGCAATTTTGAGTCATCGGCCCACATGGGACCTCTTGGTTTTCTACATTGCAAGCGATTTTTCCCTCTTTCCCCCTTTTCATGTCGGTGTCTTTTTGATGTCAATCCGGCATCGGGCCTCTCCCTCTTTTGGCATTCCCCCTGCTTGCCGACTGGGTTTTCGACGTGTGACGTGTTGGTGATCCTATAGGAGTAGGCAGCCTCTCCTTTTCACCTGCCGTCCCTGCTGCCCCTGGCGTGCTTTAACCTGCTCCCTTCCGACTCGGTCTCGAGCCGTTCGTTTCCTCTTTTTTCTTTCTCTTATGACTCGAAGGGTTGTCTTGGGTCTGTATGCGCCCGTCTGGTCCTTTTTTCCGGTCTTTTTTTTTTCACGAGAAATTCCCGTATTTTTTGATTCCGCCTCCCCTTGTGGTTCAGACCTGGACCATGTTCTCCAAGAGGCATTCCACGCTCAACCATACCTCCTTCCCTTTGAGTTTTCTTCCGCCATCGTGTACGGCCCGACCCGATCCCGTCCCTCTCTCCGCTAAACCTTTTTTCTTCTTATGTGGGTGGGTTTTGATGTTCTTCTCTTCCTTCCATATTTTACCCTTTTCCCTCTCCTCCTCTTTTTTCATTTGGCACTTTTTCCTGGACCTTGTCATGGTCGTGCCGTCAATGATGGGATTGAAAGGCATGTTTCCCGGATGTTTCCCCTTTGCCCTTTTTTTGCAATCTCTCTTTCACGTTCTCCCCTTCTATCGCCCGTACCGGTCTGCTTCATTTGAACATCCCTCCTGTCGGTTTGATCTCTCTCCCTTAGTTTTTGCGGACACTCTTTTTCTCCGCCTCATGGTTTCCTGACCCTTCTCCTCTCTCCAGACCGATCATTTTGTGGCATTGCAATTTTAAATTTCCGCCGCTTTCTCTCTCTCCTGCCTTCCTCTAATTCCCTTTATTCTTGCTGGTCCGTCTTCTCCTTTTCTATTGCGGCCGAGCATCCGCATACAGTTGCGATTTTTTTAGGCATGCTTGCTTTTTCTTCCCCTCCACATCTCTCGTGAGCCTGGGACCCCTTTTCTCTTCCCTCCCCATGGGCGCGCTTCCGACACCCTCCGTCCTCCTTCCCTCTTCTAGAAGTCTAGTTTTTCCTTCCCCTTTTCCTGGATTTTCTCTGACCTGAGGTGGACCTTTGAAATTAAGATTCCCTCTTTTTTCGCTCTTGATGAGCTTGCTTTCTTTCCTCTCCTTCTCTGTTTTTCCTCCCCATGCTTCTTGCCCGTATAGCTCGTGTTCCACCCGCTGCGCGGGCTTGGATTAGCATCGAGAAATCCTCTTTCTTCCCAGATTTCTCCTCGAAGGTGGGCCCTCCGTCGCGTTTTGACACAAACCCCCGAAATCTACCTTCCTACTATTGCTTTTTCTCTCTCTCCCCCCTATACACCTTCCCTTGGCCCTTCCCTCTCCTGTTTTGAAATCCAGCCTTCCCCTCAGGCCCCAGGTCGTTGTGTCCCCTGTGTTCGTATTCACATCGCTGCCGCATCCTTGCAATGTGAGGTTCTCGTTTCCCGGCTTCACTTCTCCCCGGACCCCGGAACTTTTTCTGCATGGCGGTTACGCGGTTGTCTTTCCGATGTAATGTACCTTTGCATGACCATCCGCAGGTGGAGGACGACTCCTCTTGAATACATGCCTCGGTTTTCCCCCCTACTTACGCTTCGAGGAAGGAGATACCTTTCTCCCCCTTTCTGGCGTTCATTCTCCTACCCCTCTTTCAATTTCTTTTTTCTTTTGGTAATAGCGCGTCTCCTCTTTCCTTTGCGTCGTCCCGCTGCCGCATGTTGTCAATCAATGCTCTCTTTCCATCTGAAATACCCTCTTACCCATTGGCAGCTCCTGTCCTTTTATTGTTTCCGACTCGCCTGCCCCTTTCTCTTCCTCTAGGGGCCTGCACTCCTGTTGTTTTTTTTTTTTTGAGTCAGCTCTCCCCTTTTCTTTTTTCCAAATGGGTGCGCCTGGTCTCCTCTTTTTGCCAGCTGGTCTCCTCTGCCTTGCACTTGATTCAACAGTTCGGCTTTCTGCGTCCTTTCTCCAGTGCCTCCCTCGTATCCACACGAGCGTTATGAAACCTTCGTTTTCTTTCTTTCTCCCGCTGCTCTTTCCTCTTTCTTCCGCTTCCTCCTCAGCGGCCTTTTTCCCGGGTTCCTTAGTTCGTCTCCCTGCGGATTTTTCAGCCCGAGAGTACTTACCCTCTCCTAACTACCACTAGCCCCGCCTTGCCGCCATGCAGTTCACTTCGTGGAGAGGATTCTCTTCCTTGAGCCTTCACGCTCCCTTCTTTCTTCGCGATTTTTCGCAGTTGTTCCTTCTCTTTGTCACATCTGGGAGGTATGGTCCCTTACTGCTTTTCCCCGATTCTTGCGTGCCTTTTCAAGGGATGGCTTGTGCCTTCAGCAGGCTCACATTTTTTTCTTACGCTTTTTTCGTTTTTTTTTAATTGGTTGTCAAAGCGCTGCTTGCCCACCTTCTGAGGATTACTTTTTTGCCGAGGAAATTCTACTCTCTATCCTCCCCGTACAGCGTAATCTTCTTTTTGCTGTCCTCTCTTTTTAACCCAATTACCTCTTCTCTACTCTTCAAGAAATTCGATTCCCCTCCTCCTCTTAGTTTCATGCGTTCTTCTATCGCGCGATTTTTCCACTTCCTTACCTATAGTCCTTAGTCGCCGCTTGACTTACCTGCCCTTTGTTTCTATCCTGCTCCCAGGTGTTCTTTTCTTCTCCTGGTGTCTTTAGCGAGTCTCTGTTCGCCTTCCCTGAAGCCCCCCCCTTGTAGAAGGTGCACTCGTCTCTTTCTCGGATCTCCTTCGACCGGTTAATTCACAGCCCTTTCCAAGGTTAAGGAACGACTCTTTTCTCTTTCGGGAAGTCATTTTTTGAGCGTACGTTGTCTAACACTCCCCTCCCGTTTATCCCTTAAATTTCCCCTCTTTTGGATCTCTAGATCTTGTCGTTGAAGAACGTCGCTGCGACTGAGTTCCGAGTCCCCACCTAGGCGAGTCGATCCCTACCGTTTCCCCTGTTTCAGCGGTCCTGAGATCTCGGTGCAGTCCTCTTCTCTCTGAAGCACCCAGTCTCTGGACCACCAAACCCATTTTGGGTTTTTTTTTTGACACCCCTCTGGTCCCTCTTATTTGAATATGGGCCCCTCTTTTCCGCCTCAGACAATGGCGCTTCCACTCCTTTGAAATTTGCCTCCTTCGATCTCTCGTAACAGGTGCTTCCTTATGAACGTCCTTCTTCAGGAACATCGAAACACCACTGAAATAGGTTCAAAGGTTTCTCGTTTTTCCTAGTTTGCGTGTGCTCCGTCTTCCTCCCGTCTGTTCTTTCAGACTCCCCTTTTCTTAGAGGGAGTTAGTCGTGGGCACTCCTTTTGAGAAACTGTTCCCTTTTCTGACACCAACTTTTAATGATGTCATACCCAGCTGTGTCTTTTTCTCTTTCCTTAACCGTCCGGACCGCCGCATCCCCCCTTCCGTTACTCTTATCCAGAAAAGTCCCTCCCCCTAACCAGAAGGACCTAAACTTCTTCTAGACCTTAGGTCCCTTGTCGCAGGTTTGAGGAACCTTCCTTGTTTTTTGTCAGTCCCTCTTCTGCTTGCCTAGCTTTTATCACCCCTTTCCTATTGTCAATCCCTGCCATCTTTGGCAGGCCTCCTTCCTCCCGTTGAAAGATCCTTTGTCCCTCCCGACCCAGGACACGCTAGATGTCAGTTCTTCTTCCCCTCTTGGTGCTTCAGCCCTCTTTCAACGGTTTTTTCTCCCCCCCTCTGCGTCTTCCCTTTTCCTCCTGATCACGATGTTCTTAATGATCGTGTTTTTTTCTCTTCTGTTCTCTGGATTCGCACGAGATTGCTTCAATAATACATGTATCTTGATTCCCTTTGACGAGCATCTTTATCCCCCCCCTTTCCTCCCGGCGGTGTAGTCCGGCCGCGGCAGCTTTCTTCCTTTCTGATTTTTTCCCTTTCAGACGCAATTTTCCAAAGTTTCCCACCTCCCTTCGTCGATGCTTTTGGAACTCCTAGGTCCCTCTTTTCATCTTGAGTTTGATTTCCCTCTTTTGATCCTAGGCATCGGTAGGT
>Ga0179593_1294266_pt1 | contig 13651 bp, 13 predicted proteins | sample CZODoug2_1_08_16_FD_185931 | JGI IMG/M metagenome (GOLD analysis project Ga0179593, IMG submission 185931) | Vadose zone soil fungal communities from Angelo Coast Range Reserve, California, USA - CZODoug2_1_08_16fungal (PacBio error correction) | ecosystem: Environmental > Terrestrial > Soil >... | reverse complement strand
CTTCCCGGAAGATCTACCCTTCCACTCCCCGTCCTTCCCTCACCCACGCTCCTCCGACCGCTTAGAACCCTACAAGTGCCTCTGCGCTGACCTTATTTCCCGACTTGATTGGATCGTCGACAGTCCGTTCGTTTATTCCACAGCTGATGCACTTTTTCCCGAGCCGCTACGCTCCCTTTCCTCTCGCTCGTGTTGTTTGTTTTTTAAGATTTGTTTTCTCCCCTTCAGCTTGAGATGTATGTGTCAACTTCTTTCCCTCTTTCGAAGATGCCATCTTTCCAGCTGGGGATTCTTTTTCACACGTTCCCGTTTTGTCGGTGACCTTAGGGACTGGCCTTTTTGGTTTGACTTTTTTGTACACAACGTTATTCCCCCCATTCTCGGCCTCTCCCCCTGTGTATCATATCGCCCCGCCAACCAGGCCGATTTCCCCCCCCCCCCCTGTTTTCAAAGGGCCGGCATTTCCTCATCTCCCGCCTTCACGCCGCTGACGCTAAGATTTTTAATTCTCGGCCGCTTTTTCTAAGGGCCTCCCCTTGTCCGCCTAATGACGGCTTCCTGCGTTGGCACCCCCCTTTTCCCTTGGCCGAGCAGGGGCGAGCTCCATTATGATAATGTGCTCGGCTTTGCGTCCCCGGTTTTCGACACTTGGGTTCGCTTTTTTTCCTCCGGTTAACCTCCGGATAATCAGCAAAAGTTCCCGGCCCTTCACGTTGACCCATCTCCTTTTGCTTGCACATCCCTCTTTACATGCCCCGCTCCTTTCTTCCCCGGTTTTATTGCGAAGCTTGAATTGATGCAACCCCCGCGGCTACACCCTAACCGCCCATAGTCTTTTACATCCGAGAACCGGGAAGGTGTTTCTCTGAAGAACACGGTGCTTGCGCGTACCGGTAACATTTACGCTTTTCGTCTTGATTTAAGAGTGACCCCAACCGAAACGAAACCCCCCCGTCCAAAACGGAAACCCTCTGAACCTTCCGCTTTCTTGGTTGTCAGTTGCGGTGGTGCGGAGATTTTTTCGCTAATTTTGCAGACTCTCTGCGCGTGGCGGCTGCTTCTTTATTTCTTTTTATTTATGCCGTTCAGCGCTACATCCTTTGGTCAACTTCTCTATTTTTCCTTGGTCGTTTGCGCTTTTTTTCGCCTTCCTCCGGAGTCAACGTGACGCCGTTTTTCTGCCCACGGGACATTTCTTTTCGCCGTTTTTTGGATTCCCCCCCTTGCCCCCTTTAAGAATTCGCATTTCGACTTTTTCTCTTCGCCTTTTCCAGAATGATCACGGTTAGAGCCGTCCAATTCTTGTTCTTCCGACTGTGTCGACTTATCGAGAAGTCTGGGACCCCCCCTCCGATGTCTGTCTGCGGACCGTCTCGTAGTAGATGATTAAATGATTTCCTTTTTGGTGTTCATTGCCCCCCCCAGGCCGTATAGATGTGTTTACGCCCGTCTGACTTTTTATGGCCCTGCAGTTCTCTCTTTTCTTCGCGCATTTGATTGCGGCTTAATTTCCAGTCACTCGACCGACCCTGCCGTAAGGCTTCTGGGATTTCATTTCCACTCGTTTGAGTCCCCCAAGTATGTCGGTACATCGAATCTACTGTCCCTTTCCGCGTTCCCCCTCTCAGGTCTTCCCCCTTTTATTTTTTTTTCCTTCGCTTCTCATGTCCTCTTTTTCTAGACCTAGTAGTCTTAAATCTTTTCGTCTCTCTCGGGACATTGAACCCTCAGCTTACGAACCGTAGAGTTTCTCGCGGTGATGGCGCAGCTCCACACAGCGAGCTTACCTCTCCTTTGGACCCTGTGATCTTGTACGATCTGCCATTAACTCTCTCGTCGACAGGTTTTGAACCCATGTTGCCAGAGTTCTCTTTCTGGGTTCTCATCGGATCCGCGATTGAACCCGGGTTAAAATCGTGGCGCTCTAGTTTCTTTCCCCCCCGACCACACATACTCCTTTTGGTTTACTTAGGTCCCCTTCCCCTTTAGTTTGACACATTCGGTAATCCTTTTTTCACTTCTCGGCCAACAGTGAAGTTTTTAACTCGGCGCCCCGGACACGAATTCTGCACACACACCATTCCCTATTGTGGCGTTTCGTCTCGGATACTGATTTGATTTCCAGCCGAAGTATATTCGCACCTTTTTTTTTGTAACCCGGCCTAGGTTCGAAGTATCATACTCTCTTCAGCGGCCCCAGTTGGATCTGTCGCTTAGGGTTAGAAGTCGTTCTCATTTGCATGCTTTCCCTTTCCTAGCTCCTCCGTTCCATGCATGCGTTTCTTGCCACCCATCGTCTAGGGCCTGTTGGGGGTAGGATCTAAATTGTGCTCACTTTTTTTTCTCTCCCACAGCCTCCGATATCCTACGGTCCGTCATGTCCTGTTCCGCCCAGGCGTTTCGTTTTTTTTCTTTTGGCAGGTTGATTCAGTCCACTTCTCCTCCTACCTTTTATGGATTGCATGGTATGCCTTTCCTTTCTGGATTGCCCTCAGGGTCTAGTTTCAGCGGGAGTGATGCGGTTTTCCGCGAAGCAGGACTGTCTTCTCATGAGTTTCGCACACGATTTTCCCGCTAACCTGCGTTTGACGAGACGACCTTGCTCGCCCTTGCGGCGCATGTTTTCCCTTTTTCTCTCCTCTTTTTCTTTTCCTACAACTTTTTGTTGATTACTAGCGCCGTTCTTGCAAAATCACCGGCTCGATTTTTTCTTTCGCAGCTTGATTCCCGACGCATTATCACGGCGCTGTGTCGTTTATGCCCCTTGTGCCAGTCTTTCACTTGTCCGCTCGCGCCACGGTTCTTTTCCTTTACCATACCTTCGCCCCTCTCTCTTATCGGAGGATCTACCGTTGCCAAGCTTCGTTTCCCCTCTATGCATTTGGTGACGCGACACCCTTTTTATCCAGTGGTCCGCTCGACCTATTCGACTCTTGGGCCCCCGCGGAGATTCTCGGGAACGTACTTTTCCTTTTTTCTTTCCCTGACCGGCCTTGCCCAATCTCGCAATTTGGTACCCTGGGCCAAGCTCGACGGAATCATGGCCCGCGATTTGAGGCCCCCTTTGTCGTTACTTTACTCCGACTTTTTAGTTACCTCCCCCATCCACCTTGCCGGATCTGTTTGCCCCCTCGTTTTGAGATCTTGGGATCGCGCCTTTACGACCCTTTGGGTTTGCCCCCCCCCCCCAGTGCGTCCACGCTGCGCTCGAACTTCCATAGCGAGTCTCGAATTCTAGCTCTTAGGCTTAGGTGTTTTCTTTGCCCTCTCTGGCCAGCCGGTTCACCCCTTTTGCCTCTCTAGCTTTTCTAGCTTGTCGACTTTATCCCGTACAACCACGATTGTTCGGTATTGAGCGCCTCCCGCAACTTCTTTCACTCAGAGACCCGTGTTTTTTTTAAGCGCATACATATCAGGAGTTTTTTACTTTCGCAAAGGGTGCGACCGTTTCTATCTCGTGACTATGGATACGACCGACGTTTTCCTTTCTGAAGTCTTTGCCGTTCGTGGATTTGCTGATCTCAATCAGAGATCCTTCTTCGTCGTTGCTACGTCCTCACGAGCAATCTCACGCCTCCTTTCGTCCTGCTCCTACGGCGCGACTTTCTCGTCGTAAGCCTATCTTCTAGACTAATGACGAGAGCCCCCATCCCTCCCCGCTTTTCGCGGTGCAGGGCTCTATGGTTTTTGAGAGTTATTTGCCTCTGCGCTCCGCCTTTTTCCCCTTTCAACTCCAGGCCTCATGCCGGCACTTTGTTGCCGCCGTTTCCCCCTTTCGTCTCTTCCGGGCTACCTGCTGAGATCCAATTTTTCCCCTTTCGGTTTTTCCAGAACGCCATGTCTGGTGTCTTGAAACTCCCCCTTTCCGATCCCTTTTTCTCACCCTTTGTGTCTCATTTTCAGAAACCGAAATTAAGCGGCTGCTATTGAGCTTAAGTCTACCAGTGACATCCCGTCAACTATTCAATTGCCCCTGGCTCCTACCCATACCCTAGCGTATAGGTTCAGCTTCCGCAATATCGGATTTCTTCCCGTAAATATTTTTCAGATCCTCACTTTCTCATGCCTCTTATGTTTCGTAAGAATTCTCCTCTACGGCGGCGCCTCGATTTCTCTTTCCCCCCTTTTCTTCTCCTTCGCAAAAAACTAGTATCTTCTGATACCCACTTTCGTCTTTTTTGCCCTTTTTCTGTTGTTGGTTTTCTTTTGCACCTACTAGCCTTGTCTTCCCCTCCCTTCCCTCTTTTTTCGCCCTTCTGAGTCACCTCTTCCCCTGTATTTGAGGACCGAGTCCTTTTTGTTGCCTCCCCTTCTCCCCAACTACACTTTTTTTCCGCTGAACGCACCCCCCACCCCGCCACTTTGCAAGTGTGTCTTCTTTCTTTCGACAACGATTCCCCACAGTGTTGTTACTTTTTGCGGTTGGGGCCGGCGTTTTCGTTTTTGTTTCTTTGGTCGTTGTATTTTTCTATTATCTCCGCGTGTTGCTTCGGTGTGCAACGATGCGGTAACCCTGTCTCCCCCGCATGTCTTGTCCAACCGTGGGGCCCCAACCCCCGTTTATTTCTCGTTCGTTTTTGCTTCGCGTTTTTTCTTTTGGCCTGTTGTCTTCCCTTTGGTTCATACTCTCCCGAGCGTCATCCCCCAATAGTCAGTGTATGCATTCTTCTGCTTGTTTGCCTTTCGCCCGTGGCGACGTGTGGGACTGTCTACAATTGACTCTCGGTTCGTTACGAGTAAGAGCTTCTTTTGCCACTTTACCTTGAGCTTTCGTTTCATGATCGCACCTCGCTAATCACCCGCTCTCGCAGCCCTTTTTGTCTCGTCTTTCCACATATCCCGCAACCTTCACCAGCTGCTAAGTTCTTCATCTTCTCTCTTGCTATTGCGAGACCTTGTCCAGGCGGCGTCCGTAGGCCGCTGGTTATCTCGGTCTTACTAACGGGAAGGTAGCCTTATCCTGCTTCCCATGCTTTCTTTTTTTACCGTTTCAATAGTCTACTTCCCCGGGGTTACCCTTTCCTACCCGAAAATCAGTCCCTGTATCGTCAGACTTCACAGAGGTCAGTATGACGGATCCGTCCCCACGTGTTACTCTATCCCTCCCTGCAGCCTAGCCTTGACGGGTCGTTTTTTCCTTGGGAAGCTTCTTCTTTCCCCATTTTTTTGTAGATCTATTTCGTCCTTCCCTTCCGCTGGTAGAAGTTTTGCCTTCAGTAAGGCTTCGGCCTCTATTTCCCAACTCGTCCTGGTATCCCCCCTTCAGCAACGTCTGACCTATTCCGCTTCCGTCTACCTTCATCGGTTGTCTTGTTAGGATGTTCTTCCCCCCCCTTGCTTTCCCGGATCGTTCTCGTGTCCGCTTGTAGTTAAGCTTACCTCGACGCCCCGCAGTCATTCGTTTTGAGCACCAACTTCCGGTGCACTCCCTACACCTCCGTAATCGAAACAGACTCTTCTCGCTACCTTGCTAGTCATCTGCCTTCTCTTTCGTCAGGCCCCGCCCATAAGCCTCCCTACCGTTGCCTGTTTTTTCTTTTATACTTAACCCCTTTACTATCTTACTATCCTTTCCGCACGGGACGTTTTTCGTATCCCTCGTTCGCTTCGTTTATATGCGCTTTTTCCGCAGCTAGTGGTTAGTTTTCCCCTCTCATCATACCCCTTCAATGACACTTCTCAACACAGCATGGTTCCCCCTTTTTTCTTTTTACGCAGAAACTTCTCTCCCTCTTCGATTCTACTCGAAGGTCAGGTTTGCCCCCCTCCGCCACCTCTTTTCTATATCGGCAGGGTTTTTCGACGTCTTAATCATTTTCTGCTCTTTTTCCTCCCACCCCACGTCTTGCAAGCTTCTGACCACCCGACCCCCCCCGCACCCCGACCTGCCCCCTTTATCTTTCAGGTCTCCGTTGCTTGTGGCGGGGATCTTTTTTTCATGAAGGTTCTCTCTAGTCAGCTGTTGTCTGCGGCTTTTTTTATTGGTGTTAGCGTCTCTGCATCACTCTCTATGCTCGGCTTCTGTCGACGATTATTTGGTTTTTTTTCTCGGTTTAAGTTTAGAGCCCTACTTCGTCGTTTTCGCCGACGAGCGGTCTAGTGTGGTTTGGGTCTTTGGGGCACCTTGCACGTCCTTTCGCCCTGGTGAATGTTCCGTCCGTATTTGGCGTAGGCCCTTCTCACGTCTGGTCGGGCTTGTTGATAAATCGTATCTCCCGCCCATTCGAAGCGTTTTTCTTTGAGCAGACACTTATCCGAGGATATGGTTCTCTTTACTTCCAAACTCGACGATGTACTGGTTGCTCGGAGCGTACCTGAACTCTCTTGCGTTCCTCTTCTGGGTTTATCCGAAGCGCCATTCTGTCTCACTTTATTCCTAGGTGACTTTCCGTGATGACTTCTTCGTGACCGGCTCATGCGTTCTGCACCAACCTTTTCAGACAATCCCTGGCGGATGGCCCTTGTTATGTGCCCCTACTACGTGACGACTCTGTAGGCCTCAGTCACTCCACTTTCGTCCCGTCTCCGGGATGTCGGGCCCCGGTTACCTGCGTTCTCTTTCCGACAGTTCGAGGCGCTCTTATGACACAGCCTTCTCGTTGTACTCGATTTTTCGTGGGGGACCGCATTCTACCGGGAGCAGTTTCGGTTTTTGTATTTCCCTATACGCACGCTGCCTGGCCAACTTTTTCTTTCCTTCCGTCGTTCCTTTCCTCTCTCCCTCCTCTCGCATTCGACCTATTTTTCTTACACCGATTTCTATTGAGTTCTGTATGATAGGTCTGGCAGCTCCCCCGAAGCTACTAACTTTTTCACTCTGTATTTTGCGCTTTCGTGTATGATCCAACCCCTCCCGCCCCCCGTCCCCTTGAGTTTGAAGCTCTTGATGATTGAGCGCTTCGCGTGTATCTTGTTCAGTCTTCCCAGGACACTTAACCCTCTTTAACTCTTGATGCCCCCCCTCACTAAGCGATTCCCCCCCCCCCGGCTGCGCCGCGTTGATTATATACGCTCGGAAGTTCTCTCTGTCCCCCTCCTTTCGTGATTCCCGCCACGACCGCACCCGTGATTGTTCTCTCGCGCAGAGTGGTTCGTCGAACCTTAATCAGAGTGACTTGGTCTAGTACTCGCACTTTGCTTCTTTCAGCGTCTTCTCTAGCAGATTCAGACATATGCTTTGTATTATTCATGCCCCGGTGGGCCTTTTTCCTCAAGAGCACGTTTGTGTATTTTCAGGCATTTACCATCATCCATTCCCGCGTAGCTCCTATTTGACGGTTTCAAAGTGCTGGATGTCTCTCCCCGCGGTCTCCTCTCGTTTTTCTCTGAACCCCGAGCCCTGATCCTTATGGCAAGGGATCTCCCTTTCTGGCAGTCTCTTTCTGTGTGCCTCTCCATCTCGTGATTCCACCTTCTTCACGTTGGGTAGAAGATGACTCTTCCCCATCGCATATTTTCACACGAGGGTAGACGCACAGCGCCTTTCTGCGTTTGCTCCGTCGTTCTTCGCATTCGCTCCGTTTGAGGTTCGCCGGCGCCGAAGTTCAATTCCCTCCCGGGTTTTTTTTGAGATGAGATATCGGCTAGGCAACGTCTCCCTTCTTTTCTTTTATTCGGGTCTTCTTTTTTTGCATCTTTGTTTTTCACTTTTTTGTCTCCTGCACTTAGTCAGTTTCTGAAGCCACCGCCTCAGGTTTTTTATCCTTCTTCTTCCATGTACCTCTTTCCTCCAATGAGAGCAGATTCCCATCAGTGCCATTAGATCACGCCTTTTGTTTGGTTGTCTCTTCCTCTTACGTTTACACCCGCTTTTGTTTTACTCCGTTGATATCGAGTCGTACGAGACCAATGTCGACTTGAATCTTTTCCTCACTACGTTTTCTGCCCACCATCGCTTCCTGTCCTCCAGCAACTTTTGACATGGTTCCCAACCTTTCCTTTACATCCTGCGACTCTATCTATCCTTTTCTCATCGTTATCTCTGGTTGTATTTGTCCTCCCTCGGTGTCCTCCCCCTCCGAGGTCGTTTGCTCTCCCAGATTTTATGTCGTTTTTGGCAAAGTCGTCGCTTTTTCCCTACTCGCAAGTCTCTCACGCGCGCTCTTCCTATGGTTCCGGTTCTGTTCTGTTCGTTTCACGCGGCCACCCTGTTCAAGCGATTCGTCTTGCTCTAAGTTTTTCCATCTTTCCATTCACTCGTTCTACACCCCTTTCTTGGACTTCGTTATTAGGTTTGAATCCCTCTGAACTAGCCTATCGGGAACGTTCTGCACTTTCTTTTTTTTCCTTTATTATCCTCTGTATAGGGTGCTTTTTTCCCCCACACCTTAGATCACCCCCTTCCTAAACTCTTTGTTTTTTCAAGCCGTACCTCCCTGTGTTTCCCTTCTTCGTTTCGTTGTCGAGCGTTCTCATGCACCTTCCTCGTTCTTTTACGTCGTCCCGAGCAACCTTATTGCTCCGCTTGCCTTGTCCCTCCCGTCCCTCTTTCCTCTGATCGTCGGCTAACAGCCTTGACGAGAGCCCCGTGCCAACTGTCTTGGTGTTCCCTTCCGTCTCCTTGCGGATAGATGACTCGAATCGATACTTTTTGCACTCCGTCTTGCCTCCGCGTGGTCTTGCATTGTCGTATTTCCCTGGCTTTCTACTCATAAGCCTCTGATCTTTTCGAACGCCTTCGAGTATTCTCTTTCCTTTCGTTTCCGCTTACTGTGCCCTTTGGAGTCCCAACCGAAGAGTGAGACTTTTAGTGTCGGTTAATCTCTCCACGACGATATCTTCCGCATAGACAGCGGGTTTGGTAAGGCCGCCCTCTCCCCCTAGCAGCCGTCCTGTCGAGTCCCCCCATATTCAGTCTCAGGAGGAGGTTTTTCCCAAGCGTTAATCGCTACGCTCTCGTAGCTGCGTCTCAGGCTCGGAGATTCCGTCCCTCCCATTTCTCCTGTTACCGCCCCCCCCCCGCCCCCACACCGTCCTCCTCAACACCGTCCGACCACTCCTGCCTTTTCTTTTTTCTTCGAGGCTTCCCGCCTTGCCTTTATTTCCTATAGGCTGAACGTCGAGTCAGCCCATTCACCCTTTTTTTCCCTCCCTTTTTTCCGTTGTTTTGGCTCTCTCAGCTTTTCCCTGTTCTGACGGTCCACCACACAACGACAGACGCCCATCTCGCTTTTTTCTCCTTTCCCTTCTTTCAACCCATCAGCCCTTTGACTCATAAGACCGTTGTTTTTTTCTTATTTTCTTTCTCGTTGTTCTTTTCGTCTTGCAATTCACGCTCTTTTCCTTTGGGTGTCGTCACATCCGCCCATTTCTTTTACTTGTTCCACATTTTCCGTCTTAACTGTTCCTAATCGTTTGATCGCTCCTCGTTTTTTTTCACGGTTGTTTGTCCCTACCCTTCTTACTTACGCCTTCATCACTGAGGTATCCTCTTGCAGCGTCGGGGACTTATTTTCTAGCCTTATATCTTCCCTCCGATTTGTCGATTATCGTTGAGAACCTTCCCCTATCTGTCTTCCCCCCCGTTCAATTGTTTGAAGCGTTCTCTCGCCACACCTCTCCTTTTTTGACCTCTCCTCAATTATTCATTTTCCCTACCACGACCTTCACTTTGACCGTTTCTTCCCTTCTCCTTAGGTCTTCCTCTTACGTCCTTCCCCCGGCTCCCGTTTTGTTGTACCCGTCTTTCGGATTCGGTTGTTTCATTCTGTGTCTCCCGACAGCTTTCTGTATACTTGGTCGTCTTACCTCTTTCCGCTCTGAGAGTACCGTAGCATTTACGCACCCCATGTCGCCCGCCCTCCCTTCCGTTCGACGTGAACGGCCAATCCCTTTTTTAACGGTGTTTGCCTTCCTGATCTTTCCACGCCCTCCATTTTCTCATGAGGCCTCCCGCTCCCGCCCGATGACACCCGTCCCGAGTAAGTCTTCATTTGAGACTCCCCTTGTATTCTCCCTCCGGAATGGTGTTGTTTATTTAGATTCTTATCTCCGCGTCCCCTTGTCATTGTTCTCTGTTTTTCCGGCTTTTTTCTGTTCGAGGTCCCCCAAGCAGATCTGACCCTTTTCCTCCCAACGCCTGTTGTTTCCTAAGTCATTCTTGACGTGCTTACGTCCTTTTTTTTGCGTGCGTATACCCTGTCCGGATCTTTTTGCCTTTTCCCCCGCCGCTTTCAAAGCTCCACCACCGGCCCAGCAGCAGAGTTTTGAGCACACCGTTGCTTCTCCCCCCCCTCACGAACTGAGTCCGACGATATTTCTTTCCCTTTTCCTTCCTCTCTACCCTTCCTGAGTCCGCCCTTTTAAGCAAGAGCCTTGTGAATGGTGCCTTCGCTGTGTCGGAAACACAGCTTGCTCTCTCGTCCATTTTCCTCTGTTTTTCCTGCTCTCCCGGTTTCCGGTTCCCCGTTTAGTCTGACGAAAAGTTGTTTAAGTGACGCTAGCACTCGTTCCGCTTTCTCTCCCGCTTCCCCCCCAAGTGTCACTTGGACATAATTTCCCGTAGCCAAATTCTTCTAAATTCCCTGCACGCAGTTCCTCCCCACTTCCTTCTTGGTGAGCTGTTTCGGGAGGCCCTATCTCTCATCGTCCCTCAACCCTCTATCACGAAGTCTGCCCCTTTCATTTTGTACTGTCGAATTCGGCCAAATGATCGTTTACCGCCACCCGACTCCACCTATCTTGGCGTCCGCAGACCCCGAAACCGTCCTCACACCGCCTCCCCCCCACCGGCATCTTTACCGGCCGTATCTGGATTTTTTAGAGCGATCACTTACGCGCCATCTCGTTTCTTTGATGTAGTGGTTCTCTGGAGACTTTCGAGAAGGAAGCCTTTCTTCATTTATCTTATCGTCTGATTGTTTTTTTCTTTCTCAATTTGTAGATATTTGGAATGGTCCCTTTTCGTCTCACCCTTTTTCCAGTCATTGAGCAATTTTGACTCTCGGGTAGACACATTTTTTCTCTCTTCCCCCTCCCTTAGAATGAGGCAAGGTTTCACCTTAACTCTACTCGTGCATTCATCCTTTTCTTAGCTTTTTCTCCCGCAATATCATCACCTAGCCGGGGATCCCTTTCTCTATCGCCTCTCTTTTTGATGTGGTTCCCCTCACTCGGTCGTTTCGCTTCGCTTCTCGTGCCCTTCTTTGTAAAAAATCTCCGTTCCGGCTTCTTCTTGGGTGCTGCGCTTCCCTCCTCACCCCGTGATTTGCTCCTCTGACTTTCTCCCTCGTCCCAGCTTTTTCGTTCTCTTATTATAACTCCCCTGCGGCGGTCTTTTCGGGCTATCTTTCCCTCCCCTGTTCCCAAAGGAAACCTGACTTGTAGTATGACTGTTTTCTTGCCGCCTCACCTTTGACTCGCTCCATACTCTGCACTTTAAATCGTTTTTCCCAGACCCTAACAGTTCTGTCTTCCTTTGACCAGCGGCCCAAATCGATGCGACCTACTAGGTCGTTGTCGACCTTTGCAATTGGTTCTTGGAGAGATTTCTGCTTTGCATCCCTCCTCGAGCGCGAGATCGCGGGATTGATCGGTCCCCCGCGCCGCAAGCTGTTCCCCTTCAACGTGTAAGGCGATGAACGTCCCGTATTTTTCGTTTCTTCAAGACCACCCTTTTTTTTCTCAAAAATGGTTCCCAGGTGTTCTCTTTATTGTGCCCCTCCGTTACTCTTTCCCCGAACACATGGGAGTCTTGGCGCGCTTGCGGTCCTTGTCTTTCCGAACACCCTTCCCCTGCCTTTTGTCCTTTACGTACTTTGACTTTCTCTCCCTACCTGCGTTAACCTCTTTTCCGACTTCCCCCACCCCGAGAAGCCATCTCATGCCTTCCCACGCCTCGGCTCTTGGTGCGATGCGTTACTCCTGTATTCTTATCCTGTCCTCTTTAATCGACTCCTACTCGAAGTTTTCCCCGAGCCCTGCCTCGGTCTCGTCGAGCTTCCCCCCTTTTTCGCGATGCAGTTTTCTCTTTCTGTCCTAAAGTCTAGTCGGGTCTTTCCTCACCTTTTCCTCTCCTCATCTTTTTTTTTCCCTATTTCCCGTCGGTTCTAGTCAAAGCCTTGCTAGAGCAGTAATTCTGTTCCCTTGTTTTTTTTTCCCTACATTTTCTTTCCCGTAATTACGCGCTTTCCTTTCAGCTTTCCTTGATTGACTATGTCTTTCTCCTCACGGATTGGTAAGCAGCCATCTTTCTGGCCCCGGTTTTTTTTTTTACTTCCGCTTCGATACTGCTAGGGATCCGCTCCTTCTGTCAGGTTTGGTTTGCTCCACTCAGCTTGAGTTTACAGATGGCGCCCGAAAGATGGTTCCTTTTCCCTCCTATATTAGTCACCCCGAGTTTTTTTTTTCAGCGCGGTGCTTTCGACGATCCCCCGATCCACTCCATGCGAACGCTTTGTTCGCGTTGAATTCAACTTCGCCCGATCCCCTCCCCCCCCCATTCCGTTTCAGGTTACTGTTATCTTCGAGGAGGTGGCATTTCGTTTGTCTCTTTTTCTTCGCTACTTGATACTTTTCTTCCTCTTGTTTTCTTGCTCGTTTTGTCACTCTGAGTCGTCAATACGTCCGATTCGTTCCATTTTCCGCATTTCTCCCGGAGTCTCCGGCACTCCTCTCTTCCCCCCAGTCTCCTCTAGGGCATCAGTTCTCCCCCGTCCTCTTGCTTTCTTACACCTCCTACGTTACTACCTGTGGCTTTTTCTCAGAGATCGTACCGCACTCTTTTTCTGATCGTCTTCCCTGTGGCGAATGGGTCCATTTTCAGATTATCCTCAGCCCTTCTTTTCCCCCCCCCCTTTTCCCCTTAAGGTCCGTTGGGACGGGTACGTTTGTCCATTACGACGTCTATTCAGATGTCGCTTCGGTTTTTTCATACACTTCCTTCCCTAACCAGCTACTTACGGCAGATTTTTTCCGATCGCCTCGGCGGGTTCGTACTCTTCGCGCTCCTCGTGAGGGGGGCAACTTGTTTTCCGTCCTTTTCTAATCCTTTTTCGGTTTTTGTCTCTTCGCCCGCCTGACGGAGTGATGACTTTTTTTTCTTTCTCTTTTTCAAGTTGCCGCCGCCGTTCGCCTACACCCTCAGTTTTTGATCTGTCAGTTCGCGCGCTCTACGTTTCCCGCTGGTTCGTCGGATCTCTTTTTCCCCGTAAATCTTTCTTTCTTGATGTGTCGTTATCACAGAACTGAACTTGCACACCGTTCTACTACAGGGGACCCCCGTTTTCTTGACCGGTCTAATTTCCCGCTACTGGACCGAACTTATGAGCCCTTACTCCGAGCTATCCTCTTCGCTCCTTACTAGGCATTTCTTTGCGATCTGTTGCTCTTTCCGCTGCGTCCCATTCCCCTCTACTGAACACCTCCGCACTTCTTTCCTTTTTTGGTGTTTTTCGCGCCCCCCTTCGACGCTTACTACACTTTCCGCGTTTCGCACCAGCAGCACTTTCCCTCTATGCCTGCGAAAGCGTGTAACTCGAGATTTCCATTCTTTTTTAGATCCGACGTTATTTTCTTCAGCGTATTGCACTCCCCCTTCTCCCCTTCCCGGCCTCCTCCCGATCGCCGTCTGGTCCTGCATTTGTCGCCTTCCTGCTAGGTTCCGGCATGCACTCGTGCACCTCCTTGCTTTTCGTTGAGAAACGTCCCCTTT
>Ga0179593_1661491_pt1 | contig 13652 bp, 15 predicted proteins | sample CZODoug2_1_08_16_FD_185931 | JGI IMG/M metagenome (GOLD analysis project Ga0179593, IMG submission 185931) | Vadose zone soil fungal communities from Angelo Coast Range Reserve, California, USA - CZODoug2_1_08_16fungal (PacBio error correction) | ecosystem: Environmental > Terrestrial > Soil >... | reverse complement strand
ATTCCCCCCCCTCCCAACGGAGGCCACTGTCCCCCTTGCGTAAACCCTCTTCCTCCACATCGCATAACCCCCTTCTCCTCTACGTGGATCGCGTGATTCCCGTCTTCCTCCACGAAGCGAAAGCCAACCTCCCCGTATAGTTTCCTTCTCCCCCGGCGCCGTTCGTGCGGAGAGCGGCACGGCGCTTTTTTCTTCCCCCCCGAAGACGGAGAGACATCAATCTTCCCTTTTTGTTTTTGAAAAGTATTAAAGGCCCCCCCAAGTCCTTGATCTCTGACAGAAGTATCCACAAGCTACCCCGATTACCAAAGCCAAACCTTTTGAGGAATAGAGCTCTCTTTCCCTTTGCATGGGATCCAAAGGCATACGATTTCCGCGGCTGTTTTCTAAGGGAGAAAGGATGTTTCTCCCTTTCTATATGAGGTCTTCTTCTCCCCCTATTTTGAACCCCGGATTTCTTAACCTACCCGTAATGGGACGTTCTGGTGTGTTCCTCTTCCCCGCCGAGGCGATTTTTCCCCCTTACGGATGCATCGGAGACCCATCGAGCGTCCCCCTTTTTTATGTCTCTGCGTTCTTTAAGCCACGGTTCGACAAGAGGAGTCCCCCCCAATTAGGGTCCGTGGATATTAGGCTTGTCTGGAAACGTCGCTCTCTTGAGCAACTCCTTCTACCCCCGGCGAAGAAAACTCCACATGACATTGGCGCCTCTTGTTATTTGCTCCCGTCGGGAGGAAACGTCTTCGGTCCCCCCTGGCCCTTTTTCCCCGAATCCTGCGCCATATCCACCGTGTCAGAGTCCCCCCTTTTTCCGACCCCATGATCTTTGCTGCACGTCTCCCCACACAGTCTGCTACACTTTTTGGCCTCCCCTCCGATGTTGGAAACCGCGTGTCCCCGAACTCTGACAGATCGAGAGATTCGGAGAAGGTCCTGTCCATGGCGACGATGGCGAAAAATATCCCCCCCCCCCCCAGACTAATAAGAGATTTCTCACCCTGCGGAGATTAGCCCCCTTTTGCGTGACCCCGGTTGATAAAAACCTTGCGCAACCAGGTCCCCCGAAGGCTGTTTTTTTCAGGAGTTCCCTTCCTCCTTTCCGGCAAAGGTTAGATTGATATTTCTGACACTCTTTTTACTCGGAGGAACCCTCCCCCTTGTCCTGGGAAGAGCCCGAAGCGGGTACTGATGTTCCCCCCCTCCCCACGATAAATCACCCTTTCTCTTCACGCACTCGGTAGAGGAGTGAACGCCCCCTCGTGGAAGAGGAAGCTATTCCTTTGGCGGTCGCTCGGTGTCTGGTAAAGCCTTTTCCCGCCAGGCGCGAAGGAACACTTGCCCCTTCCCGGAGTGGGAGATTCTTCCTCACTTCTTTTTGGACCCTACCCTTTATTTTTTCAGATCAGGACCTTCTGCCTTTCGAAGTAACGCCGGTGAGGCCCTTCTTCCCTTATGTAGAGTAGAGACTACATTTACGTGGGATAGACCTCTTTTCCCTTCCCTTCTCTATCTTCTCGGAAGCTCTTTCTCCGGGCGTAAAGGAAATTAGTGTGCCGAGGAGAGCCCTTACCCGACCGTAGACCGGCCCCTCTAGCAAATCGCGCGCGCATGCTGGTTCAAGCTCTGTTGCTTGCCGCTTCCTTTCGGTGGTTGGTGATCCCTTGAGGTCCAGGCATCATTTTTTGCCGAGTGTGTTCGTTCTCTGCCACCTTCAAACACAGCGGCGTTGGCCCGTCCAAGAAGCAGGACCACCTCCCCCCTTCGATCTTCACGATCCCGTGCTCTTGTCTCCTTCTGCTGGTTGTCTAGATAGGAAGAGGACCCTTTCTTGAGTCCGGAATTGGCAAAACAACCGCCTTTCAGAAAATCACTTCGGCGTGAGCTTTTTTTCTCCCCCTTCACCTGCAGCGGACAGTCCTCCTCCTTCTCCCGAGAGTGATAGAGATACCTTTTCCTGCTTTTCGGGAAGATATAAGATACTAACTCGGCTCCCCCCCCGGAGCGCCCGTTTTTCTTCCCCGCCGGCGAGAAGCGCTCCTTCTCTCGTATTCCCAACAGATAAGAGGTGATCTTTTTCCGCCCCCTTGCCCCGGAAAGAGGCCTTCCCCCCCCCCTTGGAGAAGACGCAGCCAGGGAACCTCTCCTCTTGAGACATAATGGTGGTTTCTTCTCTTCGTACTAATAAGCCCCTTTTTTTCTCTCTCCGAGATGGCTTCAAGGATGGTAGAGGTCCTTTGGTGACCTTTTGTCCCGAGCTCTGTCGGTTCCTCCTCGAGAGGATACTCCTTCCCCTTCGAACAGCGACCCCCTTCTGGGTGGGCTACTAGTTGGGGAGCCCTCTCCAGCATCCGGAGATAAGGGTGGAGGGTTTCTCGGGAGCCCTCCTCGGCGTCTCTTTCCCCCCTTTTCGATCCCCTTCCCTTTAGAGCCCGGAGGAGAGGTCCTTGATGGGAGAACGACGGATAGGCCTCTTTTCTTTTCATGGGAAGGGAGGTTCCCTATTATTCTCACGTTACGATCTAAGACAAAAACGTGCCGACGAGCTCCTTCTATGGGGTTGCAATAATCGGTCTTCTTTTTGTGATGAAGAGAGGTCGGGCAGCTTGTTTTCGATGGGACTTCCAACCCATTACCCTTGTGGAAAAGGTTGTGCCCTATCCAGCACTATGAGAAAGAGTAGGTTAGGGAATGGAAATCCCTTCTTCCCAAAGAGAAGGGTAGCCCCCTTGCCTCAAAAATCCTCCCTCTTCCACCGCATGGCGACGAAGCTCCCTGCCTTGAGGGCTTTCCCTCTTTCGTAATTGGCTTTCCGTGGTTCTTTTCATTGGAACTAAGCCTGCTCATCGCTCCCTGAGACGCCTTCCCTTCTCCTGCGAAACTTTCCCCTCTGTCTGCCCGACTTTTACCAAAGACCGCCTTTTGGATTCCCCCTGCGGAGCCGGATCTCGGGGCCCTGCGGCAAGACCAGCAGGAGAGCCCCACCGTAAGGCCTAGCAATCTTTTTCCACGGAAGGCCCCTCCGTTAATGGGAACTTTCCCCTTCTTCCTCCATTCTCCCACAGAGGAGAAGACACGATCGCCGTTTCCTCACTCTGCATCAGGGAATGCGCTCCAGAGCATAGAACCTTCCCCCCGCTTGAGATGGATCTCCCCGAGGGGGAAAAATCCTCCCGCTGTCGCCAGGGAATTTTCAACCCTGAGAAGGGACCGCCCCAGAGGATTTACGCGAGAACCTCCCCGAAGCCTCCTATCAGAAGTAGGGGCCTTCTCCTGGTGCTTCCCCCTTCTCTGTCATAAAGCACTTGCGTTCACGCCCAGCCTTTCCCCTAGGATAGGGGTGAGGGAGCTTCCCTTTCTTTTCTTCGGCTGAGTTTTATCTTCTTTTTCGTTAGAAAAGTTTTCCTTCCCCAAAGCGCGCGATCTGGTAGATTTCCCTTTTTTTCCAACCCTTGATGTACGATGAAGTCCCTTTGGTAGAGGACGGTTCTCTTTTTCATTCCCCCCTCTTCAGGGTTTTTTCTTCCCTTCGGTGAAGATGGAAGGTTAGTGTCTGAGAATTTGCGGAGAAGGTCCGAGAGAGAGGTTCCCTCTTTCTCTCCCTTTTCTCCTTCTTGCCTAGCGGGAGACGCCGCACGAATGTTTTTTTTCGCCAAGTTACAGGAACGAGGACGTAGAAGGACCCTTTTTTTCGCTACAGCTTAAGGAACGGTGTCCCTCTCCCCCCAAGACCCGAGGCCCCCCCTTATTTTTTTCCTCTAAGAGTTTCGATGAAGACGTTTCTCAGCTCCGGGGTGAGGTAGGCTTCTTTTCCGTTCCTGGGCTTGCCGGGGGGGCTCCCCACCCTCTTCTCTGCGGCCGAAACGCCCTCTACGAGTCACCCAGAAGGCGCCCCAGCCGACGGAATAGCACCATGCTGTGCTTTCTTTCCTTCTGCCTAGTGGACTCCTCCCCCGGCAGAGGGCTCTCAGTTCTCCCCAAGCAAAGTGGTCCTTGAGTTTTCTCTCCTCTCCCCCCTTACCAAATAGCTTTTTCTTGCATCTTTATCGTTTCCTCCCCCGGTTTCTTTTTTCACCCCGTGAGATTCGAACGCACGCTTCCCGCACGAAGACGTTCTTGGCTTCTTTCTCTTCGATCGCCTGTCTTTTCCATTCACGTCGAAGAACTGTCTTTTTTTTCCCCTTATGGCAGATCGTCAATCGATTTAGCCATGGTTCTTTTTTCTCGTGAGTGATCTCTCTTTTTCTCCCTTTCTTTTTTATATTATCACTCACACCTCCCCCTTTCACATGCTAATCGATGACGAAGTCCTTCAGACTTTTTTTCCAAGACTCAGCGTAGTAGACTTTTCCCGCTGATCTCGATCCGCGAATTCCCCTTCAAGAATTATTTCGTTCCTTCCCCCGGCTAGTGCTTGGATCTCTGGTTTTTTTCCTCTGGGCGAAAAAAGAAGACCGTCTCCCTCTTTCAAGCCAAGAGATCTTTTAAGTTAAGGACTCCCCCCCCTCAAGGACAGGTGATTGTTCCCCCCCAGTAGCAGGGCACCTCCCAAGAAGCTTCGTTTACCATGGACTTTGCCAAGATAGCTCTTTTCCTTTTCGTACTGGATAAACTCCCTTTCTGAGGGGACAGGCTCTTAATGATGGAGTCGTTCGTGGCGGCGCCCGAATTTTCCCATCTTTTTCTTGGCGACCGAAAGGACCTTCCCTGTTTTTTGACCATAAAAGAAGTCCTTCCTCGAACGCTCAGGAGACCCCCCCTCGCGCGTCCCTGATCCTCTTTGTGCGCACAGGATTTAATACATTAAGAGTTCTCTTCCCTTTTAACCAATTAGGGGAAGGAATATAGGCCTCTTTTCGTCCTCTCTTCTTTATCACCAACTTTTTCTTCTTTCCCGCCTCGCCCGCGGAGAAAACTACTTAATTCACCTCGCTGGGCAGGCAACGGCATCTCCTTTATCCCCGGAAGCAGTCATCAGATCCGCGCCCCCCCCCCCCTTTCATCGTAACCCCTTTTTTCCTCTTTGGCACTGCAAGTCTAAACTCACTTTTACTTACAGAGAAGATCTTCATAAAGACGCTCCATCCCCTCTACCAGACCCTCCTCTCCCCTTTCTGTTCAACATGGGAGACTTCCCTTTCGATCATGAGAGGGACGCTCCCCCCCCCCTTTAAACTTCTCTCCCCAATGCACTGGCGTTCTCTGTGCCTCCCCATGTAGATAAGCCGTTTCTCTCTCCTCTTCTCCTTGGTTCCTCTTAAAGGAGATTACTTCGTCGCGGACTGTTTCTCGAGGTGAAACATTGTGGAGACGGAGGCCCTCCTCTGTAATGGACTCTTCTCTGTGCATTGAAAAGATAACCCCCCTCGTGAACGGGCTAGTAGATCTCCTTTCTTCAAGGGCTTCTCTCCTTCTTTCCAGCCGATAGTGGCGGAGGTGTAGGGTCCCCTCTTCCCCTTCCGCAGGAAGGAATGCCACTTCCCCCCTTCCTTTTTCTTGCATAAGGGGTTTTTCCCTTCCCCCTTGGATGGCAAAAGAGATCCTTTCACCGGTAGTGGCACCCCCATCTTTTTCTCTCCTCCTAGGGTGACGCTTTTCCCCCCTCTTTTTCTAGGCAGAATGAGAGTGATCGATGCCCCCTTTCACATAGTGAAAGAAAGCATCCTTCCCCCCACTCCCCTCCCTAAGAGACTTCTCCTCTTTCCGCCCTCCATGATGCGGCTCTTTTTTGCGAGATACCGGTATCGTTCCCACCTACGAGAGGTACAGGGCCCCCCCTTTTGGCGAAGTTTTTTTCCCAGGGGCCAAAAAAGCGGGCTTTCCCAGGTCAAAAAGAGACGGGCCCTCCCTCCCCCTGGAGAGTGACGCGTAACCTCCCTTCTGTGGAAAAAATATGTGGCCTCTCTCTCTTTTTGTCTTCGTTGCAGTAGACTCTCCCGCTCCCAAGACTACGAAAAGCACGGGAGCCATCTTCGTCGGTTAGCCAATCCACTGGCGGCTTGCCCTCGTGCCGTGGCTCCCCCTCGAGTGATCGCCTCTTCCCTTGCCCTACTCTCCGGACGATATAAGACCCTTTTTTTCTTCTTTCTTGATCCCTGCGGGAGCAGAGCGAGGGCGCCCCATTTTCCTTTTCTCGAAGGCCATAAAGGAGATAATCTCGGCTCCTTTTTTCCCCTTTCCTCCGGGAGCCGCCTCCCCTTCCATTTCCGCGACCTCCTGTGGTGAGAAAGCACTCTCTTTTTCTTCCTTTTCTCAACCACAGGTAGCGGTACTGGCTTCGCGGTGTCTTTTCTCCCTTTCCTTTTGGCCAGATAGTCGCCGCGAATTGATCTCCCTTCTTTCCCCTCTATAGTAGCTTGTGGGCATACTTCTTTTTCCCTTTTCCCTCGGGGGAAGCGGAGAGGAGCGGCTCTTTTTTCCCTTAGTTCTCTTTCTTACGTTTTAGAGTAGAGGACGATCCCGGGGGGGCTCTTTTTCCCGGCACGGCGCGGGTCCGCGTGCCATCTTCCTCCTGATCGCCTCCTGTTCTTTTCTTATTTTTTGCGGGATCGCGGGAGTGGTTTTTTTTTTCCTTTTCCCCCCCCGGGTTTAGTAGGAGAGAGCAAAAGAGGTTTTCCCTCCCGGTGGAGCATGTCATTCTTTTCTTCGGAGGAGTCTTTTCTCTTGGTGGCATTCTGATTGGCGAAGGACCCTTCTTTTTTTCCTCCCGCTTCATAAAGAAATACGGCTCCTATAAGAGTAGGTGGTGATACCACCCCCCTCTCCTTGATAGCTCCACCCTCGCGTCTCCCAGAATGGCCTTTCTTCTTCATGAGGGAGAACCTCAGAGGGTGGCGTCCTCGGTATTCCCTTCTTTCTCTCATGGTCTTTTTTTTTGCATGAGGCAGGCGATTTTCGTCCCAGGGGCTTTCTCCCCCTTCGCGTAATCAGACCCTTTTCCTTTTTTTCCCTGCACCTCGGGAAGGAGATATAGTGTCTTCCGATTTCTTTGCAACCTCCAGCAAGACGACACGCAGGTGGCCTTTTGCAATGAGGCGTACGGCGGGACCCTTCCCCCGAGTCCTTCCCCTGGTGAAAAGGTTGCGCCCGCACTGGAACGGAAAGGAAGGCCTTCTTTCCCCCTGTCAGGAAAGAAGTAGGAGGTGCGTTATCTTTCCCATTCCCTTTTTCCTTGCCTCCCCCTGAGACAAAGAGTATCCCCCCTCCTTCCCCCCTCTTCTTCGCGAAGAAGTCCCTTTCCTGTAGGGGCCCCTTTCTCTTACATGGGGGACAGGGGCGGTTTTCCCTCCTTTCTACTTTTCCCCCCCTCCCTGTGAGGGAGAGGCAATAGATTCCCCCCCTTTCAAGTGACCAGACAGGCTCACCCATATCTGGTAGAGGGGTTTAAGGTCTCTTTTTTTCCCCCGAATTGAGGTTCTCCCCCCCACCACAGAACCCCCCACCCCCCCCACCACCCCCCCCCCCCAACACACACCCCCCCCCCCCCCCCCCCCCCCCCCCCCCCCATATCCCCCCACCCAACCCAAAATCGATTATACCTTCGCAGTACGGGGGTCGAGGTACCGGGGATCTTCTCCCCTATAGGTGTGTCCCCTTTTTTCCGGTATATTGAGGGATCTTCTCCTCCCTTTGGTTTCTTTGTGGAAGGTTGAAGCCTTGCCGAGGATCGCCCGTCCTCTCCCCCCTCCTTTCCTCGTGCGGATCTTTCTCCTTTCGGTGCTCCTTCCAGGCAAGCCGAAGAGTGACTCTTCTTCCAGTGGGAGGGGCAGCTCCTTTTCTTCTTCCCCTTGCTTCCGCCACGTTTCCCAAACCCCCCCTTCGATTTTGATGCCGCAGGCGGCTAGCTTTCTTCACACCCAGCACGTCTCTGTCTGCTTTCTCTTTCTAACACGACCGGACCCTTTTCCGCGCCGCCCTCCCGCTACATTCCTCTTCCCCCTGACCCGCGACAGGAAAATGTCGTCCTTCCCTTTCTGAAGCGGACGAGTCCTCTTTTCCTCCTTTGCGCTGGCGTGCGGTAAGGGGAGCGTCTTTTTTCTCCCTCTGTGATGGCGAGCCGGAACTTCACCGATGGGCTTCTCCTGTCTGCTTTTCCCCCCCTTTTTCCTTCTATTAGCCCTCCCCTCTCTTTCTTTCCCCCGAACGACTACGTTCTTGGATTCCTTCTTTTCTTGCTGAGTAGTCTCGGGCAAGGTGAGACGATTGCTTTCCTCCCTTCGAATGTGAGTTCCTCCTTTTTGATGTCGTGTCTTGCTCTCGCTCCCCCTTTCTCCCCCTTTTTCTAGAGATCCCTCAAATTTTTCCTTCTTTTTTAACTAGTCGCAATCAGATAAAGGGCACAGAAGACGAGCTCCTTTTATGGAAAAGCTGCTCTCGCTCTTCTCCTTCCTCCCCAGAAACGTCTTTTCGGTTCTTTTCCCTCCTTCCTTGATGGAGAATTCGCAAAGGCCTTTCTTCTTCACTCTCCGGATCAGACATCCATCTTTGTAGTAGGCTAGCACAATTCCCCCTTTTATGGCAAACTTCTCCCTTCTCCCTCTTACCGACAGATCGCTTTCCGTCCTCGCCGAAGGAGCTGGTCTTCTCATGTCCGTCGGATGGGGCGTTCCTTTTCCCTTCTCGTGGTCCTCATTATGGAGAGGGGGCTTCTGCAATTTCGTGCCGACAAGAAGGCAAGACAGCCGATTCTTTTTTTTTTGAAAATAACAGCCGATTTCTCTTTCTTGCCGTGCATCGACCCCCCCCTTTCTTCTCTCTCTTCCCCAGAGTAGGAACTTTTTTTCCCCTTTTTTCGAATTTGATCGGAAAAGCACAACTTCTGCATAGGTCTCTTAGGCTGTTTTTCCCTCTCCTTGTGGAACCTCCTTTTTTCTTCAGGCTCACGATCAGACATTTCCTGTCCCCCTGCTGGCGGCGACTCCCCTTTCATAAGCGCATAGAGGTCCTTTCCTCCCACAGCGATAGCTTTCTTCATTCGCCGTCACTCGATACCTTTTTTCCCCCCCAACCGTGAACGGACACCCTGATCTTGTTGCCCCTCCACGGAACCTACGAAACCTCTTTGGGGTCGAGTCCATCCTCTCCCTCTTCCTCACCAAGAGACACTTCCTTTTTTTTCTTTCTCGTTTTGGTGAGCAGCTTGGGAGAACGCCGACCTGGCGACCATCCCCCTCCTCCTCCTAATAGACCCGCTACAAAACCCATCCTAGAACAGGAACTTAGGTCCTTTCTTATACCAATGTCCGCTTCCTGTTTTATGAAAACTGTCTTCCTCTTCTTGGCTATCTTTCCAGGAAGTATTCCCTTTCTTTCGCTCGGTTTTGATGTTGTCCCCTCCGGGACCCGTCCCAGCAACCTTTGTAATGGACTATCCTCATTTGTCCTGCTGTGCCAATAGAACACCCTTGCCTTTTCCTAGAGGATTGCATAAAGGAGGAGATCTGTTTTTTTTCAAGTAGTGGGAGCGACTCTTCGGTTTCCGGCCAGGCGTCCTTCTCCTGCCTCTCCCTGCTCGGCAACCGCTTTTTTTTTGCCTTCTACGAATTCAAAGGAAGCTGGAACACGATCCCTTTTTTTTCCCTTTCTTTGGAAAAAACCATTATCTCTTTTCTTCTCCCTCCTCCCTCCTAGTGACGCTTCTTTCCTCAACCCTCGCTCTAGGCGGCTTAGGATGTTTCCTCTCTTGTGGCAGGTAATTCCCTCTCCCCGCAAGCGGATAGTACCCCTCCCTTATAGCCCTCTATTAATCTCTCTCTGCGCAATGATGGCTTCCTCTAACGGCAACCTTTGGATCGGTCTTTTCCGGTCCCAGGAACTCAACCCTCCTTTTCTCCTCTTGTTATAGACTTCTCCCCCTTTGGGCACAAAGCTTGTGGCTTCCAAAGCAGAAGGAAAACACGTCTCTCACGATAAAGGAGATTTCCCCCCTTCTTTCCCCAAGAGAATTGATTTTTCCCACCCTCTGTGGCAAGAGCTACGCCTCTTCCCGTTTTCTCCCTCTTTCACAAAGCAGCAGCTCTCTCCCTCCTTTTCCTCACCTTCTTCGAGAGGACCTCCCTCCTCCTTCCCCTTTTTCCGGGCTCAGCGATTTTTCTGTCTAGACGTCAGACGCGCTTTTTCTGCTAGGTCCCCCCCCCCCTTCCCCTCCTCTCCTGGGCTTCCCAGAAGGAGAGCCCCGCTCCCGAGTATAGAGGTTCTTTGGCGCGGAGACGAAGATGAAACGCTCCTTTTTTCTTTTTTGCCTTTCCCCTCTCTCCAGGAAAGCGACCTACCTGGTTTTCCTTTTTCTTTTCTCTCTCGTTGTTGTTGTGAGCCTCTCGAGGTCCTTGGCTTGAGCGCGGACTCAGGATGAGAGGGTCCTCTTAGGTGAATTAGACCGCGATACTAGTATCCGTTTCCTCCCTCTAGCGGAGAGCCGTCTTTCCTCCCTTCTTTCTCTACGGGCTGTGGGTTCGCGATTAGGGAGTTTCTTTCTATGACGATCGGGGGCTAGAGCACGCTCCTTTTTTCCCTCTGCGAAAGGTGATGGCGCACCGTGTCCTTTTTTTCCTCCCTACGTTTTGAGGGTTCCGTCGTTTGCGAGAGCGAGGGGTTTCTTCCCTGCTACCACTTTCTAGTAGAGAGAGCCCACTCTTTTCCCTCTAGGCGGTGACGCAGGGCACTTCTTTTCTTTTTTAATCGTGGGGAGCCTGCTCTTTTTTTATTTCGAAGGGCCACCGTCCGCAGGTGTTTTTTTCGTTTTTTTCGGGATCCATACTAGTAGGTGGTGATAACAACCACCTCTTTCCCTTTCAGAGAAAGTAGAACAGCATGGCTTCCCTCTCCTTCTCTCAGTCTCGGCGGCTTTTTTCTTGTTTCGCCGATGCTTGGCCGTTAAAGAGTTTCTTCCCTCCCAACAAACAAACCCACCCGATATCAGCTTTTTCTTTTTTTTTCCCACGTGTCGACATTTTTTTTTCCCTCTTCCATTCCCGACTAGAATTTCTTTTTTTTTACGAACGGTTTGTTCTGATCTTGGGCAGGTCCGGTAATGCTCGTTTCCCCCCCTCAGTAGAACGCGCCCGCCTCCTTCCTTTCTTCAGGATGAGGCCATTCTCTTCTTCCTACACCGCGTCGCAGCCCCCCTGTGGAGAAGGCTCGACGAGCAAGGGAACGTTCTTCTTTTTTCGTTGATAGGGTCGAGGGGCCCCCCTTTTTACCGCTGCTCCTTTCGTCTCCAACGGGGGCGGGACGGGCCGAAGGCTCCTCCCCCTCCGCCCGAACTTTAGAGGGACGAAGTAATCCTGGGAAACTGCCTCTTTTTTTGATAGGTGCGCAAACGGCTTTATTCTTTTCTTTCTTCTCTTCTTTCAGACCCTTTCCTTTTTCTCTCCCCGCGTGATCTGGTTTCCCCTCCCCTTGCAGGGTGGAGATGTTTCTCCGCAAGGTTGAACCACCCTTTCCCCCACCTCTCTCGAATCTTTTTTCTTTTCCTGGAAGGTCTCGTCAGGTGTATTTCCAAGCCAAGGGTGTAGAAGACGGTCTCCTGTTGGAGAAGTGCATCAATACTCTCCCGTCTCCGTGTGTGGACGCTCCGATATTGGCTTATAGCTTTCTTGAACCAAGGTGATTGTCTCCTTGCCCTAGAGAGATTTCCCATCCAGGATCCTCCTCCGAGGGCTCTTTCTTCTATTGGACTACCTCAGCGACCGGATTGCCTCGGTGAAGCCCCTCCTAAAGAACGATTGTCCCCCCCCCCCTGAAGTGGCCTCTCCTTTCCACCTCTTCTTGTTTCCCAAGACAGGTACAAGACTTTCGCCTTCCGATGAGTTTAGATGGACGCCTTTTCGCTTCTCTAGAACTCTCGGCCCGTCAAAAAGGCACGTACTTTCCCTTTTCCAAGACCGGACGCTCCAAATCTTCCCTTGACCGCCCGACTTCCACATTCTCCCCTAAGGAAGCAAAAGCCGCCTTTTTCGGTGGAGCCCATGCGCCTGCCTTCCTTTTTCTCTCGATTTCCCAAGAAACATGGTTTCCTTTTCTTTGTAAGCGGCGCGGGGGAAAGTGATACTTTCTTTTTCTCCTTGTTTCTCTTGAACACACGATTGGAGGGATTTGATGGTCTCTTCTTTCCCCCAATCCGCGCATTTTCTCCCCCATCAAGAATTTTTCTTTAAAACAGCATCTGGTTCTTACCTTCTTTGCCTTTAGAGAGGCTCTTTTTTCCTGCTTCTTGTTGAGCTCCGTATTCTTGTCCCTTCCTTTTGCCCTCCCTAGTCCCTGTGAGTTAATAACGTATGTGAGTTCCTTTCCTTCTCTCTTCCCTCCATGCAGTTGTTGCTTTTTCTCTCCCTCCAGCAACAACGGAGGACATTTCTTTTCTTTCCCCTTACATCTCACTCACATGGCAGAAGACGGCTTCCTTTTTTTTTCCTACGTGATGGACCAATCTGCTTTTCCTCCGTCCCAGAGGAATCCCCCCTCTTCTTTCTCCTCACTTCTTTTTTCCTCTCTCGAAGTCCCGTTGAGCCATAAAAGATTCCGCACAAGCTTCTGTTCCGGATAGGACATCTCTTCCCCGTTTTCTTGGACATCCTTGCCCCGCCGACGAAATTCTTCCGCTTTTCTGGCTCCATAGTGACTATTACGCTAGCATTCCTTTCCTAACAGGTACGTCGGCTGGGGCGCCTCCTTCTTTTTTATGCATCTACTGATGTTAGCTTTCTGGTCTTTTCCTTTGCACGTCCTTTCTCCGGCCCTTAATGATGGGTGTGCGACGCTACCTAAGATGGATCTAGACGATCCTTCTTTTACCTCCTCCTTCCCTCTCAGTCCCCCTCCCTTGTTATTGGGTGAGAAACGTCTTTTTGCTTTTCACTCTGTTAGGGGCCTAGTCTATTAGGATGTCTTTTTTTCATCAAAGAGGTCGCGGCTTTCTCCCCTTTTCGAAACTGAGGTCCTTCTCCCTCTTTTTCGCTTCCGCGGGAGGAAACGGCTCCTTGTTCTCTCGGCCCATATAAAAGTTATCTTTCCCCTCTCTGGCCTGAACGTCTCCCTCCTCCCCCTTTATCCCCATGGTGGGCTCCTTTTGCAAGGGCTGGGACTCACCAGACTTATATTTTTGTCTGTTTAAATGGGCGACCGAGACCTGGAGACCCCCCTCGAGGGGCAATCATAAATCCCCTCACGGAGGCCTCGCACAGGCAAGTCTCCCCCGATTATCACAATGTAAGATCCTGGACGCCCCCCCTTAATACCGTCCCTCACTTCTTTTTCCCTTAGTTACTTAGTAAGCTCCTCTGGTGATAGAGCCCTACGAGGGGGCGCCTGTCTTTCCCTCCCACCCCGGTGTCCTTTACCTCTCCGCAACAGTTTCCCCCACCAGCGAAAGATTACTGAGTGAAAGGGGATTTTCTTCTTCTTCCCAGGAGGCGATTCTCTCTTTCCCCGATATCCCTGCTACTCCTCTGACTCGGCCCTCATGGCCGCAGCGTTTTCCCTTAGTGGCGAGTGCCTTTTTTGTATCGGACCTTTTTCGCCGAGCAGGACCGGTTTTTCCGGTGTGGCCCCGGTCGTTCTTTCTTTCGAGGTCCGCTCTCCTCTTTTTACTCCTCCCTTTTTACCTTCGCGAGCGTGATCGCTTACTCTTGCCCCCTTCCTTCTTACCGCCTCTTTCT
>Ga0179593_1618736_pt1 | contig 13652 bp, 17 predicted proteins | sample CZODoug2_1_08_16_FD_185931 | JGI IMG/M metagenome (GOLD analysis project Ga0179593, IMG submission 185931) | Vadose zone soil fungal communities from Angelo Coast Range Reserve, California, USA - CZODoug2_1_08_16fungal (PacBio error correction) | ecosystem: Environmental > Terrestrial > Soil >... | reverse complement strand
CTCTTACTATATTGCTGTATCTGTAGTTTATTATTACAAGAGGACAGCATCCCTTCTATTGGTTTTTGCGTATATAGTATTAGTACTTCTCCACCCCCCTATACCTTCACACTACGACCCCATTTCATTCCTGGCTATAGATAACCCCTTACAACCCCCCCCCGCTGATTTGATATCTGTAGTCACCACCAATAACTTATCCCCGTCCCAGGCGGTTACTGCACCCCCATCCCCCCGATGTTTTTCTTTCCTACCCCCAGGTCTCTTGACCTTGTCCTGGCACATTGCTCATGCGAATGGGCCCCTCTTCAAAAAAAATTAAATAGCCTTCCATTAATGAGTTTTCCCCCCTAACGCTTCTAATTTCATTTATGACCCCTCCCCCCAGGTCCAAATTTCTTCTCCTCTGAGCGAAACCTTCGATCCTTTTCGTTCCCCCGCCCTTTTCAGGCTCTGTCACTTTCGGACTGTGTAAAATCTTTTAATCATTGACCCTTCCCGGGGTTGAGCGCCTTGGTGCCCCTTTCCCCCCCAAAGAGTTTTCCACCGTTTTCCGTGAGTCTTGTAGTCTTCCACTTTGTGACCTTGTGTTTTCTGCTGCATACTAGAGGGCAATCGTCCTCAATGAAAACCAGCGTTCTGGTTCCCTGATATTTGTAATCCCAGCCAGCCCTCATACATTAAATTCATTGCGGTGGACCCCTTAAGGAAGGAATCCTATTCTCGATATGGTAAAGGTCCCGCGTAGTAGCTGTTCCTGAGAATGGTTTCTCGGTTCCCGTCAGTACGTTATCTCTCATCAAATCCTTCGACATGACTTTTCCCAAGATTCCTTCTCCTGCAGATTTCTTTGTTTGCGCTGGGAGAGTGACTTGATACTTTCCCCTTATACCAATGACTCCTAAGTAACTAATTCTTCCCCGTGCGGTCACAAGCTGCCCAGCGCCCTGTTCACACAGAGGCAAATCATTGTACCTCTTTTTCTTCTCTAACTTGCCCCCCCCCCGCCGCTTCCCAACAGGAAAAGGAATCTATCTATGTCCATGGGACCTGCTTGCATGTTAAAGTTGGGTCCAATCCCTGTTGTTCGAATGGCTCTACGAAGGGTTTTCCTTTTTCCCCCTCAGGTCGTTTCTTTTCACAGGGCTTGCTTTCCATTGCCACATAGTGACTTTTCCCCTTCTAATGATTCTATGTGCTCTCAAGAGCAACAATCTTTCGTTTGGTTTTCCCTGTACCTTCTTTGTCAACAAATAAACACTACCATATCTCATACCCCAATGTACTTGGGGCCATGTCCCCTCAACCACCTTCTGGTTTTTTCAAATATTAAGCACTTCTCTTTCCATTCTGCCCTCAGTTTTTTTCAAGTTCCACTAGTTTTTTTCTCCTTTTCCCCACACCCTTTTTACCAGGACTCCAGTCTAGGACATCCTGTTCGTCCCTTGGTTATCCACCTGTAACTTGCTTTCACGGAATGCCGGTCCCCACTGGGTCGCCCTTGTAGTTCTTTGTGCCCAGGTTGTCCCATTGTTTTTCAGGGTTCATTTGTAGAACCCTTCTCTCCCTCCCTGTCTTTCTTTCCAGTATAAGTTATTTTTTTGCCCGTTCCAACTAGGGTCCCCCCCCTTTAACTTATCCCCCAACAATTTTTCTTCACCTTTGTGCAGCAAATTCCTTCCCCTTGGTAACCCACCGTAATATCCGTCCATAAGCCCTGTTCATTCAACCCCTTCCTAAATGGACACTTTTCATCCAGGCCCACTTACAATGTCTATGGGGTCCCCTTCTATCCTGATACTCCCAAACCCTATGACCCCCCGTCCTGCATTGGTTGGTTTTACTCCGTGGGTCCCATGTATCATTTTCGAGGGGCCCAGTCAACAACTTAGCCCCCTTGGGATAAATTTTTTTCCGGAGAATTCTGCACCTCAGCATTTCTTGGATTCTTCTGGCACCCTATCTTTGCCTTTTTCACACCACTGACCCCCCCCACCTGATAACCCCCCCCTTTCTGCCACAACCCCCTCCTGTTCTCCATAACTTGCCCCCCTCGTTGAGACTAAGTGTCACGCAACAACACACATTTGACCGTCGTATAACCCCTACTTGTTGCCCCTTGCAAAAATACCGGGACCTCTCCCCCATGACACCCGTTGAACACTTACTTTCATGTTACTATTATCTGCACTGATTGGCCGATTTTTTTAATAGTGTATTGGCGGAAAGATTAACGCTTTACTTGTCCTCCATTTCGGGACTCCTCCCTGACGACACTATCCCGTTTTTTCTGCGTCTCTATTGTGTTCTATTTTCCTCCCCGGCAGGTTAGCTGTCACGTGGAAGATGAAATTGACCAAATTTAAACGAAAGATGATGACTTTCCAGTGTTGTCTCCTTTTGACCATCTTCTTCCCCCTTGCTTAGATTCTTTGTCCCCGGCTATGTCTTTGACCTCCCCCTAAAAGCCTGATTCTCTAACGTCGTCTATCCAACCATTTTTAAACCCCCTCATACTCCTTCGTGTCTTCTGTTTTTACTCAGTGATAGTAGGTTCTCCTCTCTCCCTCCTCTTCCCTGGGTGTTCCTAGCGGCATTTTTTCCTTTTAAATGGCCTTTAAATTTTGTTGTTGGAGACGTGGCACTTGGCAACTTCCTCCCACCCCCCACAATGGCCTTTTCTCGCAACCCGGGATTGACTTCAGCCGTCTCAACGGCAAGTTCGAGTCCCGGCACGTCATCACAAGTCAAACTGACCGACGAGTCTTTTCCCCTTCTTTTTCCTCTTGCATGCGATCTCCCCCCCCTCTAGTAACCCAGTTTTTCAGTTTATCATGACTCACGTGCCTATCCACACCAACAATGAATTCAGTCCTCGGATTACTCTTTCAAGAGCCCAAACTGGCGAGCACGCTACTTTTCCTTTTGTAAGATGTTTCCTTTCAGGCCATTTATTTCAGCCCCCCCTGCGCACCTCGCGACCTTGATATCCCAACCGTCCCCCCTTCTTTCTGATGTAGTTTTGCGGTCCGCCCCTGATTCCGTCCAAGGCTTGTCCTGCTTTCACTGTAAGTCCCTCCCTGTTGACACCCCCGCGAACCCCTCACTCGCCTCCCTCCTAAAAATGTACCTGGTGGTACTTGAACAGAGTCGACTGGTTGCCTTTTCAATTTTCTTCAAACTCTTTTTTGTATTTCTTTTTTCCCTCTGCTGCTGGCCCTGTGTAAGCGGGGCTGACCTCCTTTTTCAAAGCCTAAACTTCTTTTTTCCAACAGTTTCTTTTCGTACGTTATTCCCCGTGTCATGGTGGATGTTTCTGCTATCCTTTTGAAATTGCCCTAAGCAAGCTCCCTCGGGTTTATTCCATCCTGCCCTTGTACCAGTTCTCCCCCCCCCCCTGTCTGATCTAATCCTTACCTCACAGGACCCCAATGACTGGGAGTTTGTGTGTCATACCCTGCTTTTTTGGGGATTATCATGATACCTTCCTTTGATTCACCTTTTTGTTTTCTAAGTATCCCCTGAGGGTTGTTCATTTCATGGATTTTGCTAACTTTACTCCCTGTTGAATATCTGTTTCTCTCCCCTTCCATGCCCCCTGGACTTATTTTTTTGTCATTCCCGTTTGGACCGTTTGTTCCTCTCTTTCCCCCCCTTTGACCGTCCTTATCACTGGCACTTCACTCCCATAAGTGTCTCCATGTTCCCTGTACCCTCCCCCAAACAACTTGGGCCCGTGGCCCCCTTTACACGTAACACTTGCCCTGTTGCTCCCCTGATAGCAAACATTCTTCCTTCCTCGCGTTATCTTACTGTTCTTGCCCATAGCTTAAAAACGAGGAATGATCCCCCCGTGAGGCTGAGTTACCCGAGCAAGAGAACCTTATTACCCATTCTCCTTCTTGATATACCCTGCCCCCCCCCAATTTCGGTGGCTGTTGTTTTGGAAAGAAGGCAGTTTTCCCCCCCCCCCCTCCAACCAATTTCCCCCTTTCCTTGCTCGCTCCAACTCTAATCATTGAGATTAATTCTTCTGGAATAGCATCCTTTTGCTCTCTTCGGACAAGGCTTCCCCGAAAACCCATTTCCAGCAACCTTTGCCGTTTAACCCAACTTCCTTCCCATACTTTCCCCCCCCGCATAATGTCCTGTTTAAGCAAAAACATTTGTATGTCCGTTGGCAGGATGCAGTGTTTTGTCCTTCTGATCCCTAACCATATCCCTTATGAAAAGGGATTGTTTCCCATCTGAGCTGTGTCCTGGATTCTTTTGTGGCTTCAGAACCCCTCCTTCCTTGGAATGGGCGGCAGTATTCACTTCTCTCTTCAAGGTTATTCTGTCCTATCCATCTCCCATCCTCAAACCCACATCAAACTCCTGTCTAGGCAATGAGTGCTCCTGGGAATTTCAGTCGATCCCTTTTTCGTTTTAGACTCGCCCTTATCTTGCCTAACCATCTATCTCCCACTCCCTCCCTGTTTTGATTACCCGCCCCTCCTTATCAAGATCCATTTTGTTTTTAAAACTTCATACCAATTATTCGTCCGTATTGCTTGTTCTACCCATATAAAGTGCCCCCAAAGGTTTCCCCCTTTGTTGCCCTCTAGCTTTGACCCTAAAACCAATATCTTACTCCCCCCACTCCATGCTTGACAACCTCGTCCCATTTGTCACAATGCTATCCCAATTTGTAGTTCTTTTGGTCCCCCCTTGCCCATTGATTATGAACCATCTCTTTCCTCAACCAACTTTCTACAAATTTCCCCCCTCTTCTTCCGGTCATTCCTCCCACTGCCCGCCCTCTCGTCCAGTGTCCTCAATTTCCTTTGGAGAGCATGGCAAGTTCCCACTCTTTAGGTACCAATGCTCTCTGTTTTGTTTGTGGTATCATGCCACTTTAAATGCTCTCCCTTTGATTATTTTTTCGACCGGCATTTGATTACCTTTTGAGAGATTCGGGCACATTTCTCTTGCCGGGTGCATACCGTTCACTTCCAGGTGAATTTTTTTCCCCCTAGGACCCCTTCTTGTAGTCCCAGACATCGGTTTCCTTTCCCTTTTGGGACCGAAAATGGCTTGTCATTTTTCTTTTGTGTGTAGCTTTAGTCTCTTCACTCAGCCCCTTTTGTTGTAATGGTTTTTCTCTCTCCATTTACTGACTTTTTTTTTTAAAAGTATATATGGTTTCCTAATAATTAGTCTAATATCAGCTAGCCCCCCCCCCCGGTCATAGGCATGAGATGAATCCTTCTGTCACCTCCTGCTGCAATCTACCTTTTCCTTCTTGAAGTCCTTCCTCTTCCTCCTCTCCTTTGTTTTTAGTGCTATTACTTCATTTTTTTATATGCAATATGCTTTTCTGGATTAAATGGCTCCCCGTGGACTTTCCCGTGTTTTTTTTTTTTCCCTATAGTATTATGACCATATCTCTTTTCACCCTTCCCCTACACCGCCTTTTATATTCCTTCCCCCTTACAACCCCCTTTCTGATATCAGAGGCCACCCCCCCCCCGACCTTCCCCACAGGTTTTCCCCCCCCCCGCGTCACCCCTGTTCTGTTCGGTCTCTGGCCCCACTGATTCACTGTATGCCACCGTGCCCCTTTGGCGTCCCTGAGTGTCTCTTTCCCCGCCTGATCACCCCCTGCCTCCTTTCGAAACCCTCACCTCTCCTCCCTTTGAAGAGCTCCCCCTCGCATAGTGCAAGTACCGTTTCCCACCTGTTAGCCTATTTCCCCCAGGAACACTTGTTCCCCCTATGGAGTGTCATAGTCTATAAGACTGCTTCTGCGTTCAGAGGGTTTACTTCACTTCTTTTCATTTTGGGGCCGTAGACCAGTGTGATGTAAATCAGGGGCACGAACCCCCCTCCTCTCCACACCCGCTTTCTCCTCTAGATGTCTTGCCAACTCTTTGAGGCCGCAGTGGGTTCCTTATACTCCACATGCGTTTTCTCCCTCGCTTTCAGCGCCTCCACTATCTAAAACCCCCCATTTTTTTTTGGTGCACGGGCCACCCCTGCCAGCATGACATCCTGCTTCCCATCACCCTTTCCTTGTGTTGTCCAATATATGGACTCAGTTTCACTGGCCATCCGACTGCTATTTGTGACACTAAGACTGGTAAGAGACATGTTTTGCTGATGTACGTGACCGACTGAGGCATCCAACCGAAGGATTTCTGTTCACTCCTGCAAATTTCAATGAATTGCCTTGCAAGTGTTTCTTTCCTTCATGTTGTTTGGTGATGTTGTGAGATTTAATCCGGCATTTGAAGGGTTTCCCCCCGTTCTGCAAGGATTCTCGCTTACTTCCCGGCAATGCCCCGAATTTTTCCACAAGAGGGGCTCACTTTTCTATACTGTAAAACCAGGGACCTTCCCCCCCTTTGTACTACGTACTTGTTTTATTCCTCCTGAAGGCCCCCAACTTCCCCCCCTTATCTGCCAATACTCCTTCCCACGATCTGTTCTTCCCCCCCCTGTCCGATGGAATATTGGATTTTTTTAAAAGGCTGATGAAATTTTGTTCCTGCTCTACGACTGGTTTCCTCTTCTACCCGAAGTTCATGTTCCCTCACCCTTCTCTTAAATACATTAACCCCTTGCGTTTACCCCTGTTTTCCTTGTTTATTACAAGCAAAGTTATTTTTTTTCATTGTTTTTAGGTTTTTTTTCATCCTGACCCTTCTGGCCACCCCATACCCCCCATCCTGCAGACCGGACCACTTGGGGTCCCCCATAAGCATGACGGAATTGTTTTCCCTTATCCCTCTCGGTCCCTTTCTGCCATCAGGTGGACCAGTGCACATCTCCAACCCCCTTTTTCCTTCCTTAAAGTCAGATCACATCTAGGTGGCCCAAGCATTTCATCGGTTTTCCCCGTAACTGCTTTGGCACCTGCAGGGCATCCCCTTGGTGCTGTACGGTCGTTTGTGACCTGTCCCCCTTTTTTTTGTACTTGTACCTTGCCTGAGATCTCTCCTGTAAGTACGATGTCTTTCCACCGTTCCCCCATTTCTGTCCCCCCCCTTTCTTTCCTATAAATTGACCCCCCACCCAAAGTTTGTGGCTTCTCCCCTCTCCCTCCTTATCAAACCGGGATAACACCCCCCTCATTTTTTCCCCGCAATGTTTCATCCAGACATTTTTTTTCTTGTCTCACTGTAATCATGAACCTCTCCCATAGGGCCAATGGCCTCCCTTTTTTCCTTTGATACCCACCCATCATTGTAGTACTACCCGAGCATGGTAAACCTTTTTTCCCACGCTAAAGCACGTCCCCCCCTGAAGGCACATTTTGGGGAATAACCGGCTGGGACTACTTTTGCCTCGTGCCTTCCCTCCCCCCCCCTTTTTTCAAGAAACAATCTATACTTTAGTAGATCAGTTCTCTTTTTCTTTGACCAAACTTCCCCCCTTTTTTCTCGTTGACACGATGTTTAATCCCTTTTCCCTAGCCGTCAGCGTGATTTCCCCCAGACCTTCCAAAAAACTTTTTCCGGCGTCAATTCTTCCCCTTCCTGAACCCTAAATTTCCTTTTTTTGTGGAAAAAGGCATTGACGAGGCGTCCATTTTTTATTGACTGAGGTTCTCCTTTCTTGTGTCCAAGCTATCTGGTTCTTACAGTGCAGGCCCAGTCCCCTTGAAAGGCTTTCTTGACCGCCAAATGATCGTGGTGATCCCTTTTGTCACGTGGAATGGTAACGGCTTCCTCAGAGTGACCTTGACTTTCCCCCGTTCTTTCAACGCAAGCTAGGAGGTCTGTTCGGGGGGTTGCCCCTTTTGTCGCTGTCAATATTATGTACATTCCGTTGCCCCGTGAGTAGCTTCTTTCTAAAACTTCATCAAGCCCCCCTTTGATTATCTCACTCGAACCCGATTCTTTTCCCACCACACCTGAATAATGGCCACCTCGATTTCGTTTATGTGCTTGATTCCTGTTCTGAGCTGCTCCGGTTTTATCTCTGACGAGCCGTCCCCTCCCTGTGTGATCGTCTCGCCCCCGTTTGAGTAGCCCCTTGTGGCACGATTTCTTTGCCTCCTCCCCTTTTTTGGTGAGATGCTCCAAACATTCCCAACCCACTGGCCACAACACTTTCCTTTCCTGCTGAGCGTACAAAGCCTCCAGGAGGAGCACGCATAGATTAAGAAACGGCATTCTTAGAGAATGCCCTCCCCCCTTTCAGATGGGGTCCTTTGTGGTTAATATCCGTATCGTTCGAGCTCTCCCCATGATGTATTTCCCCTTCTTTCAATCCCCCAAACCTCGAAGCTAATGAGCCCCACTGTCTGAGCGTTCCGAGCTAATGCTTGAAGGCGCTGCCGCAGGGCGCAAATGTTCACGCGTTTGCAATCCGTTCCATTGTTGCCTCACCTGTCTCCGAAAAGCACATCTTTATTTTTCTTGCGAGGTCATTGTCGTTCCACGCCCCGCCACGCCTCTGGTGGCTGTCCGCCTCCTTTTTTCACCACCCGCATGCCTTCACTTCCCACCTTTTATTCTTATGAAGTTGGCTTTTACTGGTTCCTGTGTGTCTCATTGGCCTGTTCCATGGACATTTTTCCTTTTCTCTTTTTCCCGCGGCTGCTTTTGACTCCTTTTTCCATACTGTGATTTTTTTTTTTCCTTGCCCCCCCGAATATTTCCCGGGTCCCACCGACAATGATGAGTTTTCACTTCCCTCTTTTACCTTGTCACGTTTTCCCACACTTCGTATGTTTCCGGACTTTATATGAAGTTGCCGCTTCAGAAAGCCCCCTTTTCTTGTTAGTAGAAAATGTTGATCAGAGCCCGGTAGGCCCCCAATGGTCTGCCCTTTTTCTGGTTTCAGTATGATGATCCAGTGTTTCCCCACAGTTTTTGACTTCTTTTATGGGAGCGTTGTTTTGTTGGCTTTTTCCCGGGCTGATTGCATGGTTTTTCTCCATTATGCCCGACCGGGATTCGGGAATTTTTTTGAAGACCCTTGTCTGTCCCCCGTGTTCCACTACTCCCTTTCTATCGAGGTATCAAAACCTTTTTTCCCCAAGAATTCATTCGTCCTTTAGTTTTTCCCCTGTTTGACCTTTAATCCTCCATAGACCGTACAGGACCCCTGTTGAGGCCGAAGGGTATGGTTTTAACCCCCCCCCTTGGGACCGTGTCACCATTTTGTCACCCCTTCCATCCCCTTGCCCCCGCCTCTTGTGCAATCATTTACAGTTTGCCTGTCTTAAGAAACCAGGTTTTTCTCCTTTCCCCTTTTTTTCTCGAATTTCTGCCGGCCACACCTGGTTGGAATGTCTCACGTTTGCTTTTCCCCCTTCGGGCAGATTTCCCTTGAGAGGGACTTCAGGACCCACCCAGGATTTCCCCCTTGAGTTTTGGGCCCCCAAGTTTCTTTCGGTTGCCTTTCAGTGTCTATGGTTGGTTGATTTTTGTGACCGAAGTCCTGCTTTTCACCACCCTTCCCCCCCAGGCCGTACTTGATTTCATAGAACATTGAAGTTGACACGTCCCTGTCCTGTGCCATTTACCGCAATCCTGTGCGCCCATCTTCCATTAGGGTCTCCCTCGACCCTTTAGAGCAGAGATACCCACCCTTTTTTTCCCCCTCCACAGTTCGTCCCTTAATACCGATTAGCTTCATGTTCCAGGTAAGGGAAGTCCCAACAGATAGGGATGTACTTGCCTTTCACTTAACTCACATGTGTTCTTTTGCCCTGATCTACCCCAACCAGGTTGAACGTCCCATAGATCTTTTTCAGATGATTGTCTGCTGCCTCTGAGGTTTCCCTGATCTCCTTGTGGAACCTCCTGGAGTCCGGGATTCATTAGAGATGCTTGCCATCCCGTTTGGCCAACTTAAACTTCATAAATCACCATCACCTCTGTCTCTCACTGATTGATCTTGTGGCCTCTTTTCATTCCAGTCAGGAAGCGGTTTCTTTGGCCCCTCATCCGACTTTGCTTCCCTAACTGAGCTACTCCGCTTCCTTAAGAGCTGCTGATTGGCCCCTTCCAATCTCCAGTCTAAAAGTTTGCAGTTTCTCCTTCTTCCACCTATTTCCCACGGTGCCTGATTATTCATAATTATGGTTTGTGGTGCTGGGCTTACCTCCAAGTCACCCGTTGTACATAGTGGCATTGAGGTCCTTGTAACTCCAATCTCGTATCCCAAATGTGTTATTTCTTCCCTAAGCACCCCCCATGGGTACCTTCCTCAACTATGTCTTTTTTTTTTCCTTGAGAGAACTGGCGTATTGTGCCTTGCCCCCTGCTTTACCCCCCCCACTGGTGCCCCCCTATCTTTTCAGCCCACATCCCTCTCCCCCTCCACCTTCAACATCCCTGCCCTCCCTTAAATGTTCCACGCCAGTTTTCCCCTTTAGCCTTCACCGGCTGTGAACTTTTGCTAGAGGACGTCTAAAAGTTTTCCACAGGCCTGGGATCTTCTATGAGGATAGTCTAGGGGGATCTATTGCCACTAAGTAGCCCTTTGATTATTTTATTCCCCGAACTATTTCATGGTACTTGTTGCTTGGTCCCTCTGGATATTCCCCCCCCCCCCCCTTTACAAGTGAAAGGGCATCAACATTTCCAAGTCCGGCCGCGACTTCTTTGGTCCATAACATCGGTGGCTCAGGTTCCCCCATATTTGGGACCTGTTTTTTTCGGTTGGCTGGTTTTTCCGACTCCTCTCCAGAAGTCCCAGTGTGGTTAAGATTCGGCTGGCTGTAAGTCCCCTTTACTCTGTTTACATAATTTTCTAAGACATAGCTAGTAACCCCCAAGAAGTCCCTATGCTTGCTGTTATCCACCTTGTACATATGTCCCTAGACTACTTCTGCCGATCCAAGTTCCTGGTTCTCTCCCCCTTTGGTGTTTTAGATTTTCCTTCTTTGTTTATATGCCTTTTCAGTAGTTTTCTATTTTATTCATAGTGACATGGATCCCCCCTCCTTCCCCTATTACTCTGGGGTTTTTTACCGTTCTCCTCATTTCCTTCTTCCCTGATTATAAACCATCCTCTCCTAAACCGTACGACATCCTGACTAGACCCCTGCTGTAGTATCCCCCCTCCCCCCTTGATACCTCCAGGTGAGGTACCCAAAATCACTGTAACCCTTACAGCCACGATGGTCTGATTTTCTTTCTTTGTTCCAATGAACCTGTCAATGGGTACCCCCCTCCCTGATGGTTCTCCATCTGTATAACCACTCCCTGTGCCATCTTTCGACCCCATCCCAGTTTCCATTACTTTGATACTACCCTCGCACTAATTGCCCGCCCCGAGGGACATCTCCCTCTTCTCTCCCCCCGGTCACAGCTTTGAAGGAAGGTCCCCCTGAGAGCCCTGGATTTCTCCCTTGCAGAAGCGCAGAGAATCGTTTATCTTTGATTTTCCGGTTGGATGGAAGATAGGTTCCCTTGGTGAGTATAAAGGTTCACGGCACCAACCGCCACTACAGCGGAGCTCGGACATTATTCTTGCTTCAGGGGTTCTTTTCTCACATTGTGGGATACTTGCGTTTATGTGACAGTTCCTTCTCAATCTATCTGTGACCCCACTCGGTGTATGCACTTTCCGCTTGTAAAAATCAGCCATCCCATTGACATAATTTACTTGTTTAACAAACTAGTTTCCCAAGCGGCCCGGCCTCCGCTTTTTTTAGAACTTGATATGCTGGGTCCCAACTTTCCCCGTTTAGTAGAGCGACTCGAAGGCTTGGAGGCGGCACTGGCACACCATTATTATTTTCAATCACTGCAACCTCCCCCCCAGGATTCCTGGAACTGATGTTAAAGCTGCCAATTCATTCGACCGGGCACGGAAGTTTTTATGGATTCTCTTTCGCGATAATCGTGGCCCCACCACGTTATGCCTGGCCCCTCATTACTTCCCGCAATGCCCTCCAGTTGTCCCCAATCATTCTGGCCCCCCAAACCCCCACCCCCCCCCCCCCTCCTGCAGGGCACCCTCAAGTCTACACACAAGCTCAGGATGCCCCCTCCCCTTTCATCCGCCCCCATGTTTAGGATCCCTCCTTGCCCCACCCCAATCCCATGGCTCCAACGGACTTTTTTTTTCTGAACATCACCCTGTCCTTAGGATGAAGCCTTCTCCCCGTTGGACTCTTGGGCCTTCCTTGGTCCCCCACGGTCAACGTTGCTGAAATGTGTTTCTCGTCTTTCTAGGGTGCGCTTCGACCCCGTTCCCTACTTGGCGCACCGGTCTTAAAAATCTTTAATTCTATCGTGGGCTGTCTCAAGAGACCCTTCTCTGACTTTCTGCTTTTTGAGTGCCTTTTTCCCCCACTCAAACCACCCAGTCCTCATGCACGCCACGCACAGGTCCCATGTAATCACTACCTCGGTTCATGCTGTTTCGGGAAATTTTTCCTTCATCCCTCTGCCTCCCTTCCATTCTCACTATTTTCTTTCTCCCTTTCCCCCCATGTAACGCAGAAGCAGAACCCGTTTAAGGGGAACCTTGTTAACTTCTTGTCAAGGCATCAGGTACTGGGGATGACCTGTTTCGTCAGTGGGCACATCCCCAGTTAATAACTTTCGAAAATCTAATCCCTTTTTAATTTTTCCTTGCCATTGTATCCGATGTATTGTCAAATTCAAAATACGTGTTTCCCCCACCCTGAGGACTATAAATGCCCCAAAACCTAAATTGTTCATTTTTCAAGTTGTGTTCCCCCTCCTTTCCTCTACCACCGGGTAGGTAACTGTCCTCCCAAGCCACATGTTAAACCTTACATTAGGATCTTACTTCATTACATTCTTCCCATTTAGGACTACCTTTCTTCTCTCCTTATATCCCCACCCATTTATGAACAAAAAGCTCCATAGGTCATTGTCAGTTCTCCCTTTTTGGAAACTGGATCATTCATGTCCCAATGGGGGCAACGGTGACCAAGTATGCAGTTTGACTAAAACTCCTATTGAGCTTGTCTTAGGCAATTGTTTCACCCCCAGAGAGCCCCCCAAATTACCCCCCCCTCTAGTTTATTCCGTCACATTTACCCCCTTTCTAAAAAACCTCTTTTCACGTTGTTTCCCCCTGATTCCTCCCCCCTCCATTTCAAACTGACTTTTCGACCCCCCCACCTTCCGCAGTTAAAGTGCCGCAGTGAGATCAAATGTCCAACTTCCCTCTCACGGCCCCGCGCCCACATGAACCGTTTCCCCCCCCCTGCACCTTTTTTCATGGGGAGCTAGAGGCGACCTTTGAAGAGTTTCTAACTGTGTCAAGCCGTTTCGTATGCCCTTTACTGAGCATTGGAGTTCGGTTACCCCCCTTCCAACGGCTTCCCTACTCGATGTCGATTCTTGAGCGTTCCGTAGAGCTTTTAGGACGCTAGCCTTGTCGTCTTTTCAACTCTCCCTAGCGTTCTGCCGTCCGCCAGTGTGTGCGTGTGTCAAGTCTTCTCCGCTCCCCCTCCATTCATTTGGTTTCTTCGCCGGCTGGTCCTGATTATCCTTCTAACTGTGACTTCTCCTTCCCCAACATGAACCTCTGCCCCCAAGGCCTGTCTTTTTTCTTTTTGTGCTTCTCGCCAGTCCCTCTCCTTTTTTTCTTTCGGCTCTGCTGCCGCCTCCGGTTTTTTTGCCCCGCTCCTCCCACCCCCCCCTTTCTTTGCGTCCCCTTTCTAGTGACTA
>Ga0179593_1485848_pt1 | contig 13652 bp, 21 predicted proteins | sample CZODoug2_1_08_16_FD_185931 | JGI IMG/M metagenome (GOLD analysis project Ga0179593, IMG submission 185931) | Vadose zone soil fungal communities from Angelo Coast Range Reserve, California, USA - CZODoug2_1_08_16fungal (PacBio error correction) | ecosystem: Environmental > Terrestrial > Soil >... | reverse complement strand
ACTTCCCCACTCGCGCTCGTTTCCCCTTCTTTCCTTTTTTTTCACATTGGCCCCCTAACTTGACAGCTTGAGGATTAATACGGAATTGGATGTCTTTGTCTATTTTTTTTCCCTCCCCCTAATTTTTTTTCCCTCCTCGAGTCCTTCGACAACTTGATCTTTGTTTACTCTCCCCCTTTTTCAAGGCGTTTTTGAAAGCATCTGTCCCCGCTTATGGTATCGCTTCTTCCCGCTGTGCCCTCCCCCCTGCGGACTCCCTTTCATCAGCTTCTTTTTATCAATATTCAGATCAAGCTTCTTTCGCGGCGATAAGAAGATACACACTGAACCAGTCCCCCCTTCTCCCCCCTACCCTAACGGGTTCCCTTTTGCTTGATTCTTCTCGCTTTTTCGACGTTTTTTTCCTACAGCGCGTCCAATCTCGATTCCGCTAGTGCAAGCACAGCGATTTCTTTTTTTTTTTTTTTTTTTTTTCTGAAACTTCTTTCGAGGTTAACGGGTTCACCAGTCCCGCCGTTTTCTCTTTCTTTCATTTTTTTTCCCGCGGGTATGCTATTCGAAGCGTGCCAACCTCTCATTCACGGGCTCTCCTTAAGTTTCTTCTCCCTACGTTCTTCACACCCCCTCTGACCAGGTATCACTGGTGTCTGAGACTAAACCCTTTGATTTTCTTCTTTCTCCCTCCCCCTTATGGATTTGACAACCCTCCCCCTTCCCGGTGCGTGTTGTTTTTTTTGGGGTTTTTTTTCAACCGACTTTTTCCCAGTCCCCAGTTTTTGAAGATGTTTCGCGTCCCCGAAGTCCGCGCCTTTCATTGTCCATGCATTGTCTCTCCAGAAATCCCTTTTGACTTTTTTGCCCCCTCAAGGAATGGGTCTTTAAAGCCGAAGACCCTCCTCCATCCGTTGGGGTTGTTGATTTGAGTGTCTTTTTTCGTTCTCGTGGTCCCCACTTTTTTTGCTCTTACCCCCATTTTATTTACACAACTTTTGGAAGTTCCCCTCCTCGCCGCTCGGATTGCCTTTACAGCCCCCTTTCTCTGTTCCCGAGCGCACCCCTCTTTGAACATCAATCCAGCGCGGCTTGTCCCCCCATACTTTTTCCTTCCTCAACCGCCATTACTCGATAATCTTTGTCTGGAGTTTGAACAAAGTCAAACCTCTTTCTTATTTTAGCTTCCCTTCCCCACTTTCCTTTGGTTTTCGATTTTCACTCTTTCCCTCTGACCCAAATGGACTTTGCAGGCGATTTCAGTAAGTAAAGATAAGTCCCCCCCCCCCCCAGAGATCTACCCATACTTGCCTAGTATCCCAGAGATTTCCCGTAAGTCCCTCCCCACTAGATGTGATGGGAGACCTAGCCTTCCCGAGAAGGTTTCCCCTGTCCAACTTCCCAGTCACCGGTTCCACTGTGGCACATATAGAACGCCTCCGCTGATTTTAAGACCGTGTCCCTCCAACCGTGTTCTTCGCCTTGTCTCAGAGAATTTTTCCCCTTCGATCTTTCGTGTTACTCGCATCGCAGCGCTGAGCTCATACTCTGTGATCGTTTGACCCCCCCACACATCCCCCCCTTTGCAAACCCCCCTTTCCTTCTATTTCCTGCTCGATTTCCCGAGACTTTCTCCTACCATCGCCGCTTGTCACCACCTCTATTAGCACTTTTCTCGCTTTCCTCGGTTTTTTTTCCCTCGGTTCTCCTTCTTGTCCTTCCTTGGTCGCTCCACTCATGATTTTCTTCCCCTTAGAAGACAAAAATGCAAGACCCCTTTTTCCAGAATTAATTTCCCCTCCGAACTCCGGCAGGACTTGTCCATTTCCCCCCGTCTTCCCGGTTGGTTTTTTTCAAGAAGACGAGGACGGTTAGTAAGTGCAGTCTTTTTTTCAGTGGTTTCCTTTTCCCTCTGCCTTTTTCTTCGTTAATTTCCCCCCCTTCCCCCCGTCCCCCTCTTCCATTGGGCCGTTTTTTTTCCTTTCTGGAGTTATTTTTTCGACGGCCAATGACCCCCTCCACTTTTTGGGTCTCTATTTGAGGCCCTCTCTTTATTGCCCCTTTTTCAGGCTCTCCCTTCTCTAACAAATGGAATGGCTTTTTGAAACGCTTCTCTCCTGTTTCTCTCTTATTTCGCACGCCCCTGCAAGAAGTGTTCTTGACAATTCTCACTGACTTTTTTCGGTCCCAGAGTTTTCGATTGGCAGAATTGACGTTAAGAGCTTCTGTTCCTTTTCTTCTCAGATCCCTCCCACGATCCTCCCTTTCCGCCTACCACCATAGCCCCCGCTTCCAATCAAGTGCTCCCCTTTTCCCTCCTGCTACCGGGAGGATTCGATTTTCATTCTTTGGTTTTTCCTTTTTCTCACCCCCCCCAGAGGGTTCCTCCTTCCAAACTCTTTCTCCAAGCAACGTTCGGACCAGAACCTTCCCCCTTTTTGAACGTCAACGGCACTAGCCTTTATCTTTGTGTGTTTATTTTCTTCTTCCTTTTCTTCGACCCTTTGCTTGATTTGAAAACCTTGTGATAGACAACCATTGAGACAGGAGTACTCCCTTTTCTACGTACCCCCTCCTCTTTAGGGAAATCCCCGGATGTCCTGAGATAAGGAAATCTGAGATTCTGTGTCGACCGGCCCACCTTTCTTACTTTTTTGATTTAACTGCCACTTTAGGGGCCCTCCCGCTAGGAGTTGCACACTCCAGATCTTTTTAGTTGAATTTTATAAGCTCCCAATTGTTTTCGACATAGACGTTGCTCGTCCCGCCCACGGCCTTTTGGTTACCCCCGAAAGATTTTCAAGCCCCCCTTCCCTCCTCTTCTTCGCAGTTTCCCCCTTGGGTCCCCCTCGCCGTTGTTCTTTCGGACCGATATATATCGTCCTCCCTTTTTTTTTTTTCTTGTACTTCTTGTCCATTCTTTGGATTTTCCCGTCAATGTTTTTTCCAAGACTTTTGCAACCCACAAATGACTGTCCTCCCGGCTAGGGATCCCTTTCCCCTTCCACACCCCCCCCCCGCTGACCTTTCCATAGTGATCCCCCCCGGTGGTGCGGAAATGCTTCCTGTCTTTAATCTCTGGAACACTCACCTCCTCAAGGTTCCCTCCCTTATCCTTGATTGATTCTCGGATCCCTCCTTGACACCCTAAAGAGTCAAACCCAATACTCATCTTGGATCTCCTTCCGCCACCTTTTAGGCCCTTTTTTCGCGACTTATGGTCCCTCTTGCTCCCTATCCTCCCCCCTCCCCCAAATGCTCCCCCCCCTCTACCCCCCCCTCCAAGCCATCTCCACCATACTTGTTTGTTTAAAGTTCACGCAGTCTTTTTTCCTTACTTCTTGGAGACTCTTCTTCGACTACGGGCCCCTTCTCCTAACTGCCATCCCCTTTCGAGGAAATATCGAAATCTCTCTCTTTCCCTCCCTTCAGCCCCTCCTCCTCTCTCTTGATGGTTCGTCGGGGTTTCTCGGCCTGAGGCAGCTTTTCCCTTTGATCTGCATGGATCAACCACGAACACCCTTCTTTTCGTTCCAAATGCCTGGAGAATCGAGCCACCTTGTTCTCCTCCCTCCTCCCAGTGACCTCCTTTCCCCTCGAACCAACGTTTTGTAAGCGCCCTTTTATTAACCCCTTGGTTACGATCCCCCACCTTCCCTTTTTTCCTTCCTCCTTAGACTGTTCGATCCCTTTCCCCTGAATCCTTCTCCTTTCTTTCTGAAGACATACGTTTTCTTTTTCAGTCATTTTAGGGGTTTCAGGAAAACAAACGTTAGTCGCCCCATCCCCTCCTTTCCCCCCCCATTTCCGATCTTGGCATTTGGATTGAAGTGGCCCCCCTCCTACTTGTGTTGTGCTGATCTGCCTCACCCCTTACACGCCCCGTAGTCCTTCTATCTTCTCCATTATTCCCCCTGTGCAATGTTTTTCTTAGTCTTTACAAAATCTTGCCTTAGTTTCCCAACTTTTGCCTTTTCGCTATTCATCCGGACTTCTGCGGTGGACCCTTTTTTCTCCTTTTCCAGCCCCCCTCATTTCTTTTTTTTTTTAGAGTCCCTTTAATTCTTCAGGTTTTTTTCTTTCCCTCAGATCATTTTCGACCCTTGCATAAGGGAGTGTTTTAACTCCTTGACCACTTACCGATGTTTCCGATTCCCCTTTCCCCTCGCTTCGGCTTCCCCTCCAATTCTGGTTTCGGTTGTTTATCCCAGGCAGTTAAGATACAGCTTCCTCCGTCGATTCTTTCCCCCCTTTCCTATCACATGCCCCCCCTACCCCTCTTTTTCCAGGTCCTTCTTAGCCCTTTTCATCGCTCGGGTCTAGAAAGTTTTCCCCCCAGTTACAGTGGGAAGCCGTTTACACCCCACCCTTGGCCTCTCTTCTTTGAACTTTTCCTTCGCTTTTTTTTACCCTTCCCCCATCCTCCCATAGCGGCCTCCCCCCCTTATGTTTTTGTGTTTTTTTCCCTTTTAATGAACTTATCCCTGACTTCTCGTCGGGATGGCTATTCGCCCTTACCCCCTCTCCCTTTCCGGCTTCTGACATTTCTCCTGCTTTTGTGGATTGTTTCCCCCACAAATATCTTTAAAGCTTTTCTTCTTGCGTTTTTTGTTTTCCCAGAAGTTCTTTTTCGACTCTCCCTTATGACTCCTGCAAACCTGGTTGACTTTTCCCAAATTGAGACAATTTAAGCAGCTTTCTTTTTCTAGGGGAACTTGCTCTACTTTTTCACCCCAATTGGTATTTTTCCAAGACCTCGTCAAGTCTCACGCGCAGTTTTCCTCTTTTTTTTCCCCAATACTATTTAAGAGTTTTCACAAAAATGTTGGGCATGGTTGACCTCCAAGACTCACCCATTGGTCCCTATCTACTTTTTGGTTGAGGTCGATCGGTGGGATAGTTTCTACAACTTCATGTTCCGGTTTCCTTTTCCTCCTGCACAAACCGCAGACGATTGGACGTTTTTTTTTACGCTTTTTGAACCCCCCCCCTTTGCTTCCATTTCTCCGAGCCCTCCCATCAGAGTATTTTTACTTCGGGAAAGCACACTTCATTTTTTTAACGGTTTGATGCCCCCTTTTTCCTGTTCTCTGCATCTTGACCCTGATAACGTTTTTTCTTGTCCTCGACAGCCCCTTTTCTAAACACTCTCTTTTTTCCCCGTCTCTGTCGTAGTCTTCCCCCGCTCTTGTCTTCTTTTACTAGTTTCTAGTTTTTCGCAGTCGAGGAGATAAGTCACACTCTTCCCCCCAAAATTCTCCCTCCACCCCCCCCTTTCTTCCCAACCTCCCTCTTCGGTCTTTCCCGTTTCCTTTGTTTATGCCCCTCGCTGTGGAGGACTCGGACTCGGGAGCCTTCTTTCACCATTCCCCTTTCACTTTTTTTTCCCCCCTTCAGGAAACTCTCTGAATCCGCTTCTCCGCCACGTTTTCGTCCTTTGGATGGGATGGTTAGAATTTTCTTGGGTCTTTTTTTGTTTCCTTGCCTCCCCTTCCTTTTGCCTTCATCGAATACGATGGCCCCCCGCCTATGCTGAGTGGCCAACCACAGACTCCCTCGCAATTGGATCTTCCCTTCCTTTCATAACCTACATCTTGCCCGTATTGGACCGCGTAATTTTAAACATGATAGGTCGCCCTCCCCTTCTTTGTCTACTCCCCAATTTTAGACGCCCCCTCTTTCCTGGATTTTCCTTTCCTTTCTTAGTTCCCCCTGAACTGCCGGCATTCCGGTCCCCCCTGAAAATGAAGCTTTATCGGGCTCCCCCCCCCCCCTTTGTATAGTGTTCCCTGCCCAACCTTGGTAACACCCTTTTTCAGAATTATCGAAGCTCCTTTCGTGGGTGACCTTTGCATCTATCTATCATCTCCTCCTGTTGTTTTTTTTTTCTGCTGATGCACCCCCCTCCTGACCCCCTTCCTTATCCAGTTTCCCCCGCTCTTCCCCCAAATTTGTTTGTCTTTTCGTTCCCACCCCTATACCCCCAGGGAGAGTTTGCGCTCTCTTTCCCTTGTTTTCGAGTCTTCTTTTTAGTCCTTGACCCTCCACCTTTTTTTCGTGGGATCGGTGGCGAGGACAAATTAAGTGTCTTCCTCCTCCCTCTTATCCCTGTATGGTATTTTTTTCCCCTGCGACTTTTCTCTGTATGAACCTTTGTGAGATCCAGTAAGATTTTTTAGAAATCTTTCTTTGACTCGTTCCCCTCCCCCCTTGGTTTCAGATTTCTTTTTTTTCAGATAATTTTCTTTTGGTTTTTTTCTCCCAATTTTTCGTGGCGAAACCACAATTTTTTGAAAAAATCTAAACCTCGTTCGCCTTAAGTCCCCACCCGAGGGGGTTTTTAGACTCGGACGGCTATATAAGCTTTCTAAAGTTTCGGAAGCCCCCTACAGACCGCGGGACCTCTTGCCATCTTAAGGGCCTCAGATTTTTTTTATACCAATCCCAGCGCTTTTTCTTCCCCCAGTCCCTTTTTTTTGGTTTTTGCGTCCTTCTTTCGACTTCGTGCTTTGGTCTGTTTTTTTCGTCACGTGCCAAACCCTCTGTGACTCCCCTGCCAGACCCGGTGTTTCCGGGATTTTCCCCCCGGGCCAAAGCTCCCACTTGGGCAGTAGCGGAAAAGAAATGTGGGTGGCCATGAATACGAGACTTGCACCTTTACGTGTTTTGCTTCCCCTTGTTTAAACTGATTTTTGCCGAGAGTTATGCGTAAACCGCTGGTTTTGACCTCTTCGTCAGCTCCTGAGGGAATTCCGGGGTAAAGAACGACTTTCGCCTCCTCTCGCTGATGTATAGACAGCATTGAAGAGGACCCCCCCCTGTCTATATTGGGTATTGGCAACAAATCCGACCCCTGGTGTTTGAGAGTCCCAAATTCTTTCTCTTGGGTACTTTGGTCCCTCCAAACTCCTCAGTTTTTCTTCTCTTTGTCCTCTTTTCTTTACCCCATACTCCACAATCATAATTTTCTCCCTTATCTGTAGGTTTCTGTTACCCCCCTCCCCCTCCGATTTTTCCCCCATCCATTCTCTTCCTCGCTTCCCCCTATGTCGCGTGAGACAGAACCCCCCGTAAGGTCAAGGAACCAACCAGCTTCCACTTGCATGCTGCTGCCCCCTCATTTTTCCTATTTACCCCCTTTTTGTTCTTCTCAATTTTATTTGAGCAGTTAAGGAAGCCTCCACCACTCCTCCCTTTCTCCCCTCCTCGGAATCTCATTGACCCTTCCCGCGACCTGTACGAATGACTCTACTCGTAAGTCCTTCCCCTTTATTCCCAAAACCTCTCGAACGCGGGTCCTCGGAGGGCTTTTTTTGGATTTTCAACCTCCCCTCTTTCTTTTGATCCTTCCCCCTTTCAATTCTATCTCGCCCAATTTAAAGCCTTGGCTAAGTATCTTCCCATCGAACTAGAATAAGCACCTGGCTCCCTCGACAAGAACGTGTCTCCCCCCCCTTGAGTTTCCTTTCCTTCGATCTTTTTAGTGTGGTTCCCGGAGAGCCGGACTGAGCTGTATTTTTAGGATCTTTTTCGGCTCTTTGCCCCAAGTACCTTGTCGTGACTTCATACTGTCCAACGACCCATGAATTTCCATCGGGATGGGAAAACGCGCCCTCCTTCTTCCCCCCCGAGGTAGCCCTTGTTTCCTCCTCCCTCGACCAAACCAAAGATTGCCCAAGAGTTAGGCCAAATCGCGTTCTCCTCCTGTCTGAAAAAAGGCATTTTCTCCTTAACCCCGGAGGCTTTTCAGTGTTCAACTTGTATCTTTCCCGGACACACAAGAACGACTGCCCCTTTTTTGGAACCCCTCTCTGGTTTCGTACTTGTTAGTCCTTTTTATCTCTAGATTTAGAATATAAGTTGTTTGTTGAGAGATCTGCACCATACGCCTGACTCTCATAACCTTCTTCTCCCTTGTCCCCTTTTTCCCCTGGGAGGTCTGGCCATTAAACGGTATTTTGTTTTCCCTTCGCAAGCAGGTGAACCGACTCCCATTCCCGACTTCCCTTGGCTCCCCAGTCTTCCTGTTTTGTGATTCCCCCCTCTTCCTCTAATTCGCGAACACTTGAAAAAAATCCTCCATAAGATAATTGTTAAGAGTTACTCTTAACCGTTGTCGGGTTGTCTTCCGATGTTCTCGGTATCCCTCCCTCACATGACCCCCCTACTACAGGTTTAATCAGCCGGTGTTTATCCACTTGAAGATCAAATATGCAATCACAGCCGCTGCCTTTCCGAGTCCTTCTCTCGCCCCCCACCTGCCTCCTTTCAAGGTCCCTGAATCTTGACTCATTTGAGTCTAGGCCTAGCTTTTTTTTTCGTAGGGTCCCCCTTTCCCCCTTTGTTCCTGACAACCCCACCCCCACCCCACCACCCAAACACCCAGTTCCCCCCAGTTACTTCGTTTAACCCCCCGCCGGTAAATAGCTCCTTCTGTATTCCAAGCAACCGTGGATTTTTCCTACCCCCTCCTCAACAGCTTCTGTTTCCCCGGCATATTTTTTTTAGCTCTTTTTTATAGTATTCCTCGCCTTACGACGAGACATTGGTCCATTTGGGATATTCGTCAAGAGACCAAGAGCCCTTCCCTCCTCCCTCCTCCACCCTCCGTGTCTGGTTCTTCCTTCACCCTTCTTTAACAATGGAGGACTTTTTTTGCTGAACAACCGTTGGCTCCCACCCTTTTTTTATCCCCCCCCCAATAAGATTACGGAACCCTCCCCTCTGTTAGTTCCAGAGTCTTATTTCACCCCCCCGATTTCCTCAGATTATTTCCTGGTGCCCCCCCCTTAACCTTAACTAGACTATAGCCTTAGCCGCCTAGCAATCCCCGTTTTTTTCAGCTCAGAAAATAGGCACCACCAATTCTGGAATGTCATACTAAAAATCTGCTAAAGTGGTCTTATACTAGTTCCTCTCTTTGGTGGATAAGTTTTTTCCTCCTCCAGTCTTCTTAGGACCCCTACATTAACTGGAGAAGGGTTATTCGCTCTTCCATGCTTTCCTTTATCTTCAAATTCATAAACCCCCTGACCTCGCCGAGATCCTGAACCAATACCCTTCTGCGGTTTATCCATCTCTTCCTCCTCTTTCCCATCTAGCTTGACCTTTTTTTTTTTCAGGGACGCCCAACACCCCTCCTTTTTCCCCTGTTAAAGCCCCTTTATTTCAAACTCTTTTGGTTAATCAGTAATACACCCACCCGCTTCTTCACTCATTCCTCCCCAGGACCCAGCCCCCCCCCATCCCATTTCCTCGAAGTCTCTTTCTTGCTGACGCTACCAATTTGGAAGTCGTTCCGATACTTCGAACTCATTCACCCCACCCCAATATGAGTTGCGGTTAGAGGGGCCTTCAAAGCGTTTTGTGTCTCCCAGAACTTTCTTTCGCCTTCTAGCCGGGGCCCCCTTAACCGCTGTTGTAAACCGTTCAGTGAAACCCCTTCCCCTTTATGCCCTCTCCTCAAGTTTTCTCCGCAAAGTTTTTCCCCCTTTGATTCGACTGGGATTTCTTAGAAATTTTTTGCGTCGGTTTAATTTGGGTTAGGATTTCCGCCCCGGACGTGATTCCTCTTCTGAATCCTCTTGTCCAAAAGCCTGTTTTAAATTTCTCATCCGATACAGAGCTTCCCTCAGTTGATTCCCCTCTCCCCTTTTTCCTCCGAGAATTCCAACCTTCTCAAATTTGCCGTTAAAGGGGGTTTTGTTGGTGGGCTCATACAAAAACCTCCCTTCCCCTGCCCTTTTCCAGTCTTCTTCTCATACCCAGGAACTCCCCCAAGAATTCCAGGATGATCCTATAATGCAGTTTCCTTGAAGGAACCCCCCTTTTGGAGCCCTTCGAACCTCCTTTTTTTTTTTCCCCTTGCCCTTTCCGAAGTTTGCCCCCGAGGCAGATTGGTCGTCTTAGTTTGAGTTTCTTTCCGTTGGGGTTTTTCTCATTTTAAACACACGCAGCTTTCCCCTTTTATTCCCCCAATGGGGTTGGGCTGAGTTTTTCCTTTTCGACCTTCCAACCCGATAAAACGTTTTCGGTTTTTTTCCCAGTTAGCCCTGAACTTTTCTCGGTCTCCCCCCCTGTCTTCTGCTCTTTCTGAAGGTTTTTTTTTTTCTAACCTCTCATGATTTTTTTTTCCTCCCAATCTTTTCCACGCGGGAGGTTGGATACGTGAATATTGTTGTTCTGCTTTTCCCAGTTTGCTACTCCTTTTTTCAAGAATCGATGTTGCTCTCATGGTTTCGAAGGCTGCCTCGGTTCCTCCGCAGCCAGCGGAGCTTTTTTAACCTAAGTCGTTGCGCCCCTTGCGCCAGCTGACCTGAACTTTTCCTCCCCCTTCCTACCCCCTTGCCCCAATCTGTCAGAAGGAAGCATCCAGCTAGAATTCGGTCTAATAGCGGCGAACGTTCCTCCGATTTTCTTCTTTTTCCTTTGAGCCCCCCCCCAAGTTATTTATTAACCTTGGCCGGATTTCCCTTCAAAAGAGAGGGCTTTGAATCACAGAACCCCCCGCTTGACTTCCTGACCTTTCTTGTTTTTTCCTTTTCTCTAGTCTTCACCCCTTGAATTTGCTTCAGAGGGGATGAGTCCTGAAGTGTTCCCCTTTTTCTCCAAACAATCTTTCCTCTCTAGTACTCCCCCAATCTCTCTCTATTTTTCTCGTAGGCGTCTCCTGATCAGGTGGAATTCTCTTCATCCTAAACTGATTCCTCGACTTCCCAGGTGTGTCAACAATTTGCAGCTTGAAAGACCCGATGGAGTTGGTGGCTTTCCTCCCTCCGTTTTTTTTTTCAAGATTTGTGCCATCTTTATGTTTCCCTACACCCCTCGCTCCCTCTGACAGTGGTGGTATATGATTGTCAGACAGCAGTAGCTGAAGATTCCTCCCCCCCCCCCAGGTCGTGGATTTTTTTTCTTTTTCGACCTGTCAGCTCGATTGGACTTTGTGGTGGGGATGAGTATCGTAGAACTTTACCTTTTTCGATCTAACCTCTGGCGGTTTGCAGACCCTTGTAGTATGGAATTTACCCCTCCACCTTCATCGAGCTTGCGATTTCCCCTTTTACCCCCTCCCGAAGCACTTTCAGAACTCACTCCGATGGAAATGAAAGTGTTTCCACCCCCCTCTGTCCGCAAATTCCTTCCTTTTGAATCCCCCTTACTCTTTTTATTTCCCAAGATCATCAGTTTTGAATAACTGATCCGGCCCGCCTCCGTAGCTTTCCTCCCTCCCTGATTCCTTTCGCCGTCAGGCAGTTTGCCCTGGTGAATTGTTTGATTCCGATATTTTTTTCCCTTAACGAGCCCGATTCCTTTCCTTTGGCCCCCGGGCCTTTAAGCGAACCAGAAGAGAAACCCCAGATGCTGGCCCTCAGGTATTTTTCTTTCCCCCCTCCCCGAAGGTTTGCTTCCCCAAGGAAACCCTCGTTGCGGGACTTTAACGATTGCTTAACCAAGGTTCTGTCACCTTTCAAGAGCCTTGGGGACCTTTTTAGTCCCCCCTCAGAACGAGAATCTACGGGCAGACGACATCCTGTACGCCCCCCCCAGACTTTTCTCTTTCTTTTTTTTTTTATCCCGGGTGCCTTTCTCAGTTCTCTGACTTGACATCCCGATTGATGCCTTTCTGAGGCCCAAACACTCCCCTGCTTTTTCCCTTCACAACCCTCTTTTCCCCTGAATCAAAGTCCTAAGGTCCAGGGAGATCGCGCCATCTGTCTAGTTAATCCCCCCCTTTACAAGCCCTTGTAGCTTTTTACCCACTGATATGGACCCTCCCCTCTTTAACACAACCTTCTTTCACTCTTTGTTCGCTCCCCTCCCCCATAACTTTCCTTTTCCCCGTTTAGCCCAAGCCCTTAAGAAGTCCCTACCATTTCGCCCTTCCCCTCTAGTTCTTCTTCACGTCTTCTTGTTCTCAAAAAATTTTCGGGTTTTCCAAACTCTCTTGTTTACCGAATGAAGAGACCGGATTCCAGAAGCGAGGTTTTTTCATTCCTTTGTCCTCTATCTTTTTTCCTCTCTTTTTTTTTGTTTCTTTTTCTTTTCCCCCAAACTTTCCTCGCTTAGTCCTCTTCTGCAATGGTTTTAAAAAGGGAGGTCTGTACTTTTAAGTCCACCCTCCCCCTTTATATTTCCTTCCCCCTCCAATTTCTTTCTTAGGTGCAGTAATGAAGTTATTGAACTTTTATTCATTTTTTCATTCTTTTCTTCTTTTCCGTTTTTGGCTCTACCACTTTTTTAATGGTTCTTTTCTTTTTTCCTTTTTGGTTTTTTTAAGAGCGTTCTAAGCTTTCTCCCCTCGTGTGATGTTTTCTTAACCAAGTGCTTTAGGCCGTTGCCCATCTTTTCTGGTGATTCCCCCCCCCCCCGGACCACTCAGAGGTTTTTCCCTAGACTCCCGCCCACTAGATGTCCCCTCACAGGATTCCTCCCTGAATCTCCCCCCAGGCCCACATCCCTAAGTTCAATCCTGTTTGACGGCGTCTTTCGATATCCTAGAGGGTTCCCCCCCCTTTTTGATGTTGAGACCCCCCTTATTTTTTTACCCCCCTTTTAAAGCCCCCTCCCGTTCGTAGCCAGCACCTTTTTCTGGGGCTCCCGAAAAATCCCCACTGAGTTTGAAGGGCCCCCTTCCCAAAGTCCTCTTTTCGCTTTTTGTTTGTTCTTTTGGAGGTCCTCTCTTCTCCTTTAGAGCCGTCCCTGCAAGGAGTCTCTTCCGACACGAAGTGCCTCCCAAATCCTTGACGACAGTGTCTTACTATCCTGAAGTCCTTCAACCCCTCTCCTAGGTTGTGTTCCCCCAGACTTCCCTCGATACAGGAAAAATTGGCTTGCTCTTGTTCACCCATGGATGGAAGCTTTTCAAAAAACCTCCCTGGGTTCTTTTTTTTTGTGTTTTTTTTTTTTGTGGTGGGTTGGGGTTCTGGTGGGGTGGGTTTGTTTCGTTTTTTTTTTTGGGTTTTGGTGGGTTTTCTTTTGGTCCCCTGTGCAATTTTTTTGAAAGTGGCCGATCTGGGGGTGAGTTGAAATCTTTTCCCCTTGTTTATTTATCCCTCCCCTTCGTGATGACCCCCCCGATTTTTAAGCTTGTAAGAGGGCCGCGCATAACCACATTTTCTCCCTGGTAATTTCTTTCAACCGATAACCCGTTTTCCTAATCCCCTTGGTTGGTTTTTTTTTTTGGAGTAACACTTAGGAGATTTTGGAGCGGTTCCCCCCTTTTTCGTTTTCTGAGATTGCATCTTTTTCCTTTTTTTTCTTGCCCCCCTTCTTATCGAACCCCCACTTTCATCTCCGCGCCCCGGTCTTTCTTCTCCCCCACTTGATTTTTTGAAAATATTAATCCCGGCCGGGCCCCACTTCCCCAGCCACTTCCCCCCCCTTCATCCTCGGGCCCTCATCTCCTTTTCCGCATTGCCAACCGCCTCCTTGCAGTTTTCCTTTAGTTCTTCCTTCCATGGCCCCCCCCTGATGTAGAAAGCCCCTTAAACCCTAATTATTGGATCCGAGCATGTACTCCCACCCTAGTCTGCATGTTGCCACTTCTCGTCCTTTCCTTTCCGAGCCCACTATTTTTTCAGTATCCTTAGTAGTTCAAAATGAAAACTAGAGCCACCCACCCTTTTAGTCTCCCCCCTCAACACCATACGGTTTTTTCGGCC
>Ga0179593_1420035_pt1 | contig 13652 bp, 15 predicted proteins | sample CZODoug2_1_08_16_FD_185931 | JGI IMG/M metagenome (GOLD analysis project Ga0179593, IMG submission 185931) | Vadose zone soil fungal communities from Angelo Coast Range Reserve, California, USA - CZODoug2_1_08_16fungal (PacBio error correction) | ecosystem: Environmental > Terrestrial > Soil >... | reverse complement strand
GCCCTGTGTTTTGCCGCCTTCGTATTGCAAGGCCCCCACTTCCCTCGTCGCTTACCTTTATTTTTTTGACGAATGCCTAATATCTCCACAATGCAGCAGACAGCGGCCCATAGTAAACCTGTGTTTTGGTCTCTTCGTGATGCGAGACATTTAGTTCGAGTGCTCCACTTGTCCGACTGCTCGTTCCGGCCCCCGCTCTTTTTTTTTGACGACTCCTGTCCTACATGCATCTGCGCGGCTGTGTACCCCCATACAGGTTCCCTGCCCTCCCCCCCTCCCGTGTGTGTGCGCACTTGTCGTCTAATCGTTCTTACTTTGTTTTAAGCGATTCACGCCCACTCTGAAGTCCACTCATCCTGATTCCGGTCCATCACCCCATTTTTCCAACATTCCGATTATCGCTCTTTTTTTCCGAAGCGCCCAGGTCCTCCCCCTTGTTGGGTATGATTTTCTTTTGTCTTCATCCCCTGTTTCGACTATCCCTTCCCCCCTTGACGCTTGTCCCCACGGATACTTATGACCTATGATCTGGCAACGCCCCGGTCTGTGAATCGGAGACCTACTTTTTCCTGCCCCCCCATTACCGACCTCACTTCCTTTTGCGCGACTGCCCTCCCTTCAATACAACTCGCGGGGGACCAGAGCCCGAGAAGGAGCGTATTTGATTGAGTTATTGCTTACCGATGTACGCGATTTTGGTATCGATCTCTTTGCCGCTTCCAAGGGGTTAGTATTTTTTTATTCTGGGTGATCATTTGCTGTCTTCCCCCAAAATTTTCCTGCGTCGACGCCTTTTTTCTTTTCTGGCCCCGCTGTGTCTCCAGTTCAGTTTCTTCCCCCTGTGCGTTGGTCCATGTAGGGTTACCCTTTCATGTTTCAGCGCCGAATATTGATACACACCCCTTTTTTTCCTTTGAACCCTTCATGGTTTTTTTTTTCTCCTCTGCGCTTTCCTCTAGATATCTGTCCTTGCTTAGTCCCTTCCCAGAAGACCCCCCTTTCTTGTCTAACGATTCGCTTTTTTTTCTGCCCAGAGCTGCTTATACGACGTCACTCTCTGCAACCCGGGATCGGCTTTTTGTCTGACGGACTTTTTCTACTTGTCCGATCGAGGAGAGGGGTAATGCCCTTAATTTAACCCCCCTCAAGGTTCCCCCCTTGCATTCCTTTCGAATAGACGCCCCTCCACACCCTTTGCGGCCGAGGTCCTCCCACTTAAGCACTGGCCTTTATCTACATTACGATGTTCCGTAACTTTCTTTTTTTTTCCCCCGTGGCAGTTTCCCCCCGTTCATCCCGGGGATTCTCTCCCCCGCTCTAGTTCGCTGTCGAGCTATATTTTACACTCTGCGGTGGTTGCCCTCCCTCCGCAATGTGAAGCGACGATTTTTGTGGAGCCCCCTTTCACGCTCCCTAGATTCTTCCTCTACTTTTGCTTGTGCCGTACCAGATCAAAGCATCCCGTTACTATGCATACCCTCTTCATCCTTAGAATACTTTGCTCCGCGCATAAGGTCCCCTTAAACAGGGTTGGGTATTCCCCCCCATGATACAAATAATCGCCATTGTTTTCTTCCCCTGTTGGTGAATGTGAACTACGCTGCTTGTTCTAATTCCTTCCAAGACCTTCGTTCGTGCCTTCGCAACTAGGTAGTTCAACAGCAAGATTTTGAGTCAGATGAATTTCATCTGTTTGTCCTTCGCGCTTTACCATTAACCAGCACCTTCCAACGTTTTTTTAGTTTTACTAGAACTGCCTTTCCCTAGGGAGGGCTCTGAAATTTGAGAGGACATTATTGAACAGCCCCAAGATTGCCTTTGTGTTGCTTCCCAGAACCTCATCTTTAACCAATATTGAACCCTTTGCCCCCTCATATTTTTTTTTTAAGCCCATCTTACCCCTCTTCAACCTCCCGTCCCATGCCCTACTAAGACTTGCAGCCTATTGAGTTTTCACCCATCTGATCTTGATTATCCCATCTTCTTCCTGCCTCTTGTTTTTTTTTTTTTGTTTCTGTGTAATCGGGAATCGTGACTGTGCATCCCCTTGACATTTTAACCATCAATTTCGCTATTTGCTCCCATCTTTTAGGCCGTTGCTGTGTGCAGTAACTCTACTGGCATGCGCCTTTGTTACCTCTAGTTAGAAAAATATCGCCCTAATTTTCTCCTTTCTGTTGCCTGGGTCTTTATTTTAACTCTGCTCTCTGGTTTCACGTTTTCACCGATGAGTCTTTCGTTTTTAGATAGGCATCTCGACCCCTTCTTTCTCTTAATCTGGACCTCCCCTCTTTCGTTATGGGTTTGTTAAGGATTCCTCGTTCGACCCTGGCGACATCGAGTAGAGGTCATGCTAGTAATACAACACTTCTCCCCTGATCCTGAGACTTTTATTGAAGTAACGCCCTCAGCTCATAAGTAGTTTTGAGCTGTCTTTGCCTTCCCCCCCCCAGTAGGAGTTCGTCTCTTGGCTTCATCTTCTCCGTACTTAACTTCCCCTGAAGAGTCAAGAATCTGTAATGGGTCCTCTATTGTCGTTTCCAACTAGTAAATCTTGTAGCCACAGCAACCTGTACCCATGATATTTAGTGCCCAGGGTCATCTAGGATGACCTATTTTCCGTGTAAACCTGAGGACTGCTAATAGGACCCCAACTATTCAGACTACCTCACTCAACCTAATTCTTTACATTCTCTTTCCCCCATAGCTCTATGGCCGGCTAGATTTTCGCCCAGGTTTCAGTTCATTTTTATTAATCATTGGGTCCCCTAAGACTTCGTATGTTACCGAGCCCTCCCCGTCCCCAACCCACCTACCCCCTCATTTTCCCTGTACCGGTCTTCTTGCCTCCCCAATAATATCTAGTCGCCCCACCAAGCGTGCCAGGCTTGCGCTCTGCTCGTGTCTACTAATAGTCCGATGCCTCCCGTTAGCCGTTCTCTTCCTCCATATGGGGTTGAGTGTGTTTTCCTTCCCTTGCCTTGGCGTTCCACCATATTTTTCAATTTTTACATAACTTCCCGCTCTGCCTCCCCCGCAACTATGGGAGCATCTGTTTTTCCCCCCAGTCCGGCTGAGCTTATCCTGATTCCTTAGACGTCTATACCCATGCTGTTTCCCACCTTTGGCCCCCCAGACTGTCATTCTTTTCATTAGAGGACTTGTCCCAACGTTACTCACCTTTCCCCCGCAGATCCGTCAAATTCACTCCTTTTTCCGTTTCCGTTGGCTTGCCCCCATCTCTCTCTGGATGGTCAGGGGGCTCTTTATCCCCCCTTCCTATTCGTTAACACTCCTGTTTTCCCGCCATCATCCATCTTTTCCCCCAAATTCCACCGGCTTATGTTCTGCTGCAGTCGTGCAACTACTACTCCTGGTTCATATTTCTTACCGACTTTATGATCAAGACCTGGAATCCTCCGTGCTCTTCGGTCTCCTGCTGCATCTGAATTTTTCCCTAGCCCCCGAACTGGGGGATGACGTCTATTGTATTGTTGTTTGGGTTTTACCTTTTAGTCTACCTTCGAGTTATGCGATTTTTTGCGTAACTCTCGCCCGATTCCCTCCCTTGCTTTCGTACGACTTTACTAGCTTTTTATCTCGCGAGACCCGAGGGTTTCTTTTTGGCCACTCTGTGCAAGGAGCTGTTGCCGTCTCTGCGATCATGCCCCCCAATAGCACCTTCAGGCTGTTCGAGTTTCCCATGCCATGCCCTGTGTCGGCAGTTGATCCCTGAGTTGTTCGCCTTTTTCCCCTAGTATTCTTTGCCCCTTTAGTTACGCTGAGGTCCGTCTTTAGGCCTCCAAAGTTCCGTCGGTCCCCCCCCAGTTTTTCCTCGCGGGAGCATCTGACTTTTCTGCTCCCCTGTTGTTCTCAAAAATGCATTCCCACTTGTTTGGCATTTCCCCCTCCTTCGCTCTTCTGAGTTTCACATGGTCTCCCGTTTCCCCCCCCCCTTAGCCTCCCATGCAGGCTTTGCAGCCGCCTGAATCTATCCAGCGGCTACACGCCCCTCCCGTCCGCGATGAACATCCTTCAGCTCCATCCACGTCCATCACTGCTGCCAGCTCTATTTGAGCCGTTCCTCCGACTTCCTTAGTGTTATGGAGATCCACGCATAACTTTGACTGTCACAAGCCTTACTTTCACCTCGCCAAATGAGACCTGCGCCAATCATTTCCGCGCTTACCAGCATGCCCCCCGGCCTTACCCGGTTTTTTTACATTTTGCGAGATTCGGTGACTGTTTTTCCCCTTTTGCTGCCTAACCTCGCTCCCCCCATGTTCCGACCGATCCTGTTGCTTGTGCCGCCGCCTATTTTTTTCTTCTTCTACTTATCGTACGCCTATTTTCTTTTGGCCTTCCTCGGCGATATGACGCACAGACCACACTCGCTGCACGCTGATTTTTTTTCACCGACACAATTCCTATCGTTGACCTCCGAAAGAGCTGCTTTGCCTCTGGACGATTGTTGTAACCCCCTGGACGAAACCTCTCTTCCAATCCCTTTCATGATCTGCGTGTCTCTTGCCGGATGCCTCCGCGTAATAAAATCCATCATAAATACTCTGACTGTTTAGAGTTCTTGGCTGGTTCTTTCCGCTAATTATCATCCATTTGTCTAGTTTAACGTCAGTTACCAGTCACATTCTCTTGACATTCTTGCAGCTTTAAAGCTATCCGATCCTTTAACAATTTAGATTGTAAGCTCTCGATGTGGCAGGTCTCCTTATCTTTTCTTCTTTCCCCGATGCTGCCCCCCTCCATTAGCTGATCGTGGTGTGTTCCTTTCGGGGAATTCTTTTTTTTAGATCCTGCGTGAGTTTCAATCCCCCTCCGGTGCATACCCAGAGAATTGTGATTTGGTACCCCCATTTCTTCGATTTCCCTCCCCAATCTTAATCTTGGGAGACTCGAGCCCCCTTTGACCCTTGAGATAAACTTTATCCCTATGATTTCCGATTCTGTGTCCGCCCTCTCTGCTTTAGGTAGGACTCCGAGAGGCTTTGCTTTCCTATATGTGGATATTGTATTAAAAAACCGAAGCCCGTTTTCTCTTTTTAGACGCTCAGCCCTTTTGATGCGGATTTGACCCTCTTTTTTTTTTTTTCATTTGCACCCCCAGCTGCGTATCTGAGTTCCACTTTGAGTGCCAGTCCCCGACCCAGTCCGGCCGCCCCCAATGATACACATCCCCCCCGCCTAGAAAGTACCTGATCGGGTAAATCCCTAACTCAAGTCCGCCTTTTACCATCATATGCCCCTAGTATCCTTTCCTCTTCCAGTTATTCCCCCAAACCTTGGTGAGTTTGGTTGTTTTTAGGGGGGTGTAATTCTCCAAAACTGGGGGGGTACAAAAGCACAGCAGCATACGCTTCCGTTTCGCCCGTTGGAAAGAACCCTACCCTCTCTTGTTGGGTTCTCGGACGATAGAGGATGAGGAATTTCTCCTCCAATGTCGGTCACGAGCTGCGCCCTCCTTACCACGACTACAGTAGCCCACCAAAAGTAACTCCCTTAACTTCACTCCCCTATAGACTAAACCAGTTTCTGTTGGACTGGCATCTTATCTTAACGTACTCTCTACTTTACATGCTGCTCCCCCCCCTTATTAGTGGTTCCCGACTCTCGGGCCGTTCCCCCTCTTCCTGCCCCCACCTGCAGCCGGTGCACCGCTTAAGACCATCTTCCCTTAACATGCTGCCTTAAGATTGCTGGCCTTGCGTCTCACCCATCGGAGACAAAGATCCCCTCCCCTCTTTTTTCCCCCACTCCTGGAGCGTATTTTATGTATTCTCTGGGCACAAATGACCTGATCCGGTACTAAAGATGTTTCGCTTTATTGCGTGCATTATTCGTACCGCTTTTAGTACACCTGGTGCATACTATTTCCTTCTGAACTTCGATAAGCTTTCTCTTTATACGCAAACGATGTGCCTTTCTCTTAAGGGAACTCCCGCGAACTTGTCCTTCTGTTTGAGAAACCTGAGCACCACCGTCTCATTCTCAAGACACATTTTCTGCGTTTCCCTCTGGAAAAACATAGATTCTCCCCCCCGCTTTGCCATCGTGAGTATTGTGCTGTTTTGCCGTGACAAGTTCCACCCGCGGAACTTTTGGCTCTGTTCCTTTTCGCTTGCGTGCAGCGACCGTTGCTTAGGAGTGGACGTATCCCCCTGCCCCTTCTGAGGAGAACCCCTCTTTTTTTTCCCCCCTCCCCCTTGATTCCAAGTTCCGAATACTCAAGCCTTTTCAATCGTTCAGCAAACGCACCCTCCTCCCCCTCTTTCTTCCCTCCCTCCGAGATTTTTTAATTACCAACCCACCCATCGACTCCCTTTCCGAAAGTCCACGCCAAACACGCCACCTTCCTTTTGGAACCTTGTTCCCTCTCTAGACATGGCCGAGATTGGCTCCTCTCCCTGTTACTCTAAGGAGGTCCCCCTTGCAAAGTCCATCCTACAACCCCTTTGTGATCGATGCTGATTCTTGCTTGTTCCATTAAAAAAGTCGACCGTCCTTCGCGCCCCCTTGCACTTCATTTTACACTATGACCTCCCCGCAAGCTTTCTTTTTCTGCTTTTCGCTTGGACTTAATGCTAACGTTAACGTCGAAAGTTCTTCTGCCGATTTTTTTTCTCTTTGTTGTGACCATCTAGAGAAGTCTCTTCTTTATGTGAGTAGCCCGATGATTAAAGCCCCGCCAGACCCCCCCCCCCCCCCCCCCCCCACGCACAGAGTCCCATATCTTAGTCGCCTTTCGAATTCGTGCAAAATTCATGGTGGCAGGCTCCCTTCCGGATTCCGTCTTGCCTAGGTTCTGAACCTTGACTTTGGTATTTTACTTGTTAGCTGTGCATTTTCTTCTTTTTGGCAGGACTTTTCTTCCCCACCGGGATCTTTGTAGGAACCACAGAGTTACTCGCCACTTATGGTTTGGATGACCTGATTGTTAAAGCCCCTCTCGGCCGCAATCTTTCCCTTAGAGCATGTTTCCCTGCCTTATTTTAGGCTAGCAGCGGTCTACCTCGCTTTTTTCCCCTAATTTAACCCGGTCCCTCGCTACTTGCGAGGACAGGACAGTGTCGTTGCGCGATTGAATCTTTCTTCCCCCCAGTCTTTCCGCACATTTCCCATGCTTCTTTCCCGTAGAAGACAGCCTCCCCCCCATGGTAACTCCACCTCTTTATCAGGTACTGGCCCGCCCCTCATATGATCCCTGTCGGCCGATTTCCTTTCTTACTTACCACCGCCGCACGGTTTTGGTCCCCCTTTGAACTATCCCCGACCAAAAGCTCGATAATTTCCTTCCCCCCTATAGAAGGTATTCGGGATTGTCCTCCATGATTCCGGAGCCGATTTTCTTGACCGTTCTATGTTCTTCTGATGACCGTCGTGACCCCCTTCCTGACTCACTACGATATTTTCCCCACTCCTCCATTCCTTGCCCGGTTTCCAAAGGAAGTGCTCAGCTATGAACTCGCTAGCTCTCTTACCCGCAGAGATCCTGTTATTGATCCCCGCAACGAGGCTGATCGGCCCTATCGTGTGCTAATTTCAACATTTCCATGAATTTATGATTTTCCTTTCCTGATTCTTTTCAATTTCGACAATGACCAGGATAGACACCAATTCAGAGAGACTCCAACATTTCCTGCTTCGGAGGTTCTCTTTTGGATTCCACGCTCCGACTGTCCCCCTCTCGCCGTTGAGTATACTCCACACGGCATTTTTACCCGTATTCTTGCTTCGCTCCTTCGCCAGAGGATCATTGGCCCCATTCATTACAAACCGGTTCTCTGACTCTTTCCGACGGCCGACCCCGAAGGATACAAATTTTGTGAATGGTTTTGGGGACCTCCTCTACGTCTCATTAGCGCAGACCAATAGTTAGAAAACCCCGCCCTTCCGTCTCCTTGTCCCAACCTGCCGTACTCCTTTTTATGAGTGCCATCAGGCCCCCCATTCAGGAGTGCGTGATACCTGTGCCTTTTGCTATTTTTCATGCCGTCTTTTGGCCAGTTTTTGTTTAGATCATGTGAGATCGTTTCACGATCACCTCCTGCCCTCTGGACGCGATCGTGCTTACTTCCCTTTGCTCCTGCACTTTTTTTGATGTCTGAGGGTTTTGTTACGGTCTCAGATCTCCCTTTTCCCCGTATGATTCCAACCGCCGCCCGCATACATTTTCGCGAGCGTATTTTATCTATCCCGCTGGTTCAGAGAATTGAATGCGCCCTAATTCCCCCTCTTTCCGTGTATCGTTCCGATTTCCGTTGGCGTCCTCCTGCCTTTATCACTCGCCCACACGTCACCCCATCTCACTGCTTGTTTAGGATCCGTTAACTTACGAGTTCGTTCGGCGCATGGATCATATCATCCCCCCTTATGCCCCCGACTTGGTGGCCTTGGTTCCTAGGCAAATGTCCTTTCATATTTATATGAACAAAGTCGAGCCTGTCTCTCTTTTCCTTTCCCCCCCCGCCTTCGTAGGCACGAGCTTCTCGCGCACTGTTTTTTCATGTCTTCCTTCAGAGGTTTGAGTTTCTCCATTCACCCCCCCTCCCATTTCGTCCGGAATTCCCCTATTATTTTCCCTCTTTGTCCCATGACCTCCCCCAGTCCCTTTTCTCTGAATTTCTACGGTTTGTGGAAATCTGACCCATCCCTACGCGTTACCGCCTTTGCCATTCATGCCTGAGACTTACTCCTCCCTTTCCTATCGTTCTCGTTTTGCCCTTCGGTAAGAACCCTTTTTTGTGCCCGTCCGCCTATGCATGCCCGACTTCTCCCCGTAGTCGGAGCCTCTCGCTTCCCCATTAGTCCCCAATTTTTTCATTCCTGAATTTTTCCAGATGTTTTAACACCCCTGTTTTTTACAGCTCCTTTCCCCCTGACCGTTCAAGTTGAACTCTAGTTCCGCTGACATCGATCAGCCCCCTTTAAGGTTTTTTGTACTTCTACAGCAGGCGTTTCCAAATTCGTATACCTCTTACCACTTTCGACCCTCGATTCCTCGCCAACTTCCATTGTAATCCTCCCCCCCTTAGGATGCCTGATACACCTTCCTATTCCCAGTTCGATCGTTGACTGCGAGTTGAGTCTAAAGATTCCTATATAGTGTTTTTGGAGGCTTCATCACGACAACCCCCTCTTTATATAGTACATAGGGGGCCCCGGCCCCCTCTTCCTCTCCATCCTGCCATCTTACCAAATGACCCCCCATACCAATAATAGAACTGCCATGACTTCCGTTTTTTGCAAGAAAGCCCACCTACATTCTCGCAAATTCCTTCCTCCAATCTCCCCCTTCAATTCCCTAACCTGATTACGCCCTCCCCCTCTGCCAAGCGTTAGCGCACACATCGATCGACACTCGCGCGAGGTCAAGAGGTTATCCGTCCTAATGCTCCCTTCCCCTTCCTTTTTTTCCCCGTGCTATCAGAGGACGACAGTCCAACCCTTAAGGTCGCCTTCCCTTCTCGTGTCCCCTTAGTAGCCCTTGTGGCAGTGACCTTTCCCCAGAGCTCAGTCTGCTACTCTCCAGGCTTTTTTATATTTGTCATTTCCTCATTTGCCTCTTCCATCGACCATCCAGGCCCCCGTCGAAGAGTTCTTCCCGCCGTTTTATGTGTACTTCCCCCCTTTTCCTCTTATAGCCCCCCGATCGTCTCCTTCACTTGATCCGTTTTCCCACTTGCCCGGCTATCCTCCATTTTCGTACTTCCTTCTAGTACTTGTTGGCCTTCAAAGTTGTTTCTGTATTAAGCCCCCAAATTACGACGCCCGAGTTTTTCGTATGACGATGTTGATGTTCCCGCCCAAGCGAGTTTTTCAGCCTTGGCCAGTTGCTTCTTCGCTTTCAATCCGATAACCTCCGTTTTTCTGTACTTTTTGCTCTCATGCTCTCGTTAACTTTCCTGTTGGTGTAGACGCTGCGTAATCTTTGATCTTCTGCCCCCCTTGTCCCTCATCTTTTAGTGTCACCTCCGAGTCGTATTCCAGGCCCCTATCCTAAGGTGGTGGAAGTTCCCATTTCTGATCCTCACTCCCCGCGGCCCCCACGCGCAAGACGTTTCTTAGAATTTGTCCATTACAAGTGCACATTCGTGTGACTTGGAAGGCTTTTCAGATCCTTTAGGATGGAGTTTTTCTTTGCGTTACCCCAGTTGGCCTTTTATCTCGTCTTCTAAATGATGAAGACCTCGGCCCTGTATCCTCCCATATTAAGTTTCGATGTGTGCGGTGAAAACCCGGGACCCCTTTTTTCCAGGCTCAACTTCGCTCCCTCACAAACGTCACCCCCCTCTCGGGCTTCATTCTGAAAGGCCGCTACCCTGACCTTTCCCCACTCCCTGCATTGTCTATCCTGGCCGGTCTTTTGTCCTAACGGCGTATTTTGTCCGTTTCATAAGTCTACTCCATGTCCACTCTTTAGGCCCCAATGCCCCTTTTTTCCTCAAGCTAGGTCCCTTTCTATAACATAGCTTCATAAGTGTCAGTGGATACACCCTATTTTGCTGTCGTCGACATCACTTTCCTGCCCTGAGCTTTGTCCATAGCATTCCATGCTTTCCCCACGGATTACCAATTTCTCTTTCGTATCGTTCGATACCGCCCCTAGCATCCCTTCCTTAGGTTACCGTTTACTCCTGTCAGCGATCCTGAGTTGCATCCTAAGTGAACCCCTTTACCATGCCGCATACCTCAGTCAAACAAATCTTTTACGAGAGTTACCGCGGAACGTCCCGTTCGCTCCCAAAGGACGGCTTTTCTTTCCCCAAAATGGTGTTTTCTGTCGAGACCCCCCTACCCCCCCAACCCCTTTGTCTTTTTCCCGACATTGTTTTCCCCGCTTCTTTAAACGAGACCCCCCACTCCTTTTAATTCATTTGTACCTTTTGATCCTTCATCCCCAGCATGTACATAGGCAGGTGAGCGAGTTCGGTTTTTTCTTTTTGAACAGACTACAGTTTCTTGCCCTTGAAAGTACCAGTATGAGCCAGCATCTTTTCAGCACTTCTCGCTGCTTCTACCATCCGGTCTGCCCAGAAAACTCGCTTACCTTACTCTCATCTCTTTTTTCGACCGCCCTGTAAATATACTGTAGTGATCTGCCCGTTTAGCATTGATTAATGCATGTGTTCAGCCTTTTTTTTTTTTCCCCTTCCTTTTCCTGACGCGGTGCTGTTGTCACGAGATTCTTTGTCTGGTTGGCTTAGAAGACCCCAACCCCAGATAGGCCATCTTCGTAAAGTGGACTACGCCCTGCCCCTTCCCCTTTTATTACCTATTCCTGCCGTAGTCAACTATCTTTATTAACTCTTCTGGATTCAAGATTCCACCAGCGCCCCCCAGTCGCCCGAGTGCTAAGTTCCGCCGTCTTTTCTGATTCGCCCGCCCCCTTTCTTTTCCAAACTTCCTCCAGTTCAACACCTACAAGCCCGCGACTCTCGTAGAATGACTATCCCATTTCCTAGTCTCCCCCGCCCCCCGCTTTTTCTATCCTCCGAAATGAACTGCTCTCTTCCTCCCTTGAACAATACGATAGACGAGTCTTTCTGACTCCATATCCTTAGTCTCTGGAGAACTCAAATGCCTTGGGGACCCACTTACTCAGCTTTCTCCGCTGGCTTGCCTCCTGACTTCACTCCCCCCCTTTTATATGCCGGAAGGTTTTGTACAGATTCTCCCTTTGTTGTTCAAAAAATTTCCCATTGTTACTATTTGACCCTGACATGTTTTGTTTTTTGTTTTTTTTTTGTTTGTTGGGTTTTTCTTTGGTTTTTTTTTACTTTGGTATTTTTCGTGTTCTTCCCCCCCCCGGTTACTTCTAGTTCAGAATCTTTCCCCAAAAAACAAGCGCGGTCCACTTATTTGCTGTATACGTCGCACCTCTTTATTTACTCTTTTTCGTTCTTCCACTGTTCCCCACGTCAGCGACTCCCTCTTCATGTGAGTTCTATGCACTCTCAGGGCGGAACGTTTGGACTTGTCCCTCCCGTCCGGAGTAAAGTGGAGTCCCCCTGTTATTACTACCACTCGTCCAAGTACGATTTTACCTCGCAGTTCCCCTTCAATCCAGTGCCCCCTTCCCCCCTTTATGTAAGGCGGTACGCACTGCACTACGTAATGTGAATGAAATGCCAAATACGCCGAAACTTATCTCCGGCCCCCCGATTGTTCACAGTACATCAACAGGAAGATTCTGCCCTCTCCGGCCCGACTAAAACGGCTCGTTCCCCTCTATCTGCTCAGCCTTTGATAAAATCCCCCTTCTATCCTGATTTTCCTCTCTTTTTGCTCGACAAGGACGTCCCTTTCGCGTACGACGGCGGCACGTCTCCCATATTCAGAAGAAATATTGCCTTCGTAATATCCCCTAAGTAGCCCCCTCATAGGATACCCTCCATGCTGTACCCGGCCACAAAAGTCTCCCCTTCTAAATTCCCCCACCTTTTCACTCCATAGGACAGATCTCTTCCCCCGAACTTGAGTGCCAGATTCTTGACCTCCTTCTTTTTTGTCCGCTTTCAATGGCAAATAGAGCATTCTTTTTTTTTTCCCTTCGCCTCTGTGCATCCCTGACCGACCCTCTTTTTCTCAGTCTTTTCCATGTCCCTAATCAATATTGAAGGAGCTGTTCCATTAGATGAGGGTGGTTACCCCCTAGAATCCCTGTCTTAGTCCAGTTTAGTTTCAATAGCCCCCCACGTCTTCTGCCTTCCTTTCGAAGGCTCGTCGCTCCTTCAGTCCTGCCCCTCTTGCAGACCCTGAGATAGGACAAACTTTTTGTAACTTTCTTTTAGCCGAAACGTAAACTTTCACCCCCCACTGCCTTGATCCACTGCAGTTGCCCCTTCCCCCCAGCTCCCACTTTCCACCCACCATGGTATTCGTTTTTCTTGTAAAGACCCCAAAGAAACCCCCCTCCCCCCCCCCCAATCCCCCCACCTCCCACCCCCGACCCCTACCAACCCCCCCCACACCCCCCGCCCCCCCACCAACAATGCTGGATTGTCTTATTCCTGACTCCTTTTGGACTGCGTTTTGATCGGGTCTTCAGTCGGCATGCCTGCCGTTACGGTCTACTGCAGGCTCAACCGATGTTACGGGTAATTCCTTTTGCCCAACCCCCCTGATTCTCTAGTCCCGATTGTGCACGGGTCACGGCCTCCGCCGACCCCCTTTCTTCTTCCTTCTCCGATCAGTAGCACTTTTTAAATTTCCAGGGCTTTTCCCTATTGCCTAAGACGGGTCTCCTTGCTTTCCTCCTTGTGCTGTTGTGCATTTAGCGCCCATACAACTATCCCGTCCTACCCCTCCTCCCCCCTTCACCCCCTGCCCATTTGCTCTCTGACCCACTCCCCACCCAACCCCACCTTTCCCCTCATGTAAGAAGCTTTGTTGTTTACGTAAGCGAATGTTTATGCCCTCCCCGCCTTTTTGTCGGCTGACGATTGTACGCCGAAGAAGCTTTTTTTAGTACTTCTCTTCGTTTCTTTTGTACTTTCCTCATGAACCTTTCCCTGTTGGTTTGATTTATGGCCCCCTCTTGTCGATGAGGGACCCCACAATTCCCATCGCCTGTTGCGCGCCTGTCAGCGCCACATTTCCCACCCCTCTTTCAGGTTCGAGTTCTATTGGGCTAT
>Ga0179593_1366965_pt1 | contig 13652 bp, 20 predicted proteins | sample CZODoug2_1_08_16_FD_185931 | JGI IMG/M metagenome (GOLD analysis project Ga0179593, IMG submission 185931) | Vadose zone soil fungal communities from Angelo Coast Range Reserve, California, USA - CZODoug2_1_08_16fungal (PacBio error correction) | ecosystem: Environmental > Terrestrial > Soil >... | reverse complement strand
GCTAGCCCTGATTTTGTCAATTGCAGGGGAACCCTGGGTGGGTTTCATTCGCCGCGCATTATTATCCTGCAGTGAAGAACATCTGTCTTTCGCGTGGCGGGGTGGCACGTTGCACTTCCCAGCGCATTACCATTCGTTCTCTTCTTCCCGCGTGATCCAGTGTTTTTCCACGCACAACTCCAAGCCCCTCTTTCTTGGAGTAGGCCCCGTGGGTGGGTGGGCACGGTGACAGTCCCCCTCTTTTCAGCGCCTCCCGTCCCTTCTGCCCCCGTCTGTGCCTGTGCCCCAAAAAAAGTCTTCGGTGGCCCTGATATCCCGCCCCCCAAATCACCCCCCACACAGAGTTTGGGTAAATTTTTGTCCGTTCTTTTCCCCCCGCAACTCCCCACGTAGACAAACAATTGTATTAATTTTACCTAGTGACGTCCCTACGTGGATTCGACCCCATTAATGTTCATTCAACCACCAAAAACTTTTTCCGGCTTTTTCCTTTTTTTTTACTTGAAGTCAGAGATCTCGTTTCCCACAGGTTTTGCCGCACTGGCCAGTGGTGGACAGTGTCTGGCGCTCCTGACACTCCGTAGTTGGCATTGAAAACGAACCCCCCTTTATTCGTAGGGGAGTGGGTTTCGCGGTTTTCAAGTGGGTTGCCTTTTTTTTCAAATCCTTCACTCCCTGCACTGGAACACCCCCCTGCAACCCCTTTCCCCGATTCCCCCCCCTCTACCCTCCAAGTCCCATTCGTTTGAAAGATATCGCTTTTTATACTACACCTTCCCTCCCCATCGCGTTTCTATTATCCCCACAGTTCACCCTCATACGACGGCCTTTAGTTCTTTCTTTCTGACACGCCTCCACACCAGAGGTCTGTTACCTTTTCCCTTATCCTTGGCTGGTGGATGTCTCTTATTCCAAACATCGAACACCCCCCTCAAGGGTACCCTTTTCAACATTCCCTAACCCCCACCTTCCGTTTTTCAGTTTTCTGGGCTTTTTCCCCTTGATCCGCCTGATCTGTCCCCTTTTTGCCATGACCCCCACTGTCCCGCCCGAGATCTGCGTTTTCACGTTTATAGGTGTCTTTCATGTCAGGCGAGTTTTTTTTTCCCCTCATCCCCTTTCAATGACTCCAACCACTTCAATGCACTTTTCCAGGCTTCCGCGAGTCCTTCCCTTTGTGCTCTGGTGTGCCCCCCCCATGACCCTTCCTTGCAACTCTTTCTAGTTGTTCTCCCCTTTGCCCAGTTCTTTCCTGCCCCCCCCTCTGGCAGCATCTTACCTTTTCGTTGTGTTATCACCTCCCCAGTTTTTTTCCATTATACCCCCTCAATTTCGGTGTCTTACCGCTTCCACCTCTTTTTCTGCTGGGGCCTTCATCTGCTTTTCCCATCTTTCACCATTTTTTCCAGTTCCCACTCCTTTTTCCCCTCCTCCCACATCTCTTGTTCAAAGTGACTTCTTTTTTTGTGGGCCCTCCCTCCTGTAAACCCCTTCTTTGGCCTCCCGACACCGGCCAAAGAGTCCGCCCCACGTGAGTTCTGCTTTTGCTGCCAGGCTCGCCCACCCGAGTCGCTCGGCACGCCCCCCGCCAAACCTGTTTTCTAATTTTCCCTGCTCACGGATTAGTGGTTTTCCTTTTCCCCAATTGTGTCTTTGAACAAGGGCTTGGCGGGAACTCTCGTAATTTTCCTGTATAGGGCGCTTGTGCCCCTTCTGAAAGCTTTTGGATGGGCTCGCAAGCCCCTGCAAACACCACGGCAATACGTCAGAGTTATTCTTATCAATTCAGTTTCTCCGACACCATCAAGTTTGGTTTCGGACGCAACCCAAGGGCTTGGTGGTTTAATTTCATTAAAGACATGTCTTAACAATGCGTTAGTCCGGGTGGGGGGAGGCACCCCCGGAACTTCCCTTTTCCTGAGACCGGACTGTTAATCCCACAGCTGTGGAACCCCCCCAACCACCCACCGTTCTACCCGTCGAATCCTCTTCATCAGTTTTCTCCACGACCAACAGTAGCTAGAATTCTTCAGTCTTGACCACAACCCCCCCTGCCATTACACCCCAAGTTGCCCATGTTACCACCTAAATATCGTATAAAGATATTTTTTTTCGCGTGTCACGTCCACACTTTGCCTCCCCCCCCTTCGCCTCTACCGTTCAAGTCCCGTAGGCCAAATTCCTTTTTTCTTGCCATCGACTAGGTTGGATTTCGGCAACCCGCCAGTAATTGTTGTGACCAACCAATAGATTTTCTGTTGACCTCGAATGTGGGCAGTCGGTGTGTTGTTTGAGCGATCTTTTGTTTTTACGCCCTGACTTTGTCTGGTTGGTGGCTTTTTGATGTGGTCACTAAAGACGGTCGGTTACTGGGACCGAGACCGGCGTTTTTTACCGACTTTTATTCTGCTTTTTTGTCTCTTTCGTAGTGTGGGCCTACAGTCGTCAGTTTTTCCTTCCGCGTCCCCTTCTTGATCGATCGCATGTAGTTCTTGGGGTTTTTTTTTCTCCCTCTTGTTTGTGTTGCAGTCCTTGAGAAATCCCGATTAAGTTTTCTTGGTTTCTGCCCCCCCACAAATGTATGCAGTCCCGCATTTTCCGCGTTGCTTGGTTTTTTCTATTTTTTCCTCTTGCGTCCCCCTCCGCAGTTTCTTCCGTGTTGCCCCCTTTTCTTTTCGCTGGTCCCTGAGTACCTCACCGTCCTGTTTTTTCTGTCCAGTTGTCGGGGATGTGCCGTAACCCAATGCTGGCGCGGTCACCGTTTTGGTTTTTGTGTCTGGTTCGCCCCGGGATGTTCCTTAAGTAACCCGCATCGGCTTATGTCTTCTGGGTAGAACTGTGTTTTGCGATTCCATCCAAAGTCTTGCTTTTTTTTGTTTTCCCCCGCTCCCATCCACCCACGCTTTATTTTTGGGTGCCCGCTGTGTGCATGTTCCAATTGTGGACAGCACACCCTTGACCCCTTTTTTCCTCTCTTTTGAAATGGTCACATACCCCTTTTGGGTTTTTTGTTTCTTTATCCTTCACTCCGCTTTTTTTGAGCTGCTCAAATCATTTTACTCCTTTGGATTTTTCTTTTCTGTGTTCCTTGGTAGGACGTTGAAAGTATTTGTTCCTTCGTCCCCCACTATTTTTAACCCCGAGATTTCTTAGTTTTCCACCAGTAGGAAAACTTTCCTTTCCACAAATTATTTTATATGTTCTCTGCTCTTTTCCGTTCATTCATCCCTCTGTGATTCTCATTCGTGGTGGACATCCGACCGAATTTCCCTTTTTTTTTCTTCATGGAACCCCCCCTGGTTGGGCGTCCTCCTTCCCCCTCAAACAATTCTCTTCGGTCAGTACGGGCCTTTAGAACGTCTTCTCCCTACCCCAAACAATGTACAGACGTCCCAAACCTATAAATCCTCATGCGCTGCCCCCAATATGTTCTTTCCCCCAAGGTTTTCGGCATTCTGGCCGTGAATTCCATTGCTTTCCCCCCTTTTTTGAGTTGTTGTCCTTCCATTTAACTTTTATTTATTTCCCCCAGAGACCTAACGTTCTTCCCGGAGGCGTTAACGTTCCCCACCACTTCCCTCTGCGTTTTTTCCGGGGCCCGTGTTTTCTCCTGTGACTTTGTCTTGATTGTGCGGTCTCTTGTTTTAATTTTTTTTTTTTTTCCCTTTTTTGTTTTTTTTTTTTTCACACGCCCTCTCTCTCTTTTTGAGTTTTGAATGCCCCTCGAGTTTTGCTTTTAGATTGTGCCCCTTTCCGCGTTTTTTGACTAATTGTTACTAACCCAACCACCCCTCACCTATTGTGTGGATGTGCGGGTCGATTTCCTCCTGGTCCTGCTCGGTCGTTCGGTTTAGATCCCCCCTTTTTTTGGTCTCCTCAAGGTCTGATTGGTGACTTTCTGCTTATTGCGAAAGACTACCTTTGCTTTTTTTTTTTCCCCCGACTCTTGATTTTTCCTTGCGGAAAACATTCGCAGTTCGGATTTCTTGCCAATTGAGGGATGCCGGATTTTTCCCCCAACCCCGTTGACTCCCCTTGTGCACGCTGCACTATATTGTGATGGTCAAATTCCCCTTGGATTTTATTTTCATTGTCTCCCTGGCCTTCTACCTTGGGCCCCGGCCGTTTTTTTCGAGCCTCTTCCGGACCTTCTGAAAATTTAACAACTTTTTTTTGTTTGTGTTTTGTTGTCTGGTTGTTCCCCCCGGTTCCCTTATCTTTGCACTTGACGCCTCGGTTGTGGGTTTGTCCACGGAGCACCCTTTTGTGAGTTTCCCGGCCCCCCCCCCCCTCCCCCCCCCAGAAACCGGTCCTCATAATTTAACCCGTCACCTGATTGTTTGGTTTGTTATTTTTGCTCGTGCTCTTGCCCCCAATCGTGACAGATGTTTTGGTCATATGCTCGAGCTGTTAGTTTGTTTCGCTTCCCCTGATTCCCGCCACTTCCCATGTTACAACCCCTGCCCCCCTATGGCTTGGAACAGATTTAGTTCACCAGGTTTATGATTTTTTTTCCCTTGCCGAACCGAGGAATCCATTTTTTTTCCGTGCGGGCTTCCTTTCCCACCTGAGCCAAGATTGTGATCCCATTTTGGCAGTGGTAATCCCTCGTCGTCTGTCATTCCCCCACCCCTTTTTCCCCCGCCACCCCGTGATCCCCACTGTTTTACTTGCTCATTTTTCTTTTTTTTTTTTCCCCTCCCCCTTCCTTTTTGTTGTTGTTTGATGGCTCGTATTGGCAATTCCATGGTCAATTTTTGCGGGTTCACGGTTGTTTCACTTGAGGACTATGTTTTTTTGAATATCCTGACCTGCTTTCTTTTTTCCACATTTTCTCTGTGGGGTTTTCCACTCAATCCCTTTGCGCACTTTTTTTTTATTCGCCTCCACCCCTGGCCCGCACCATCTCTCCCCTCTTTTTTTTCCGCGTTAGGCCTTGTGGTACTTTGGTAAGGCCTCCCCCCCGGCCCCTCTACACTTAACATCTTTTTTTTTTCCCCGCGCATCTGCCCAACCAACCCCCCCTTTTTTCTTGCTTTTTCCGCGCCTTCCCCCGCACAAACCCACCACGTTTGTTCCCCCCGGTGGCCAAAGGCTCTCCCCGGCCTCCCTCTCCAATTCTCCTGTTTTCCCCCCCTCTGCCTGTCTTCTAAGTGAAACGTTCCTCCCCTTCCCCAACCCAACACAACCGTTTTTTTTGCTTTTCACTGTCCTTTTCCCAGCAGGTCTGCCCCCTTTGCGCCGGACAGGTCGCAGGTCGCCCTACTTTCCCTCAACCCCCTTTTCGCCATTTGTCCCCAATCCACAATATCCTCCGGGGTTTTTCGCGTGCCAGGGTCCTTTGTGTGAAATTCGTTCCTCCCAGCCAGTTTTTTGCCATCACTTGCAACCCCCTCCTTCCCCCTCCTGTCAACCACCGCCAAGCTTCTGATTTTTTTCTGACCCCTACGTAACCAACGTTTTTTACCCCCCCCCCTTCCCCCCCCCCCATCCCGCAGTTTTGTTTCTTTAAAATGATTCCCTCCCCTTCCTTTTTTTCCCCGCTCCTCTTTGCGTCCATTTTTACGTCAGCACTCATCGGTTCTTTCTCCGTACCCCACCTTTCGTTGTGAAGCCCATCTACCTTCCCTCACTTCTTTGGCTTCCCCAAACAAACCCCGTTTTCACCCACCGGCCCGTTTATGCCGAATTTTTCCGTTTCCATGCTACTGCTTTATTCCCACCTTTCCCCCACGATAACTCGTTACCGGGAGCTCCCCCTTGATTTTTGGTACCCTTTTTCCTTCCTTCTCCTTTTTTTGCGATAGTTTTCTTTTCGAACTTCGAAGTCCGTGAACCAACTGTTTATCCCCCCCCCACAACCCTTGCAGTCCCCAAATTTTGTTTTTTCGATCCTGACCTTTCCCGCGCAGTGGTTTTCCCCCGTTGTCCCCCATCACATTTTTCTTCATTTTTTTTTTTGAACGAGTTCCATTTTTCTTTCCCCCCCCCTTTTTGTCAGCAGAGTCTCCCCCCCAGTCCCCTGCTCGCCTCTCCTTCCGTTTTTTTTTCCCCTTTTTTTCCTCACACCTTCCACCCCCCTTTTCATGATACACCAAGTCATCTTTTTCCCACTTTCCTTTAGGTTTCACCTGCTTTTCATCTGCGGAATCTGCTCTACCCAATTAACTTTAAATTTTTTGACCTAGTTGTCAGTTTCCCTCGTTTGCCACTCCGACCCACAGAGATTTGTTCAATGATATTGTTTGCCTTTCCCCAGCCAACCAGGGGGTGTCGTCAAACCTTCCGATTCCGCCCTTCTCTGCTGTTTTTTTCTCCCCCCTCCTCCCGTTTCCCCCCATCGACTTCTTTTTTTCCAAGTGGATTTGGACCGCAAGTTAGAAACCCCCTTCCCCCCTTGAACCCCCAATTCTTCCACTGCCGTAAACTTTTTTTCCCAGTGTTTTTTCCATGCTGTCCCCCCAATTGAGACCCCCCTTATTTTCTGGTCTGGGATTTGTTTGGATTTGTCCCCTGCATCGTTGGCTTTTGATGGCTTTCGCCCCCCCCAGCCCCCTTATCAAACACCCCCCGCCCCAGCATTTCTTCCTTCCCCCCTTTTTCCTTCCTCGTTTGTTTTCTTACCCTTTTTGAACCCCCCCACCAGCCCTTTCGCTCGACGAACTCTTTTCTTGGTTCCCCCAGTTGCCTTCCCGCAACTTGATTTCTCCCCCAATGCTGTCCAGGCCTGGTGGCGTTTTTTTTTTTTCACCCTTTTTTTTTAATTCATTTTCCTTCGACCTTGTTTTACGGTCCGCAAGTTCGGCCAATCTCAAACACACATGCGTTTTTTTGCCTCTCCATCCGTTTTCGCCTTTTAATGTCCGAGTTCGATATTTTTTTCATGCCCCTTCCACATCCATCCTTCCCTCCCCTTCAAGTTTTACCTCACTTTGTTTTTTTTTGTTGGTGGATATATTGATGTTTTCGCCCTTTCCCACCTGCCGACCTTTTTCTTTGCCCTTTTCGCCCCGCCCCTTTCACCAGCCGAAGTTTTTCCCATTCCGTTCAAAACTTCGTCTTTTTACATTTTTTTTGACTCTTTTGTGTGTTTGGCGGGGTGTGCCCCTTCCCCCCCCGCAACGTTAAGGGTCGTTCCACAATCTTTTCCCTCTTCTATTTTGTTGTTTGTGTAGTCTCTGATATAGAATTGTGTACCGACCCATTTTTTTTTTGCTGCTTCCTTTCTTCAGTTTTTTTCCCCATGGCCGAGACTTTTTTTTTTTTGGCCAGATTTTTTCTTCGTTGTTCTTTTTTTCGTTTTTTAGTGGGTTTCGACGGTCGTCATTTTGTTTTTTCTGCGCGTTGCATCTTGTTTCATCCGATCTCGTTGGCCCCAGGATGTCGGTTTTTTCCGGATGTTTTTTTTCTTTTTTTGTTCTCCTATCGTTCTTCTATTCTGGTTCTGCACACCTGTTCTGTTTTTTAAGGATTCTAGGAGTTTTTTTTTGCTTTTTGTGGATTCTGGCCTATGCGGAACACGCGTTTTTCCCTGGAACGAAGTTCTAATGTTCTTTTCCCCCCCCTTGAGGTACGGGACCCCAATCCCTTGGTAGCGCAGTTTTTGCGGTGTCTACCCCCCCGCGGTTTTTTGAGCTGGCCCCCTTTGTTTTGTTTTGAGTTGTGTCTTTGTTTGGCGCATGACCCCTTGTTAGTTTGGTACTTTCATCTGCCGGATGCTTTTGGTTTGATCCTTTTTTTGTGCGGCCATTCCCCCCACAACAATTCCTTTATGGTTTTTTGGCCACCCGGCCCCGGCTCCAGGAACCCCGCTTCGATCGGTTTCGTTTTGCCCCTTGTTTTTGCCACAGCACCCTGTGTGACACGAAACCCATTCGCCGTTCGCAGTTGGTTTTTTTTGCAAAGGTTTGATTGACCACAGTTTTCGTTTTTTTTTTTGGTTTTTTCTTTCTTCCTTCCCCGTGCCTTCTCTTGGCGAGCTGTTTTTTTCATTTTTTTTTCCCTCCTGTTGTTTCCGGCCTGTGTTTATTGCAATTTTCTGGTTTCTTATTTTTGTCCACACCTATATGAAAAGCGTGGTGGTGTTTCCCAAACTGGTCCGGTCCCGTACGTTTAAAATCCCCCCCGTGATGTCTCTTCTCTTTTTTTTCCAGCTTGAATTCCCCCTTATTGGGCGACCCCATTGCGTGGGAGGCAAGTTGCCGACTGTATATTCATTTCCCCCCACTGGTTGCATTTCGCCCAACTTTCAACTTGCTCGTGTCACAGCGGTTTTTCCCTGGGTTTAGGACTGTTGTCGCACAACACCCTTGGGCCTTTTTTTTGTCCCCCCCACCCCTACCTTCCTTTCATTCCCTGGCATTTCTTATGTTTTGGCAAACGGTTCTGGCGGCTCGGGCCTTGTTTCACCTGCTTGACACTTGCATTATTTTGTTGTTTTACCCCTTACGGACCTTTCATGTCCCTAGCCACATAAGCTTCGCATTTATTTTTTTGCGGACCGTCCCACGTTCTTTTCGTTTTTTTACTGTGGTTAGAATTGGCCCCTTTTTGGCTCTATTTTTTTGATACGGCTCAAAACCCCACGGACATTCGATGGCCTGGTTTAAGCTTTTTTTGGAGGCACGCTTCGTTTTTGCGATGTTTGCTACGTTTCCTCCCGTTTCCCCACGGAAACTTACCTCTTGGTTTGTGGTACCTGGTCAGATCCCGTCCCCCCCCCCCCCCATTTTGGTCCGGCTTTGCGTGAGTTTCGGGGGATTCTTTCCTTTTATTTTCATCCACTTCCCTTTTTTTGTCGTTTGCTGTTTCGTAGGCTTTAAAATTCTTTCACGGCCTTTTTGTTTTTTTTTGGCTTTGTTTCGGCTTTTCCCCCCCCTGGCCCACCCCAAATTTTTTTGTTTACTTGTTTACCCCGTTTTTTTTTTTAGTTTGCTTTAACTTTTTTGATGGGTCCTGACGGCTTTTTTCAACCCTTCTGGCCACCCCCTTTTAGACCCCCTTTTTTGCCATTCTTTTTTGTGGATTTCCCCCAATGCTCTTATTTTTTCAGGATTTTTTCATTCCTTGATTGCTTTTGAACTTTTTTTTTTTTCCGTTTCCTCCCGTCGTAAGGCCCTTTTCCCACGTTTGCGCCAACGTTGTTTTTTGGTTTTGGCTGGAGAAAAATTTTTCCCCCCTTATCCCCCGTTGCACGGCGGCCCCTTTTCGGGAACCTTTTCCCCCCAATTTGTTGGTCTTTTCTGCTTGGGATTTTTCCTAGCCCCCCCTTTTCCCCTGAGTTTGTGTCTTTTTGGGTCGTTTTTTCGTCCAGAGATATTTTTTTTTGTTGGCTGAAGGGTTTTGCGTGGGTAGGGTCTTTCCTGGATATTCCTTCCCTGGTGCCCATCCCTACTTTTTTTCGAACCTATTTTGTTTCTGACTGCTGTTCATTCGCGAAGTAGGAATATTTTGCGTCGTTTTACCACCTTGCCCTATTTTGACAAGTTTTTGTTGACCAACAAATATGAATGGTAACATGTTGGCTGTCGGCGCATTTGTGACCAACCCCTTGTTCTTGCCCCCCACGTGACCATGGTTGATTTTTCCCCCATTCCATTTAATCCGTTGTTTTTTTTTTTTGTTTAGAGTCTTTTTCAAATTCCCTGTCCCGGTGCGTTGTCAACAAGGTGTTTCTTAGTTAATTCGCAGATCACTTTTCACCTCTGTACATCCGCTCCCCTTGCCTTATTTTTCCCCTTCGCGAAACTTGCCCCCCCCCCTTTTTACAATTCCCTGCCCCCACTCTTCTACGTCCGTTTTGTTCCGGGGACTAATCTCCATGCGCGTCCCATCCAGTTCTGCCCCGCTGGCCCCCCCCAAAATTTCTTTTTGATTCTCCCCCCTAAAACCCACACAGCCCCCCAACAAACATGGTGCCCTTTTTTTTAGTTGCTGATACTCCGACCACGCGCCACAACTTTTCACAGGCCGCTCATGCCCTGACGGATTAAGGCACTGTCTCCCCCACCACCCACGTTGGCGCGTCCTTCCCCGTCACTCGGCTTCCCTCTCCAACTTTTGGCCGCCCTTCATAAGTGGCATCCCACCAATTATGATGCCCTTGTCCACATTTCACACCATTCTTACCTTTGGACACTGGGGCGTTCGGGTGTCCCACTAACTCCAGTGCCCCAATGGCGGCCCCCCGCCCTAAGACTTGTTTGCCGCTTCCCCGAAACACCCACCTTCCCCTTCTCTTATCCCTCCTCTCCAACGGAACCTCCACCGTTTCGATGAGCACCAGATCCTCCCTTGCATACCTTTTCCCCCTTTCGTGCATTAGTACCCGTCACACCCAGAGTTTTTATGTTCCTATCCCTTTGTCGAGCCCCCTGACCATTTTTCCCGCGGGGCCTAAAATTGCTCACCCAGGGTCTTCACTTTTTTTTTTTTCCACCCCGATACTCATTCCCGTTCCCCAAATGGCCACATGTGCCACCTCCGCACAGTTTTGGCTCTTGGCAACTGTTTCCTTGCTAATGCAGTCCAATACTCCTTGCATGCAACGACTTCAGCCGTACCCTTTCCCACACCCAATTCCATGCCCCTCCCTTGGTTCCGCAGAGAATCCCTGCCTTTTGACATTTCAAATTCTTAAAGGATACCATCGTTTTTGTTTTTTTTTTTTTGTTACTCCTTTATATAAGGGCCCACGTCCTGTCCCCCTCGTCACTTTCGTTGGGCACAGCCTCCACTTTTTCCCCCCCCTGTCCTAAAAGTTCCCTTCCTGATGCCCCCCCGCTTCTCCACCCCTGCAGGTTTTACGGCGCGGCCTCCTTCCTAAAGTGTGTTTGCACATCATTTGTGCCCTACTCACGGTTGACAATACGCATGTCCCGAGTTTTTTTTTTTCACCGAATATTGTTGCCCATCCTACCCTGCTTGCCTCCTCCAAAAAAGGCCAGATCACGCAAAGTTGCTTGCCATTTCTCTCCCCCTTTCGCAGTCTCGAAATTCACCAGACCACCCCCTGAACCCTTTCTCTTTTCCATAACGGGCCTCGTTTCGTTTACCCCAACTTGCGCCAACAAGGCGCCCACCCTTTTTCTCTCGGTTTATTTTGCGGGTTCCCCCCTCCCCCCCTCCCTCCTTTTGTGCTGTTCCCTAAGCCAGCCACTCCACCCCCCCACGCCTCAGGCGTCTTTTTTCTTCCGTGGCTTTCCCCCCCGTACACACACGGTTTCCAAGGTCTTTTTTTTAACGCCTTCCTCTTTCCCCCCCCCTTGTTACCCTCCGGGGCGGTCATCGTTACTTTCAAGTTGCCCCCGAACCCGGGTTTCGCACCTCTTCTTTCCCACCCTCTCCTTTCTGACTCTTCATTTTCCAGTTTTGATCAGAAAGCGATCTATAATTTCCTAGGAATGGCAAATCTTTTTTGTCATTTTCCCCCCAAAAGAGTCTTCCCTAGTGACCTTCCCCATTCACACCTGAGACATTTCCCGGGCCACCCCTTGGTTCCCTGATACCCCGAAGACACCCTTCGGCCACCCACCTTTTTCCCCCTTCTTCGTATTCCCTGCCCTCTCCGGGGGTCCGCCCCCCCTGGTCAGGGGCGTACACACTATTCTTTTTTCCCCCCTTCACCTATTTTTTTTTTTTTGAGAGCGTTGGTTTTCTTCCCTTACTTTTGGGTGTGGGGTTTTCCCACCTATAGTTTTTAGACGTTCCTATTTTACGCTTTTTTTTTCTCGGTCGAGTGGGGAAAGTTTTTCCCGTGCTGAGAGCATCCTTCTCGATATTTGCCCCTTAATTGCGGGTCCTTCTTTTCCTTTCATGAAAGTCTCCTGATTTTTTTTTCTTTTTCTTTTTTTTCCCAACATTATTAATTTTATTGCTGCTTGTGGGATTGGGAAGATTTGCACGAGTATTTTTTCCGTAAATTGCTAGCCCTTCCCAAGTCGGTGTCTTTGTATTTGTTTGTTCTCGTCCTTTTCTTTGGAGGGACTTTCCTTTTTAACCCAGGTCTGGAGGCTGGGCCCTTTTTTTTTTTCCACGATGCAATTCTGTCGCCTTATTTTTTTCCTTTCTTTCATGAACTGTTTCGCACTCGCCCCCAAAGCCGTTGATGTGTTCCCCGCCCCCCCAGTCACTAGCCTCCTATTTTTGTTTTTTTGCCTCACAAATTTTTGTGGAACCTAACCATTCCTTCTCACTTGCCCCAGGTAAGCACCCCTTTTCTTTTTTGTATTTCTTCCTTCTCCTTCGTAGTAGACTTCTTAAGGAATACATCGTTGTGCGGGTGACTTGTGCCTTGTTTTCGGCATTTGCCCTTGTGGTTTCTTTTTATTGTCCCACCAATATCTACCCCCCTTGGTCCTATGCTAGGCCTTTGTTCACCACCCCGTTTCTAGTTCGTTACTTTCCAAATTTCGTTCTTAATTTTCTCCGCTTCCATAAGCTTCGTCTTTGTCTTGTTCCTTTCCCTTTCTTTTCTTTCCGGAAAACGGGTTTCTTCGCCTGCAACTCAAACTTCTTTCGTTTCATTCGGTTCAGTTCCCCACAACTGGTTTCCCCCCAACCCTCCCCCTTTCCCTTCCCCTGCATTGGCCTATCCCCCCTGGGACTGCTCTCGGCTTACTGTTTTGCCTTTTGCCTCCTTTTGTTGGCCCCCCTTTTCCGTACGTCGTTCGACCCCCCCCCCACGTTTCAAGATGAATGGGCGCGAGTTACCGTGAGTTTTTTTGCATGGACCGTTGGTTCTCCATTGTCCCCCCAATTTGGTGAGATTATTTGGTTCGGGTTTTCAACACTCCCCTTTCTTCCCCTTTTTTCTCCTTTTTTTTGCTTTTTTGAATTCCCTGCGGATTTGTTTTAGATGTGGCTCCCGCTATCACGGCCTGAACCACTTCCTCTTTTTGTGTCTTTCTTACCTTCCCTCTTTTTTCCCCCCTACTTGGTTCGTCCCTGAGTTAGGTGATCCTTTGCTTTGCACCCGGGCGTTATTTGGTAGTTTACGTTTCCGTAGGCTCTCCGCTTTTTTCCCTACATGTGTTTTTTTTCGCGGGAAACGTCATTTTTTGGATTTTGTTTTCCCTTTGTTGTGGATCCTTCTTTTTTCCAACACCGCTCCCTACCCCTCTCGATAATTGTGATGTTCCCCTTCCCTCGTTTTCAGTTGTTCCTTCTTCTGTGCCTTTTTCAGTTTGCGAGCGTCCCGTGTCTGCCCGGCCTTAACGCGCCAACGTGTTTGTTTTTTGATTGGAGCACTGTTTCTTAATCCGCTGTCGCCTCTTTTGTTACGGGTCCCCTTTTTTGTTTCTTTTTCTTTCTTTCCCTTCCTTCCACGTTTACACCCCGCGTGGTTTGTTTTTCGTGTTTTTCCTTTTTTTTTTTTTTTCCCTCTTCGATTTTGGCAATCTTCCCGAACGTGGCTGGTGCACATGGTCGTTCTCCTTTTTCCCCACCATGTCCCTTCCTCTTTAGACACGTTTCTGTTTCTTTTATCCCTTTTTTTTGTGTTTGCCATTCGCTTTTTTGAGCGACGCCAGGAATTTGCGCGGGTATTTAGTACCCCATCCCACTAGACAAGCGGATCCCTTTCCCGGGGCCTATTTTTTGTTGCATCAAACCCCCCTTGTCCTTTTTGCCCCCGTTCACTTTTTATTGCTACC
>Ga0179593_1292676_pt1 | contig 13652 bp, 9 predicted proteins | sample CZODoug2_1_08_16_FD_185931 | JGI IMG/M metagenome (GOLD analysis project Ga0179593, IMG submission 185931) | Vadose zone soil fungal communities from Angelo Coast Range Reserve, California, USA - CZODoug2_1_08_16fungal (PacBio error correction) | ecosystem: Environmental > Terrestrial > Soil >... | reverse complement strand
CCTCCCTTCTCCTTGCCGTAACCCTGCCGACCCCATTTTCCTCACACGTCTGCAGACGGGCGCTGGATCTTCCTACGAGAAGATTTTTAATTCAGCGAGAGAAGTTACTTTCCTCAGAGTGTTAAGCCCACCTGTAGTAAGAGACCATGACCCCTTTCCTTGCTTTCGCTCCCTTTATCACCATAAGTTCCTGAGTTACCCTTAAAGCTTCTATAGGAATTAAATTTTTTAGTACAAGTCGGGGGCAAGAAATCCCCCCCTAGATTAGGCAGACCGCATTTCACGGTGGACTTTTCTTCTCCCCTCCCGGTTTTTACCTTACCCTCCCCTAAATATCTCCATCGACCCAGCCTGGACCGGGTCACGGGTCAGTACGTCGATGCGCAGCAGAACCCCCCCCTGAGATTGCAATCGTCTCCTTCTCTTGTTTTTAATTATACAAGCAGAACGTCCTTCTCCTCTTCTATATAATCCAGAGGTCCGTCCCCTCCCTGGTTAGGAGTGAACCCAGAGACCTGTTAGGTCAGAGAGCCGTGTACCATCTACGGATTGACGCCCCTCTTTTTTAGTAAATTGGCTGTCCACGGCCTCATGCCTTTTAGAAGGGACCCCCCCTTTTGTCGTTAGAGGGCACCCGATGCTTGCGCTACAAAAAATACCTACCTTTTAGACCCAGGTTCGGATGATTCCGTCCGGCTTTGGTTTTCCCGTTTCGGTAATCAATTCGGCATTTATGACGGGACCTTAGTCTTTGCCCCTTTTTTGCCTCCCGAACGGTGCAGCCCTCCCTCTCCAATTATCCTAAGCTAAGAGCAACCAGATTGTCAGTTGCGGTCGTATTCAGAGAGAAGGCTCGGCTTCAGCTTAGAGCCTTAGTAAGACCCCCCTGTTTTGAGCCCTCACTGTTTTAACCCTCCCTCCCAACTGAGGTTTTTTGGTCCTCAGAGCAGCTCTACAGGTATTTTTATTTATGGCTCCGACGGTGCTTCTTCTCACTTTCCGACCGTCGTACCACAACGCTCCCTGACCTCCAGGAGGATAAAGAGACAGAGGAACCCCTCAACCTGACTCCGCCGATGCCTGTCTTTGGGGGAGGAGCTTAGAGCACCCCTTTCCGCCGCGATTTCACGAGTCCTTTCCGGTGCGCTTCACGTCGCGTAGAAGACCTGACCTCGATGGAGGCCCAGGTATTTCGTTCCCTTTCTTCTCTGTGGTCCCCCCCCATTTTTTAAGGTGATGTCTTCCGGAGCGATGATTCCGACCGCTGCCCGCTCCTCGTGTTGTTTTTTCCCCACTTCGTCTTCGACTCCCCGGTCCCTCCCCGCGCCTCAAAGTTCCTCGAACGGGATCATTGTCGTCCGCCCCCATCCGATACCCTTTCCCTGCCCCCGCCGCGCTTCTTTGGCGGTCAGCGCGCCATGTGATCGAGCTGACGCTGATGCTGAGTCGCTCCCCGCGTGTTGTCGAACATTCCGGTGAAACTGCTTTCGCCTACCCGTTTTCCGTGGCTTCTCGAAGACCATGTCCCCTCCTCCCCCTTTTCTTGGTCACGGAACACCCACCCGACCACAGTTTCAAGAAAATTGGCCCGGAGGCCCTCAGAACCGCTCTCCCGCTCCTTTTTTTTGTATCCCCAGCGCTTCTTGCGGCCCCATGGTTTCCCCTTCGCCCGCCTTCTTTCAGAAGCGACTTTCCCCTTAGACTCTCCCCCCCCCCCAGATGTGAGGAGTCGCTTACCAGTAAGTTTCTCATCTTCCGGCCGGTCCCAATCTGCACTCCCCGCCGCCCCTGAGGGGGATTTATCTTTTTGGCCCGGGATTCTTTTGCGATCTGGAGTCGATCACCGCTCAGGTTCGATAGCCCCTCTCGCTCCTTGTATTTGCGAGTGCATACCCTTTTTTTCCGTCAGGGCTGCCCCGTGCCACCCGCGAGCTCTTGCTGCCCTTCCCTCCTTGTCCCCCTGGGTGATTTCCTTCCCTCCCTCTCTCGCGGCAGGCCGTGCCTTTTTGGGGTGGTGTAGGCACGGATTGCCTTTTCTTTGTGTCTGCCGGATTAGTGGCTCCCGCTGCAGGTCGCCACGACAAAGTAAGACTCCCCCTCTTAGTCCTGGGCCCCGAGCGAATCATTTTCTCTGTGAGTGCTTTCGCCCGCGGAATCTCACGCATGTGCAGATGCGCCCTCGCCCCTTTCCAGCAAGCATCCGTCGAGGAAGGCTCCCAAAAACGGCTCGGGGAGCAAGAAGAGTGCAAGGTCCACCAAGACCCAAAAGGGAAGAGAGATGACGACCTTAGGAGATTTTGGTCGCTTTTCCTTCGTTCCTTTTATCTCATGAACATACCTTCCCCTTACGGTGGAACTTGAAACGCTCCTCCCCCCCCTTTTTCGCAACGAGGAACCTTCGTCATCGCTCGACCCTGAAATGTTATCCTCCCCGGCACTGGATCCCGCTCTCCCCTTTCTTGTGCTCAACTAAGAAAGTCGACCTCCTGGCGTGCCGAAGGCGTAGGGAAGCTGTAGCTTCATCCTCAGTGAAGGCCTTGTCGAACGTTCTAAGCCCGGCAGGTCTTTTTAGAAGGTCACATCCTTTATGCGCAAGTGATCTTTCCACGGCCTTGGTCCTCCCGCCGTATTATGCAATCTCTCTCGGCATTTGGAGTGTTCGAAGATCTTTTGTGCTTTTTCCTTGCTCCTTTGCCACATTCACCCTTGGGTTGCGTTTCTTTTTCCTTAATGTCGAGCCCCTCTTTTCTACGTTTGGAACGATAATAAGACTTTCATCCTACTCCCCCGGTCTTTATAGAAACAGAATTCCCCTCTTCAGGTCCCCCCTTGTGTCTGTGCTCCTGTTCTTTTTCTGCTTTTGCGTCCTTCTTTTTCTTGGGGCCACGTCTGTTCGTGCTTCTTCCCTGGAAGTCTTTTTCTCGGAGGTTAGCTACCCCCCCTATGCCGTGATCCGTTCCACGCCGCAAAACTGCCTTTCTGGCGCGTCCCGCCGTCCCCCTTCTTCCCTTTTTTTCCCTCGTCCTCCATACGGTGATCACAACCTATTGTCCGAAGTCCCCTTTTTGAACGCACCAGGATGCCGAGAATCTAGTGTTTGTAAGTAGTCTGTGTTTAACCCCCATTGGAGTTTTCCCTTCAAGATTATCAGACACCTTTTTCCTTCCCCCCCCTCAGTTTTTTTTTCACTTACGCCATTTTTTCCACACTGCCGTGGGCGCATCGTGACGTCTCGGTTTTTTTTTTGGCCTTCTGCCGCACTTGAGTCACCGGCAACCGCCAAGACCGCATTCCATCTGCCTTGTTCCAACATGTTTTCCGTTGCAGCTTATCTTTCCTTACTGGACTTTTCCTTTTTTTTTCTGGGTCAACCCCCCCCCTCTTGTGTCTCGCCCCCCCCTCAAGAGGACTCTATCTACAGTTGTTGTGTGACGATCTCTGTTCTATATGATCACTTCACTGGTTTTTCCTCAAAACTCTTCCTCCTCGGCGGACACTATCTTGATGTTCCCAGGTGGCACGCGTTTCCCTCTTGACTTCTTTCGTGCTTCTGTGGACTTTTTGACTTTCTTTTCCTGCTGACCTTCCATGAACTCAGATGATCAGACACGTGAGTTTCGGCATGGTAGACGTTTTTATTTTCTCGGTTTCCTTCGGTCTATTAGTTTTTTCCCTCTTCCCCATTTGTTTTTCACTCCGTCCTTCAATTATACTCACCGGCAATCTCCTATCTTGAAGACTCACTCTTTGAGCTACCCGAGTCTCTCCCTCTGGTTGGTTGCATCATGTCCGATAAGCTGGACCCCTACATCGATGTTTTTGCCCGCGGGCCGGTGGATGTACCCTTCTTTTTTCTTCGTGACCCCCTTCCCCTTGTGCCTAACTCGACCCTTAATCTGTACTCGTCCGGCCCCGGCGTGAAAACCTTCTTTGCATGGCTAAGTGAGCCACGTGTCTTAACCCCTCATTCTTTTTCTTAGCACATTTTCCACCCCTACTGAATAGCAGCGCAGGTTTGTCCTTCACGACGGTGGCTGATGTTGTGGAAACTGTTTGTCTTCTGTGAAAAAGGAGCTCCTCGGTTGCTCTACGAATCTTCCCTATTTTGTTTGCTGTGGCAATGGCGCAGGCAATATTTGGTATCCCTATTTCCTTAAACCACCATCAGCTGGAAGGCATCGGGATTCCCTTTCCCACGAGCAGGCTACACGGAGCTGAGCAGCGTTGTCCGTTCCCCCTCTCCTGTCCTATTGCTAGACTACGTCGACCTTCCCAGTCCGTCAAGGCGACTTCGCTCTCTTGTCTTCCTTCGGTTAGGAAATCCCCTCTTGCGTATTCTCGTCTTCTTTCCGCCTGAGTTAGCGGAGAGGATCCAGTTTACCCCCCTCCCTAATGGCGTCTCCAATAAGATGAAGACCGGTGTTGGGTGGCCCCTGAGTTAGCTCTCTTTATGGCACGTTCTCCTTTTCCCCGTTTCCCTTACGGTGGTTCTTGGCACTCCCCCCCTTTTCACAGGACGTCCGATCTTGATGCTTCCTTTTGGATTTACCACGCCATAAGGAGTCAATAACCTCCCTCCTGATGGTGGATACGGCTCCTCGGCGCGTTCCTCATTTTCTTTTTTTTCCGGTCACCGCTGTCCACTCTTAGCGCAGAGTCAAAGAGGCGCTGTTTTGGCCAGGAAGGGCTAGGTTCGGGATCTTACTTTTTTTCGTGAGCATGAACCGGTTTTTGTTTCTTCTTACCGCATTTTCTGAGAACCTCTCTCTCCAACATCCGCGTGAACCCCCCAGAACTTCTGAGGAGAAGCTCATATGAAGTGAAGAGCCCCATACCGGGAACATGTCTTGCACCGTGTCCCCTGAGCTCGCTTTTTTTTTGCACGGGAACGGTTGCCTTCCCCCTCCCTTAGCCATAGCCCATCCACGTCCTTCTTTTTCGTCATTCTGATTATTCCCTGGAACACGTAAGGAAGAGCTGAGTTGGGACGCCCCTCCTAGAGCGGGCCCCTGCCCGAAGTACCGGTGGTTTCGGTCCCCCTCTGGCGGTGCCTTGCTGCTTTACCTGGACCGGTCCAAATTTTTTTTACAATCCTTTAAGCGAATCCGAGCATTGATTTTCGCGCCTCTCCTATGAGCTTCTGTCGTGGGGAAGGGACCCCGCTTTTTTCCTCCCCCTTCCTTAGTTTGCTTCAAGGTTATCTATCTCTCTTCTTCGGAGAAGTAAATGGGGTACAGTGGTGTCGGTTGTGTGCCCCTTTTGCACTGAACTGTTATTTTTTTAAAATCGTCGTAGATGGACCCCTGTCCGGGCCCCCCTTTAGCTGAAATTAAATCTTACTGTACGACACCTCGCGTTCCTTTTTCCCCCCCTTTGCCCGCTTCTCCCCGTCCTGCCACGCTAAGGCGTCGCATGATTTACTCTTTTCCTTGCTGGATGTGAGTTTTTGACATTGCCCCATGAACCGTTGGTTTTAGATGGCTTTTCTCGGTGTCCTGCTTTTCGCGCCAGTTTTAAAGTCTTAGATGTTCCAACAGGTATGTCAAGCGTGCATTCGCTCTCCCTCAATCCATTCTTTCTCCCTCCCACACTGTAGTGGAACGCAGTCTACTAATACCGGGCGACTGCCTCACAATGCAGCTTATCTGGCGTTTTTTCCTTGCTCTCCCGTTCTCCTGCGATTTTCCCTCTAGGGCTTTTCTGATACAATGACTCCCCCCCCCAAGGCGCCGGAGATAAGATCTGAGTTTCCTGCACTCCTAGGTTACCCCTCCTTTCTTCCTTCGCGTTTTGTCCTGCAGCTGACTTCTTCGTCACGTCCCCCCCCCCCCTACAAGAACGCCTTAAACGAAATGCTCGAGAGACCTTGATAGTAGCCCCTTTTTTTTTTGGCTCGTTTTACTAGTAGGCGATGAAGTTCATAGCGCTCGAACGATGCTCTAAGACCCCCTCCCCCCGCAAATTCATAGTTCGGCGGGTTTTCCTGCCTCCTCCGACTTATCGTGTTCTCTCAGGATTCTTCAGGACGAAGTTCGCGCCTACTAGTCAGCCCCTAATAGAGGCCGAGCGATTTTGAGTACCCCCTCCCGGCACGGCCTTATTCAGCCGAATAACCTGAAGTAGGACTGATGAGGCCCCCCCTCTCGCCTTTTGACCTCTATGCAAAGCTGGTGGGCATGTCCTAAATAAGTCGTCCTTTCCAGCCCCTGACCCCTCTCCTCGCCTGAATGGTTCTGCTTTTTAATCGTCACCCTTTTGAGAGCAGTTGCACCTAACGACCAACCCTGGCCTTGGCTCCCTTCCGATCTTTCTTTCGATACGTTTGACAGATCTGGCCTTGAATCATTTCCCCTCTTATAGGCATAGCAAGTTCTGCGAGGTGCGCAGCAAGAACAGCGCTTCATTTTTTCCCTTTGCCGTGTCGCGCGTTTTTCCCTTTTGTTCTGCGTGTCCTTCACACCCGTCTCCCGCACCTTCCATTGAGGTGATGTTTCTTTGCCGCTCTCTCTTTTTATTCCCCTCCTTGTAATCTAGGTATTCCTCGAGGGTTTCCTCTGCGATCGTTGATCGTTCTTCCGCTGCAGCACCGGATTTTTGTCCTTTTTTCCTGCTCCCCTTCTCATGCCTTTTTTTTTTTTCTCCCCCTCGCTCTCTGTCTCGTGATCCTTCCTTTTTACTTTTCCGTAGAGAGAGCCAACCTCCTTGCGGCCCTTTGCCGACTTTTTTTCTTCAGATTTCTCCTGGTTGAGTCTCGGCCAATCGGCCCTCTCCCCTCCCTCTTTTTCTCTTTTTGTTGTGGAGAGCTAGGATTCCGGCGGACTTGCCCCCACCCCCTCGCAAATATGGCTCACCTCTTTCCGCGTTGCCTCTTTTTGGGCCGGCTCTCCTCGCAGTGTTCACTTCACTAGCCCTTAGACCCCCCTGACATCCGAGTCCAGAAAACGGCTCTCGTTCTCTCACGCCCAGTCCAAGTCGTCCGGAAGGAAATTTCTCCTCCCCCTATTTCAGGTGACCCGCGGCCCTCTTCTTTTTTAATCATGAGGTACCACCGGCTCGGGCATCCAGCATCGCGAGGACACTACGGACCATTACCCGCAAGTTTGTCCTAGGCACGGTGTTTTTTGTTAAGTTTTCACACGCCTTCCCCCCCTACCCCCCCTTCTCCCTTATGCCACCTCCTTGCCGGGCAACGTGTCCTGGTGCGATGCGCCATCGTCCCTCATCCTGCATGTGCACCGATAGCTCTGGGTGCTGATGAATGATATTCCTCTCCACGTCATAGGCCAACTCTCCTGATTCATCAGATCATCCCTCTTCATGCCCTGGCAATCATGGGTTTCCGGTTGAGTGATGTCCAACCCTTCTTTCTGCCCTCTGAGAAGGAAAGAATACGGAGCGTGCTGTGTGAAATGGACTTTGCCACCTTCCTGGCTTCTGCCGCAGGCCCCTTTTTTCTATTTACTTTCCCTCTTTTCACGCGGCTTTTTTGCAGCCTCGAAAAGCACGATGTCATCCGTCGATATTCTTACGGATACGTTCCCCCTTTTTTGCTGTTGTCTCGGGCTCCCTTCCTCCTTTTTCGGTTTTCTAGTAGTGCGAGCGAAAAGGATGCCGCCCTTTTCCCTTTTCGCCCCTATAAAGTTTCTGCGTTAACATGAGACACGATTGGTTCTTGACTGTTCGGTCCGAGATGCCCCTTTTTATTCCTTGCGCCGATGGACCGCGGCGTCTTCATCATGTCCCGCGTCTCTCTCGCACGTCCAGATCAACGAGTGTCCTCGTCTCCCCCGATCTTTTAGTTGTCTGGCTTCTTTTCCCGGCTCTCTTTTTCTTTCCCCCACGCCTCGCCTTACCCCACCAGGCCACTCCCCTGCGAGAAACGAGGGGGACCTAGATAGGTCTCCTCCTTCGCGCTTGGGTGGCTGAGCCTTGTAGCGAACCTCTCTCTCAGGCACGCTGACTTTTCTTTGGCCCGGCCGTCATGTATTCTGCTTCGTGCGGCTCCTCTATTACGGTCCCTCCGGCCTCTGCTTTTCCCCCCCCCCGTTTCCCTCGCGGATGCTTATTTCTTGTCGGAACTCCTTTCCAATGCAGCAAGTAATTGTAAAGATCAGGGTCAAGTTACGATCTTCGAAAGCGTGACCAGCCTCTCCGCACCCCTTCCGAACATCCCCTCTCGTATCCTGGAGCTCAGTCCTTACAGATCAATTCCCTCACCGTACGTGAGAAAGAGCCTGTTCCCGATGTTTTTTTAGTTTGAGCTTTGTTTTGATTTTTTTCCCTTGATTTTTCTCGAGCCGATTGCGCTTTCGACTTCCTCTGTTGAATGCCCCTAGCCCCCCAATGTCTTCTGACTCCCCTGCCACCGGGAAGCTCTAGACACAGTTCCCTCAACCCTTTTCTTTCCGCGAACACCCCAACACCTCCCCAATTTTACGCCACCTTGGATTCGCGACTTTGCCTTTTCAGCCAAAGCAGATGAGAGTTTCCCCTCTCTTCAAGGACGCCCTTTTGTGTTTTTCCCTGAGCCCAGGCAGAAGCATAAATTTCATCGATCTCTCCCCCCCTTCACCTTTGGATTCTCGGTGCTTCCTCGAGACTTATCTTAATCTGTCCGAAAGTGACGACCCGGAAGAGCTGGCCGGGTCTCGCCTGATTGGGCGTTCCCTGCTCACCGCTCTTCTTCGAGGTTCTTTCCCCACGAGTCATGAGCCCTGCGAGAAGGGTTTCTTCCCAGTTCTTCCTCCTGGATAAAAGTTGCTCACTCCTTTTCTCTCGTGACCTTTCCAGACTTAGCCTTTATCTTTCCTTTCATGCTATTTCCTCTCTTCCCTTTTTGGGGGTTTTTTTTCTTCAAGGCGGTTTTCTTTATTTTTCACTTTTAGTCCCTCTCCACACGTTTCCTTAGAACAGTCCTCCTGTCACTCCTCCGTCCCAGTCCTGGTTCCACCCTGCTCTCTCTCATCTGGCCGACTATATGACCTTCCTATTCCGGCTGGTTATAGCGCCACGTTCGGATTTCAGCAACCGGCCCTCGATCTGCGGCCACACCCCTTTCCCTTCTTTTTTTTGTTTCCCCTCAGTAGCTGTTACCAGGGACAACCTAATATCGAAGTAGGTCCGGTACTCGTCCCGTTCTCTCGTCCATTTACCCGACCCCGTTTTCATCGACGGTTCCCCTCCTCTTTAATTCCCACCCTCCTCTCTCCCCAGCACTGCGGCCGGCGTCCCTCCCTCGATTTCTTCCCCCATTGCCCGACGTCAATGGTATTTTTTCTCACATTTTTTTGGTTGACATACGAGTTCCTCCCCGCACGAGTGCGGGCCCTAGGAGTCTCTCATTCATTAGAATTGAACTTCTGCGTTTCTGCGTTTAGTAGAAGACCCCTACGCTTCGATTGGTCTCCCTGTGTTCCCTCTTTTTTTCCCTCGCTTTAGTCTTCCCCTCCTCTCCGGGAGATCTCCTTTCTTCTCAGAGTTTTTCGGTATTTGGCGATGGTTCCCCCTATTAGTTTCTTCATCTATTCCTGGCCATAGAAAAAGCCCCATTTTTTAGGGAAGCTTCCGTAGCTCACACGTTTTCTTTGGTCTCCTCCCATCCGTTCCCCCTCCTTCCCTCCCAGGTCTAGCGTTTTTTTCTGGGTCGATGTCCGATAAGGTAGTATAAGAGGGTCTGTGATGATTTCTCCTCCCACTTGGCGCCCTTTGCCTGAAGCCCACTTTGCACTCTTTTTTTTTTTGCTATACAGGATGTACGCGGATTTTCGACGTTTTACAAAAACGATGCTTCGCTCTGTAACGCCTGACCTCCTGCCAGTGGTTTTTTAGCACCCCCGTGGCCCAGCGTCTTACAGTTTTCCCGTTTTTCGCACATCCCCTTTGTGATTCACCCCCATGATGCTACTCCCCTGCCCCATTTTGCATTCTCACTTGAATGGGCTTGCCTTCTCGAGTTTCCTTAGTATATTTATCCGTCTTCCCTGTCACGCACCCTGTGGTTGGGACTCTTCCCTCTCTCATCTAGCCTCTTTTTTTTAAGCGCATTCCCTTCCTGCCCGACGGTTGCCCCGAAACTTGCGAGCATCGCTTTTCTAAGGCAGTGATAGCAGAAGCCTGTCTACGCAGTTCCCCCCCCGCACCACGCCAAGGCCTCCCACTCCCTCTTTCCCCCTTTTCCGTTTTCGAGAGTGTCTTTGCTCTTTCCTCCTCTTTTCTTTGCGGACCCCCAGTGCGTGTGAGAGTCAGATCTAAGGTCTCCTATTTTTTACATCCCTTTTTTTTTTGGATAGATTTTTTGACTTTTGTGAGACGTTATCACATCCTTCTTGTTTCCCGCACCCGACGAAATCGGAACTCCATATTTTTCTTTTCTTTCTTCGTCCACTTTTCGTTTGCCTGATGGGACGCTTTTTTTTTTTTTTTTTGAAGAGTGGCGTTTCTCCTGTTATTGCTTCATCGGAGCGGACATCGAGCTTCTTTCACCTTCTATTTCTGGGACCTCTCTTCTTCGCAGTTTCCTGTTGTCGGCGTGATCTCCGGTTCAGATTCCCCCCCACTTTTTTCCCGCAATCTTTCCTCCCCTACCGAGCCAGTCCTCTAGATTAGCTGCAGTTTTTTTCGTCTCTGGCGCCCATGAGGCGGTACGGCATCTTTTCTCAGGATGTGATACCCCCCCTCGGACCCCCTTTTTTTTCCAGCGCTGGGGCTCGTTTTCTCCGCCACGTCGTTTTTTTTTTTGAACCCGCCCGCATCTTTGTCTGCACACTGCACTCGTGTACATCCGTACTGGTCCAAGTGAATCGTTCCTTCTTTCCGCCCTTCCCTTGAACTGGTACCTTCCCCCCTCCTCCTTTCTCCTTCGTTCTACTCTCCCTGTGTGGATTTCTTTTATGTTTTACCGCGGGTCGCCCCGGATCTAGTTTTCTTCCGCCTTCTGTCCACATACGCACCCGGTTTTTTTTGCATGGCGCGAATTCAGACTCAACGTCCTTCGGCACCTCGTCCCTTCTTTTCGCTCTCCCCCCTGAAGAGCCTTTTCTTTGCGCCCTGCAGGATTCCGCAGCGTGCTGTCCCCCCTCTCCTGGAGGGCTTCTCTACGCGCCGTCCCGACCCGCAGCTAGATTGCGCTCTCAGGCCCTGCACCTTCACTCGTGTCTTGTCGACGCTCGGATGTCCCCCGACCCTCTCCCGGTGTATCGCGGCCTCTTGACCCGTTTCAGCCTTTTTTCTTCTTGGGTCGAAGATTACGACGGCTCCGGTGCGTTCGAGCGGGAGCTTTCTGAACGGCGCCCGCTCTTAAGGTCGTTGGCACGATCCCCAGGTGCACCGGACTTTTACCGCGCTCTCAACCCTCTGCTTACCTTTATGGACACTGATACGCTTGACTTTCCACCTGAGACTCGTTGGTGATTATCCCGGCCTTTTTCTTCTGTGTCATCTTTTTTTTTTTATTCTCTTTTTTCCCCCCGGACTAAACTCTTTCCTCTTCGAGAGACATATTCTAGAGGCGACAGGTTCCAAGACCGTGGAGATTCGCTTATAGTATTTTCTTTAATTTCAAGACGGGTGGACCCCCTGACTTTCCTCCCCGCAAGAACTATCCCTCCCACCAACCTTCAATACAACACCCATTGAAGGAGAAGATCATATCCCTTGCCGGTCCCCCCCCCGACACCTTGTCTCCTTTCACCAGAGCGCTTGAGCACTCCCCCCTTCTTTTACGACTTCCGGATCCCCTAGCCCCACAATCAACTTGAGATTGGAGACTTTCTCTAAAGAACCAACATGAATTAGCTGTTGATCCTCCGCCCCCTCTGATTCTTTGACCAGCACGCCTCCTCTTTCAGACGGCCCCCGAGTTTTGTAGGAAGAGCTGCAGCTGATCTAAAGAGTCCCAGCTGATGTTTTTTTGGTTTTGCTACCGTCATGGAAAGAGAGAGAGCAGCTTGAGTTGGTCGCTCTATATGATTCTGTTCTTGACTTGTTCCTCCGACCAGCGTTTAGCATTTAAGCGGTATAACGGACGCTAACGTGCGTAGCGCGCGTCCCAGTCCCAACAGGGGATCACCTGTGGTGCGGGGTTTTTTGTTCGGCAATCCCCCTTGCATTTTTCGTCGATCGCTTTATTTCAGGGTTCAGTGCCCCCCATGTTAACCTTCCTTTTACGGACTACCCTGCGCGGTCGCCTAACTTTCTCTCTTTTCCCCCGGCTCTCTCCCATCGTGCCCAGGCCGTTTGGAGGCGTCCTCAGCTGGGTGGATGATTCGATAGGAAATTGCGTCCTACATGATCCCCGTTGATGTTCGATGTCTGTTCGGCGCTTCCCCTACGCTTTTTCTAGACATGAACCTTGGAACGGCCGGTCGCTTGACAGCCTTTCTTAAGTTCCCCTATGGTAATGCCAGCCATAAGCATGAATAAGAGCCAATTTATTTATTCCTCTTCCCTCCTGTCCGTTACCCCCCTTCCCTTCCCCTGTCTTTCCTCCCGCTCAGGACAGGGTCCCATGGGCGGAAGGAGTCTCACCTATGAATCGGTGCCTCGCGTTTTGTTTCCGAGAAACCGCCGTGCCACCCAAGCTCGTCGCGTTTAGCATCCCCACTCTCTTCTCATGGAGTCTTTTCTCTTTGCATCTGGAGGAGGACGGTATGTGTTGACTATGAGAGTATGCGTTCCCCTCCCTACATGAAAACACATCAAGAGAGAGGCCTTTTCCCCCCAAACTCGGTGATCGTTCGATGAGTTTTCCTGGATGACCACTTGCTAGCTTTACGAGATTGCTCCCTATGTTCCTTCTTAATCTCTTTTATAAATCAAACCATTATCAAGGTTGGGCTCTCCGTCCCCTCCGCCGCTTTCCTGGTTTTGATCTTGTTCCGACCGTAGCGCTTTAACCGATCCGGCTCCACTTAGAAGAGCTCGCCCTTACACCTCCCTACTATCCCTTACCTAGCCTCCCTCCCCATTTTACGTCGCTTCGTTTTTAGAGGCCCAAGAGCGAATTTTGGAAAGCACTTTTGCCTTTTTCATGGCCATTTGTGGGCCGATTCCCCCCCTTAAGGAGGACATGTGCCAAATTAACTGATCGAATTGAGGATTTTACTGAATAGATGGCCTTCCCAAGTCAGCTTGAAAGTTCCCTCATCCTCTTTGTCCCCTTCAATCTGCTCTCCTCCCTCCGATCTTGGCACGATGTGCAGATAGCGCAGGCCTCAGGCCTCTTTCTGCTGACTAGGAGGATTCCTTTCGTATGAACCCTACTGACCGGTTTCCTGTCCCTCGGTTCTATGCAATCAATAGGTGTACGGCCGTTCCCTGTGAACCGCACCCCCTTTTTTCTAGTCCCCTTCCAACGTGCGGTATATTTCGTCGGTGACGTTCGCGCTGCTTTGAAATAGAAGTTTGATCAGAAGTTAAATATCTGTTTTTTTTTTTCTGTCGGACGTGGATCTTGCTCTTCTTCTTGACCTCCCCCTCCTGGAACTTTTCGCGCGACAGTCTAGTTTCCCAAGTGGCTCCATAGTGCGAGTTATTTTTTTCTGCTGCATTGCCTCTTCCTAGAACTTTATTCCCACAAACATTCCTTTGGAAGCCATAACGTTTTCTTAAGATGGTAGCGTGTGGATACCTTTCCTGCATTCTCTTTCCCCCCT
>Ga0179593_1271751_pt1 | contig 13652 bp, 18 predicted proteins | sample CZODoug2_1_08_16_FD_185931 | JGI IMG/M metagenome (GOLD analysis project Ga0179593, IMG submission 185931) | Vadose zone soil fungal communities from Angelo Coast Range Reserve, California, USA - CZODoug2_1_08_16fungal (PacBio error correction) | ecosystem: Environmental > Terrestrial > Soil >... | reverse complement strand
ATCTTATCACATCGCTTGCTGCCTCGTGGCCTGAACCCGTTGCCGACCGGAGTGCCCCCCCTTCTCTGCAAATTTTAACCCGACAATGTTTTTCACTCTGCGGTTTCTGTATTTCCGGCTTTCTTTTTCAGCGACCAGTAAGTTGTCTCTTAGAAGAAGCCGCTAGCGCTGCCCCCCCCTCCTCCCCCCTCCCAATACCCATTCACGGCCAAGTAGCAAATTTCCCCCTTTTGGAAATACTACACCTGCTCTAACAAACACTGATAAATGTGGGTAAGTTTGCGAGCCCCCTTCCGGTTCCTTTTCCCGCCGGACGTAGTAACACTCTTTTTCCCTAGTCGTCCCTTCGTGCCCCCCCCCCCTTCTTTCCACACAACCGACAGGTTTTTTTGCAGCGATGTCATATCACTGCACCACTTAGTGGTTGAAGGTTGTCCCCCATTTGAGCCCCTCTTACTCCCCCTTAAATCCCTTCTGCCCTTTGTTCCCTTTCCTTTCCCTTCGCTTAATAAAGCCGTTTTGAGAACCGTTGTTGCCATTTGACCACTTTTTCGTTGTCATCCCTTAACCAGGGTCAATTTTAGGCTTCATTGATTCTACATCCGGCTTACCGATGATCGAGAATTTCCTAGGGCTCTCTCTTCCCCTTCTCTCCCCACCCTTTTGCAGTGATTCGGATTGGCTGCTCTTTGCTGCAGTTACAGGCAAAATTCCTCTGAAGGTGCCCTTTTTCCAGAGGTTCTTCTCTTCTTTCCTGCCTTCCCCCATGGTACGATCATAACGTCATATGACTTTGCGGGGGGTTCCATTTTCGTGGGTTTTTATCCTCTCTCCCCAATTTTGCGGCACTGATTTTCAACAGAGTACAGATTGGCCCCAAACCAAACTCCTCCGTATTAATCAGAGTTCTCCCCCCCGTCCTCCGATTAAACTCTATTCCATGGACACATCTCCCCGAACCTCCCTCCCCGTCCGGATTTTTTATATTTCGGAAAGCACGGTTCCCCATGTTACGATCCTTTCTGATCGACAAGCCCCAGATCCCCTCCCCTAGGGTGTAGCCTTGCGATCCCGCAGATTCTCTGAGATACCCGATGCCCCCTTTTTTCCTTTTATGCTAGGTTAGGCACTTCACATACACGCTTCCTCCCTCGAGAACTCTGTTGTGAACAAAAAAACCCTCTCTGCCAGTCCCCCTGTGCATGTGGACGGCACGTATGATAAGGACGCTGGTTTCCCCTCCGCCTAGTGTTCGCCACTCTCCCTATGGACTTTCCGGCCACCCAAAGTGCCGTCGTGGTTATCGACCTACTGAAAGTCTTCTTTTCCATAAGGGTCAGAAAATTTAATCTGAGAGTATTTTTTCCCGGACGGGGCCACATTTGTCGAGACGACCAGAATGCAGTCCAGTTATCCCAGAAGGACTTCCTTGTAGACCTCCTGGTGGACCCCCATTCTTTTTCTTTATCGACCCAATATGCGAGAGATTCCACCGGATAACCTTTTTTTGTAACGTAGGCCCCCCTTTGTCCCCTTCTCCTGCTTCTTAGAAATTTATGGAAGTCCGTCTCTTTCCTCCTCCTGACACTGGACCTCTGCCCAGTTTCTCTCCTCCTCAGTAGGCTTTTTTTCAGATCTCAGATCTGGTTTCTGTGCGTCAGCAGCTACTAATGTACTCTTCCCCCTTTTGATCGGCGTTTTGGTTCGCAGTTCAAGGGGCAATGTAACCCCCTTTACCATACCTCCTCCTTTCGAGTTGAATCGCTCCTCCCGTATTCTCGACTTTTCTGTTTTTTCCTGGCCAAGCTCTTTTAGCGGCGTAAGCATGGGTTTCCTTTTTTTGACTGGGCCTTTCCCGAGAACTTCTCCGCATTCCGAAAGGGAGCACACCTGTCAAGCTTTGCGTCCCTCTCCCTCCTTTTGGAGCGATTTTTGACTATCGGAAATTCTAATAAATACACCCCTCCCTATCCTTCTTTATTTCACCCCCGATCTAGCTCCGATTGCCGCTATCTTTTGAAGCGCGTCACCGTTTGCTTCAGGTCCCTGAGGGTCTTTTCCTTCTCGGATGCTTAGAGAGGCGCCTTGCCCTCTTCCCTTCTTCTTTATCATCGGCGGTCCCACCCCCCACCCCCACACCCCCCCCCTTCTCCCTCATATGTTGTGATCTTTAATGGCTCAGGTCTATGGTCGGCTCGCAGAAATAGGACTGAGGAGAAGACTCTCCTTTCCGGGCTGCCCTCCGATTTATCCATGCCCCCGGCCGTTTCATCTTTCTTTTTCTCGTCACTTTCCTTAGTGCCCCTTGGTGAACGACATATCTTCAAGAGGTTCCTTCTCCCCCCTGCCCTTGAAGCCTCGGGGTGGTAATCTGACACCTTTTTAGCCATTGTTTTCATGAACCCAATCCTTCGATCGGTGGGTGCCCACTAACCCCCCCTTTACTTGGATTGCCCTCACCTATTGGCTTGCCCAAAGGTTTGATCGTTGGAAGGTGGTGCGCCTTCCTTGTAATCCACGTGTTTCCAGGTATTTTTAGCCCATTTCTCAGAAGACCCTACTCCTTTCTGACGGTTGCTCAGTTTTTATCTTTCCTCCATTCTTGGCGGCCGGTAAACATTGGGGGTTTTCCCCTTTTTTTTTTTCCCAATCGTTTACTGTATGATGTGCCTCCATTTTCCGTCCTCTCTTTATCCCATGTTCAGAGTCTCTTTACCGCGCGTTTCAGTTATAATTCCCAATGCTTTTTTTCTCCCTGTTTTTTTTTTCATTTGTCATGCATAGCTTTGACGCCTTCGGACGTGCCCTTTTCAGGCCCCCCCCTTTCCCCCCCGATCGTACCCCGTGTGGAGGAATAGGTCCCCTCTTACTTCGCGCCTTCCGCGTTTGTCCTCTTGCGCTGCTGTTGTTTTTTCTCAACGTTACACGTTTTAAAGTCGTTCAGAGATCTGTGTTCGCCTCTTAGATACTCCCCCCTCGCCTCCGTTTTTGCGGGTTTGTAGTGCGGAAGAATTCCCCCAACCCCCTCCCCTTATCGTCCTTCTATTTTTAGGTTTCTCCCCCATTGTGTCATACCCCACTCCATCATCCGACGGGGTCCTTTTTTCGTAGGTCAAAATTTCCTTCCGCCTTTCTGTTCTCTTCCTGTTCGAAGACACTACAGAGCCTTTGTCCATTCTGATCTACTCCCCCTATTATTTCTTTGATCCCCGGTCCCGTATTTCTCCGGGGAGCGAGTGCTTTAGCCACGGCTCTTTGTTTGCCTTTCAATCGTATCGCAATTTGATTTTTTTTCTTTCGCGCTGAACTTTTGCAGATCTCTCTTTTAAATTGTAAAGTGGTGTTGTTTAGATCCCCTTTTTCCGACTCTCATGGCAAATGCGTTTGCGAGCGTCTTTAAGGCCCCCGTATTTAGTCTTCCGCAAGCAGATAAGCGGAACAACTCTCCGTCTAAACCCCCCAACTTGCCTTTGAGGATAAGATCTATCCCGGCAAAAGGTATTGTCTTTTTTCACTCCCCCAAACCCAGTCCGGTGGGCGGCAGGGATTTTCCCTGAGACGGTAAGTCGATTGGGTTTTTTCCTTTCCAACAGCTTAACTTTTTTCCTGCTGTAGCGCTTCGAAAATTCTCTGTTTTTTTCTTGATGAGTCTATCCCCAATTATTGCAAAAGACCGCCTCCCGTTTTTGGATTTTTACGGATCGCCCGGCGCAAAGACTAGAACTCCGGGTTTAAAAAAATTTTTGATTCCCCTCCACCACCTGTTCTGGAGACTTAAGAACCTTTTTAGGTCATACTCCCTTTTTAAAGGAGGTTTTCCCGCCCCGCCTGGGACGCCCTACATAGTTTTTCAGTGCCCGGGAAACTGCCATTTACGCTCCCCCTTCGCTTCCCCTCCCCCTGCCCTCATTACCACAACCATGGTTTTCTCAAGACATAACTTCTACCCTTTCCGATATGCGCTGACAAATGTATTCCTTCTCAGGAGGCTCACTCATGTCACGCCTACCTCCCCTTTATATCCGGATAGCCGACTGTGAAATAAGTCCCTTCAACCTCTCCCCCTCTTTCCCCATCGCTTTCCATACCGGAAATGCTTGTTCCATCCCCCACCCCTTCTCCCCAAGCATTTCTGAGGTTCTCTTTCCTGCGCAGTCTAAAGGGAAATGACGCCCTTTCTTTTCTTACACCCTTCCCTTCCACCTCCAACGCTTTGCCGTTGTCTGTGATACCCCTGGGAAGCAATCCCCCCCCTGTATCGGCTTGTTTTTGCTGCATGGCCCCCACCCCCCCTAGCTTTCCAGGATGCATTAGAATACCTAAACCTTTAGTTCGTTCCTTTCCCCCTCCCCCTTGTGCCCAATTGAAGTCAGACTTCAAGGAACATAGTGCCGTTTATCTCTTGCGTTAACCCCCCGGTTTGACGTCGAACCCTTTCCTATCTTCAAAAATCAGTCCTTTCCATTTTTCCGGAATGTCTAGGAGGCGGAAGTTCCCCTCTGTATACTTCTGCGGATTCAGAAATAAGGTAGTGTCAACTACATTGTGCCCCCCCTCTCTTCTCCAGTCGGTTTCAAACCCCTTCGTAGTTTGCTTTTTAGAAGAACTTTCCCAGTCTTCCTCCCTAGTTTACCTCTTCCCCTCCCCGCTCCTCGGACGCTCCATAATTTTCCTGTCACCTCCCCCAAACCCCTTAGCCTGACCAATCTTAGATGACAGAGTGCTATCGTTCTTTAGAAGGCCGGATCTTTTGTGGTGTCTTTCTTTTCCGACCACCCCCCCATTCCCGAAATCCGGACCACCTAGTCGATTTATCCCCAGCCTTTCCCTTTCCGGGGGACCGGTAGGCTTATGTGCTTAGAGACTTTCGTTCGATTTTTTTCCTAAGGAGAGACCACCTACCCTCCCATGGGTTGCGTCTGAGCGACTCTTGGGAACCCGTACAAGTACAATCTTAGCCCTTCTCTGAAACAAGGTATCGCGCACCAAAATAGTTCCATCTTTCCTTTTTCTCTAGTACGTCCCACCCCCCCCTTTTTCCTCCTATCCATGGTCTCTTCGCTTTTAGGTCGTAGGGAGCGACCCTATCCTGAGATCCCCCCTCACACCCATTTTCCTGAATTGATCCATAGTCTTCCTCCAGAGTGTCCTGAAGATCTTTCCTCCTTCACCTGGGTCTGCAAACTTTAGAGTAAAAAAATAGGGGACATCTCCTCGCCCCTTTCTTTTGCCCTAGTTCCCTATTGTATAAGAAAGTTGGAATAATAAAAGACTCGGGACAGTAATCCGGGCTCCGACCGTCCCTTCACTTAGAGACAATTTTGTGAAAGATTCGGAAACCCCCCTCAGATGAAGATTTTTTCCCGTAGGCAAAAGCAGGATTGTTCGAAGGATCAACGAAGATTTGGGACAGGAAGGAAACCTCTTTTTTTTTTTTCTTTGGTTTTTTTTTTTCTTTTCGTTTTTTTTGTTGGGTTGTGTTTGGATAGTTTTTGTTTTTTTGTTTTTTTATTGTTTTTTTTTTTTTTTTTGTTTTTTTTTTTTTTTTTTTTTCTATTTTTTTGTTTTTTTTTTTTTCTTTTCCTTTTGCTTTTTTTTTTTTTTTTTTTTTTTTTTTTTTTTTTTTTTTTTTTTTTCTTTTTTTTTTTTTTTTTCCTGATGCTTGCGAACACCCCTTTTGGTCGAAGCTCGTTCTTATTTTTTGTACGAGAATTGTCTAGTGGTCGTCGACGTTCCCCCCCCCCCCCCCTCCGGTCCTGTTCCTTCACAAGGAGAATTTAGGATATGTTGGAAGCACGGTCTCTTCCCCTTCCTCACGTCGCCGCCACGACCACCGTTGACCATGCGACCTCCCCAGTCCACGAGTTCCCCGGGGGGTTTTTTTGCCAAAGCATTGGTTAGTTATGTTTTATCCATCCCGTCGTCAGCCGATTTCTTTCACCCCTCTCCTCCGGTCGAAGCGTAGGTGCGATCAGTTGTGGCAATCTACTCGGTTCTCTCGGGCGGAGGTTTTTCCAATGTACAACCTTCTCTGTTTTTTTCCAAGGTTTGTACAGACGCTCGGCCATTCCTACTACACCTTTGCGACCTGCCTTTTGCGACCCCCAAAAGTCCACTTCAACCGCCCGCACCCCGTGCAACTGAAATTATTAAGGTGAATAGACATGTTTATGACGTGGCCCCCTTTTCTCCTTCCCAATTTCATGTAGGGCACCATCTTCAGACTCTTCTGTTCCCTCTCCGCAATCCCCTCTGGCTTCTCATTAAGTTTTTTTCCTATTCCTCTCTCTCCTCGCCCTGTTGTTAGTCGCGCAAGAATGCTGAGTCTTTTCGGGAATCCTAACCCCCCCCTTCCCCCCTCCTTAATTGTGGTAAAGGATGCTTACAAGACAGAGTGATTCCCGATGTCTCCCTACCTCCGAGGCTCGAACTCGGACATCTCCCTTTCTTTCATTTACATTCATTTCAGATGCTTTCTCCAAAAGTTGAGAGAGACCATTGACTATGTTAGTACCCCACGGTCAAATACGGCTCCGGTTCTCCCCAATTTTTTTAAGCCCCTCCCCCCTTTTTCTATTTTATTTGCCATCATGTGACGCTAAGATGGGAGGTTCTTCCCAGTTCTCTTTTCCCCCCTACCGGGCCCCATGGTCACACGAAATGTACTTTGTTCGTTGTAGGGATCACCTTTTTGCTTCCCCTGTTTTACCTTGCGCGCTGCTTGATTTTTTTGGACTAGTGATCCCGATAGAGGCCTTCTTTTTTGTCTTCAGTTTCCTTTCCTGGCAGCCTGTTTGATCTGACCGCCGATTTTCATCACACTCCGTACAGCGTCCACAATCTTTTTCTCCTTCCTCCCTTTATGTTTACAGTCCCATTTAGAATGGTCCTTGCGTATGACTTACAGTGAGGATGTTTTTTTTCTTTATCATCTATCTCCTCCTCGTTGTTGTTTGGACTCAAATATCAATCTCACCATTGCCTCAGGCGGCGAGTCCCTCCCAGTGGCCTCGACGTCTTTCACCTCCCCTTCTCTTCCCATGCGAACGCCCAATAGGGTTCTTCTTTTTAGGAGGTTCAGATTACCCCCCGGCTTCCTCTTCTTTTGTACCAGCCCTACTCAAGCAGCGTGATTTCTTCAATACTCACTAACTCAATCCCTTCGGCAAGTACCCTTGCATCCCCCTCACCCTGGACATCCCTACAAACTCAGACACCCTTTTTTTCCTTTTTCTGGAGAGAACTTCAGGACCTAAGACTGTCCCGATGCTCGCTCCCTGGCAACATGATGGCACACACCTACCCTTGCCCCCCTGTCTGTCTTCAGAGCCGTCTATGCTGGTTGGGACCATTGATCTCTGGGACGCGACTCACTTTACCTTTCTCCCCCCCTTCTTTCCATCTTTCAAAGAGAACATCATCAGGTACGGTCGCCTGCAGATAGGACTCATTGAACCCCAATTTTTTCTTTTTGTCAGCATCCCTTCACCTAGTTTTTTCCCCTTTTTTTTTATTTGTCGTCCTGAGGCCTACAAGATCCCAGATTTAGCAATCCTTCTTCTTTTTTTCATCTTCGGTCCTCTTCTATCAGTTGATCCCCGTGAACCTCTCACGTTTGCCCTTGGTGCTTTCTCTTATACATTATACCTCATAGGGGTGCCGAAATGGAAGCGTTTTTGGCTCGGCCTTTTTTTCCGAACTGTGTTCCTTCACTCCCCTAATTCTTGTCCCCCTTGTTGCGGTGACTTTTGCCTTTGTTTGGTATTGTGAACTAACTTCTCGTTCCCACTGTTTCTCTTTTCCTCTTCCCGAGTTTGTCCCCCGATGCAACCAACCCCCAAGGATTTGGTCCCCTGTCAGATTCCTCTGACTCCTCATCCTTCCCCCCTCGATTGCCAAAACCCTCCCCCGGCACCTCGCCGGTTTCTTTTGTTTTCCGGAGATTTATTTCCAAACGTGTGACATTTCCGTCGGCCTTATTCTCCCTAACTCCCAGAACGCAGAGACCCCCTCCCCTCCCCTCTTTGGCAGTTTGCTCATCCTCCCCGTGGTTGGTCTGAGGCAATGATATTTCGCCATACTTTTTTTCGAAATAGCTTGAAATAGTCGCAGTGTGCGCTTCGGCAGTCCCCCTTTTTATGTTTGGAGCCCTCCTGGCCCACCTGAGGTCACATCTCGTACCATCGTGTGAAGCTTGAAGAAAAGGGGTTAGTCCCATCTCACCCCCTTTTCTTCCTGTCCACCCAAAGTAGGGGATCAATTGCGACCCTAAGGCACTCTGCTTGTTGACGACTCGTCATCGGAGTTCTTTTTTTTCCCGCTCTTTTCACTTTGTTCTTGTCCGCCTTGACTTGTTTCTTTTCAATCACGAAGGATTACTGCATCTCCTTTCCCGTTGTTTCCAACGTGCTTTTTTTCCCGACTATACTAGAGGCGCCCCCAACAGTCACCCTTTTCGAGTTTCCTTCCACTCTTTTCTCGTCCCTCGTTTCTTGCCCAGTTTTGCATCAGGCCGAGTTCCCCAGAAGAATAATTGCCCCTTCTTCTTGCTTTCCCCGTTCCAAGTTTTGTCAGATAGCTTCAATAGTTTTTACCTTTACAAATTGTACGCTGCCCCTTGCGGGCTGACTGGTTCGCCGGATAAGACATTAATATGCATGCTATATGCTTATTTTGCCCTCGACGCTACGCTCGGGGTTGTTTTTTGCCCAGATGTAATTTTTTCCTTTTTTACGATCCCCTCACCCCTAGCTCTTTCTTCACCATTAGTTTTCCTTTCTCCTCCGGTGACTGTTGGCAAGTGAACTTTCTACGATTAACCTCCCCCAGCGTCCCAGTGAGCAACAGGAATGGCTGTTACCAGACCCGGTTGCTGCGATGACTATCAGGATTGCATGTTGGTAGCCCCCCCAGAGACTGGCCTTTTCTGGCACCCCTACCGAGTTTCCTCTTCCTCGCGTTGTTCCCCCTCGCTTAAATTTATTGTGGAAAGTGTCGTTCTTAATTCATCTCTTTTCTCACAGGTTTCTTTTTAAGCTACCCGATGTTCATAACGAATTTTTTCTTTTTTCCCCTTTTTTTATTTGTAAGGATTTTCATATTTTTCCCTTGGCTTTCCTCAGACGTGGCGATGATGGAGCCTCAGGCCTCATTCGTGACTTCTTTGCATACAACCCCCAATGACGACCATGAAATTTCCTTTTTCATTAGTGTCTTTTTATTTCTTCATTTTCGAGAGAAACAGATGTGTACACGCCATTGTCAAAGGAAAGTCTGTGACTTTTATCTTCGCACATTCTTCTCCGTTGGATTGCTTCTCAACTGTTTTGGGCAGCGACCTCGTCCTTGACCCCTCCTGGAGCATCGGTGATCACCCCCCCACCGTCTCCTTCTGTCTTGATGCTCCAGGACTTATTCTCCTTCAAGCCCCCCCCTCCTGCCGCGTAAAGATGTGCAGTAAGCACTTTCTGCGTTTCTGCCAGGTATTTTGATCCGAGCATTTTTTGTCTTTTGACCTTTTTTTTTTTTCGTTGGTCTGAGCCGACCTCATTTGGTCGTCCCCGGCCGCTTGTTCAATTTGACTGGGTGTTGTACGTCTTAAACCTGTATTCGACCATTCCTGCTCCGTGCCTCTTCTCCTCTGGCCTTCCTTTGACGATATCCTTAGAGTGAACCCTTTCTCCTGCAGTTTTAATACCGCCCCTGTTTCATTTTTTCTGTGACTTCGTCGCTTTCCTCCTTCAGTGTCCGTACTACGGCCTGTATTTTTTAGTAAAAGAAACTTTTTCTTTCTTTTTCCCCGCTCACACCTTTTTGAATCCCCTTGTTTTGACCTTCAGTTTTCTAACGTGTTTGCGTTTCCCCCCTCCGATTTCTAGCTCCCCTCGATTTCCCTCTATCGTCTCATCCTTGATCTGACGCGAAATAGAGTGATTGTTTTTTGTTTCTTTTTTGATTCAGACTTGCCCAACCAAAAGTCTAGACGCCCCCCGCATGAGATCCCCCATCAGTGTGCCTAACCATCCCCAATCTTCCCTACGTGTTAAGGACTTAGTGTGTTTTTTTTTTGTGTTCCCCTCCATTTGAGCCAGTCTTTATCCCGACAATCTGTTTCCCGGATTATGGACTTCCCTTACCCTGGATTACCTTCTGCTTTCCTCTACTTGCAGTCTGATTGTTAAGGAGTCGCTGTTGGTCTCACGGCAGATTTCCTGTTCCCTGTCTTCCTTTTCGCCCAACGCTTTGTCCTTCCGTGACCTTTCTACCCCTCCCTGTTTGAGACAGCTCTCCTTTTTCAGGCGTCCCCATTGACCAAATCGTTGGGGAACTTATTTGACGACCGGCACCCACTTCCCCTTCGCCTCCCATTTCCAGCCGTCCGACGGCCCAAGTTTCCCCTCGTTCGAATCAAGTCAGCCCTCACCGTTGGGGGTATTTCCCTCCCTCCCTTTTCCTCTCCTTTCCCCAGGTATTTAACTTAATAAAAAGAACGGTGGATCCTTGGACTCCCGATCCGCTCCCCTGGTGTTTTTCTTTTCCATTGAAATGGCGTCCTGCTTTCTTCTCCCCTCTTTTCCCTAACTAGATTTTTTGGAATTAGACGAGTAAAACCCCTTATTTCCCCCTACTCCCCCTTCCCCTTTTATGATTCTTGATCAAGTCTTCGTAACCCCCTTCACATCTTTTTAAAAAAGTGTCTTCCCACGTTATCACCCTCTACCAGCCCTCGACACCGTAAAGTCCTGCATCGCCGTACATTCTGTTCCTCTTTTCCCCTACCTTGAGGGTACGATCTCCCTCTTTTTTCCGTAAGTGGAAGCTGCCCTTCCTTCTGCAATAGCGACTGCCCCCTTTTCCACTATTGAACACCCCCCATCCTCCCATCTTTTGCAGGCAGGGTCCGCGTCCGCGCGTGGAGAGACACAACTTTGATCATCGATATTTTCCGTACTTCTCCCCCTTATCAGCACAGCCGAGGCTCCCCGGAATGGACTGGACACTACTTTTGAAGGACGCCCCCCCTGCCCCCTTAAATGTACCCCGCGCTGGATCCCACCCCCCTTTCCAAATTGTTGCGTACGAACAAGCCACCTAAGACCGTTTTTTAAGTACTCGATTCTTCCTACTTTTCGACCTGTTAATAAACTTAAGGCCCCCCGCCGCCCTTCCCAACCCCTTACTCTCCACCCGTTCCCCACCGTGGTTCTTGACCTCCAGTAGAGGCGCAATCCCCTCTCTCGGCTTTGTGTGTGGGTCAGCCACCCGTCGCCCCTTGGCGGTCAACTGGACCCTTTTCCCCACAAATCGTGTTTCCGCCCTCTTCCTTCAGTCATCGGATCAGGCACCTCGTGACTGATGATGGAGTTCAAATCTTTTCGTCCTTGACCATGCTTATCAACGCCGATCTTCGCAGTTACTTTCTTCTTGCTGAGCGCGCCGCCTTCCCAGATGCGGAGAATGCGATCCAAAGAATATGGTATTTCTCCTTTCGATCCCTAGAACATGTACACCACAGGGACCGATGAGCCATTCGCCAGCATCGGCGCTTTTTTCTGATCCTCAGCGCCGTTGACCCCCCTCAATTTCCTGCCCGCAAATAAATTGACGTCCAGATCGATCATGTATCCTCTCCCCCCTTTTTGCCATTCCTGCGGATAGGCGTTGTCTTGTCAGAAAACACCACCCGATCTTTAACCTCGTTTCTTCTTGTTTTTTTTTTCTTCTTCTGCCGCATTTCGGTTTTCTGACTCTTGTACTGTTTGATTGAATAGATATGTTGCTCGTGTCCGTTAAAGGATCCTCAACGACTCTGGGCTTTCGCTTCTCTCGAACCGGCGTGACCCTTCAACAGTCCATCGGGAGCGAGAAGACCCTTATTGGGTTTTTTGTTAGCGCGATTGCCCCACAACCCCGAGTATTCAGGAGGAATGGTCGCCCTTTCACCTGTCCGCTCGCACCTTCGCCGATCACCATCGGCCCCTGACTAAGGACTTTGGATAAACTTTTAGGCTTTTAGCGCAACTCTATATAAACGTTGCAGACGAGGTTTTCTTTTCCTCTCCGCCCCTTCCCTTATTCGTGCTTCTACTCGCTGGTCCGTAATGTACACTTTGTCCAGTCAAACTCATCTGTATGACACCAGTGGAACCGTCTCGAAAAGTTTTCAAGGTTGCATACCTACCAACTTTCTCTGATCCCCCTGCCAATAAGAAGACATCTTCATTTCCCCTCTCTTGGAATGTCCACGGAACCCCGGCACGTGAGGAGATAACATTTTTTCCAGTCGGCCAAAAACCATACCTATACTCTACGATTTTCTTGACCTGTGCACACGCAGCTGTCGTATAGACCTGATAAATCCCTGAACTTTTTTTTTCAGGCCCCTTCCTTTTTCTTCTATTTGAGACCCCCATTCGACAAGTATAAGATTTTTGAGGACCATTTTTCCTTTTGGTTCCACCGCGCACCTTGTCTTCAGCTCCTTCTAACGATTCGTTCTATTTTAGGCCGCCGGAGGGTACTGCCGGCAGTACCCTCTCTTCCCACTTGACCCCCCCCTTTGTCGGGGTTCCTCGCTCGAAAATAGGAGGGCTTTTTCTCTATTCCCTTTCGGTATAGAACGCGAAGGAAACTTGTCAGCTCCCGCTTATCTTCCCCCACAGCACCGAAATAAGGTCCTCCTGTTCTAGATGTAAAGTAAATAGACTATTTTCTTCGCGCGATCAGGCCTCTGACCCCCCAAATTTTTTCAAATCCTCTAGGTTTGTTGGTCCTGTACTTAGACGGCCTTCCAACTCGGACCAGGTGCAACTCCTCCTTCGTGGATTCTCCCCCCCCCCCACAAGCCAATGAAAGCCTTTCCCAGGCATTATTCTATGACCTTGATGATTAGACTTTTTTTCGGAGCCACCCGCCTTTAACTCCCCCCTATTCCATGTCTCCCTAGTCAGCTGTCTCATTTTTAGCACTTCCCATTCTCCGTAGCCAGCCACTTCCCGAGTTGAGTCATATAAAGTTGACTCTCTCGCACTCCTGACTTCCCCCCTTTCCTCCCCTCTGGTGAACAAAGAGTTTTAGTCATTGATTTAGGCCCTACAAACCCACCCATACCCATTGTCCAGGGATGCTGAAAAGAACTTTTTCCCGTCATTTATCCCTTTTCTTTCTCATCTCAACTTCACTAAGCATTTTTCCTAAACCGGAAATAGGTTTTAATATCCAGAGGTTACAGTTGCCGCGGCCCATTAGCTCCCTGACCCCCCCCTCAAACAATTATGGTGATCGTGTACCACCCTTCCGGGAACCCCTCTAAATTTCCCCTTCATTGTGACTTGTGTCCCTCGGAAGGCGGTATTTCCAAGTCGTCCGGCCCTTCTCTTTCCCAGCACTTAAATGGTTCCCAATCCTCCGTGCTTCTCTTTTCTGGATTCCCATTCTTGTTGGAAAAATTTAATTTGAAGAAGTGAATGAGGTCTTTCTGCTTATTCCCCCTTCGCTGTTGCTTTTTCCGAATCGTACGATGGGTCTTTCGTCACTTCGTCCCGTCCCCCTGCCTTCAACACCTGTTCTTTCGCATTTTTTATTCCGTTATGTGTCAAGGAGAGTTTTCTGTTGCTCGCTCCCCGGCGCTCCTGGTGTCGTCCCCTTCTTTT
>Ga0179593_1379890_pt1 | contig 13653 bp, 21 predicted proteins | sample CZODoug2_1_08_16_FD_185931 | JGI IMG/M metagenome (GOLD analysis project Ga0179593, IMG submission 185931) | Vadose zone soil fungal communities from Angelo Coast Range Reserve, California, USA - CZODoug2_1_08_16fungal (PacBio error correction) | ecosystem: Environmental > Terrestrial > Soil >... | reverse complement strand
AGTCCCTTTCCCTTTGTTTTGGCTCGAAGTTTTTCCTTTTTATTTTTCGTCTAGTTGAGGTTTTTTCTTCTGCAGTCGTTCCCCCCTCTTTTTCCAGGATTGCTCGACTGTCCCCGTGAATTATCGTTTTTGCCAGAGTGGGTCGATGATCGGCCTCAGCCGATGATCGGTCGTGCTTTTTGTTTTTCTCTTTTCCGCGCTTGATAGGTCTTCATTGTGCGTAGGGATGAGGTATGGCCCCCCCCCTCTCCCCCTCCAGCGAACCTTTAATTCAGCCTTTTCTCCTTCTCCAGTCCGGTATCTAGTTGATCTTTTTGAGGATTCTATTGCGCTAGTCTCGTTTCTCCCCCCTGAAAGTTTCGTTTTATGAACTGACCTGGCAGGTTGCTCTTTTTGCTTCCCTGTCTCCTCCATGCTGGAATGATGATAGTATTTGGCCCCTTGTAGTTCAGAAGAATAATGTCTTTTTCCCTGTTCTCCTACTGTGCTCCGTGCGGGTGTCTGCGTAGATTCTCATCCGGACAGCCCCCTTCTGACCTGAGACTCCCTTTTCCGTCCCCTTCCCTAAGAATACTACATTTGATTTTTCGCGGTTTTTAGTTGTTTCGTTTCCCTCCACTTTGCCGCTCCCCGGGTCAAGATGCGGTGCTCCGTAGGACATTTTTAGTATGAGGAAGCCTTTCTCCGCTCAATTACCCGGAGCAGTTTGGTGTTTCTCTTTCTGGTTGTCGAGTACTGACCTTGCCCTTTCTCGATCGTGCTCCCAAGGGACCGTCCGCCGGTGGTCTTGGACCCCTGGTCGTGACCTTCTGAGGTCGACTTCTCACACGTCCTGGTCTTTTTCCCTCCCCCCTGTCGACGGACCCTCCCTGTGATCTTCTGCTGATGTTCTCTGAGGTGTTTTTTTTTTTCCTCGTTTTGAGTCTTGAGTTTCCGTTTTTTTTTCTGGCTGTTCAAAGGCGATTTCAGCTTATTGATTTGGCAGTCTCTCCTCTCTGATGTTTTGGCGCCCGTAATACCGCTCTTTGATGCGCCTTTTCCCCTTTTTTTTTCTCGGAGAGTTCCCACGCAGGTTTTCTCCTTCTGCAAACCCTCTCTATAGTCGGGCCCTCTCCCTTTCGCCTCAGATCTAACCTTCGCCCATTGCGCACCGGACCACCCCCGTGAGTTTTCCTTTCCTGAGTGTGCGAGTTTTTTTTTTTGCCTTTGCCTTTTTGTCCCTTGATCGAACGTTGAGCTTTCTTTGCCTCCAGGAGTATTGTTCTGACAACCCCCCCCAGTTCCTCTAGGCACCTCCTCCCCCTTCCCCCCGTTGAAGATAGTTATTGGTGTCACTTCCCCCTGCTGCACTGCCGTACGAATGTAGCTGATCGAAGGAGGGCCTCGATTTCTTCCTTAGAGTTTTTTCCCCTCTTTCTTGGTCCCCTAGTACCGCCCTTTATAGGGGTCGTCCGGGATTCAGCTCGGGTTGCTCATTGCTCCGGGTGGCAGGTGATCTGTTGGGTTTTCGTCTTAGCCACTTCTTCCACAACCCCCCGTTCTCCGGCCCCGTGATCGTTGGAACACGTCGCTGTACGCTTCGAAGCCCCCGTGTCTCATTGTGTACTGGAGTGCCCGTGGACTGTGTCTATTTCTACTCTCTCTTCTCTTTCGCAACTATGGTCGCGTCTCTTTTAGCGTCCCTTTTGGAAAAGCTTTCTTTTACCGGCCAATCTGCGATGAGATGCCTTTTCTTTTCCACTTCACTGGGTCCCCCTTTTTCCCCCCAATGCTTCTTGCTTTCCTAGATTTCTTTTTGTCTTCTCCTTTGCAACCTTGACGTCCCAGCCTTCCGATAGTAAGATAGCGTTCGGTCTTAAGCTTGTGCTCCTCATCATCTCTCCCTCTCTAGCCCGAACTTTTTCCCTTTCCCTTTTCTTGGATGTGCCCCCAGTGTTCACCTGCCCCACGACATCCCAAAGAGCTTTTTTTTTTGTCCATGAGTTTTTTTGACTTTTTTCTTTCGGGGTTGCACCCCCCTTGTCCCTCCCTGACCCGAATAGTAAGGTGTGCTCGTCCATGCCTGAGAAACCCACGTCCTTGACATTGGCGTTCGTCTTGACCACTTTTGGCCATTTGTGCCAAAGAAACCTCCTTTTCATTTCTCCGGGATGAAGCTCCTCGCGCCCAATTTTTAGGAGTCCCCTGCTCCACCAGCGTCTCAACGTGAGAACGTCTCTGGGCCCTCCATCCGTGAAGACGTGTTTTCCAGTTCTTCGAGCGTTTCAATGTCCCCCTGGACTAAAGTTGGTTTTCGCCCCTCTACGAAAATTAACTGTCACATTTCTTTCAATGTTTTGACTTTTTTTTCAAATTTTTGTTAAGTTTTTAAAAAAAGGGATTCCTCGACGTAGCTCTTTTTTAACTCCACTCCCTGGTTCTTTTCTATTGCGCATCTTTTCTTCTTTCGCCCAGGGAGTCTCGGCTCCCCCCCCCACAGAGTTACTCATTTCCGTTGCTTTCTGACCTTAGTGTCTCCCTTTTTTTTCCCTTCGCGCACAAGAGACGGTCCGGCATCGTTTCGTGCCTACTCCAAGGCGTTTTTTCGCGCCTTGCATACAGCTCGGACCTGGAGTCCTTTTTGCCACGATGTACTCGTCAATTTTTCCCTCCGTGACTTTTTTCCGAGCAAATGTGGTTCCTCCCTCGAGTTCAAAGTTTGTCCGCCTACTGAGGCATCTGGAGACGAGAGTAGAAGTCCTAGTTTAAATTTGTGTGGCCTCCTTTCTTTTTTCCTTCGATCGTTCCCCTCGTTTTTTCCTGACCTGACCCCCGTGGTTTTTCCCTTACACCTTGGTGTACGGAGATCCCTTCATTTCCCTCTTCTAGATAGGGGCCCCCACTGACTGTGTTTCTTGTTGAATCCTTTAATGCTGGCATGCTTCCTGTCTTCCAGCCACTGCAATCCTCAGAAGATATTCTGATCCCCTAGATCCCCCAGTGTCCTGGATCCCTTCTTTGATGCCTCGTAGGGTTCATCAACTCGCTCTTTTCCTTTAGCCCCCCCCCCTCTGCTGATCTCCATCTAAGTCCCCCCCCCCCCCCCCCCCCCCCCCCCCCCCCACAAAACAGCCCTTTTTGCTCGGCCCCCTTCTTTTCCGCTTTGGAGCTCTAATGGCGACCCTTCCGTTGAGCACGTTTCAGCGACCCCGTATCTCTTTTATTTTGCGTTCAGCTCTTTTCCTTTGACCGTTGGTGGACACTCCGAGTCCCTTTTCCCTACGTGCCAACCACGTCGTTCTTTGTATTCAGCCGTTTTACGTGAGATGCAACCTCTTTGCCCTTTGCACAGCGTGGTTTTCCCTTTTTGCCTTTTGCTTTCGGGCCTTTTCTTGACCCTTTCTTTTTGCTCCCTCAACCTTCCTTCCCCTCCTGTCTCTGCCCGGCCTTCACTTCTTCTTGAAATCGCCACGGGATCTCCCTCCCTTTCATTTTTCCTCTCCTTTCCGTTGTGTCTTTTTGTTTTGATCCTTCTTATCTTTTTGTTCTGCCGTCCTTCCAACCCCTTCTTTCCTGGTCCTCCTGCCGAGGCGGTGGCGTGTCCGGAGTGTGTAGTGGCGGTGCCGATCATTTTCTCCCCCCTCCCCGTCCGAGTCCCCCCCTTTACATGAAATAATTGTTTTTTTCCTTTTGGCCTTCCTTTCAGCTAATGAGATGAGTCACCCCCCTTTCCCTGGTGGCACGTCGCCCTCTCTCACTATCCCCCACCGTGTCAAGTTTGCCCCGTCCCACCACTGGACGCCTACTGCTGGTAAGGCACGTCTCCGCCATACCACCTGGTTTCCCCGGATAGCTTTACTCCGGGGCCCGGTTTTCCGCGCCTTTTTTTCCTTTTTTTCGCTTTCACGTGCGGTTTTCCCTTCCTCGTATGTTTCAGTCAAATACGTCGGGCCCAAGATAGCTACATCCCTGGTTCTGTCTCACGTTGCGGAAGTGATCCTCCTCTCTGCAGGAGGCTGTTCTTGCAGTGTTCCTTGGGTACTTTTTTGTCACCCCCGTTTGTACAGTCCTCTCTCGGCAAAAAATTTTTTTTCTTATGACCCCCAGAGGACTAGCTGGTTCAAACGGTCTGATCGCCCAGGGAACCCTTTTTTTTTCCTCCTGACCAGGTTTCTGCTCTTCTTTTGACAGATTTCTCCAGTTTGGGTAGTTTCCTTCTATTTTTTTTTTTGGCAAATAATGGCGGCCTCGCTATTCATCTGCTTTATTTTCGGTTTTTTGACAACTTTGTTTTTCCCGTCGAGGATAACCCATGTGCCTTAAACTAACCCCCCGTGAGGATGTGATGCGGTCTTTTTCTATCCTTTCAACGCGGAGAGATGGTTTCTGTCGCCGTCTTTATGATGCCCGCTCCTCTGTCTTCCCCTAAGAGAGTGTCTCGCTGTTGTCATTCCATTTCGGCTCGCCGCAAGGGGTTTCTGGAGGGGAACGACGCCCCCTGCGAGTTTACGCTTCCCCCCCCCATACTATGAGGTCCCTTCTTTGAGTCCCCCCAACCCTTTAGTTTTTCTCTCTGTCTTTCCGTTGGATCCATTTGAAACCCCTAAAAAGCGGTGAATCATTTTCGCATGAGAGTTTCGTTTCCTTTTCTTCTTTTTTTTTGACGTACCCCAATTGTCTCAATTTTCTTCTCCCCCGGACCTCGAATCCTGCTGCCCTATCTAACAGTATTCCGGTTCCCCCGTCAGGTCTTCCTCCCTTTCTTTCCCGATGGTGGGTGCTCGCGGCAACGATGGTGGTTCTTCTCTATCTAGTTCTTCCCGAGCTTTTCCCCTTGCGTCGTCCCTGCGTGGCGTCCGTTTGAAGAGTTAGTTTTACCAGTCTGTTTTTTTGACCCGTTGTGTTTCGGTCAGCTGGGACCCGCCCTCTTCTAGTCCGTTTTTCGTGTCCTTTCCCCGGTTTTTTTTGCGTTCGGGTCACTTTTTTCAAGAGAGTCAGCTTTCTCCGTTCGTACCTACCTCCCTGAGCCAACTAGTTGAGGAAGGTGTTTCTTTCTTCACACCCCTTCCCCCTCTTTATTGGATTTGATTCTTCTCGCGTAATTTCCCTGTTCTCGAGTAGCCTCGGAACGTCCGCCGTCTCTCTTTTCGATTCTCTCTTAAGGTGCTGAGGGGCTTTACTTTCCCCGTGAAAGCTATACGTCGTCGCGGCTTTATCGACCCCACTTTGGTCCCGCCCTTCAAAGTATATCTATCTTTTTCCCGTCCCCCAATCCACGCGGTCGCCGGTGCGCTACCAGCGTAATAGTGACCTTCTCCGCCTGAGTCCTTCCCCCCCCCCAGGAAAGAGCGGACCCAAAATGTCTCTCTTTTCTGGGTTTTTTCCTACCTTCTCAGCGGTCTTCCCCAATGGGAAGACTCGCCAGTCAAGGTTGGGAAGTTTTAGGTAGACCCACATTTCCCCCCGAATTCCCCGGGCGCTCTGCATTGCGAAAAAGTTTGTCTACTGTGTGACCTTACCGAGTATCCCAGATTGCACAGCGTCTCTTTCCCCGATGAGTCCTCCTCCTCCCCCCACACAGACAGATTTTGAAACCTCCCATGTTCCCGAGCAGTTGGTCTGCAATATCTCCACTCTTCAAACCTTTCTCCTTTTCTCTGGATATCTAAGTTGTTTTTTAGCGGAACGTCCCCCCGGTACCCCGATTTTCCCTCTCTTCTCTCTCCGGACTGGGCTTTATTTAGCTCTCCCCCCCCTAGCTCTCAGATTCCCCCGGTTCTTGAGATCTTTCCTGGAAGGTCTTCCGACTCTTTCCTCGATTTGACCTCCTCGGACGCTGTATTCTTTTCTTCCCCGTTAGGAGTTTGTAAGTACGGATACGTTCTCGAGACTGAGAAGCGGATTTACCATCAACCTCCCTCTTTGCCGAGAAGATGGGTTGGGGAGGCTAGTCTTAGTCGAGGGACTGGGAATCTCACTTTACCCCTCCAGACTTTTCCCCGGACAACTTTCCTTGCTATCTTTCTCGTCGCCCACCACTTTCATCTCAAGATCCAGCCATCTTTCCCCTTCAGGGGGGACTGTTCTTTCGGTTAGAAAAAACTCTCCGGGGTTCTTGGAGCTTTCGCCGGTACTCTTCTGGGAAGCTTCCCCTGGATGAGTATTGGAGCAAGTGCGTCGTTCTCATCTCGTAGCACCGGTACTCTCTTGCCCAGACCCGGTCACAGATTCCCCCAACACATGAACAGACGATTCACGGGATGCTTTCTTCCTTGCTTCTCGTCTTACCACCGGTTATCGGCTGACATAAAGATGAGCGGACCGGAGCCCGTCCCCTCTTCCGACAGCGAGACCCGGTTTGTCCGTGCTTCCCTTTCCCCCTCTGGGAAGTGTTTTTCGTGACGTGCGTGTTATGCCGCTCGATTTAGCCCATTTCCGGTCTCCCCTGGCTGAGAAACTTAAGTCTTCGCCCCTTGAGGGAGTTTTCTATCTGTGGCCTTCTGTGAAATTTTCACAAAGCTTCTCTGCACATAATCCCCCCTTTTCTCTCGACAGGACCTGCTCGTTCCCCTTTTTCCTTTTAAGCTAGGGGGGCGGGACTCTGGTTATCGCGCTCAAGAATCATCGTTCTCTCTTCTCAATGTGAGAGTTCCCTTTTTTTTTTTCAGTAGGGCCTTTTTTCCCTCCTCTTCCATTTCTCCTTCCCCCAGTCAGCCGCGGGCCTTTGCAGCCGATCCGCTGGACCCCCACCGCGTTTTTCCCACACCTGCACTTTCTCCAGATTCTGCGTTCCCCCGTCTTCCTTCGGACACATTCCCATTGTCTCTCTCTTTTTTTTTAATAGTAATTTTGCGTTCCTTCTTTAGGGTGCTTCAGGAGGTAAGACGGTCTCCTCTCTTGAAGATTCCGCAAACCATTGATTTTCTATCTCTTCTATTTTCCCGTTTTTTTGTTTGTAAGTGGCTAGTCGGTCCTGATGCTTGTTTTTTCGTACTATTCTGAGCTTTTTTCCTCTTCTTCTCCTTTATTGACCTTGTCCCCCCTCTTATGTTTCTTCCCTCTCTCCATTCGCTTTGGCTCGCAGTGTTTTTGATGGATTTTTTAGAAGGTCCTCCTTCTGTCCTGTTTCCATTTGTTTCTCCCTTCCGGAGCTGATAGGATTTCCCCTCTGTCGGAGGAACTCTTGGATAACCCCCTACAGTGGCGGTTTTTTTCCCATGTCCTGACCACGTCTGAGCTTTCGCCTCCCCCTGTATACGGCGATATGCTTTTCGAGCGATGGAACCCTCGTCTCCACCTTTCTCCTTTTCAATGACGACGTGAAGTTTTTGTGTTGGCTGATCCCCAAGCTGGGTCATGCCTGCCGGATTGAGACCCCATTGCCCGGCTCGTCATTACCGCTCGAACTCCTCCTCAGTCAGTGCCCTTCTCTTTGGGGAATTTCTTGCTTCATTAGAGCTCCCGCACGTCTGTGTTTTGGTTTTTGGTGTGGGGGTGCCTCAGAGTTGCCCCTGGGTCTCCGTGATGAGTCGCATTTTCGAAAGGGTTGGGCCAGCCTGTCTTTGGAGTTTTCGGGGCTTCCCGTTTGTGCTTAAGCCTCGGCCTTTTTGGGTTCCAGAGTCCGGACTGCTTCTCTTTCCCTCTCTAGCTCGCCTCTCCATTGAGCCTTCCAGATCGTTTTTTCCGCGTTATGATTGTCAGCCTATCTCTTCGTTTCTCGAGAGTCGCCGCTGCCTCCACTTCACGTTCACTGAATTTTATCGTGTCCCCTTTCGAGAAATCCCCTTCCTCTCCTTTTTTTTTTCTATGGTTTCGAACATGCACCTCTTGCCCCAACCATTACGATTTGCCTGCTGGCAGGCGCTCTTCTTGCGGTGTTTATATACTCCAGTTCGGTTCCGGTGGTCTTGAGTTCACCTCTCTTTTTTGCGGCTGGGTTCCCGTTGCCCTCCTTGTTCTTGGAGAGTCGCCTCCACGCTGCGGTTTTGTCTACTTTAGTCCCAATTCCCTCTCGTCTCCCCAAGCCGACGTGTGACCCGTCTCCGCTGAGGCTCCCAGTCCAGGGTCCTTCGCCTTCCCTGGACATTCGTCTACCCTGTCTCCCTTTTGCACCACCAGTGCTCTTTCCTCGGCAGAGACTCTAGGTCTGCCCCCCCCTTCCTTAGAACTTATCTCCTGTTGCCCAGCTTTTTTCTAGTGTTTTCCGGAGTTCACAACGTTTCGCTACTCACACCTTCACATGGAGTCCCTACCATATGTGTCGCTCTGGGCGGTCTTCATTTCCCTGCGTGCACCTGTCCCCCCGAGGTCCTTTTGTTTTTTTAGTAGAGGGGTTGTGGGTCCGCGCGCCGGGTAGCCCGGTATATCGGTCCCCACTATGAGTGTGATCTCTAGTAGGTCCCTGTTCCCCCTTTTCTTTTTTTTAGTCGACCCGGGAGGACCCCCCCCCTCCCGCTGTCGTTGGTTCCCCCCACATTTTTCTTCGCTTGATGGAGAAGCCCCGTGAAGCAGTTTTCGCCGTGATGCCTTCGTTCTTTTGGGTACTTCGTTCTCCCCCTTTCCCGTGCTCGTACGCGTTTTCCCGGCACCTTTCCCCACGCCAAGTTGCTTAGATTTTCGTGAGGGAATACATTCTTGGCTCGCTCACCCACCCTCTCTTGCTCTTGTGAGTACTAAGCCCTCCTTTTGACCCCTCTCTTTTTTCCCTCGTCAGCGAGAGCTGGTAATTCTGGCCTAGTAATCTCTGATTTTAGTGACCTCGCCACTCTGTCTGTTGAACACCTTTTAACCTTCTTGAACAACCGTAAGTTCCCTTTTCGCTGTTGTTAGAAGAGTCCTCCTCAAATAAGGGCGCTCCCTCTTTTTTCCTTTGGTGTGTCCAGTACTGACTTTTTTTACCGACTCGATAGTTTTCCAGACCCTCATTCCATTCCCCCTCCGAGGACCCCCCCTTTCGTTAACATCTCTCCAAAACTCTCGGTGCAAAGCCCGGCACGCTTTTTTGCCCCATTACGGGGGCCATGTCCCTTCATCTCTATCATCCCCCCACTTAGTGACCCTTCTGACCTCTTCCCCCCCCAAGGGAAGACTTCTTTCTGCAGGTAATTCTCCCGACGTTTGACTGTAGATGTGTATGTCCGTTTTTTTTTCCTTCTGTCCCCCGGTATGCAGCCCTTTGATCCTTTCGGGTGTCTAGTCCGCCTCACAACTGACACATTCCCGACATGCATCCATCGACTTGCTCCCCCTTGGGTCAGTTGGGCAACAAAGGCAGAAGCACCGCGTCCCTGTTGGTTTGACTTCTGAGCACTCGTCCTTGGACGTCCTTCTCTTTACTTCCTCCCTGCGGAGGCCGATACTGCGGAGGCGATGAGTCAGCTTTTTTCCGCCTCTTGTGAGTGTTTCTGCACTTCATTGTCCCTACCAGCGACGCTTCCATTCCAAGCTTCTTCTTTCAGGTGCAGATGACCCGTTCTCCGTGTTGTTTGAGCTGCCGTTTTTTTTTTTTTTTTTTTTTTTGGTTGTGGAAGATCTTCCTCCCCCGTGTCATCTGCCGCGGCCTATTATAAGTCTCTTTCGCCGGTCCTCGGGCCCCGAGCTTTTTATACTAGTCCTGCCCGACCGTTTCCCCGGCAGGATTTTCCCCCCCCCCCAGTTGGTCCCGGCGTGATCCTCAGTTCCCTCGCTCCTTCTTCCTCTTCCTTACGACCACTTCTTGTCTGAAGCCGTTCTCTTTTTTTGTGGGTGCATGCAGTCTCCACTGCTCCTGCAAAGCCTCGATATTCAAGTCTGCCAACCTTCTTTCTTCGATCTTGTGGTGCCCTCTTATTTCCCCCCCGGAAAATATGAGTCCCTTTGATTTTTCTTTTTCCCGTCCTTTCGAAGAAATCCCACAGTCGCGCAATTATAGCTTGGAGCTCTAATTTTTTCCCATGTCAGGGATCCACGTTGTTTGGGTACTACGAGTCTCTTCTTTTCTTCTTTTTGCGGTTCCCCTTTGGACCGTGCCCTTTTGACCTCGTCAGGTCGGCCTTCCACAGAGGGCTGATTGTAGCTCCTTTTCGTGTGAGCACCTCATTGCCTCTTCCCCAGTTCTTTTTTTTTATTGACACTTTTCTCTCCGTTTTACAATGACTTTTTCCCCCCCCTCCCTTTTTTCTCCTGCCCTGACGTGCATCCTCGGCTTCCCTTTGTGTTCTTCCTGACGGCAAGGATCTATTTTCATTTTTTCCATCCCCCCCGCCTTTGTCGTGCGGCGCGATCCTGTTCCTTCCGGTGTGCACCACCCTACGTTTTACCCTTTCTTCCCCGTGAGCGCGGGCCGTTGGAGTTGCTTCTTCAGCTTTGCCGTTCAGGAAAGCAATCCTACCCCAGACGCTTCGCTTCCTACGTGTCAGTCCTTTTAACTTTTGCCTCAAAAAATTCCAGCTCGGTGGGCCTCGGAAGTTGCCCCAGCTCTTCACTTCCCGTAAGGCAACGAACCTCCCCAGCCCCTCCTCTTCCAGTTTTCTTAGACTTTTTTCTTCCCCACCTGTCGCAATGGCGTCTTCCCCAGCGGTTGGGGCTTTGCCGCTGGCTCCCCCCTTGTTGCCTATCGTTGTTTTTTTTTAGGATACCCCCTGAGGTTCGTTGATCAATAAGAGTATCAGCTGATCACGAACTGGTGATATTTTTTTTGGTACGTGCCATCCCCCTCCGAGTGCCCTCTTGAGGTAGTTGCCGTGTATGGACTTCAATGCCACATTCCCTGCCTTTCCTTTATTCACAACACCCTTTTTCTTTTGGTATCCTCTCAGGGATAGATGTTTGACAAGTTATTTTTATCTGCGGTTCCCCCCCCCCCGTGGGTGTGCCTCTCCCTTTGTTTTTCGGTCGACGAGTCCCCCGAGGTCTTTTCCTTTTTCTTTTTTGTATATGGCCCGGATTTCCCTCTACAGAATCTGTGCCGCTCGGCGTCCCCCTGGTGGTAAGAGATTTTTTTCCCCCCATGTTTACCAAGCACGAGTTCCCTGATGCGGGCCTAATTTTTCACCCTTGTTTCTTTTTCGCATTTCCATGTCCTCTCCTGATTTCCCCCCCAATTTTACGGGCATACGAGGCCCCGTTGCGTCTCAGCTCCCCCTTCTCTTTTTTTGCCTAAGGATGTCTCGATTTGCCGACCGGGTGTCCACCGGGTACGGCCCACTCCCAATACCTAGTCTTCTAAATTGAGTACACCTCGACCAGATTTTTTGTTCTGAATTTGTTGGCTTTTTAACTTTTTCCCAAGGGGGTCAGGATTTTTTTTTTCGAGCCTCGTTTTCCTTGTGTTGGCTATGACGGGACCACCGTGCTTCTCCCTTTTTTTTTTCTCTGCGCGGGACTCTCCCTCCCTCTGATACGACCCGATCTTATCCCTTTTGCAATCTCAGAGATTTTTCGCTCTCGTTGTCCTATCTTCATCCTGGGTGTGTTGTGCTTCCCCTCCTCTTCTGGCCCCTCCCCGAACGCTGGACCCGGAGGTCCGCCGTGCGTGTGCCTCTTTACGTTTCTGACAGAGTTCCTTCTCCTTTCTTCTTTGCGATATTTCATCGAGGTCCGACCTCGTATTGACTGGTTGTTCGGCGTTGCCATGCGGGTTTTTTTTGGAGTTCCTTGCTACTTTTTTACCTAAGAGTCTTTTTTTCAAGAGAACTAGCCAACCCCTGTCCTCCCTCCAGTTGGCGTTGCCGGTTTCCACCGTGGCCCGAGTGATGTGGGGCTTTCCGGGCCCGTTCCGAACCCGAAACCTTTTCTAGAGTCGTTCGTCCGGAGCGCGAGAGGACCTTTCTTTTCTAGGCGGGTCCGTCCGTGTTCTTTACGACGGAAACGCTTCATTCCCTTCGATGCTGTGGTTTGATCACCCTTGACTCACCCCCCCCACGTAATAATTCTCCCTATCTTTTGCCCCTTGGGTGCGTTTTGCCACTTCTCCGTTTTGGCCCTGTTCTCTCCTTTTTTACGGGGCACGGCCTCTTTGACTTTTCTCCCAAACGCGATAACGGCCCCCCCAAAGACGCCGGCCCCAGGTCTGACCCCCACCCCCTTTCCCCGGGTTCGGGCTGCTTTTCGCATCGCGAGCGGTCACCCCCTGATGATTCCCCGCTATTGCTCTGGGTCTTTGGTTTTTGTTGGCCCCAGCCTCGAACTCTCCACGTCATTGACACACGGCTCACTCCTCCAGGCGCCCCCCGTGTCCTGCCCCCAAGTCTGCGAAGCGTTTCCTCAAACTGAGGCAGAGCCCCCCCCCCCTCTAATCCCCCCCCAGCATTTTTCCCGGTAGTCGAGTAAATGCCGTTCCTTGCATGTTTCTGTCTCTGCGAAAACCCCTATGCCCCGCTTAACGCGTCGATGTTGGTCTCCTTTTTTTTTTTTCTTTTTTCCACGTCGCTCCCCCCCCCCCCTCCGACTCTCCAGAACGCTCCACCTCGTGCGATTCCCTGATGGTCCATTCACTCTAGGATGATCCCCCATCCCGTCGGCCCTCCTATTACTACGTTGTTGGTTTCCGGTCGGCGATCGTTCCTGCTCTTCCCCTTCCGCGAGCCTTCGATTTTTTTCCGCCTCGTCCCTGAGTTGCTTTTTGGTCTCCCCGTCCTGGTTCCGAGATTCGTCTTCCTGACGACGGATGCTCCTCATATGGAAGCTCTACCGTCAGGAGATCCCCTTTTTGAGCCTTTTTTGTCTTTGAGGATTACATCCCCTCTCCTTAAACACCCTTTGAAGAGTCAGTCTTGCGTCGCTGTCAAACCAACAACCTCATGCCTCCGGGCAGCCAGGAAGTTTTTTTTTGGGCGGCCCCTTCCGTTCTTCAAGCCCCAAATTTCTGTGAGCCGTCTTCGCCCGGTTCGGGGGGCCACCGTCCACCGGCCCTTCTTCCAGGCTTTGCCTCTCCCGCCGCTTCCTCTAGGATTCCGTCGTTTTGGTTCCACCAGCAACAGCCGTCGATCACCACCACTGACAGTCCCACGTTGGCGCGCTTAGCTGAGCGCTCCTTAGACAGATTGTTGTTGTACCCGAGGAGGGCCGAGCAAACGGAGAGAATGCCCAAATCCGCACGGGGGACCGACCCCGTCGATGATGCTCTGCCCTTCGCCGACCAAGGATAGCGTCGTTTCTTTTGAATTTGCTGCCCTCGATTCGCCTCCCCCCTTGCGCAAATTGTATCTACTTTTCTTTGCGCACGGACTCGGATCGTCAACCCCTGACTCTTTATCCGTGCCAAGTGGTTCTTTTTTCCCCAAGCGATCAATCATGCCCATCTTTCTGCCTCGGCTTTTCTGGTCCCCCCCCCCTTTCTACGTGATAGGGTTTACCCGAGGACCTCGTCAAACATAGGAGATAGTTCCGGTGCCGAGGGTGTTTTTCCCCCTGCTGCAGTTCCGGAATGGCCTGTCTTGGCGGGTTTATCCTGGCATGTGCCCGGTCAGAAGATCCCCCCCCAGGCGACGGCCGCGAAAACATACGGCCTCCCTCCTGCTGAGTGTACGCAGAGTACCCCACCCCTTCCTTTTTTTCGGTTTTTTTTTTTTTTTTTTGACGTCGACGCGATGCTTGCTCTTTCGGGATCCAGCGCGATTCTGGTTTGCAGTCTCTCTTCCATTCTTTTTCTTTTCCTCTTCCTTGTGCTTGACTTTTTTTCCGCAACACGCGCAT
>Ga0179593_1313811_pt1 | contig 13653 bp, 26 predicted proteins | sample CZODoug2_1_08_16_FD_185931 | JGI IMG/M metagenome (GOLD analysis project Ga0179593, IMG submission 185931) | Vadose zone soil fungal communities from Angelo Coast Range Reserve, California, USA - CZODoug2_1_08_16fungal (PacBio error correction) | ecosystem: Environmental > Terrestrial > Soil >... | reverse complement strand
CTCCGCAACTTGTGGTCCTGGTTTTGCGGGACAGCCCCCTCGACTTTTGTTTTTTCCGCCCACTTTCTTTATTATACGTTTCTTTTTTTTTCTCACCTCGTTTCAGATGATTTCTTTGGGATGGTTTTGTCGCAATGTCACCTTTTCCTGAGCGTCCATGCTGATTGTTTGATTTTTGTCTACTGTCTTGCTGTTGTGCCTGTTTTTGATCTTTCTCTCTTTTATACCCTCTTCCCCGTTTTTTTCCTTTCCCCCTTGCCCTCATTTTTTTCTTGGTCTTGAAACGGAATCTCTTCGTTTCGTTTCTGTGGGACACACAGCTTACCTTTCCCGGATTCTTTCCCCTCTCTTTTTTCCGCCAGGGTAAATGCCCTCTTTCCCCCCCTTCCCCCCGGCTTGATTTTTCTTTTTACCCAAATTTTACTCGTGCTAATCCCACGCTATTTTTTTTCCCCTTGACAGTGACTCCCAAGTCATGACGTCTTTGGTCCAATACAAGCCCTTTTTTTTTCCCCCCCTTTCTGAACTTTCGGTTTTCTCTTCTTTTTTGGTAGGGGCATTGACCGTGACATTTTGAACATCGCCAGGGGGACTGGTTTACGTTCTTGGTCCATTTCAGCCTTCTCGAATTACCACCCCTTTCTTTGGTTTTTCGCTCCTTTTTTCCCCTTTTTGACCTCCGGCTCTTTGTTCAAGATTGAGTTTTTATTCATGCTTGACCGATTGTGTCCCGGCCTATCGTGTGTATCGATCGCTTTTTCTTTTTTTTCATGTGGCCTGGGTGTTGTGGTTTTCTGTTCCTCCTTCCCGTATCCACACTTTTTTCCCGTTAGTTTGCCCCCCCACGTACTCCGAGTGCTTGTTCCTCATTCCCTGGGACATCGCTGCACGGCCAAAAGTTCTTGTGTTGCGTTTTCTTGCCTGCCCGTGACACCTTTTTGCCCCCCCCTTTTTCCCTCAGCACTTCGATTTTTTTTGACCCCCACTTTTTTCCCTTGACAGGTCTTATGTTGTAATACCGACCAGAGGAACAACCCATTCACCAACTCTGCCCTTTTCGATTTTCCCCACTAGTCACCGGTTTTTTTCGTCTTAACGCCCGCCCTCGGGGTTCCTCTTCACTAGCCAGTAGTCACTGGTCATTTCGCGTACTGTGGTCCAGTTGCTGTGCCTTTCGACCAGCACGACCCGTTCCTCTCACTCTTTTTCTCGTTAGGAAACCGTATCATGGGTCCCGACCTTGAACTAGTTTTGCGACCACAGGGCCTGCGCTGCTTCGCCCCCATGAGTCGCCGCCCAGCCATATTCGTTTCTGCTTTCTCACCAGTGCTTTCTTTAGCTCCTCTTGTGGGCTTTTTTTTGTCCGGTTCTGGCGTAAATTCAACTCCACAGAGACACCTGCAACAATTTTTTTCCACCAAGTTTCTTCTTCACTTTTTCTGCTTTTTTTTTTCCTCTTTTTTCCCATACCTCTTCTTCCCCCCCCCCTCCCCTTGTGAGGCACCTGTGGGGGACTGGTTTGCTCCACCACTTACCCAAGTTTGGTTCTTTTCCCTTCTCGATGCTTCACCCTAACTCATTTTTTTTTTGGTCCCGCCTTCTCTTGCTTCCCCTCTCCGTCTTTTTCGCGTCCACGTCGAATTGATTTTGCCCATTCTTCCTTTTGGCTTCTTCTACAAGTTTTTTTGAAGACTTGTCGCTTCCTGTCCTTGCTTGCGCTTTTTTACTTTTTTCTTGGACCCCTTTTTTTTCTGACCCTTCACCCGCTTTGTTGAAAAACTTTGGTCCTTTTGTCAACCCCTTTTCATCATTTTCCGCATGGTCGACCCTGACCTTCCTCCCACAGCACCTATTGAAGAGTTTGTCCGTTTCCTGCACCCCCCCCCTCTTCGTTGTAGGTTCCTTTTTGCATTTAAAGTTTCAGCGCCCCAGTTGGTGTCAAATATTCGATACACTCTGTCTTTTTTTTAAAGTTTTTTTTTCTGGGCTGCCCCCCCCCCCCCCCCCACCCCTTTTTTTTTTGTTGTGTCTCGCATTGACCGATTGAGTTCACCCCCAGTGTTTACATTTCGAGGTACAGATAAAGGTTTAACACATGGTTCCCCCCCGCTGTAATTTGCTCCCACCCCTTTTTCTCTTTCCTTGCTTTATGTTGCTTCCATCTTTCCCGGGTCAACTCTGTCCCTTTGATCCGAATACCGAACACGTGTCCATATCAACCCGGAGGACTTTGTTCAACCCTTTCCTCCCCGCCGACTTTCGATTTGGCGTGATTCCTCTTTCCTTCTCCTATCTCGGGGCACCAGGACTCTTCGGTTTTTTTGTCGATGTTATGGTCGGAAGGTTTGGTCCATGTTTGTGTCCTCTCCTGTTTAATGTTCCCTTTTCTCCCCCCTTTTTGTGTTTTTAACCCCCGACGACTCCCCCCCGATGCCCCCCATTTTGCCGTCCCTCTGCTTTTTCCTCCACTTATCTGGAGGCACTTTCTTTCCCACTATGGCGTCCCGTCCCGTCGCTTTTCTTTTGGTTGTCTTTTGATTTTTTCCGTCCCGCTAGTCGGCCATCCGGGTCACAATCTCTATCTTTTCCCCTTTTTTGGTGTTTGTCCCGATTATTTTTTCGATTTACCTTTTCAAGAGTCCCCTCCATCGTTCTTCCCAAAACCCCCCCACTCCCCTCTTGTCGGGTTTCTTCCGCATTCCTTGTTCCCTTTCCATTCCATTTTCCCCAGACTTACCCCCTTTGGACCTTCTTTATCGCCCATGCTCGCTTGATTTTCGGTTTTTGCAAGGGGACCCCCCAACCATGGCGCCTTTTCTATTGTCCCTCTCATAACCCTGCACATCGTTTTTTTTTCCTTCCTGAAATGTGTCCCCTCCCTAGTCTTATCCACAAACCCACCTTTTGAGTCGGCCGGTTGACCCGTATCTCTTTTCAGGACAGTTCCCTTTCACAACAGTTTGATTTGACCGTAGTGGCCTCTTTTTTTGCTGTTCTGCAGACAGCTTTTTGTTTATGGACATTTTTTGGCCCTCCCCCAGGGTTTTTTTTTCGTCAGTTCGCCAACGTTGGCACAGCCCCCCCAAACAAAAAATCCCTCCGGTTGCCCCTTTTTCCCTGCGACACAATCCCCCGCTCTGTCCCCTGTTCGGATCCCTTTTTATTGTTATTTTCCTGTCCCTAGCTTTCCCTCCCTGGATTTTTCCCGCTCCCCCCCTTCTTTTTAGATTACCCCCCCCGTGAAGATTTGGGTTAGTTGGGTGGGCCCCCCAGGACTTTTTTTGGGGACTTTTTTTTTCTACGATGCCCAGGTTTTTTGACCCAGCATTTTTTGATTGTTTCCGACAGCCTTACAGTCCTTACTTGGTTCTGGTTTTTTTTTCAGTTTGACACCTTTTCAATCCTTTATTTTTCGGTACTTCTTTGCTTTTTTTTTCGTCCTTCAGTTCTTTCCCCGTTTTTCTACCCCACTCCTTTAACTTTTTTTCCCGACGTACCGCAAGCTTTTGTTCAAGAGCTTTTTTTTTTTTTTTACCCCATGCTTCTCCAACCGGCCTTCGTTCCCCTTTCCCCACCGGGCAGTCCTCGTTTTCCTGCTCTTTTTATTGGTTGAACGCCGCGTCCCTATGTGACGTGTCATCAGTTCGTGTCACAGTTGTTGCTCTCCCATTGCTTGTTCTTTTTCCCTGCCTCTCAGTTTGGCTTTGCCCACAGTTTTTTCGTGCATTCGTGGTCCTTTACGTTATAAGCTTTTTCACCTTTTCCTGTGTTACTTTGTTTCTGCGCATTCTTTCCCACCCCCTTGGCGCTGGTGTTCTGTTTCAGTAATTGGTAATCCCACGATTGTTGGAGTGAGGACGGGTGGATTTTTCCCCTTTTTCCCCCCCTGTTGCTTAACCCTTTCGGTTCGGGGTTTTCTTCTCTTTGGTCCGTTCTGCACCTAAACCTGCCACACACAGGCCAGTCAGTGTGCTGCCTGTTTGCTGGTCAGCGTAAGTTCTTTGTTGTCGTTCGTCTGATCAATTGGTGGTTCTTTCCTCTGCTTCCCCTTTCGGTCGCATCCCATTTCGGTTCCCGCTTTTCGGCCATGACTTGGGGTGCTTGACCATCGTGTTTATTGTTTCACAGGTTTTTTTTTGCTTTTCCCGGCATTTTGCGCCCTTTGTCCCCCCCCTTGTGCCCCCTGCTTTTTGCAAAATGGTTTTTCTTGTTGTGGCTTCACTGTTTTGCGTTTTGCCCGCGGATTGTGTTTTTGTGTAACACTTTGGTTTTAATCGGTTTTTTGGGCCATGTCACGTCGGTTCTTCCGGTGTTTTTTTTATGTTCCCCTTCACAATTCGGTTCTGGGAATTTCCGTGACATGTTTACCTTGCTTTCTCTTTTTTTTCTTCTTTCTCCCCTCACGTTGCTCCGTTTGTGCAAACGGTGTGGTTTTGTTTGGACCTATTTTTACGCCCAACAACCTTTTTCCCTTCTTTAGCGCGCGATTCCTTTTCCTTCTGTCCCTTCTACCCCTCCTCCCTTCGGATTCTTTTTGCCACCTTTCCTGTCCCACGGGTTCTTGAGGCCTTTTCACCACCCTGTGTTAACAAATTCCTTTTTCTTCAAATCCTTCTGCTGGACTCTTGCGTTCTCCATTCTCCCTCCCCCCTTTTTTCAGACTCTTCCTTTATTTCCCTTTTTCCTTTTGTCTGATTCCGACACTTTAGGTATCGTTTTTTTTGCAGAACTCCCTTTGACATTTTTCATTCCCCACATTTCAGAAGCAAACTCCCCTTCTTCATCACGCCCTTCCTTCGTGGGTTATTCCCTGGAACCTTCTGTATCTTGTCCATGAATGCAAATTGTTGTCAATCCCCCATATTCGTCTTTTGCGATTTTTCCCCCCTCCCTTACTTTTACTCCCTGCTGTACACATTGTGATTTCTTTCCAATGTTTGCTATTTTCCTTTGACGTTTTCTGAGTATTTTTTAGCCCACGCCCCGTTCTCTTCTCACTTCGCCCTTGCTTCCTTTCAGAGCCCCCCCTCCATTTGCTCATGTGCTGGGGAACTGGCGAGCCACGAGTTTCCTCCTGTCTCGCTATCTTTACCATGACCATAATTCCTTTAACACTTCCCCCCCCAAGGCGCTTTTGCTTTTCTGATTGTTGTTTTTTTCTTAACCCAATCCAACAAGGTACCTTCATCTTACGACCATTTGATGTTTCACACCCTCAAATCCTTTCATTTTCCTTTCCCTTTCATGTTTTCTTGACACCGCGCGGTGGTTTTTCTTCCGTTGCATTCACCCGAGGGCGGATATCTCTTTCCTCTCCCAGGGTGTTTGGGAGATCTATGCCATCGTGTGTAACCCCCCCCCTCCCTCTCCGGTAGGGGTTTTCCTCCTCTTATTTTCTTCCGTCCCCGGCCATTTTTGATTATGTTGTGATAACCCAGATTGTTTTTTTGCGGTGTCCAATCGAATTCCTGTCCCCAATGTGTGATGGCCTGTGTCGTTTGTGGTTTTTGGTGTTGTTTTCTTTAACCTATAAGAGTTTGGCGTGGCTCTTTCCTCCTTCCCGCTTTTACTCTCATTGGGATGCTCGCTGCCACTCTTTTTTTCTTTTCTTATTAGTTTTTCCCAGATATCCGCTTCCACGATTGTTAAGGCCCTCCTGGTTCTTACCCCTGGTGGTCTCGGATGTTGTTGCGTGGTTTTCCCCCGTTCACTGATATCGTTCAATACGCAACCCGTCGGAATTTTCCAACTGACTGGGATGGTCATGACAGATGGGAATACATTTTCCTGTCTGGTTTATCCCACCCATAGGGAACGTAGTTAGATTTGTTTTTTTTTCCCCTGACCTCCATTTCCTTCTCCCGGGGCGTGCCCTTCTGTGTTTCAAGTCTTTGCAGGCCCTCGCTCAAACACACCACCAGTACCTGATCACTGCTGAGTCCCTTCCTTCTCTGGTTCATGTTTCTCGGTCTAGCTGTTCTCTTACTGACACGTTCCCGTTGTGGGGGGCCTTCGGTAGTTTGTTTTCTTTTTTGGCAATGTTTTTTCTGTTTTTGTTTTTTTTGGCCTTTTCCTCTGGCTCCACGTGGGACGCGTAGGTTTCAACCTTCCTTCCTCTCCCCCCCATTTTGGGCTACTCCCTTCTTTTCTCCTTCTCGTCTCGGTGAAAGCGGAAAATTTTTTTGTCCCCTTTTCGGGACTGTTCCTGCTTTTGTTTGCCCCCGTGCTCCGAAGTCCATTGAACGAGTTTTTTCTGTTTGGACTTTTCCCTCAGGGACCAGTTCTCTTTGGTGCTCTAGACCGTTTCCATATTTGAGTGAGCATGTCTCCGCACTCCGACTCTTATTCCCTGATCAAGCCCAGGTTTTCCCACTGGATAACCCTTTGTTTTCCGTGTCCAGAATCAGTCTACCTTCTCCCAAAGGCATTTGCTTTTTTTAACTGTGCTTTTTTGCCATCGGCCCTGCTGACCATTCCCACTGCCCCCGCCCGTCTAAACGTTCTGCAGGGAACCTGTCACTTTTTCCTCCGATTCGCCGATGTGGGATTCCGACACCCTTGCGTCTGACCACCCCACCCAATTCTGTCAACAAGCTCGCCTTTTTTACGTAAGCGCGGTGAAAGCCCCCCATTTTTGGTTTCTTCTTCCTTGCTGGGCTTTATTTGGCAGGTGCTGGTTGCGCTGACCACCCTGGCACTATTCCAACCCCCCCCCCCCCCCCCCCCCCCCCCCCCCGACACCCCACGTTTAGAAAGGTCCATGTTTCTGCTACGTCTTTCCGCCGTCTCCACTTTCATTTCGTGATTACCATCCTGATTGACCCTCGCCCGCTGATTTCAAGTTGGGGTGACCTACTTGCGTGCTCACCCCCCACCCACGTAAAATTTTGCAGCGTTACCGATGACTGACTCTAACCTGCCTGTTGGCCAAGCCTCCTTTTTTCGGAAGGAGTTTATCCCCAAGTTTGGTTTTTTTAGAGCCTTGGACTTGATTTTAATACATTGAACCTCGTTTCTTCCTTTTTTTCGGTTATCTTGATCGGTCGACCGCGTCTCTTCTGGGCATTTGTTTGCTGCCGTGGTTGTCCCTCTTGCCCCTTTGACTTGACCCCACAAAGACTGGCTTTTTGTCCTCCTCCCTTCAAAAACTTACTGTGTTGAGGCTTTTGAGCAGCCATGTTTTTTTTCACTTTTTGCGACCAGACCCACGAAAGTCTCGTCCCTGCACGATTTATCTTTGTTTCTGCAACACCCGACCACGTTCAGAAGTGTCCTGTTCTTTTTTTCCCTTTGAATACAAAAAGGCGGAAAACCAGTTTTACTGGGCACTTCTTTTACCTCTCCCAGCCCGTCGTGTTTTGTCGGGCCAGGGCCCCACCCCCTCACCCCTTTTTTTGGAACGGTGGTTTTTTTCCATCGTCCCACGTGGGTCCCGTGATTTGGCCCACGCTCGCTTCTTTTTTGCCTTCGCAGGGGTACGAAAAGTTCCCATTGAAACCGCTTTTTGATATCCTCGATCAACCCCTGGTTTTTCTCTTGTTGGTTTTTGGTTGCAAAGGCCCCCTTTTTTTTGCCACCTTTCTCGTCATGTTTGGAGACCGTTTGCGAAATTTTTCTCGAAACCCACTGTACTTCCCATGTCATCAAACCTGTTAGGACTGGGTCTTGCCCCCTTTCTTCGTAACCGTCCGGACTTTATTTCTTTCCTTTTTTTAAAATATCTTGGGAACCTGGTGAAACATCTCACTCTGGTCGATTTTCCTGCTACGTTTGTCCCCTCTTTGGTCCCCATTCGCGCGATTCTTTTAACCCCTTTTGCGACATGGTGTGGGTTATTCACACAAAGTTCCCACCTTTTTTTTCGATTTTGGGGTTTGGCACGCCGATTGATGTTCCTTACCTTATATGATGGCCTTCCCTTCTTCCTCCATTTAGGATTCCTTAAACGCCCGCCGGTGGCCTGTTTGGTGGGCTCTCTTTTCTGTGATCGTTTCTTCTCCTTTGGAAATCTTCGTCCCTCTCTTTTCGACTTTTCAACCATCCTCATTTAGTTTCTTGTGGAGTAGGGAGGACTATGCGGTTCGATTCTTTCCCCTTGATCCTTTTTCTGAGACCGCGTCATGTGCGACCACCCACCCCCCCAGCGCGTCGTGTTTCGCCTAACTTTCGATGTGCACATCTTAACTTAAGCGTAGTAATCTGATCGATTTCCCTCAATTTTTTTTTCTTCCTCTGGTTTTTGAACCAACTGGGCTGCCTGTCTTGACTGGAGGAGGCACCTTCTTGCGCTTGCCCTGTTCCCCTCAAGTCCTTACTAAACCCTTGACCCGTTATTCTTTCGGCTTTGTGCCTCTCTCTTGAGCCCTTGCCATCATGAACATTTATTAGTGGGTCTTCAGAGTGTCCGGTCTAACACCCGTCATCCACGGTGTTTATTTGATGACCTTGGGGCCGTTTACAGGTGTTTTTTTTCGGTTTCTGTCTTTTTTTCGTCCACGTTTTTCCACTGCCCAAATGACGATGGTTTCAATTTGCAATTTTGCCGCACACTCCCCCCCCGGATGCATCTTCACCTTGGGAGCTTCTAATCATGCGGTTTTCTTGTTCCCTTTGCAGGTACATCGGTTTCTGGCTTATCCCTACCGCCTTCGGGTGGGGCCCTGCCTCAAATAAGGGTGCTATCCCCAACTCACTTTTTGGGTTCTTGGGTGGGGGGGCTGGAATGACAATTTACTTTCCAGGGGGGCAGTGTTTTTATAACGAGTGTCAGGTTTTCTGACTCCTGTGCTCTTGCTTCATTACCGTTGGACAGCCTACCCTTCCTTTTAGTGGCTTGTTTTTTGCTTTTGCACATCCTTAATGTTGGCTGGTCCGAGTGGGGTTTGGTCGAACGGTCACCGGAGCTCTGGGCCTCCCCAGCTGTCTTCAATTTTTTTTCCCCCGATGTACCCCCTGCCCATGCTTTTTCAAGTTCGATGCTTTGCATCTGATTCTCCCCCAGGGGTCCCAGCGACAGCCCTAATTCCTGTTCTTTCATGTCCTTTTGATCTCTTTTTTCACACAGGGTTCCGTGCCTGCGTTCCAGATGTTCCGGTCGCACCCTTTTTCCGAAAAAACTCCTTTGATACTTCCGCCTCTCAAGGAAGTTTCCCCCCACGTTCTTCCTCTTTTTCTTCATTTTTGGTCTAAGGCTGGTAATGCTGATTTTTTGATTGTCTGTGCCGCATTTCCCCAAACTCCGCTCTTTGAACTTTTGTACCTACTGGTCCCCCCTTTCCATGTGCGTATTTCCCCACTCTGACCTCTGACTGACGGCTAGGATTATCCCAAGGCTCCACGAAGAGAAACATTGGTCTTGTTTCGGTGGTGTCTTGTGTGGGCCTTTGTTTCGTAAGACCAAAGCCCCCCTTCCACCGTGAAAAGGGAACCCATTTTCCGGTTTAGTTTGGACCCATCCATGTGTTTGTTTGATGTGGCGTTGCAGTTGCTCATTCCCCTCACCAATTTTGCTGGGCCGCGAGTGAATTCCCCTGGGGTTTTCGACTCGTGAAGAGAACTTGTTGTTTTCCCCCCATCCGGTCCTTTTTTGGCGTAATTGAATTACCTGTTTTGCTGATTGACCCCTCTGTTATCGTCCCTTTGTGCTGTGCAGTGGGCCCCCGATGGCCAAGATTGGACCGAACCTCTCACCCATCGGCTTTTTTCTCTGTTCTTTTTACCGTCTTCGCCACCTTCCCTTTTTGATTCCTTGGTTGTGGACCCCCAATTGTTGGATAGGGGAACAGAATTTTTAGGCTTTTTAGGTCACTGTCATCCAACGGTTCTATTCATTCCCCTAGGTGGACCTTTCCCTTGGTCTTTCTTGTTAGCTTTTTTTCTAATGCGTCTTTGCAAAGGGGGTTTTTCACGGTGTCGGGCAGTTTATTACTTCCCCCCTCCCCCAATGGTCTTTTTTTCCTTGATTTTTGCTTCTCCGCGTCTCATCCATCCTGGTGGTCACGTAGTCCTTTGGCTTGTCTGGACCTACGCCTTCGTTCCCCAGTGTAAATATGTTTTCCCGTACGCCCCACAACCCCCGCACCTTTTGTTAACTGAAACGGTGGCTTTCAGTAGTATGGGACCCCTTCTTGCTTCTCCCATGCTATCCTTCTCCCCCCCTTTCTGGCCAGGACCTCTCTTTCTGCCACTTTGCCTTTTTTAGGACCAGAAAAGACTGTTCTTTATTGAAGGGGCTGCAGTTGGAATTTTCCGTCCTTCCTGGCTCTCCATGTCGTAATTCGTTGTCGCCCCGCCCCCATTCATCTCCTTCCCCCTTCTTTTTGTTCTTTCCCTTTTGGTTACATGCTTGTGATTACAACTTGACCCACAGGACACTTGCTTTCCTTTCCTTGTCCCTCCCTGACTGGGTTCTATTCTCCCGGATATTCTTTTTCCTTTCCATTTTCCGTGCCTTCCCGTAACTTTTGGAAAGAATTAGTCAAATTTAGTTCAATTCCTCTGATCGATTTCTGTCCCCTTATCGAGATACCTTCGTTCCTTTTTCCCCAGTTCTCTTTCCCCCCATTTCTGTTCGCTTTTTTACATGTTCTTCCACTCCGTGTGGCTGTGTATAGTGCTAGCTCCTTCACAACAGCACCGGTTTCCCCTGCCATCCCATGCGCATTGTTGCCCCTCGAGTTGCCCCCACGTCGTGCCAACCTCCCCCCCCAGTTGGACCTCCCTTTTTGACGACCTTTTGCTTGGTCAAAACATTAGTTTGTTTGTTCTTCCCCCTTTTTCCTCCCTTCCAGGCTGCTGCCCACCCCCCCCTTCCCTGGTTTTTTTTTCCTCTTGTCCCACAAGATGATGCGTCTCTCTTTCCTCTCTTAATATATTACTTTTTTTTGTGTTTGAGACCGATTTCCCGTCCAATCTTGTTTGGACGTTCCCCCCTTTCCCCCCGGCCCGGCCGGTGGGTGGAGAGGATCTTTGATGAACGAATGCTGGTTCTGGAGTGGTTTTTTTTTTACATACGTGTTCGCTCGGTCCTTGTTGTTCTGTTTTTTTCCCTTGTCCATATGAAAAGGATTTCTTTCTGTTTTTTTGGGCGTTTTTCTCGGTTTGCTTGTTGTTCTTTCTGTATTAGTCCACCTTTGAACCTGCGTTTCCTCGTTCCCTTTTCTGAACGAGTATTTGGGCCTCTCTTTTGAAGCCTTCTGTATTCTTCTTCCCTTCCTTGGGCTTGGGCCCCCCTCATCCCTCTTTTCTCTCCCCCTTCATACTTTTTAATGCTCTTCCCCCCCCTGTAAGACTGAGGGTGCGTGGTCAAAAGTGGCCAAAGGGTTTTCGGTGCTAAAACCCACCCACAATCTACGGCCCCACATTTTTCTTTTCTCCCCAGCATGGACCCTTATTTTTCCTACCCCCCCTTTTTCTTTCTTTCCCCCCCACGGCCGTTAGTGACCTTGCTTGTCTTTGATTCTTGCGTCTTCGTGGACGGGGAAATTTTGAATCCGCCAGGGGGTTGGAGTGGAACACGGTTTATGTCTTGCATTTTCTTTCCGGTCTTTCTCGTTTCCACCCAGTATTTCTGGGTCCTTTCACCCCTCTACAAGTTATCCTCTCTTTTTGGTCTCTTGTTTTCCTTCTTGTATAAGTCGGATTCATCGCAATGAAAAGTCCATGGAATAGTGTAAGCCCCCCACGTTTTCTTTATTGACCTGGTTTTTCTTTTTCCTTCCTTTTCCTTCCCCCTACATTTTTTCCCAATTTTCCCTTTCTTTTTGCCCCACCCCCGTGACCGTCTGCAGTCCCGTTCAAGCTGCTAAATGTGACCCCCCCGAGTCGAACGGTCTACCAAGTGCGGACAAAATACATCTGTTGCTGTGCCCTACCCCGTTTTCCTCTTGCGCCCCTGCCAAACATCCTTTATTACGCTTAGGGCCCACGTCCCGCAAGGGACATTTATCTCGTTTTTTTCCCTTAGTACTTTATCATTTTCGGACCCCCCCGACAAGCCCCCCGTCTCTTCTCTTTTTCTCCTGTTCTACACTGGCTTCCCAACATTTGCGTGAACTTCCCTCCGGCACGGGGTAGCTTGCCTGGCCCACAGATCGTCATTTGTTTGTACCCTTTTCCTCTTTGTTTCCATCGGCCCTGCTGTTACCTAGCCCCGTTTTTGAATATACATGGGATAGAAGACTATTGCCTTTTTTTGACCGTCGCAGATGGCTAGCACACCGCCTCGCTGTCTCCCAATGGATTCAACTCCTCCCAAGACCCTTGGGCCGATGGCGCACATTCCCACGGGATCCGGCTTCCTCTGGGTCCCGTCCTCCTTTTTCTTGTTTTGGTTGGGTGGTTCCAATGGACATTCCCACGCTTTCCCTGAACCCCGAGAAAGGGGTACACCTTGTTTTTTTTTATTACGCTCTTCCGTCTCCTTTCATCGTGATTGGACGTGCCCCTCCCAGCGCTCTTCGGGTGGACAACTGGGCTCATTCTTACCCAGCTCCTTTTTTGCAGCTTCTTTCGATGTTCCTACCTCGACACCTGTTTCGCTTTTTTAAGAATCAAGCGTTTGTGTCCACCTTGTTCCTTATCGTTCCACACGTTTTTCTTGTCCAGAAAGATTGCAGAACGCAGGCTTCTTGATTGCTTGGTCTGTGCCTTTTGTTTGGTCCCCACTTGTCGGTTCCTCCGTGAACCGTTCTTGAAGAAATCGGTCCCCTTCCTGTCAATCTTTTTTCTCGGTCGACTGGGCCACTGGGACTTTGTTTGACACCCCCTATCTTCGCCCACTCACGGCATAATCTTTTTTGACTTCTGCAAAAAACCCCCCTCCTGATTTTTGTTGTGTTCCTGTTTTAATAAGCCTTTAGGTGCGTCAAACCATGCATTTTCCCTCCCCAGTGGTTACTGTCGTGGTGGTGGTCTCCCACCCTCCCCCCCGCCTTTTTTTAACTTTTTTCCCTACCCCTGACGATTGAGCGGTACCAGATCGGCTTTGTTGGGTAGGTCTCAAGGGTCCCAATTTCCGCTTCTTCTTTTCCGTTTCCCCCCTTGTGGCGCGTTTGTTATCGTGGGATGTTTTTTACCCCGTGTCCCATTCTTGCCTCATGGGCTTCCCTTGGTGTAGACGAACCCCCGACCACTTTACTTTTTGCCCTTCCTCCCCTTTTTTTTAGGTGCTTTTTTCTTTTTGTACACTCCTTGACCGTTACGAACGGCGATTTGCGCTTCTTTTCCCCGCACCGTCCGACTCCTCGAAACTTCGACTTTTGATAATTTGTTTTCTTTGTTGGGCATTCTTTTGCCGTTCTTTTTCCCTCCTTTTTTCGCCAAATTGTTTGGGGTGTTGTCCACCAGACTATCAAATGCTTGTTCCGGTTCTCTATCCCTCTGATTAGTCCTCTTATTTCCAACCTTTCTGAAATTAAATGGCCGGTCCCTCCTTTCGTGTTTTGTTTTTTTGTTTCTTCGTTATCCTTTACGCCCTCGTGTTTTCCCTCGTACCTCCCTCCCTTTTTTCTTTTCCTTCCACTATTTGGTTTTTTGCAGTTATTTTTGACGGCCTCTTTTTTTTTTATTTTTCCACCCTGAGGTGGCGAGCAGATCAACTCGTCGGCCGAGAGCTTCTACCTTCTCCACCCCCCCCCCCTTTTCCCCCAGACA
>Ga0179593_1282463_pt1 | contig 13653 bp, 17 predicted proteins | sample CZODoug2_1_08_16_FD_185931 | JGI IMG/M metagenome (GOLD analysis project Ga0179593, IMG submission 185931) | Vadose zone soil fungal communities from Angelo Coast Range Reserve, California, USA - CZODoug2_1_08_16fungal (PacBio error correction) | ecosystem: Environmental > Terrestrial > Soil >... | reverse complement strand
GTTCCCCAAACTTGTCGTCCCACCCACCCGCGACCTTTTTTAGGACTCTTCCTTTCCCACTTCAATCCCCCCCCTCCTGTCACAATCGAGGTGAGGGATACGCCCTTCTTTTTTTTACCTACCTTCGATAGTTGGAGTCCTCCTTTTTCTTTTTTTTTTAAAGTTGACTCTTTGGCTTAGCCACCACAGGCTTCTTTCCCCTTCGAGGTGTCGTTGGTTGACCTACACAGAAGAGTAAGGACCGCCACGATTGTCTCCGTTCCCTTCTTCCCCTTCCTTTTTCGACCACTGTGCGTCCCCCCCCACATGCATTTTTTCTCCAAAGAATTTTACTTTAGGGTAGGGGATTGTCTGGGCCGTTGGTTTCAGTCGACGTAGTCGCTTTTTCGGAGCATGTTGCTCCAGTGAGTTTACTCCTCGCATTTCCCCAGATGAAGGATGCCCTAGGCTGTCCTTTCGGAACCGTGGAGGATTCTGTTTACTTCGGTGCCTTAGGCGGTGCTTAAATGCCCTAAGGCGCTTTGCACAAACCTTACCAAGTCATTTGTACGCTAGAAGTCGTTGCCTGGAATGGTTTATTGTGTGCCGTGTTGGGTATGAGTTACCGTTCTATCTTGAGATGGGGCTTTTTTGGGCCTGGGGGGGGGGTTGGGGGGGGGTGTGGGGGCGGGGGGGGGGGCGGTTTCGGGGGGGGTGGGCGGGGGGGGGGGGGGTGGGGGTACATCTGTTGGAGCGTTCTTTGTGAATAGCGTTGACGTGTGTGGCATTCAACTACTTTCTTATACAATTTTTCTTTCGTTGAAACTCACCCCCACCCCCCCGACCCCCTTTAAGGACTTGTATCCCCGCACTTTGACCGCCCGTGATTGCCCTTTTTTACTTTCCCATGCGGGAGGTCACTTTTTACTTCCCTCCGTTTCCCTTCCTCATTTTTTAGTTCCGGTTCAGCGGAGGTGTTTCTCCCGTCCGCTTCCAGGCACCTGGTATTGAGTCCAATCTTTTGTATCACTCTTTCCCCTCACTGGAGGCTATCTCTCCCTCCCTCCAAGGATTTTGCTCCTTCGAACAGACGCAGCACCATTCTGGGTTCATATTTCTCACACTTAAATTGTCTTTTTTGGGAAGAGCAACTTAGACGTCCACTTGGCTCGGATTGATTTTGCCGGGGTTTAGACTTTACTCATATTACAGGTAGATCCCCATCTTCCCTCCCTTTTTTAAAAATCCCGGACGATTTTTCACTCAGCCCCTTTCTTTTCCAGCGTCGGTAATCTGATTTTTAAAGAAGCACTTTTTTTCCAAGCCCCTTCCCCTCTCCACCAGACCTTCATTTCGAGATATCCATCTGTTGACGGCCCTCCTCTTCTTTAATACTCGCAGTGGGGGTTTTCCCTTAGGAGAAGTTCCTTTTCGGGCAAAAAGAGGAGGTTACAAATCGGAGCCTTTTGCCGTGTTTCCATCTGTCTCTATTACTTTCATATCTTCTTTCCCCCCCCCCTCCGTTTTTTTTTGTAGACCGATGAGGAAGTTGTAGCGATTGGCCGCTTTCCGACTTCCCTAGACTGTTGGTAAGACTTTTGGACCCCCCCTTGTCCCTAGAGTGTTGATCCTTCCTATGATGTCCCCTCCCAGAGAGTAGTAACGGCCCTCGGATTCTTCACCCTCCGAGATGTGCCATCGCCTCTTTTCCTGTCCTCTTTTTTCTTTGGCTGCCGGGCTGTGCCCGGTCTGAATTTCGGTGTTGTTTTCCTTCGATTTCCCAATGCTGGATTGACCCGCTTTAAGTTTTCATGCCGTTCTTTTTTTTCTGTGTGGGGAATTCTTACGAGGTCCAGGTGGATATGAAGATCGTGCAAAACAGGACGATCGCCACTTTTCTTTCTGCTTTCTTTTTCACACAGATGGCATTTTTTCCGGCTTCTTTTGCAAGACAACCCCCCCCCCACATTTTGGTGCTGCTTTGATGTTTTTCAGGCATCTTCCGGCTTTTTTGTTGATAGGTCCAATTTAAGCGGCTCCTGTTCTTGCATGTTTTGACTAACACATACCCTGTGTCCTGACTCGTGGTCGACAATAAGATTCCTCCAAGATAGACCATATTAAGGCCCAGAGATTTCACTGTCCTTTTAACGCCGTAAGGTGGAATACCAGGTTCTCCTGTCGCCCTCACGCCTTTGAGAGAAGCTGAACATATTATTGGCCCCGGCTTCGTTTGTTTGCTTTTAAACCAGCCCATGTTGCGGGGTACTGTCCTACCCTCCGTTCGCCCTTACACTTTCGGCTTCCCCCTTCCAACAGAGGTGCCCTTTTTTTACCCCGCTCCCTGTTTCAAACCCTGTTACGCTGATGAGGACATTCAGTGAGCCACTTTTTGACCCTGCCCCCCCCCATTATGCCGGTTTTTGGACCCGCGCCACAGCTACGACTGTTTCTGAATTCAAGCGAGCCTCCCTGAATTCACCTAATAACCCTATCATTTTTTCCGAACCATGTTTCGACTTTAATTGCACTCCCGTTACTCGATTCCGCCAAGGCTCCTTGCGTTACCAACCTTTGCACCCCATTCTCCGAAACCCAAGCAAGAATTTTTTTGCCCCCTTCCCCGTCCCATACATTCCATCCACGGATATTCCGTGTTATTTTTACTAACCTCCGTTTTCTGAACCTTCCGTTTCGCGTCCCAACTTCGTGAAATCCGGACACGCTCGTTGTGTGTTTATTCTTCCTTTGGATTTTCAACCCCCCTCCCTCCTCTCTTGTAGACGATCTGGGCTGTGTGAACTGAAGTTCAATGGAGAACTGCCCACCATCGCCTTTTGCCTACATGCGCCGTTTCCTTCCTCGTTTGCAACATTAAGGTCCTGTAGGCCGGCAAGATGGTTGCCCATGCCCGCTTCGTGTGCACAGTAAAGAGATTTCCCCTGTTTCAGTCATTCAGTGGTTATTTTTTGGGGGCCCTCGTTGCACCGTAAGTTAACTTCCCGCAGTCCCGTTTTATCCGCCTCCTCTCGTTTCTCCAAGAGTGTTGCCTGCTCCGTCCGGTTCCCCCTTCGCCTTTTTTGAATTCGCCCTTCTCGTCCGAACCGTCTACAACCGCTTCTCGGATCGTGATTTCAGTTTCATGCACTGACACCACCCCCCGGATCTTCGCCTTGATTCATCGTTCTTGTTCCCCCTGGTTTCTTTGGTTTTTTGATCGTCACAACTCTGGCTGGCCCACTTGACCGCCGACCCCCCTCTCCCCCCTGGTCGCTTTCTTTGTGACAGTCCCCCGGCCCTTTTCCTCCGTTTCGTTCTCTTGGCCCTCGTCACGAGTGGGTTGCCTTAGTCCTTTTTCCGCGGCTCGTTCCTTTTTCACACCCCTCGCCCCACCCTTCTGTTTTCATGTTCCCGTTACCGCGCATTCAAGCTTTTTCCCCTGGTTCCCTCCCTGTGATCCTGGGCCGGGGCCCTCACAGACCTGTTCCCCCGCCTTTCTTCCTCCCCTGCCTAGGAAACCCATGGGGCCTCCGGGCTCCTCGGCTAGCTAGAGGGGGCGGATGCTTATATCCCTTCCATCCAGTTTCCGCGTCACCCCGGGCGGGCATTTCGTTATTGACCCATTGTGCTCCCTCCGCTGTCTACTGCCCTGTTTCGATTTCCCAGTTGTTTTTACACCTTACCTCCCCCTTCAGTTTAATTCTCGCCGCCGTCGTTGTCTCCACCTCCCTTTTTCCTCGGAACATACACGACGGGAACCACAGGCTGTGCCCCACATTGATATCGACATTTCTTTTCAATTACTGTAGCGTTTTTAACCCGGAACCCTCCCCGTCCCCCCCGTTTCCGTCGCCTTAGAATTGTTATCTGATATCCCGCAAAAGTGTAGATTCCTCTACTATTAAAGTTTTTCCCATGATCCCAGGAGCTTTTCCTCTTGTTTCCGGTTCAACTAAAGGGACCATTCTTACCCTTTGCCAAACAGCCCCCCAAGATCATACCATCCCCAGAAAAGCCCCCTCATTTTCGTTAACCTGTCTTGTTCTTTCTCCGTATTTTCTTTTTTTAGACTGCGTATCGCTGCTTTTTCCAAGCTTTTCCTCCGTAGATACCATTGGTCTTCTTGACCCCGTCCACACTTTATATCTTGCTCGTCCCCATCCTTTCCCTCAGTAGGTAAAATTTGTCCACTCCAGCCGTCTCTAGGATTCTTACTCCCCCGCTATCTCTCATAATATGTGGTGTTGAGTCTATCGGGTTCTTCATCCGCTACTCTTCTGTAGGGTCCCGTTCCGATCGTAGGGCTCCCAGAAATCTCCCCCTTTTTTTTTTTATTTCGGCCAATTCCCTCCATCATGGGAGATAAGTGTTTGGACCGGTTTTCTCTTTTACTCTTCCAATTTTCTATTTTTCCCAACCAAGGAGAAGCCCCCTTTCCCCTTTTAACCTTCTTCTTGCTAGTATTTCTATTGGCGTGTCAAGTTGTGCCGAATGGGAACCTGGTGTAGTGACTTCAACCCAATATATCCTTTTCGGGTTTCCAACCTTTCTCGTCTCTGAGACACGGTGAAAGGTAGAGTCTTCTCCCCCCCATTCTTTTCCTTTGGAGCACGTTCACGGGTTCTTATACATGTTGTCTTTCTTTTCTCCCCCCCGCCCTTTCCACTCTTCGATAGCGGACCTTGATTGGAAGAAGTCCTTATGGATTTTTTTCTTTACGTGCTGTGTCGGTTTTGTAAGGTCACTATTTTTTCTCTCTGCTGTTTTCTGGTTAGACCAAACTTCCTACCCAATGGAGTTATCCTCTTGTATTCTGGCCCATTTTTACTTTCCCCCCCTTCCGAAATCCCGTCCCCTTTTTGACTGTAATCTTCTTCTGAATACAGAATTAAACCCAAAGCTGCCTCCTCCCGCACGCTGAGTTAACCAGTGCGTTGGCATGCCTCTCCTCTGGTCTTTTCCTGGCTTCTAGAACCAGGCCAAGGAAACAATGGTAGCTTCCCTGAATTGACCCCATTCATCCTTCTACTTTGTCAAATTGAGAGGTATACTGTGTGGTTGCTCGATTTTGTTCGGTTTTAAATTTACTCCCTCTTACACCCTTAATTGACCCCCCCCTTCAAGTTGATTTCCCTTCCTGTCGCTCAAATGAGTTTTGAGTTTTTTGCACGTAAACCAGCCTCCGAAAGGTTGTCGGTTGGCGTAGGGTTAAAGTTCCCGTTCTCTTGTTGGTATCCCCCCTCACACCGTGTTAAGTAACTTAAGTCCCACCCCCCAGGACGTTTTTTTTTTGTCTTTCTTCCTCCGCATAATCTTTTCTTTAACTTAGGAATAAGGTCAAAAGCTAAAAATTCTGCCGTTTCGACCAGAAGGCCGTAAATTACTATATTATTAAGATATAACACTGGTGGCGGACGTTTTCCCTTTTTCTATATTTTGCAAAAAGATGGGGCTTCAACCAACTCATTATTCCTCCGATCCCGTTTTTTTTTTCGGCTTCCCCGGCACCCCTTCACAAGCGTTTTGGCTTTACGTTGATTACTCCTAGTCTGCTCGTCTTGGTTCAAGTCCGGCGCGGTTGTAAGGAGAGGGGTGCTTCCCGCCATTTAGTATTTCCTTCCATCCTCGGATCTTTTAGCTGATGTTGACGGGGTGAAAGCACCTTAAGCACTTCCTTCCCGGGCCGCAACGAGGCTTTGTCCGGGTCCACATTTTTCCTAGTAAATAAGGGGGACCCCATTCCTTTTTCTCCACTCCCCCGGATATGGGTAAGGGGATATTAAGGGTTATTTCTTTCAGTTTAGAGCGGAGGAGTTGTTTTCCCCCCAGTTTGTCCCGGGTCCTCAGCTCTTCAGACCGGTTCAATTTTTGAGCCTCCCTGTTTTGCGTCAGGGGCCACGTCTGAAAGGGGGAGTTATTGGGATCGGGGTGCTGTTTTTCCTGATTTTCCATCGGTGTAGTCTGTGAATTTATCTTCTGTCTCTGCAAAACTTACTGGATGGTTTTGGTAGAAGGAAGTTTATTTTATGGCAGCAGGTTTCCTTCCCTTTTTTCCTTCTCGTGGTCTGACCTTTCTGGTCTCCTGTTTGTAGCCGGGATTTTGGAAGAAGGCCTGGTGTCGTCATGCGTGCTACACCTTCTCTGATACCTTCACCCACCTTTGGCCCCGCCCCCAAACACTCGTCATTGCCAGGTACGATTTTTCTTTTTTTCTTAGATCCCGTCGTGCAAACTGGTCTTGCCCTGTGTGGTCATTTCTTTGGTTCACGTCCTTTCTCGTCCTTGCATCAACTCTTTCTCATATGAGGCAGGCAGCTTATGGGCTATCCATCTCGAACCCGTCCTGGTGGGAACGGTGGATTTTCGTACACTTCCTTACCCCTCTGCAAGCAGAAGCAGGCTGTTTATTGTAGTCCCGCACCCTCCCCCTTAAAGGTAAGTCCAAACATTTGCCCATCACCATTCCTGATTTGTAGTCCATTACAGATCCATTTTTTGCCTTTCGCAACCTCTCCTCACTTGGAGCTGCTTTGCGAGGGTGCTCTGTCTCTCTTCCCTTCTGGCCCCTTTTTTCGTCGTCGAATAAACACATCCGTCTTTTCTCCTGTTCACCGGCTATCCAATTTTTTTTCCTTTTCTCAAGCAGCCTTCCTCTGCCCACCCCACAGCACGGGCACGCCCAAGTTTTTTTCAGACGCGCCCAGCTCTTGACCTGATACTCCATTTGGTACCGAGAGTGGCGTTGTTACAAGCCTCCCTTCCCTTTCCTCTAGGTTTTCCCCCCCCAGACGGCTCCCTGTCTCGTCTCTTGTGCCGTCTTTAAAGCTGCATCGCGCTTATTCTCTTATCACCCTCCTTCCTTTTTTTTTTTTAGTCCGGATCCTGAGCCCGTTCAAGGTTCAGCCTTTGCTTTCAACCGGTTGTCACATTCCGCCGATTTGGTTTTGACGTTCTGTGTCCCCTGTCCCCCGATTCCCTTGACTTACTCCTTCCTCCGAGATTTTCTTCCTTGCCATCCGGCTTTCCGTCCAAGTTCCGCCTTTGGGTCGCTCTACCCCTGACCTGGCTTCTTTTTCTCTCCGTTTGTTTTTAAAACCTGGGCTTCTGGTGTCTCAGCATTCACTCTCTGTCTTATTTTCGCCTGGTTCCCGCAGGCGTCCTAGTCATCTTCTTTTTGAACTGCTGAGTCTGTTCAACGTTCCAGGCCGTGGCTGAGAGGTCGAGCTTTTCCCCCCCCTCGGGCCTGCATCCGGCGTTCCGTCGGTTGTCCTCAGTGGATCCCACCCCCCCCAAAGAGCGCAGGTTTTGAACGCAAGTTGACTCCCCCACTTCTTGCATTGTGCTTTTTGCGTGGTTTCTGGTCCTCTTTTCTTGCTGTTTTTTCTCCCCTATCCACGGACGGGCCCGGGTTGAACCTCCCAGTGACTCTTCGATTTTTTATCCCTCCAAAAGTCTTTCATTGATCCACCTTTCCTTTGTTCCTCTTCAAGAAACTTTGAAGGACGCGCGCCTTCCGTGCTCCCCCTTCCTTACTCCCCCCCTTTTTAAGACGGAGTCCCCCTCCTTCAGGGAGAGATAATAGCCCCCCTCCTTCTGGAACCGGACGGTGCGGTAGTGGTTGTTTGGACCCTTGGAAAGCCTTCTTTGTTTTCTACGAAACTTTCCGTTTCGCCGTTTCCTCCCTTCTGCCCCCAGCGATTAAATTTCTACCCCCGAGGTTCGCCATTCGTACCACGTATCCAGTTCACGGGCGCTGTTTAGTTCCCATGCCCTTGAGCCCCCAGGACGCTAAAAAAGTGACCGGTGTCCGTTTTTTTTTTCAGACCTAAGGCTGTGTCCGTCCCCATCTAGCCGCCCAGGCCCTCTTGATTACTTCCTTGAACCCCTGCCCCCTGCCCCCTAACGGTAATTCCCTGCTCTGTCCTGACCTTTCTACTTTCCGGTTTGGTCCCTTTTCTGCCCCTTCTACCGGCACCCCTTTAAGAAGGCGCGGCACATGAACATGAATATGTCTAACCTTACTTTTGGTTCTACCTTCCATTTTTGCTTCCCCCGGGCAGGGGCGAGAACACTTGGAGTTCCGTAAACTCTAATCTTGTTCCGTTGGTCTTCCCTGCTTTTTCTGTCCCACAAAGCAGAACTGGTTAGCCCGTAGCGTTTTTACCTGTCACCTGAGACGGCCCTTGCCCCTGCGCCCCTTTCTCCCTCCCCTCCACTTCGCCACGGAGAGAAATTTTTTTTTAAACAGGACTTCGTTCGCCTCCCCCTCCCTCTTTTGCCGCATTGAATGGAATCTCATCGGATTCTCGTCTTCCACGTGGTTTCTTTTTTCCCTCCCCCCAGCGTCCCAGTATATCCAGGTGAACTCCGTCCCCCTTCCCGTTGTGATCTCGGCAGTTTTTTTTCGTTCTCAGACCCCTGCCCCTTTCCGTCCTTTTTTTCCGTTTATCTTTTTCCCTGATGCACTCCAGTTTTCATAGTCAAGAACCGCGAACCAGAGAGGTCGGGCCGCCTTCCTTGAATGAAACCCCAGCCTTGTTTTTAGCTTCCGTTTTTCTTTTGGTCTTTTGAGTCGTAACCTCTTTCAGGGCACCCTGTGCCCGACTCCACTCTTCCCCCTGGACTTTCGGAGGATTGAATCTTTGCCCAGTTCCAATTTCTTTCTCTGCCCGCCTTTCCGCCCTTCCTCCTCTTGGTTCGCATCCTCGTGCCCTCCTTCTTCGTTCCCCTTGCATAGAGAAACAAAAACCTTTATCCGTTCGGCGGTCAAATCGGCGGAATGGTTTCCCCCACGAGCCTGCCTGGAATTCACCATTTATCATGTCAGTCGTAGAATATCAGACCAAAATAAGAGAGCCCGCCCCTTTTTTTAGTGAAACTTTTTTTTCCTCAGGGATTATTATTAGTTAATAGTGGTTGCTGTCGGACATCCATCCCCGCCCGTCACGATTAAGTTCCCCCCTTTTGGCCGCTCAAGGATGATGTATACCCTTTCCCTCCCCCTCAAAGAGTGACGCCATTTGGGCCTGCCCTCTTCCCCAGTTGGGGTCTCCACCCCTTCACCTACACCTTCTCCCGTCACGTCTTTTCCTTCACAGACCATAGGTTTTCCCCACCCCCTATGTACCCTTCTTCCACCGAATGTTGCCGTATTTTTCGTCAAGGGGACTTTTCTCCCCCCTTCGCCCCATTCTTAACGCCGTCCGTCCGGGCCCATTCTTCATGGACATTTGTGATATACTCTTTCCCCTTCCCGTTGGCTTTCTGAAGGACCGTAGAGACTGTTGTGCCCCCACGTTCACAAGGGAAGAGAATGTGGTTCCCCGTCCCCGAAAACCCTGTGAATTCGGCACGTTGACACCCACGCCCCTCTCAGTGTCTGCCCCTTTTTTTAGGTTAAAAAACCCCGTTTTGGGTTGTTTCTTCTTCCTTTCCCCCTCTTCCTTGTATGCACTTCAGATATATTCTGTAAAAAGGGTTGACTCCTGGCTACTCTTGTTTCGGGGATCTACCGACACCTCACGTCTCTTTTTCCTTTAAACGAAGGCTCTCTTTCCTTTCCCCCGGCACCTTTGCGACAAAGTATTTAGGATTTTCCCCAGACTACCTCTCCTTCCTCTTTTTTCCTCCTCTCGTTGTTTTTCCTTCCTTTTAGTTTCGAAATCCGCGAAAGACGGCTTTTTGAACGCCCTTTCCCTAAGGCGTGTTTTCTCGTAGATCTAGAACCCCAGTTTTTTTTTTCTTCTTAAAATCCCCCGCCATTGGTTCTCCTGGTAGTAATTTGTCAAAGGAGGATATATGCCCGTCCCCCCGTTCTACCCCTTACTCTGGTCCTTTTTCCCCCTAAAAACCCTGTCCGAAACTTCCGGTTCTTCTCGTTGAATCTGGGCTTGTGTCACCCGGGTGCCGAATGGTGCCCGTTTCTTTTCCCTTGTTTCCGAAAAGCTAGAGTAATTTTTGTTGTCCCCCTTCTTTCTTCTCTTCGGCTGACCAGGTGAATTGTGAGCACCCCCATCTCTTGCTTGCACTTCTTTTTAGACTGTTAATTGTCTCCATCTCCCCGAGTTCTCATCGGCCCTTTGGTGGCGAGGGTTACAGTCGCTGTCTGTTGCTTTCTTGATTCTTGCAGGCACCGAATTTTCTAGTTGATATTTCCTTTGTTTCCTTTCGGGTATAGCCCCCCCCTTTTCTCGCCCAAATCTTTTCTCCGCTTGTTGGCAAGGGTAGGTATCTTTCTTCTTCAACTCCAACCCTTGTTGAAGGACTTTCGGCTTTATTTCCATCAGGAAAGACCCCCGCCCCCCCCCTGACTCGAACCTGATTTAACCCATTTGTCCCTGACAAACCCATGTGGCCTACTACTCAGGGACGGGTAGTATCTTTTCCCCCCCGATCCGGCTCACATGGGTAGTGTACCTTCCTCAATTACTGCCGCGATTTTCCTATTTTCTCTCAAGGGTTTTTGAGGGTAAGTTTTGCACGACTCCTTCGGCCCCCCCGTCCCCCTTTCTGCCCCCGCTCCTTCGGGCTCCGCTGTGCCGTGGACCGTCACATCCTCCTTTCCGCCGGGTTTCGTTATGTTGCGTCGTCCTTTCCCCCGTCCTGCATCTTTTTCATCCCAAATGAACCATTTTTTCACCTTGACGAGCTCCCCCCACCATGGCATTCTTTTTTTTCACGGTCCCTTCTCCTGTCTTGTCTTTCCCTAGTTTTCCCTGGTCATTTCCCACTCTTTTAAACGTAGCCCTCTCAGAGCAGTGATGATACGTCTCTCTTTATCCCCCCCCTTCTGGCTTTCATGTTTTTTCGTCTATTTAAGCTTTTGGCTTCCAACTCCACATGATCCTCTTTAGATGATTGCTTCTTTCCCCCATCACGCTCCCGGCACCAGTCGTTCCGCGGTGGCAACTGACCTTCCCTTTTTAGACCTCGATCGTTTGGAGAAGTTTCCTTCGGCTTCCAAGGCGCCTGTCTGATTCGCCCTTCGTGATCCCGTTGGGGTTCCTATACCAGTTCGAGGTTTTCGGGTTGAACCAGTTTCACCCTTCCTCCTTCGACTTTTGACACAAGAGTAGGTCCGGTCCCACCCTTTGTTCGTTCACTGACTTGTCATTTTTCCCACAAAAAGCAGGTTAAAAGGACCCATTACTTTTTGTGAGCGGTCCGTTCTTAAGGGCAGTTCTCGAAGTCCCAGTTGTAGGAGCAGGTTCTCCATGGTTTCCTCGGCTTCAGTGTCCTTCCATTGTCGAGGCCCGAGCCCCTTGAAGGTTCCCCGTCGTGACCCGGTTTTTGTCGTAGGTTTGGATTTTCTGCTTGCTTCTGATTCTTCGTTTAACATTTGGTCCTTACAAACATTCACAAAGTACTTTTTTTTGTGAGTTTTAACTTCTGTGTGATCGGGAATTTGTTCATAGGTAGGACAAGTTGTTTGTACGCGATGTTCATTCTATGCTACTCGTTTGTGGAGGAAGGATGTTTAATTAGTTGGGTGCTGTAGTGTCAGCCTGAGTCCTTCTGGTCAAGTACACTACGGCGCCGCTCCCAGAAACCGAATTGGCAGAGAGTCGTCTTTGAATCCTTAACGCCGGTTATTCCCAGTTGTGTTTTGGATTTCAATCGGGGATTAAGAGTTTTCTTCCTCTCTCTTCTTCCCTTTCTCTGAGGTGCCTCGCTTCCGAACCTTTGCCCCCTCCCCCCCCAATAGCAACCCCTTTCGTCTCAATGTCTTCCAGTCCCCTTCAGAAGGATTCTCTTTTGACAGACCTTCCCTCCGAGAGTACCCTCCCCACCTCAGGAAGAACCAGCCCTCACTGTTCTTCTATCAATGCATCCTCTTTTGGAAAACGCCCCCTCAGCAACTTGGCGCTTGACCTTTCCCTCTTGTTTCGATCCTTCCCCCCTTGTACCTGTTTCCGCCGAAGCAATGAAAAACCTCCCGCGAGTTCACTCCTGTCTCCCCCTTTCTCTTCCCTCGCTTTCCATTTCATCCTGAAGGACTTTGCAGTGAATCCCTTGCCTCCTCACCCCAGCAGGCCGGTAGTTCCCGCTCTCCCCACGAATATCGTGACTTTCTTCGGAATGGTCATAAGAGATTTTTGTCACCTCCTCTTCCTTTCGTCCTCCTCTTGGCCAGGGCACACCCCTCGCGGGAAACTTCTGAGAGTGATCTTATCTTCTCGCGATAATTGAATCTTTTTATATTTTCCTCCTCCTCCCCTTTTGTTTTTGTCTCTTTATTTTAGAGGCGTTCTTTAAACTAAGGCACCTCTAGCAGATATGTCCACTTTTTTTCCCTGTTTCTTTCCGGCCAGATTAATGAAATCAATGCGTCTTCCAGTCCATTCTGATAGAAGTACCCCCACCCCCTGACGATGCTGTGGATACTCTGACGGGCGTGGCGTCTTCCTTGCTTTGTAACCCTTTCCTTCCCTTGTCGGTGGTTTTTCCTTTTTCCCCCATATCTTTGAGGCTAATTTCCATATTCGTTTTTCGGTCTTGTTTCTTATATGCTGACTCTTTGAAAGTTCCCCGGGACGTTTTGCAGGAAGAGCCTGAAACCTTTGCCCTCCCCTTTCTTTTTGGAGGCTAATCTTCCCCCCAATGTTCTTTTCTCTGGCATTTCTAGTGACACTCCTACGCCCAAGCCCCCCCCATCGGTCATTGTTCTTCATTATGAGTTGTATCGGTACTTCTTCTTCTTTTCCCCGTTTTGGCTTTCCCCTCCCAAAGCATAAGCTTCGTCCTCTTTTTCTTGAAAAACACGGTGATTCTTTCCTTCTTGACCGGTTCCGTCAGACTTGTTGAACAAAGATGAATTGCCAGCATCTCCCTCCTGAACAGATCGGCCCCCTGATCGGTTCCGTGACCGCCAGGTGGAATCACTTGTCACGGTCCGTTCGTTAAACGCTTTCGGGAGATCCCCCAATGTCTTCCCTGCGGTGTCGCGTGGGGGGGCTTAAGTCTTTGGTTCCTTCCCGAACATCCCGTTTCTCTTCCCCTACACTTAGCCTATTCACCCCTGCTCCCCCCCCCCTCTTCGCACCTCTACTGGACCGTCCCCCGGTTCTCCCTGCTTGTTCCCCTTCCCCGAGCAAAGACCTTTTCCCCCCAGTGACCCGTTGTCCGGTTTTGACCTCTCCCCCTCCCCCCCCCCTTAGCAGTTCCAGCTAGAAGCAACCTCAGGACCACCCAAACCGATTCCCCCCCGCCCCGTTCCTAGGGACTGAAGCCGTATTCCTTCGACCAGCTCCATTCTTCCGGCGGTGTGACAAAATTGAGAACCCTTCTCCCCTCACCCCCAGCTCCCTGGCCAGGCACTGCCCAGGACCAACATCACTGCTATCACCTTAACATATTTTTGCCTGGCTCTTTTTTGACCTTCGTTTCCCCCCCCTTCCAAGTTTCCAGTTGTAATGATTTGCTCCTTTCCCTGTGCTCTGCGCTGTTGTCTTCCCCCCTCCAGAGAACGGGTTTCGTTGATCAGTTCCCTAACCGGTCTGGAGCTGAAAAGGAACCAGATCATCTTCACTCCTGTCCCCCCTTTCAAGAGCTATTCTCCTCTAGTCGTAAAAGTCGGTCAGTTAGCACATAACGGAAAGATTGTGACATCCTTTTTGTCCGTAACTCTTCACTTCCCTTCTCTTCAGCTTCCCCTCTTTTTTTCCTCCCCTTTGG
>Ga0179593_1729213_pt1 | contig 13654 bp, 22 predicted proteins | sample CZODoug2_1_08_16_FD_185931 | JGI IMG/M metagenome (GOLD analysis project Ga0179593, IMG submission 185931) | Vadose zone soil fungal communities from Angelo Coast Range Reserve, California, USA - CZODoug2_1_08_16fungal (PacBio error correction) | ecosystem: Environmental > Terrestrial > Soil >... | reverse complement strand
CCTCCTTTCCGTTCGGCCATGTATGTCGCTGTCCGTCCTGCACTTTCTTCGGGTGAAGGCGCTGCCTGACTGCCCCTTCTGTTCGAAGGAATGGGACGGACTTTTTTTTTTCCTTCTTTCTCCTCAAAGCCACAATTGTCCCCCCCTCCCCCTCTGCTCACTTTATTGGGCAAAGAGTGGGTTGCTCAGGGTTTTCCCCTTTCGATATACGATCGGATTCTACTTCTCCTTCCTTTCTCTCAGGCTAGCGCTCTTTTTTTTCCCCCCTTCTTTTGGGCACCGGTATCACTCTTTCGTTTTTTCGCCTAGGCAGGACCGCCGCCCAAATCTCCCCCATCACAGGCCTCCCTTTTCTTTTCACCACCACTTCCCTTTTTTGCCTTTTCGTCACACGATGCTCTGTTTCCATTTTTTTTCTTGCGGGACCTTGGCGTTATCATCTCCTCTCCTCCCCCTTTTCAACATAAGACTAATGTTTCCCTTCTTTTTTTTTCCGGACCCTCTGATCCTTTTTCTTTTACATACACTTTCTCTCGATTATTTCTGGTCCCCCTTTTTCACCCGACGCAGGTCCGAGGGGCGCTAACTTTTGTTCATTACTTCTCTTGCAGAACGCCTTTGCCTCTTTCCTTTTTTTTTGCGCCCGTGTCGTCTCTTTCTCTTTTTTGAACGTCTACAAGTCCCCTTTTCCCCCTGTTCACCCCACCACTCCTCACAATTCATGACTTCTGTTGACCCTTTTCGTCAGTTCTTGTTTCGAAGTTCCTTTTTTCCTGAAGCTTCCCGACCGCCTCTCCCCACTTTTCGCTGATTTCCTTTTGGTAAACGTTCCCTTCGCGCGGTTGATTGGATAAGACGTTTCCCCCTTTCCGATCCGGGCACCTACCCTTTTTTCTTTACAAACGTCCCCTGACGCTCTTCCGTCGCTAAGCTCGGCTCGTGTTTCCTTCCCGTACTTCGATTTCTTCGTCTTTCCCCCCTCCAAAAAATTTTTTAACCAATATGTGTGGCCTTTGGACTTTTTCTTTTTTCCCTAGGGAAGGGAAAACCCCTCTTTTTTCCCCGAACAATTTGCTGAGGTGTTGCTAAGTCGAGCACAAGGCCGGCTCCCCTTTTTTTGTGGCACGCTTTCCTTTTTTTTCCCCCTCCACTTTCCTTGTGTACCCTATGGATGTTGAGGAAGCGAAGCTTAGTTTCTGAGCGCTCCCATTTTTCCTTTAACAGTAGTCCTGTTCCTTCCCCCCCCTCCCTGGACCAGATTTTCTTTTTTGCCGAGCGGACTCGGAGAACACACTTCTGAGTTCTCCTTCCCAGATCATGCCGGCTTTTTTTTTTCCTCGTGCAACTTCAGGCGATTTTCCCTTTCCCTCCCTCTTTAATTTTTCTCCGCCTTTTCTTCCCCCTTCCTGGTGCGTGGAAATGGATCAGTTTTCTGCTTTAAACCTCTTTTGTGCAATAGCACGCCGTCTTTTTTTTTTGTCTTGCGAAACAGCCTCTCCTTCGGCTCTAAACCCACTTCAAAGACGACCGCCCGGATCCCGTCATTTATGTTACTCTCCGGAAGTCAGCGGTGCCTTTTTCTTTATTTTTGATTTTCTGTGTCAACACCTCTTTTTTCTCCTCTCGGTGAGCGTGCGGGCGGGGTGAATTTTCTTGGCAGGTGGCAATTACATCGTCCCCTCTTCTAAAAAACAATTTTTTTTTTCCTTTTCGACGGCGTTTTATATTTCTGGACTGGAAGTTCGGTACCATTCTCTTCTTCCCTTTTTCTTAGATTCCTCCTCCTCCCGGTTTGTTTTCTTCGAGCTTTGACTTCTTTTTCTTCCAACAAAATGGTTAACAAATGCAGGGGTTATTTCTGTCGTCCCCTCCGTGCAGGGAGTTCCACAACCTCTGCAAAAGGTTGCAGGAAAGACTTTGTCTTGCTTTTCCCCCCCTCGGCGAAGAGGGCGCCCCCTTTTTTTGGTTTTTCCACGAATATGCTCTCCTTTTTTTTCTTTTTTTTTTCCCGGAAATCCACAGGATAACGCACTGCGCCGGTGTTGGCATCTTCGACGAGTGAACCTCCCTCTTCGCTTTTGAGCGTCTTTTGTACTCCTTTGGTGATCGAATCCATGCTTTGCTTCTTTTCCTCCCTGAACCGGCGCCCCCCTCTTTCCGCAATGGTGGAAGCCACTTCCGAACCGTCCTTTTCCCGGACTCCACTTTGGGAGTATTTCCTTTGGTCCCTTCCTGTCCATCGGATGATTTTTTTTTCTCTACCCAGCGCTTCCGACTTCCTTATCTTTGGGCCCTTTTTTCTCTGCACTCGGAGAGTGCGCATACGATCTATTTCCCCCTGCGTTCCCAAAGTTTTCTTTTCTCTTCCCCTTGAAGTCCCCCTTCCCTTTTTTCCCCCCTTTCATGATTCCTGTGAGTCAAGCGATGCTCTGGAGTGTTTCAGGTGGACAAACTTCTTCTTTTTTTTCCTCTCTACCTACATTTGTCAATCTTCGCTTTCCCCACCATATTTCCCTTTACTTTCTTCCCTCCTGAGTGTGAAGAAAGCGTGCCCCCCTCCCCAAACAAAATGGATCCCCTTTTTTTTTTTCCCTCGTACCAGGCACATTCCCTCCATCCAAAGTTTTCTCGATTTTCAATGAGGGTCCCCTTCGATTGTTTTTTTTTCTTTTGGGTTTTTAACATTTTCCTTTTTTTTTTTCCCTCCCCGGCGATTTTTTCCTGCTTCGGAATTTGACACGTTTCTGCCCTGGAGCGTACAGGGCGAACTTTTAGGTTTCTTAACGTCAGTTTGTGTTCTTCCCTTCGTCCTATTGTCTTTTTTCCTTTTTCTTAGTGTCCCCCTGTGCGAGTGTTCCCACCCGTGCATACATGTCCCCCCCTTTTACACATATTCGTGATCTTCTTCCCCTTTTTTTTTCTTGGCCAACAAGAAATGTCCTTTAATTTTTGCCCCCCCCGTTCAGTAATGTATTTTGATTTTTCGTGGGGTGGGAATTGTGTTTACGGCTCTTGTTTTCGACGTTGAATCTCTAAAGTTCTTTCCCTCAGGCGGACAACCCCCTGCTTTTTTCCCACCGTCCCCCGTCGTTCGACCACTCCCCTTGACGGCGCTGATCATACGTTAGTTTCTTTCTTTGCAGTTTCGGCCCTTTCCCTCGGCATGCTCGGGAAGAGGGCCAGGTTTCCCCATATTCCAATTCACAATAGTTCCTCCCCCACAAGCACCGCTCGTCCTTGCCTCTTCCCGTTTATGTTCTTTTTTGTGCTTTTTTATAGTGGAGGGGGACGACAAGTTTGACCCCCCACCCTCCTTCAAGATGTTACTTTTTTCCTCGGTGTGGCGTCCCTACTCCCTTTTTTCTTGCGCCTCTTTTTCATCCAGGGGGAGGCACTGTTGGATTTTTTTTTCGATTTTCGGGTTCTCTTTTCTTCCGTGCGAAAAAACCATTTTTTTGTCCCTTTTTTTTTGATCCGGTCAAAACGCAGGTGTTTTCCGTGAGGGAGGGACGGTCATCACTCCCCTTTTCCTTCTCTCCCCGGATCGACTCTCTCTACTACCTTCATGACCGCCCCCTCTTCTCTGAGAAGGCGTTGGAGTATTTTGTGGTTTTTCTTTTCTTGTCACGACGTCCTTCCATTCCTCTGACTTTCTCTCTTCCGCAGTCTTCCCCTCCTTCCCTGTCCGTTCTTCCCCCCCCATTGCACTGGCGTGACTTCCCCCCACCTTGCCCCGCCGGAAAAAGGAAGTATTAATATTACTCCCTTTTTTTTTGAGAGAGGATATCTTTTCCTTTTTTCCCATTCCCGTAATGTGACCTCCCCCCTGTCTTACCTGCTTTTTTTTCTGCTGCAATCGCATACGAAGGTTCCCCTATTTTTTGTTGGTTCACCTTCTTCAAGATACGGCCGCAGACACTCAACATTTTTTTACTCTTGGGGGGTCCCTATTTTTTTCTCTGAGGGTTACTTCTCTCCTTTTTCTTTTCTTTTACGATCGGAATCCGACGTGTCTCCCTCTTGTGGTCGTCTTACCGTCCTCGGCGATAGGCTTATCTGGTCTTTTTTTTTCTTCCCCTGCAATTTCAACACTCTTTTTTTTTCTCCCTTTTCTCCGAGGGCAGGGCCTGTTTCCCCAATCTCCAAACTCCACATGTCCTCCCCCATTCACCTTTGCAGAAAAAATACCCCCTTTCTTTGCCCACGATTGCTTTCTTCTTTTTTCAGTACTTTTTCTTACCTTTTTTTTCTTTTCTATACCTCTCTCCTGCACATCCGCATAATGGTTAATGCTTCATACTTTATTTTTTTCTAGAAAATAGTGAATACTGGATGAACTTCCCCTTTTTCTTTGATTAATTGACGGTGTCCTTTTTCACCCCTCCGGCAGGACAGATTCCGGTAATCTTTTCTCCCTGGCACGTCCAGGGATTTTTCTTTTCTTTGCTTTTCGTTTGGGTCTTCCTGTTTTTGCGATATTGGTGAGATGGAAAAAGCTAAACAGCTCTTTATTTTCAAACGTCCACCCACCTTTTTTTTCCCCTTTCCCCCCCCCTTTCCTTACAGGGACCTTTTTCCCCACCCCCCCTTTCTTCCCTTTCCTACAGGACAAAGCCCCCTTTGTTTATCCCCTCATATTTCTAACGTTTTCGGCGAGGCTTGTGTCAGCATTCTGTGTATTTTGCTCCTTCCCTTCCTCTGAAGGATTTACGCGCCCACCTCTTTTTGTACAAAGAACCTTCAGGCTGAATATTTGCTCGTTTTCCTCTCGGCTTTTTTTTTTTTTTCAGAACGACCTTTCGATATGGCGTCGTCGGACCTTTTCCCACAAAAAAAAAATGGTTTTGTGTTTTTTGTACCACCTCATTTTTTTTCTTCCGGCTGCTTGCCTAATTTCTTTTTTTTCTCCCTTCCAATTGAACCATTTTTCTCCACTTTTGGAGGATGGAGGGCAGGTCCACTGTCTCTTCAAGGCTCCCCCCCCTTTTTTTTCTTTTTTCTTTCCTCCCCCCCCTCAGGAGTTGGAAAGTCCACTTCTTCATTTGTGTCAAAATTATATTGGATGTGAGGAGGTCCGATGACGTCTTTTTTTTTTTTTGCTCGTCCCCCCCCCTTCTTTTTTTTCCTTTTTTTCCCCGAGTCCTGTGTAGTCACTTGTTTTTTTTTCCCCCCACACGACCCAGGACTTTTGGGAGCCTTTGATTTTTTGTCGGAGTCTCCCCCCCTTCCTTTAGAAACTCTCCTCTTTTTTCTCCACAGATATTTTTTTCCCCTATGGGGGAGGAGCTGCCAATTTCAATTTCTTCCATGGACGGCCAGTGATCATTTCCCTTCCTTCCCCCTTATCCGTCCATTTTTTCAACAAATGGTAGGTGCCAGTTATTCCCCTGCGGGCAAATAAGGAATTTTATGTTTTCTAGGGTTTTTTTTTCTGTTGTCTGCGCCAGGCCAATGGAGTTTTAGATCACAAAGTCTCTCCATGGACGCCGACTTTTTTTTTTGTCTGTTAACTCTTCACTTCCTGTCGGCGGTGCTTCTGGCGTTTCTGCCTTTGAATTTTAGGTGTCCACCCTCAATCCTTCCTCCCCTTCTCTCATATTTTCGTGAGCGTGCCTTTTTTTTTTTCGCCAAAGGTTTGTCACCTTTCCCTTGCTCACAAGTCGTCCCCCCTGCAACCCTTTTTTTTTCTCGTTACTCGACGGAGTTATCGTTTTGATCAGTTTTTGCAGGTCGTGTTACCCTTCTTTTCCCCCTTTCTTTCTTTCTTTCTTCTTTTCCTCCTCTCGTTTTTTTCGTTTTTTCTCTCTATTGACTGCGTTTTCTGCGTACCGAACGCCAGCGTTACCCCTCCCTGCGAGGCAACGTCCCCCCCAAAGGTTCCCTGTACAGTCTTTTTTTTTTCCTGTTTTACATTGTGCCCACTTTTGAGGAAGGGCGGGACAGCGACCCCGCCCCCCCCTCTTACTGGAATATGAAAGCGCCGATTCTTTCATTTTTTTTGACAAAATCAACAAAGCTTAACCTCCCCCTTTTTTTGTGCGGGCGTTCGAGGGGATTGAAACCTTTCTTCTCCGCGGTCTTTTCCTTAGATCTTGGTGTCTGTCCCATTGATTCTTTGGACGACAAAGCCGGGAACTGAGCCAACCGATATTCTATTCTTCCTTTTTGGTCTCCACTCGTCCATTTTTTTCCGTGTCTTGCCGTGATTCGGCCCTTCCCACTTCCTGATATATCTGGAGTAAAGGTCTACTTTGTTTTCTTAAAGGTTGCAGCCTCTTTTCTCCCTTCGGCGATTGTATCATTGGATCCGCCTCTCTCCTTTTGTCCATTCCTGATTCAGATACGGACTTTTTCCCCAGTTTTTTCCTGACCTATTGACCTTACTTCTTTGTGTTACCTTCCCCTATCACCATATTGGAGCAGACCTCCCAAGCTTCCCCTGCCCCCCCTCCCCCCATTTACGTAACGGTTTTTCCCCCCGTGTAGTACTTGTTTCCACACCCGGCACACCATGGTGAGCCGGGGGAATGGGTCGAATTAGATCCTTCCCTTCAGGCAGTGTCGATTTTCTTTTTTTTCAACTGGTTCCCCCTCCGTCTGTAGCAAATTCTTTTTTACCCCCATTTTTCGTATGTGGACGACGCGATCGTGCCTGATTTTTCCCCTAATCCCCGGAGCTTCAGTCACGTCCTTGTCCTGTCCATCGTTAAGTTCGTTTTCATTTTTTTCTGTGTTTGGTGTCTCTGATTTTTCTTCGAGGCCTTGTCGTTCTAGCCCACCCCCCCCCCTCGCTCTTTCCGTCCCCCCTCCATCCAACTTACGGTTCGGAAAATTCGTTGATCTTCTTCACGGTTCGCTTTTCCTACCAAGCATTTACTTTTTTTTCTCCCCGTTCGTAATGATTTTTTTTTTTTTCTTTTTTTCCGTTGAAACATCTCAACTTTTTTTTCTTGAGGAAGTTTAATATCAAAGTTTTCTCCGGCCGGAGGCGTCCTCTACAGTCCCCCCCTTCTCATTTTACTTGAACGGTCCCTTCCTCTCCATCATTCCTCCTGCTGAGTTAGGTTACAAATGACCGGCTCTGTATAGAACTCTTTGTTTTTCCCCTTTCTTAGTTTCTCCTTCCTTCTCCCGTGAAGGTCCCTCGGCCGGTGAAAGGACTATGTTTCTGTAGTGTGGCGATCTTTACTCTTTTACCCTCAAAGGATCCCGCACCTCATGAAACCTTTCTGTGACTACTATCCTTAGTGGTTCTTCCCCACATTGCTCCTTTTGTTCGGCGAAGTGTTTGTCAAAGGGTATGGCTTTTTTTGGGAGATTCTTTCTTTTTTTTCCTTCTGAAAACCTGTTCCTCTTTGATGCAGGTGCCCACCCTTTCCTTTTCCTCCGAGGCGATCTTTTCCTCCGCCCCCTCCTTTTTGCTATTCTTAGATCCGATTCTCTCTTTTTTCCGCGAGGCACTACCGCACATCTTTTCTGACCACTCTTGCACCAAGTTTTTCTTTTTTTTTTGGTGTTTGCATGTTTTTTTGGGCGGGCCGTCTTTGTCACGACGTCCTTTTTCCTTTCCGCCCCTCGTAGGATTGCATCTTTTCCTTTTCATCCTGGCCTTCACAGGTTTACTCTTTTCTCACATTGAAGGATCCGAGACCCACAGCTATTTCCCCTTCGCAATACTTCTTTTCTTTTTTTCCTCAGGTGTTGGTGTTGGACTGTGATGAGAGTTCCTTTTCCCGTCGGCCATGTATTTCCTTTTCCTTAATGTGAAGTGCCCCCCTTTTTTTGGTGTTTTTTGGTTTTCTCTGTCTTTTGCATGATTGTTCATTCGCTACAAGGTCAGATGGGCCTTGCCTTTGAAATCCTGTCCTTCTCGGACGCCCCTGCCACACCACATTTTCCCCCACTCCGCAAAACGCCTCTCCTCTTTCCTTGTTGTTGTTGTGAGGGATTCCTCCGGACTTCTCCTTCCTGCGATCTCTCTCTCCCGCTGACACTTCCTGTCTTTTCTAACGTCCTGATTGCTTCCTGAGGTGGGCACCGGCATAACCCCTCGTCCCTGTTTCCAGGTTTCGCACGTCTGTTTTTTTTTCCTGCCGAAACCGCATCTCCCGCCAAACTCACAGCCACCTCCCTTTTCTCACTTGCTCCCCCCCTCTTTTTTTCCCTGTGGGCTTTTTTTCCAACGATTCCTTTCAACAGCTTTCGGTATGTTGGACTTGCACTTTCTCTTTTTCCACTTCTATAAGATCGCAAGCCCTTGCGGTAATGGTTTCCCTGTTTCCCGCGGGATGGGCGGGCTTTCCCCTCCCTTCTTGCTTCTCGGAGGAAGAAACGTGTCCTCGCTTTCTCCCGTGGGCCCAAGTTTTTTACCCCTACAGGAAGCCGCCTTGTATATTATTGATCGCCGTCAAGTTTTGTTTGACCGGGAACTTTTTGGGTTGTTCTTTTTCTTTTTTTTGCCGGGCGGCTACTTTTGTGATCCTCAAGTTTCTAACAAAGACCTTAATTTTTTTTCCCCCCCCCCCTTCAACCCACGCCCTCACAATCCTTTTTTTTATTCCTTTTGTGCACCCCCCCCCTTCACTTCTTCCGAAGGGTCACAAAGCCCGTGGTTTTTACTTCCTCCCCGCCTTATTTTTCGTGAAAGTTCCTGCTGTTTGTGTACGGCCTCCCTCTTTTGATTGCTACGACACAAGGCCCGCCTCTCTTTTCCTGTGGCGCATTTACCTTTTCTTGTGTCCCCCCCGTGACCCTTTTTTTCTTTTCAAGGCTGCGGCTCTTGTTCTCGGCTCGTGTGCAGAAACTTTATTTTCTCCTTTCGATTTTTCCGTTCTTTCTATCAGTGAAACCCCCTTTTCCCCCCCCCCCTTTGTTGGGGCGACCATGCTTTTTTTTTAGGAAGGGACTCAGTGCCCCCCCTCGTACACTGCTGAGTGGTGTCTTCGCCTTTCTCAAAGTCGAACCCCTTTTTTTCCCCTTTTTTGCTTTTTTTTTTTTTTTTCTTTTGGTCGGTTGTGTGGTAAGTTGTTTTTTTTCCTTCCCTAGCTGAAGCCCACTTTTCTGTTCCCTCTTTTCGGGATGCTGGCCTCTGACTTGAGGAAGTCTGCTTTCCACTTTTTCTTTTACCCGAGTCCTGGTGTACGTCCCAAGTTTTCACCCCCTCCCCTTAACCAGGATTGTACTCCTTCTTTCTTTCCTCGGAGACACTCTCCTCTTCGTATCAAATCTTTTTTTTTCGCGCTGGGGAGTAGCTGAACAACTTCTTTCGATGACATTTTCTCTCCCTCCTCTTCCTCTGTTGATGGGCCGATCCTGTCCCCCCTTCTTGGAAATGGATTCGAAGTGGCTTCCCCAAGTTCGTTTCCATAACGCATTTTTTTGCGTGTGGTAGGCTTTTTTGCTCCCTGGGAAGTCCCACCTAAATTCATGTACGTCATCCTTATTCTCCACCTATCCCTCTCGAAAGAAATGGCTGTTTCACCTCTTTTTCCCCTTAGAGTGTTTGCCTGTTGGCGTGACTTGTATTTCCGGTGTAAATCATTTATTCCCTCCTTTCCCAGGGGCGGCGCTCATATTTCTTTGAGAGCGTGGTTTGTTTGAGGGACTCCCTGCTGCCGCTGTTTGCCACAGTGTACTGGCCCCCCTTCCTCTTGCCCAACAATTTTTGCGTTTTTTTTTGCTTCAGCAGGCTATCGGGCCTGTCCTTTTTTTTTTCCGGTACCTTGGAGGCTCGTTTCAAGTCTCCCTTTTTTTTCCCCCCTCCTCGTTGTTGTTTTTTTTCCCTTTTTATTGACGAGATCAAATGGTCCGAAACTCAACGTTTTTCTTTTTTTTTTTCCGAATAAACGCCTTTTTTCTGCCAAAGCGCTTTTTCCACCTGGTTGCAGGACTTTCCCTTTTTTTTTTTGTACTGTGTCACAACCTTGATAGACGTTCCTTTCCGGCCCCTTTTTTTCACCTAAATGAGCGCCGCTGCTTCTAGTTCTGTTGGGAAAACGAACCCCACAAGATAAAGAACACACTTTGGTTACCCTTCTTTCATTTCCCATGCGAGAGTTACCTTCTTCGTTGAATCTTTTGCCCTTCGGTCTTTGCGATTTCTTGTTGATCGACGCCACCTGGCTGGCTTTTTTTGCAAGCCTGACAATCTCCCCCGCTCTTCGGTGCCTTTTCTTTGTAAACGCCCTGTCCCTTTCCCCGCCTGCAGGGATCTTGCAATGAGGAGATTTTCTTTGCGTCCTGTCATAGGCCTTTTTCCTTTTCCAGCGCGGAATGTCTGCTTCTTTCCCTTTCAGAGTGTCTGCCGCTTTTTTTTTTTTTCCCCTTCGTCCAACTTTCTTTCTTTTTTTTTCCCCCCCCTTGACTGACAGGATTTTTTAAAGCGCGAGGACCCCCAGCTTTTCTTTTTCCTCCGCGTTCATTATTGCTCCTCCTTTTCCCCCCACTTTATTTCAGTACCTTTTTTTCTTCCAAACACTCATGAATTTGAGAAGCTTTGCCAAAACCTCCCCAAAAAAATGGTTCCCTTCATGTTTCCTGACTTAGGACCGGCTCCCTCCAGCAGTGTCGATGTTCAATGGGTTCCTTCTTCCCTTCAGGCGGTCCGCTCTTTTTTTAAACCTTTTTTTTTCGGTCCCACGACCGAGATGCTTTTCCTTTTCGTGCTGTTTCCCCCCGAACATAAGATGATTGTCAGACTTTTCTCCTTCAGCGTCCCTTTTTCGTGTTGTCCCTTGAGTCGGTGGGGCGTCTCTCTTCTTTCTGTCCTCCTTTTTCGCAAATCCCCCTTTTTCTGGCGTTGTTCCCGTCACAAGCATCAGTCCGAACCAGTTTTTTTTTTCCAGGATTCGTTTCCTTTCCACCTTTGGGCCTGTGTCCCCTTTACCCCTAATTTACTTACCTTTTTTGCACCGTCCGTCATGATTGTGATGTTTCTTTTCTGGTGACTTGAAAATTGCACCTCTTTTTTTCGTGTACATGTTCATCTCACTCTTTTGCCGCCCACAGCACTTTTTCAAGCCCAACGCCCAACGTTCGTTCCCTGTCCCCCTGACGGAGATCATCGTTACGCTTCTTTTTTCCGTTCACCTTTCTTCCCCCTTTTCCGTATTCTTTTTTTCAGAGCACTGTTCGTTATCCGGTTATCCCCCTTCCCCTGCGAAAGGGGGTCCCCGCTCTTTTTTTCTTCCTTCTTTCTGGATTCGATCTTATCTCGTGAGACCCCACCTTCCGCAACGTTAACTGAAGCTGTAACGTCATTCCTTTTCTCCCCCCCCTTGCACAAGTGAATTTGTTTTTTTTTCATTCCTGCATTGTGATGGCCTGTGACTTTTTTTTCCCCGGGCGGCGGATGCTCGGACGGAACCCCGTTCCTTGCCCTTCTTCCCTGGTGCCACACCGCAGTGCCGTCGCTTTCTTCCGGTAGACCGCCCTTTTTTTTTTCTCGATCAAATAGAGATTCTTCTCCCTTTTCCCTCCAGCCGAACAAATTCTGCCAAGTGGTTTTTTCCCTCTTTGCTGTGGCGTCTTGCATTTGCTTTCTTTCTTGACTTACCGTGCTCCCTTCCCTCTTCTTCGCGATTTCCTTCATGAATCTCTCCCCACCCCCCTCCCTCCGCGTTGCTTTTCACAATGACGGTCTGCGAGACCAACTCCCCTCCTTCCAAAAGGACGTTGTGTGTTTTTGTATCCTCTTTTCTCTTTTCAATAAGCCTTTCTTTTTTTGTGTTTGTGAGAGATACTCCTTTCCCGTCTGTTTTTTTTTATTACTGTAGTTCGGGAAGAAGTCTCAAATTTTCTCCCCCTTGCTTATACGTCGTTTTTCCATTTCTGTCATTGATGCACTCTGCTTACGTACACTCCTGAAGGACAAGTTTCTTCAAATTATTCCCCTGCAGCCACATGTGCCCTTTCCTTCCCCCTTTCCGCTCACTCTTTTTTTTTTTTTTTTCTTATGAGGGCTTCTTTTTTACGATATCAGATCGGAATCGTGACTTCAATGAAGTGTGTCGTTTTTTCTCGCGCTCTTTTTTTCCTGCTGGTGGGCACCGTTTATCAACTCGGGCTGACCTTTTTCCCGCGTCCTCAGGCCGCCGCCGCCCTCCAAAACTTTTTCCCCCCTTCTCTCCCTTCCCTTCGCCTGAAACACCCCCCTTCCCCTTTCTTGCGCCCACGATGGCTCTGGTAAAGATTTTCATTGTTTGGGCCCCCCCCCTTTTCTTTTTCTCCACTCTCCCCCTCTTCTCCACGAAATCCCGTCTGTTTTCCTGAGGACTTCGCGGGCTTCGCCGAACTTAGTGAGTACTTTGTATGTGGCAATCCTTTTCTCTTCAGAGAATGCCTTTTCCGGTGTGTTTGAACCCGCCTCCTTGGTCCGAGGGCTTGCTTAACTGTCATTTAGTCATTTTCTGCCTGACGACCTTTCTTTTTCGGGTGGCGCTGGAGGATACCTGTAGATTACCTTTTTTTACAAGCCCTGATCTTTTTCCCCCCTCCCATCACAATTCATTTTTTTTTTTGACACGTGGGTTGCACCCCCCCCTTTTCCCCGTCCTGTCGAAGGGACCCCAATGCCCCCTGTGAAAGGACAATTTCCTCTGAATATGTAGAATGTTTTTATTTTTTTTCCCCCCCGGCACCCCTTCAGGTTTGATTGGCTACGGGAAAATTGTCCTAGTTTGTCCTCTTCTGCACTACGCTCCTTCCCCCCCTTCCCTTAACGTATTTCCTTTCTGTTCCGCTGAAGCTTCTTCATTCTTTGTCAGAAGCCGAATTAGACCATTTCTTCGATCGAAAACCCTTTTTTTTCCAACCATATGTGGCGCCCTCTTTTTTTCTATTGACGGGGAACACCTCCTTTTCCCCTCCCACTGCTGAGGGGCTGGGATCGGGGTTAGTGTCCCCCGTCCGGATTCCATTTTTTCTTTTTTCCCTCCTTCTTGAGGTGGCCCTAACTTTTCTTTCCCTCTGTATTTGTGAGGAGCGTACGATGTGACGCTGGAGGTGATTCGCAAAACTTTTTTTTTTCTTTTTCTTAGCCTTTACCCGACGTTTCCCTTTTCCTTTTTCCCCAGACACGTCAGCCCCCTCTTCCTGATCGAACTTTCCGTTCCCCTCTTTGTCGATCAAGATCATTGACGCCTGGGGGAGGCCCCTGCAAATTTTTTTTCCTTTGCAGAGGAACCTTCTCTCTTCCCCTCCAGTGGAGTCCTATTTTTTCCTTTCCTCTTGGGTAACTGTGATCGAGTGGCTTCCCCCTTTGGAGGGGCAATAGAATGTGGAGCTTTGGCGCTTTTTTTCTGGTATTTTTTCCCCCCTTCAGCCGGCAAATGGACTTCGGATAACCAAAACTCTTTCTTCCGTGTTTACGCCGAAATTTCTTTCACATGGTTGTTAACTATAGAGGGGGCGCCCAGCTTTTTGGGCTCCAGTTTTTCCTTTTTCTTTTCGGTGTCCCCTTCTATTGCCGCAAGTGCTGGGCTCTTTGGTAGAGCAGGGGTTTTTTCTTTGAGGCCTTCCCCCCTTTCTTCTCTCTGTTGTCCCCCTGTTTCTGGCGCAAACGTTTCCTCCCCCCCCCCCTTTGCGCGTAGTTTGGAGTATCCTTGTCTTCCACGGGGGGCTTTTTGGCGTCCGGGTCCCAGTCTTCTCCCGTCAA
>Ga0179593_1542305_pt1 | contig 13655 bp, 12 predicted proteins | sample CZODoug2_1_08_16_FD_185931 | JGI IMG/M metagenome (GOLD analysis project Ga0179593, IMG submission 185931) | Vadose zone soil fungal communities from Angelo Coast Range Reserve, California, USA - CZODoug2_1_08_16fungal (PacBio error correction) | ecosystem: Environmental > Terrestrial > Soil >... | reverse complement strand
GTCTGGATACAGTGCGGCGCGACTTCAAGGTGAAGGAGCGAGTCATGTTTTTTTTTTGAGAGCGGCTTTTGCCTTTTTTATCGGAGGAAAAATCTAATTCCCCTCACCGACTCCTTCCCCAAACTAATCCGTCCTTTCTTCTTGACACCCTCTTCCTTCCATCGCCATAGCCAGCGCCTCATATTTCCATCCTACCTTGAAAAGATCCCCTTTTTTGCCCAACTGTTTTTTTTTTTTTTGCCCTTTAGGGTTTTCTCTCACCTTTTCGCCCTGAAGTACTAACCGAACGGATCCCCGTTTTTTTCTTTTTCGAGAATTAATGGTTCCCCCTTCGTGTATTAGCCGGGATCCGGGAATTGGATGCACCCGCCTCCTTTCCCAGTTTGACGAATCAATATTTTTCCTTCTCCCCCTGAACTGTGTGCTTCCCCGCTTTTTCGTCGTGTCTTCAACAGAGCTTTCCCCTCCTAGTTTTTCGAGTTCCTGCGTTTTAGCACTGGGTTGGCCTATCCTTCCGCTTCTTCCCTCCTTTTCGGTAGTTTGACGTCTAAGCTCCCACGTGAATCGATCGATCCTAGTGCTCCTTTTTTTTTTGACTAATTGAAATGCGACTCCACAAACTGTCCTTCGTCGAAAGCTAGTTTTCCCCCCTCTGGTATTGGTTTGCGTCCACCACACACCGTGAAATAATGGATACTCCTTCCCTGCCCCATTTCTTCCCTGAGAGGTGGAAGAAGCGTATGCGTTTCTCCTTGCTATGCGACATTCTTCTCTTTTTTTCCTTTCCGTATGCGCACTTTCGCCCTCATCGCGCAGAAGCAACAAAGCTTTACAGAACACTGCGGTTACCCGAAGGCTATGGTTTTGTAAACGTCTTTAACCCCACTCTCCCTTTTTTTATTCTCATCCCCCTCCCACCAAAATCATATGCTCGAGAGTTTTTGAATTCACAGAATTTTTTGAAATCTCTCTTTTTTCCTTCCCTACGCTTTTTTGTAAGTCTCTTGACGATCCTTGTGAATCCACCACTTCCTCTATCCCTCTAAGTTTTTCACCCGAGTTTTACTAGTCTCCCACAGCGCCACGTAGCCTAATTGGTTCTGCGTAACCTTTAAAACCCCTGCCGGAGTGCCTAAGCCTGGCGATGCCATTGTTTTGTGTTCCGTTTCATATGCCTTTCCCCCCTTTTTTCCCAAGAGCTCGCAGTGCCTGCAGCCTACTGGTGCAAAGAATAACGATTACCAGTCCCCCCTTTTTCCATATTTTTCACCTGCCTCGCTGTGATCTTCGCCCCCCCCTATGGATGTGCCTCCTTTCACCAGCTTTCACTTTTTGCGACTTTTCTCTCCCCCGTTGTCCTCTCTCGGATTTCAATGTAGCGCCCAAGTTCCCCCCTTATGTTTTCCGACATAGTACGCCCGACGATCAAAATACTCGATCCCTCTTTTTCTCAAGACTTTGAAGCAGTCTTTCTCTAGTCACACCTCCCCCCATTCACTCATTAATCAGGTCGCCACCCGGCAGGTTGATTATTAATTGAAAGCCTCGTCCTCAGGCCTCACCATCCAGTGGATCTCCCCTCCTCGTATCCCTGCATACGGGTCCCTGCGTCAATCCACTTCCGGGCTCGCACCCAAAAGGTTTCCCTTTCTTTGCATCTGAATTTATCTCTGTGCCCCGATCGTTCTGTTGTTTTCGGTTAGGTGTTTTCCTTTTTCTCCAACATATGCATCCGCAAATTTGCGCGCTGGCTGAATTTTATTTGAGTTTGGCCCCCCCCCCCGTATTGCTGTTTATGCTTCCCTCCATTTTCGATTTGTTTCTCCTACAAACACGAGTGCCTTTTCCTGCACTTAGCTTTTTATATAATTTTTTTCTTCCCACACCTTGTCATTTCCAGGCTCGAGCTTTCCTTTTCAAGCATCGCCTGATCCCCATGTCGTCCCCCCCGTAGCCCCTTGAATTCTGCAGTCACACCACGTCGTCGCGCCCTCCTTCCTACGCTAAATTCCTCCCCTCTCCCGCTGTTCGTCATTTTTTTTTTTTCCCATCCAGTCCGTACGATCTTTCTTACTTTGTCGGTAGTTGGCTATTAATAGACCCGCGTCCTGAGGTGTCACATTTCCCCTGAGCAAATTATCCTCGTTACGCCCCCACGCATTGTCCGTTTGCACTTTCAGCAGGGAAGCTTTTTTTGTCTTCCTTCCCCTTTACGGACAGTAGGCGTGTTTCCCCCTGGGAACATCAACTCTGAAAGACTTCCTCCAACGGACCAGGCTGGCGCACTAGGTTCGCAGGTCGTGCGGCCGTCTCGGTCCCCCCCCCACTTTTTCTGCTACGACAAGGCTTCTTTTCTTCGCCTGTCCATTTTAACTTGCTTTTCTTTATGCGACTTTTTACCCTGCTTTTCTTCTTTTTCTTTTCTTACCACGATTCATGAGTGCCGCCCTCTCTGCCACCACACCCCACATATTCTTCCCGACCGCCCTGCTTTTCTCTTGAGTTCCCCCTCTCCAGTCCCTCTTTTTCTTATCTAAATCCTTGTTTGTTCGTTCTCATTCCCTTTGGGGCTGCACTGTGCCAACCGATTCCCTTGCTCTGTCTGATCATGCCAGTTCTGCCCAATGATAGTTGATGCGTCCAGGCAGGCTTTTCTTTTCCTTGATGCAGCCTCTTCCCCCGCACGTCCTTGACGCCCCCTATACTTTCTACTGGAAGTACCGCGCCCTGAATTTTTCTTTTTTTGACCGACCTATTGTAGCTATTCGTCTAATCCAATCCGCTGCATCCTCTTCTCTCCCACTCCCTTCTTTTTTTTCCGCCAACTACGTAGAACCAGTTTGCGTTACCAAGCGATTGCCATTGCGTTACTCAGTTCTTCACGCATGAGTTTCACTGACCTCCTCCTCTCCCCCCCCCACAGAGGAGTTTATCAGTCCTTCTTTCTGCCCTGATCAGCTCCTCTCGCCTTACCAGGTGTACAATCTTACCGCCGAGCCAATAATGAACTGTTTTGCGATACCGCCTGAGACTTGCAACTTCCCCCCACATTTTAGGCTCTATGCTCCGTTGTTTTGCAGACTTATCAATCTTTTTTCAAGATCTAATCATCTGAGCCAGTCCTTTCAGGATGGACGCACGTATCTTTCTGCGAGTTTTGCCGACTTCTGACCCCAGCCAGAAAATTACCTGCTCCCTAGGGTTGTCAAACGCTTGATGGTTACGTCTCGATTTCTTCCATTTCATCTTCTGGCTTGAAGGTGCCATACCCGTTATCGATCTTGCCCCCCCATTCCGCGCACAACTAGGTGAACTTCATATGCTTTTGCATGCTCCTTTCTCCCGTTTTTGTTTGGTTTTTGTGGGGTGTTATTTCTCCTCCCCTTTTTGCTCTTTCCCGCTTCAGAATAGGTCGTTTTCCCCTCTTTCCTCCTCTCCTTTTGTCTTTTTCTTCTCGGACGAAGATCGCTTCCCTGCGCTCGGTTTTGCCACCTTTTTAATAGCAAAAAATGCCGCGATGCAATCACTCCTTGCACTTGCGAGTCCCGCGCGATCTGCCCCAGATTTTGGTGGCCTCCGGACGCACACGTTCTTTTATTTCACCATACGCGTTCCCCTTTTCCTTTCTTTCTCGACCCTTCACTTCGCAGTTCTCTCTCAGTTATGTCCTCGCACCTCCCTAACATGACAGGTTTGCTTCCCCTCCCGTTGATTCTATGGTCTGGTCTTAGCAGTCTGCATCACGACTCTTTCCTGTCCCTTTCGCGCACACTTTCCCCCTTCACACTACTTTGCCTCCCTTCGCCAGAAATGCTTTCTTTTTTAAGTAAGTCTCTGCGGAGTCCTTTTCCCACCCCCCCCGTTCCGCATTTTTATCTGACAAGGTGAACCCTGCGGGCCTGGGCTTGTATTAGTTTTTCACCCCCAACCCCCCCCCCCAAAAAAACAAAAAACCCCCTTCGGAGCTAAAGAGAACAATGCCTAGAATTTTTTTTGCTGTTGGTCTGCGTTCGTTTTTACAGACCGGACCCCTTCGGGAAGCCTTTGCTACCCCTTTCTTCCAACGGCCAATCCCCTCCTTGAGTCCCGCACGTTTTCCCCCGTAGTGGCTGCGAAAAGCCTCCCCCGAGGTGGTAATCGTAGTCGATAACTCAGAAATGTGCTTTTCTGCACCACTAAGCTACCCGACCCTTCTCTCCCCAGCGTTTCCTTTCAATTTACCCCCTTTTCGGTGTCCCCCTCGAAATTGGCTCTGGCCTGTAAGATATCGAGAGAACTCCGTTTGAGGTCCGTTCAAAGGCCCCTTTCAGCGCCTAGGCCTCCCCCCATTTTCAATTTCGCCCCCCCCCTTCTCCCTCCCTTGCGACGTTCAATACAGCACCCTCGCCCCCACGCGGGTTATTCTTTTTTTGTAGTTGTTGCAGTAAGAGACTCTTTCGTTGCTTCACGAGCCAAACCCTTTCTCCTAAGCGTCCCTAAGTTTAGAACACTTTCTTTTTTTTGTTTTTTTTTGGTGGGTTTTTTTTTTTTTTTTTGGTTTTTTTTTTTGTTTTGTTTTTTTTTTTTTTTTTTTTTTTTTTTTTTTTTTATTTTACTCCCTTTCGGAGTTCGTCGGAATTGGGAATATGTTGCCTTCTTTTTTTCGTGCATGAGGGACCAGTTTACTGGAACGACAACCACGTGACAAGACCCTCCGTTTCCCCTTTTTACAGAATTCTCTTCCCTCTCGTCACTCGCTCGCGCTTTCCGTCAGCGCCGTGTGACGTGATACGAAAACGCCTGAATCCGACCCTCCTTTCGTATCCGACTACCAGTTTTGACCTTTTTTCCCCCCGTGCGACGCGCCCCGAATTTGTACCGTATACAAGTTCCGTTCACCCATCAATACACGCTCCTGCTGGATTTGTTTTCCCCCTTTTAAGTTGTCAATGCGGTGTTGCTCGTGACCAGGTTTCCTGCTATTGCGCAGCTTCCTTCGGCCTTTTCATCATCCTACGGTCTCTTTTTTAGTGTCTTTGCAAATCGCATTCGAACGACGGACTGGATCGCCCCCCACTGATTAGAACGACGATCGACCTTTTTGGATGTGCAACTGTGCTTTTTTAGTGAGCGTCGACGTGCGCGGACGATTCGCTTTTTTTTTTCGTTTTTCTTTTTCTTAGATCGGTGGCGTCTTTTTTGGTTTAGACCTCCTTTCGTAGCGCAAGGCAAGGTTTATACGACGGCCAACTTCTAGTGAACTGCATTTTCCCCCCCAAGGTACTCGGTTTTTTTTCTCCCTTTCCTAAAGTACTCACTGCATCGCAGCGCTCGCTGACTTTTCCCCCCTTTCACCGCCTCCTCTGCATTAAGGAACAGTGTTCTTAATTATCAAGAGTTTCCCCCCCCGTTGAAGTACAGAAACCGTCAGACCTCGTTGTTCCTGAGATTTGCTCTTGTTCCTTTCTCCTTTTTACCTTTCCCCCCTTGTACCCATATTTGTCTCTCTCTCGCCCTTCGAGACTGGTATTTGAGCTGGCGATGCTGACGTTTCATTGCGTGAATACGGGCCTTGACTGGATTATGGCGACCAAGTAAATGTTCTTCTAGGTTGGATTTTCCCCCCCCCTTTCCCTTTTCTCTTGATCTCCAAGTCTCGCCCTCGCGATATTTCGACGTTTTTTTAATGATCCGGTCCTCTGAGTCGATGCTTTTTTTTTTTCCCCATTTAATGCGAGACTTCCTCAGCTTCCACGCCCTGTCCTTGGTTTCCCCCAGCTCACCCAAATAAGTTACATTTTTTTCTCCCCTCTTCCCGATGTCCTTGTCTCTAGTACTGAGAAGGTATGCCCCTCAGCCTGATCGATCAATTGCCTCTTTCTTTCGTTCTTGTTATTTTTTTTCCCGTTCTATTTCCGACAGAGCACACAGCTTCGTCCCGCCGGAAAGTCTCTCCTTCTTTTGACCAACTCCCCAACCCATGCCCCAATTAAGAAGATGCGATGTCTTCTCACCATTAAATTGCCGAAAGTGATCGAGGCATTTTGTCCTTTTTTTTTCCTTTTTTCTAATATCTCCTCCTTTGTTTTTTGTGCGTAAGTCTCTTTTCAATTGATCAAATGGCCTCGATATCTCTTTTGCAAGCGGATTCGTTATTTTCCATTCAAACTCAATTGGTTTTTGCTTTACTTTTTCCCCCCCATTTCAGTAGTGCCGTCCCCTTTTTCTCGCCGCTTATGCTATTGCTGATAATCTTTTTTTTTTCCTGACCTGAAAAATAGAGAAAGAGTACTCTCCCTTTTCTTGACGCCATGTCCATACGTTTTCTACTCCATCGAATTCCAGAGTCCTCCTCACTTTTTTTTCTTATTTAACCCCTGCATTTTTTTTACCCTACTTGTCTTCACGGCGACGTCTTGCCAGCGTTCTTTCGAGACGTCGGGGAAGGTGAAGGTCTGGCATTCATTCGTTTCCGCCACACTGTTATGGATGCGGCAGTCCGGCCAGACTGTTTCAACTCCTTCCCATTTTTCCCTTCTTTTTGTCCCGACACGATCATCCCCCGGACCCCCCCCAGCATCACTAATTAACCGTTTTTGCCAACATCGCCGCACTCTTGTCCGATCTCCGCCCCTTTTTTTTCATTTTTTTTTCACAATGCAACATCCCCCTTTGTCTGTATCCCCCTCAACGCCCTCTATACGGAGACTCTCGCGTGACGTGTCAGCCCGAGCAGCACAGAAACTAATCTAGTTGCACCATTACGCAGTCTCCCTCCTTTCCCTCCCTTAGCCGGTTAGTCCCCCTTTGTGTTTGATTTCTTTCACTCCACTTTGAAAAAGACCCTACTCCAAGTTGAAATGTGTCTGCTGAATAGCAATGTAGTTTTTTTTGAGAAGTCCCGTTAGCTGGGTTTAGTATGAAGTAGTCCCCCTTTTTACTTCCTCTGGGTCTCCCTCCCCCAGAAGTAATGGTGCACCTTTTTTTGCACAGTTTTGAGTCCTTGTTCCTATGTAAAACTTGCCCTTCGCCCCCTTTTAGATAAGGATTGTCCTTTTCCTTTTCCCGATACCTCCCCTCCCCGCCACAAAGCAATTACGCTTTTTTGTCGAGCAACATCCTCCCTTCTCATCCAAAGCCCCGGGTTTTGCCAGATGCGGATATTCTAGGTGCCCCCCGCTTTAGTTTCTTCTCTCAGTTGAAGTTGTGTTGCCCCTTCCTCCCCCCTTTACCCTTGACGCTTTCCTTCATTTTCCCTGATGCCAAAGCAGTTGCTTTCTTCCTAATCCCACAACGCAATTGTTTGAAGCCTATTCCTTCTGGAAGCTCGTAGTACTTGTTTACTGCGACAGTAGTCTGCGATACTTTGATTCCCCCCCTGAACACATACCTTTTCTCCCCCTTTTGACATGTCAATCCCCCTTTTTTCGCCGCTTCTTTTTCTCCGTAACGTTTTGTTTTGGGTATTATTATTTTTTCCACCCACCCGGCTGGCCGTCTCCTCCCCAATTGAGCTTTTCTTTCCTTTTCTGGCAATCGTATTCCTTAACTTTCTTTCATGTTTTGTCCCCCCTTTCTTGTGGACGTTCTATGACTTTTTCCCATACTTCCTTTGTACTACTTCTGTTCGTAAGATCCGACCCAGTTGCTTATACTGACCCTTTTTTTTTTTTCTTTTTTTTCGTCTTTCCGCAACCACGCAGAACTCGCCCCGGGTGAGAGCGGTCTGCTATCGAACCCCTTTGCAATTCTGCCCGATGGTCCCCTGCATGTTTTCTTTTTGTGCTGACTCTCTTGCGAGGACCTCCGTTCCTATGTACTCACCAAGGTCCCTTCTCATCCAACCCCCAGTTTTTCTACCGCTTTTTTGTCTAATGATTCTCGACCTTGCCTATCTTTTCGTTCCTTTTTGTCGACCTTCCCCCCCTGATCCTCTTCTCTCAACATCCCTTGCCGCCGTAGATTCAACTCCGTGAACAGTTCTTGACTGTCGATTCCGTTTGCCTGCTTTCGCGTACTCAGGCTTCACCCTCCGGCCGTTTCTCCCCTAACTTTTCCCCTCACCCACCCCCCCAGGATCTAGCTATCAGGCTCTTCTCATTTCTCCTCAGTGTGAGACTCACCCTTCCCACCCCGTTTGTTTTACACAAAACCAGTAATGTTCCGACGCTTTGCCGCCGTTCCCGCTCTACAACCCATCATTTTCTTCGCCCCTTCTCTCCTGTGCGCGAAGAAGTTTTTCCCTGACGAGTCTTGTAATGCACCTGTCCTCTTAGCGAGCATTACCCCATTAGTTCACTTTCTGGTATGAGCGTTTTCGCCGAGGCCTCCCCCAAACCCCCAGAGTCTCCTTTTTTTTTAACCCCGGCCTTTGTTTTCCTTGCAGACGAGCGCCTATTCCATCTTTTTTCAGCGTGTTTAACGTCCTTGAGCACCCATCACCGGTGCCCCGGATCTTCAGTGCCCAGCGGACATTTGTCCTTACTATCCCCTCACTTTTTTTATTTTACTACAACGGGCTTTTCCCCTTCCTGTCGTGACGCTACGCTCCTTTCTTTCCCTCCTCCGTTGTTGTGTTTTGAGTCTCTAGTAGCTCCGTAGTCAGTACGCAAAGTTCCGGAAATTATGTCGCTAGCAAACATCAGGCTACAAAGTCCTTGTTTTTGCGTGCCCCGGTTTTTTGGGCTTTTTGAGCATTCATTCCCTTCCCTTTTTCCCCTCACACGAACCCCCCCCCTCTTCGAAAACAGGCGGCGCCTCGTCCGTTCAAGAAAGAAGTTTTTACCCCCCTTCTTTTTTTATCTCCCTCTGTTATGCCTGTCTCCTGACAAACTTTATCTACCGAGGCTTCCTCCCCTTTTTTTTTCTTTTCCTGATAGTTGTCTATGTCTTTCCCTCCTCCCCTGTCTCGATCTGGCTCTCACACGAAGAGCCTGCCCTTTGTTTGAGTAAGAATTTGCTTTTGGGGAATTTTTATTGCTTATCACACCTCCTTTTCATTACTGCTCCTTCAGGTGACCACCTTGTTTTTTTTTCTGACTTGCTTGCATTCTCTGTGCTACGAGCATGATTCCCTTAAACCTTTTTTTCAAGTTGATGATTTCTTTGTCTGCTAACCGAGTTTGAAGCCTTGAGTACCTCCTTTCTGCCATTTTTTCTTTTTTATAAGACAAGCTTTTCTCGCCTGCCGGTTTTTTGGGCTTTTTCGAAATGCCAGGCCCCCGCCTCTTCGTCCCTCTCTCATTTTTTAATTTTATTTGATGCCCCTTCCTTTTTCCCCCGACCCCCCCGCAAAACTCCACTCTTACCCCCTGGCCAGGTTCCCACTCTTCCATTACGGCTATAGATTTACCTTTGGTGAGCGCGCTTACTTTTCCTGCTCCTTGCTCCCCCGGCATAGGGCCATAGAGACCCATCTGCATGGACGACTTAAATGAAAAGAAGCCCAACCCTTATTCCCTTAAGCAGACCTCTCCGTGTTTTATATTCCGCGTTGCGTCAGCCTCCCCTTCGTTTTTTCTTTTTTGACAAACCCCCTTCTTTTCCTTATCTTTAGGATAAAGCGTTTTTCCCTTTTTTCGAATCTTTACTCCATCTTTTTTTGAGACTTCGGCGAAGAGAAGTCTGCTTGTTTTTTCAGAGGGAGCTCAGTTTCACAGATGCATTGGAAATGAACCCCTTTTTTTTAAGACATCCCACTTTCTCTGGTCCAGATTCTCTGGCCCCCCTCGCCCGTTGTCTGACATTGATTGTGAGTTTCGATAAGAAGCCATGACGTCATCCTGAAGTAGGCCGCTATCCGGCCGTTCCTCCATTTTTTTTTTGATGACGTTTTGATCCCCTTTTATTTTGATACTCCCTCCCCCCTCCTGTCCGTATAATAAGCGAACCTTACATTCCCTTCTTTAAAGAAGCCCCATTTCTCCAGGTAGCCCCCGAGGTCTGGAATTTTTATTGGGAACAGATCACGCCTTTTTTTGTGTCTGCCGGCGAGTGCTCCTTCTGCCAACGGCCTGCCGAAATCTTTCTCCCCCTTCTGTTGCCCCAAGACTGAGGTTTTTTCGAATACGAGCTTATCTGCGACTGATTTTTTTCCTTTTTCCGCCGACCGACCCGGCACGCGTCCATTTCCCTTTTTCTGTTTTTTTTTTTTTTTTTTTCTTCTTCAGTTTCGAGTTTCCCGGTGGACTGCTTCTCTAGCCCCTTGTTAGAATTTTTGACGTTTTTTTTCAGGTATTCATACACACTATTTTTTATCCCACCCCTGCCACTGCAACCCCCCAGGTTGATTGACCTGCTTTTTTTTTCCCTTTTTTCGTTTTACTACGCGACCCCTTACATTCAGCACAGCGCTCTTTTCCTGATTTTTTTTCTTATCGAGGTATTTCCTTATCCTCCCCCCACACCCACCCACACACCCCCAACACAACACCCCCCCCCCCCCCCCCCTTTTCAGCATCACCCCCCCCTTTGCACTTCCGACCGAATAGTGGCCCCGTGCAAGCTAATTGCTTTCATTCCGCGTTTTGTTCGTGCTCCAGATTCGACATTCTCCGTATCTCTTCAGCTTCTTTTTTATAGCCCTGGTTCTTTTTTTCCAGGACCCCTCTTAGTGATTTTACGTCAAAGAGCGGTGGCACGTCAGTTGCACGAGAAAGAGTTCTAGTGTTTTTTGAGCTTTTTGCGCTTTTATTCGCTTTTTCCGATGTCTTCCCCCCTGTATTTTTTGCATTTTTCCGGTTTCGTAGATTGGACGTGTTTCTCCTTTAACTGCGATGTACCTCACTTTTTTTTTCCCTCAGCCGCCTCAAGACCTGCCGTCCGGTCAGGCCCACATGGACGTTAAAAAACCTTTCTACCCCTGGGGGCTTGAAGCAATGAACGTTTCTTGGAAACTTCTATCTAGGACTGATCCTTATGTATGTCGATAAGTTTCCCAGTCCCCGCTTAGCTTTTCCGCTGTTTTTCCCTGCATTTCGCCGATTATCCGCGCAGTTTTCCCCACTTTGCCTCGAAAAGGATTTGTTTCTTTTCTTCGGTTATGAACAGCTCTCACCCCTTTCCCTCCGCTCCTACCCCCCCCTCTCCTCACTTTTTTTTGTTTTTTTCTTTTTTTTTTTTTTTTTTTTTTTTTTTTTTTTTTTTTTTTTTTTTTTTTTTTTTCTTTTTACGCAGAACCCAAACAAATTGTTCTCACCCCTTTCCACCTCTTCTTCTGAAAGTCTCTCTTCTTTCCCCTCACATTCCCGATCTCTCTCTCTCCGTGTTGGCTCGAGAGAGAGAATGCTGCCTTTGAAGTAAAAATCCTTTATCTGTCATTTGGACCCCCCTCCGCGTTTGGGAGACCACACTCGTCCCGGCCCTCATTTTTTTTTCTTTTTTCACCTTTTTTCCCTTTCTGACTGCCCTACAGCTTGGTGCTCTGCTTTCTTTTATAGAAAGAAAATAGTGAAAGCCACCCCGGAACCAATTTTTCCCCCTTTGTCCGCGACACCCTATTCGAAAATCTTCTTCCCCCTTTTGCTTTTCCTGAAGTCTCTCTGATTCTCCCAATTATTTGCTTTAATTTGAATTAAAACTTCACCTTTCATCGAGCTTCTCCCGTGTTCTACTCCCCGGCCTTTCAATTCTCGCCACCACGCGCCTCCAGGTGTTTCTTTCTTTCTCCTCACGTCAATGACCTGGAGAAATAGCTGACCGACAGGATTTTTCAAACTCCACACAGGTTATAAACTTGTCGCCACCAAAGCGTCAGGGCCCTGCTTTTGGACTCTTCACTCGATTACTGGCCCCCCTTCAGTGCGACAGCATGCCTTTTTCTAGTCCGGAGCCCTTTTGGAAAAACTAAACCCCGGTCCCCGAAACCGCCTTTCCAATTTACCAACCCAAATTACCAGTCTCTCTGTTCCACTTGACTTCATTTTAAGCCCCGTTGTCGCTTCTTCTTCCCTCTTTTTCCCGTGACCAAGACCCTCCACTTCCCTGTTTCCCTGGAGCAGTTGTGTTTTTCTGAATTTAAGTGTAGTGGGGTATTCCGTAGCTAATGTTCGCGTCAGTTACTTCCTCGTCGTGTCAAAAGGCTCCATTCTTTTTTCCTTTTCCTTTTTTATTCTTTTCTTCCTTCTCCTAGACCCTCTTCTAGGCTCGATCGCCGCCAGTTAAGCTCGACCATGCCTAAGCTGACCGACGCCAAAAAAAATTACCGTTCCGCCCGTTGTCGCACCGCCCTTTGCCACCTCTCTTCCCCGTTTTTTTTTCTTCTTGGCCTCACTCTGAGCGCACGATCCAGTCCGTCCGTGGCCTTTTTTTCTTCCACACATACCCCCTGGATAGAATGACTACCTTTCATAGGCCCCCTCTCAGAAACGGCTCTTGTCCGTATCTGCGAATCTTCCTCCTCGCCGGAACGCTTTAGTAATTTCCCTCCTTTGGACAGTAGGTTGCTTTCTTCACCCCCCTTTTAAAAATAAAAGTCCCCGACTCCTTTTTTTTTACGCCCGCTCGTCGTATAGTCTCGCGTTCTTATTTGCACCACCCTTGACCTGCGACGTTGTCTCTTCTAGGTTCTTTCTTCCGCGAATCAATTCCTTGACCTAGGAAGCCACTGCTTTTGATTTTCTCCCTTTTTTTTTCTCTTTTTCGCGATTTCCATACTCCTTCCCGCCGCTGACCTCCCTTTTTTACTCAGTACGATTCCATACTCCCCTCTTCCCTAAGCTGACTGCATTAAGATTTAGTTCTACATGGCGAACATGGCTCAGAATGAAGTCCCCAACTAGCCCAAGAGGAGTGCTATTCGCCAGTTCTATTCCTCCTAGGGTCTTCCCCTTTCGAAACAAGATTTTTCCTTGCGCATGCGGAAATAAGCGTAACATTGCCTACCCTAATTTTGAAGAATCTCGCAGACCCCCATTCAGTTGTATCCCGCCCTTAGTTTTTTTTTCCTTCTGTTTTCCTTACCGACTCTTTTTTTGAGGCGGACGATCATACCGTATTGAGCGTTCAATAATGATGATCGCTTTCCCTTCCCCACCTTCTTCGCAGACTTTCTCACCCCCCACTGACTCTGACCCCAGCAGTGAGAGAGTCTCGATTGCAGGGAGAAATAGTTCTCAGCCTCCCGCACTTATGCTTTCCCGACTCCCTCCCCCCTTTTTCCCCCCCCCCCAAACCAAGCATCCTTCTAGTAGAGGTGTTTTGGCCTGTATTTTAGATCCCCTTCGCTCCACCCACCTGCACGTACAGCGGTTTTAGACCCGTCATGACCTCGCCTTTTTTTTCCCATTTTCATTTCTTCCCCCTTCCACCCTACTTCGCGCCTTTCAGGCCTTTTGTTTCAGTGCGCCTCCGAAGTAGTTTCGTCAGAGCGTGAATGAACAAGCACGATAGTAATCCTCTTCTTCCCCACCTTACCACCGGTGTATGGATCGAGTACCCCTTTGCCGTCCTTTTGACCCCTTCACCCCTTTTTTCTTGATCTCCTCCTGATTTTCTCTTTGATTACTCGCCACACGAGCGCCGACCTTATTATGTGAGTCTGTTTTTTGAATTCCCGTATCGTGTGTCGGAATCAACACCGATAACAAACGTGTCCCGCTACTTCCCGTCGACAGCGTCTTAGACCCTTCTTTTTTTTTTCTCCAGAACTCCCTCTCTTTGCTTTAAGTGCCGGACGA
>Ga0179593_1494614_pt1 | contig 13655 bp, 15 predicted proteins | sample CZODoug2_1_08_16_FD_185931 | JGI IMG/M metagenome (GOLD analysis project Ga0179593, IMG submission 185931) | Vadose zone soil fungal communities from Angelo Coast Range Reserve, California, USA - CZODoug2_1_08_16fungal (PacBio error correction) | ecosystem: Environmental > Terrestrial > Soil >... | reverse complement strand
TTTCCCCCCATCCTCCTATGGATATGTACAGTAGGTCAGGTCTTCCCCCCACCCCACTGCGGTACTCGGTTCTTTCCGCCGTTTTCGACGAAAGTTTGGTTGTTGTGTTTGCTTTCTCCGCCCCTTGGATAGCCTCCATGCCTATTCTCCTATCGGATCCGATGAGTTTCTTTTTAGTTGCCGTCGCTCTACTTTCTTAAACCTTCTGAAATGCTTGCTAAGTCTTTCAGCGGATAACCGTATTGTTCTGCATTAATGAAGAGGTGCCTCTCAATCCCCGCTGTCTCGGAAACCCCCCGCGAGCTATAGTTTCCCGCTTGCTGATAACAGAAGTCCTTTCCTCCTGCCTTTGTAACCACTTTCCATTTCCTACCCATCTGACAAATTCCCTACAGCAGGGCTGTCCGGCTTCCGCCGGAGTTACTTTATCTTAATTTTCCCCACTTTCCCTCCTTTCCCCCTCCCATTATGTCCACCCCCTCCACCCCTTTTTATGTGTTCCCCGAATGCTGGCAGTTGGTGGTCCTCCACGCCTTTCCCGCCCTGATAGAAGGTACCCCCTTCCTGAAGTTCCGACTCCGTTGTAAGCCCCCAGATCGCCTGAGTGTACCTCGTTACTCCTCCGGCTTGTTCTTCCTCGAATCACGTGTGTGGTCTGACCGTTTTTACCGGTTTCTGCCAAGTCGGGCCCCAACCTCCGCCCTCGATACTTCGCTTCTCGTAAAGCCACTTCTTACGCCCTTGGACGCGCTAGCCTGTGCTTATTTTCTCCCCAATCCACCCACCAGGTCGATCCTTTCCCACCGCCTACTAGGCCTTTTCGCATGCTTTCCCACCTTTGAGGACCATAACGGGTCCTCGTCCCCGAACTGCTCTGTTTACCCCGGACGAACTTTTCCCCCCTTTCTAAGTTTTTATCCGATTCTTTTCGTTACTGCTCGTGTCTTTTGCACTGGTACCAATGTACCGTGATTTTTTCACCGTCCGGGATGTCACCGATTCTGGCTGCCCCCTCCGTCTTGAGTCCGGAGCAATGTTTTCTGCGCGTTTCGACCCTTTTGCCTAGCACGAGAAGGTCATTACGGTTTCTTATCCTGGAAGTTTTACCGGCAACGCGTTTTGCCCTGTTTTATTCCTCCCTTACGTCTCTTTTTTTTCGTCTTCTGTTCCAAGCCACTCCCCATAGCTCAAGTGCTTCACCGAAGTTGCATGGATGATGTCGTCCTTGATCCCCCGTATCGTCGCGGAACCCCCTTCTCTTCTGACTCCTATAGCCGATTTTTTTCCCTCTCTTAGCCTTACCAATCTCGCCCTCCATTCTTTACATCCTGCCCTCTCCCTCGTCCCAATATTACTCGTCGTCCTTTTTCCCTCCCGTCGATATATGCACTGTATCGGGGGTGGTTTTTTCTCAATTTCTGTTTGCGCGCTGAAGTTGCCTCTAGCCGTGGAGGCCGAACCTTCTGAGTTGCGGACGTTTTACTCGTCCGATCTTATCTTTTCGTTCACTTTCCATTTTCTGCCGCGTCGTTCGTCGCAACCCTTTTTCTCTCTGCGGAGCTGCCCCTCTTTTTTTTCCGTCCGGCCCTTTTTAATCGTGCGTTCTCCCTTTTTTATATCCCCGGCCCTTCCTAGAGTTGTTCTTCGTTCCCTTTTTCCTCTGGACTTTGCTTCCTTAGGCGACCTTCCTTTTACTTTCGTCTCGGCCGTCAGCCGATTCTTACCCTCTTTACCTATCTTCCCTACTAAGTTGTTTGTTGAGATTGTTGTTTTTTTGTACGCTGTCTGGTCGGATCTTTCTCTCTTCGCCTCCCTTGTCGATATTGAAGTAGCCCCGTTTTATCTACTCCCCTCCCTCAAGAACTCTCTTTCCCCCAGTTCCCCACATAGAGCGTTGTCTCTCTCCCCTACCCATTTAGCACGTTTCCTTCCCTGCTTCGGTTACCCCCGACCTGATGCTGCGATCTGTCCTAGCCGACATTGCGGCGCTCGTTTTCAGCGCCCCCTTAAAAATCGCCACAGTCGACCCCTCCGATCTTTTTCTTAACTGCATCCCCCTGATACTGGTCCCCCCTCGACATTAGTATCGGCTCTTTAAGTCCCCCCCGATTGCCGATCCTCTGATCATCTTCTGAAGAGCGCTCTGTGAATCTCCTCTTTTTTTGCCCTCTCTATGTAGCGGCATCTTCCTATACCCCAGTATTTGTGCGGTTCTCCTTCCTCCAACGAAGCGCCTTTTCGTCTTAATCTTGTGTCGCCTGACTCCTTTCGATCTCTTAAATATAATCCCATCCTTACGTATTCTGCCGGCTTTTTTTTGCACTTTGATTCTTGCTCACCGCACGATCCGTCCTAACGTTAATGAAGAGGATAAAGCGCTTCCCCCTTCAGGGTGAAGGTTAATGGTAAGGCTCCAGCTATCTCCCGGCCACCCCAGACGTCCCTTGGCACCCACCCTTTTCGACACCATTAACCCCCCGTCCTCCCCGGTTTGATACGAATCCATTCCCTGAGGTCTGTCACCACTTAATCCCCTCTTTCAACCCACTCCCCCCGACCCTTTTTAAGACGATATTTTCTCCCAGTTAAGGAAACTTTCTTTCGAAGTCCCGCACCTTTCTATAGGGTTTCGCTCCCTGTTTTCGATCCGGTGAGTCCCCCTTGGGCGACAGCTGGGGGCGCGGGGTTTTTGTATTGGGGGCGAGGGGGGGGCCGTGGGGGGGTTGGGTTTGGGGGGGGGGGTTTTGGGGTGGTTCTGGGGGGCGGTCTTTTGGTGGGGGCGTTTTCCGCTGGGGGGGGGGAGGGCTGGCCGGGGGGGGGTTGGGGGGCAAAAAAAAACTTTAAAAAAACAACAAACAGGGGTGGGTCGGTTTGGTGGTTTGTTTGGGGGGGATTGTTTTTTTGGGGTTCTCGGGTTTTTTTGGTGGGGGGCGGGTTTTTTACTTTTTGGGGTGGTTTGGGGGGTTTTGGGGGGGGGGGGGGTTGGTTTGGGGTTGGGGGCGGGGATGTTTTTTTGGGGGGGGGGGGTGGGGGGGGGCTTCTGGTGGCTTTGGGGTCGCGGGGGGGTGTTTGGGGGGGGTGGGGCTTTGTTTTGGGTTGGGGGGGGGGGGGGGGTGGGGGGGGGGGGGGTGGGGGGGGGGGGTGGGGGGGGGGGGGGGGGGGGGGGTGGTGGGGGTTTGGGGGGGTGGGGTGGGGGGGGGGGGGGGGGGGGGGGGGGGAACCCCAAACCCTGGTTGGGGTTAAACCCCCCCCCAAAACCAAAAAAAAAAAAACACCCAAACCACACAAACCCCAAACCAAAAATAACAAACACCAACCCAAAAAAAAAAAAATTTTTTTTGGGGTTTTTTTTGGTTGGGGTTTTTTTTTTTGGGGTTGGGGGTGGAGGGGGTTGTGGTTGGGGGGGTGTGGGGGCCTTTTGGTTCGTTTCCCGGATCGAAATGTGGATGGGGAGCTTAGCCCCATCCTCACATGGATTGAGTTATCTTCCCTAATTTTGCAGACAGATCACTCCCTTGCTTGCGTCGGAGACCTCTGGCGGTGTTCGGGTCCCAAGTCATTTTTTCAGAAACACTTACCTTTGACAGGACGCCCTGCCTGTCGTCGATCAACTCTTTTTGCTTTTCCCTTATTACGTCACTTCTACCCCGTGGGTTTATCAACTTTGTGACACCTTCCAACGACCGGTGTTCCCTTAAGATGTTCGAATTTTTTTCTTTTAGCCCAAACTTCACCTTTCCTCGGCTTTCCGAACCGCTCTGTCATTTTTGACTTTCTGACTCTTTCACCGTTATTTCAGTCCTGCCTGCGGGACCTATCGTTCACAGCTTCTTTGTTTAGATAGCTTCACCCTTTTTTCCCTTGCAAGTTTTTTTTGCAGGAACTGTGGGGGTGAAGTACATGTTCTAGCTGCTTCCCTTTTTCCCCTTGCCCCTGTAGCGCCCGCGGTCGTTATACCCTGTCTTCGCTTCCTGTAGATGGGTGTTTCCCCCCAATTCAGACCTAACTGATTCCTAGACGGGGTGGTTTTTCAATGATGTGGAGAAGGAGCGATTTTGTCGCAGCCAGGATCGCCCTACTTTTTGACCTTATATTCAGACTAAATCCCTCTTCTGGTCGTCCAACCAAAACCCCCCCCAACAAAAAAACCCGTCTCTCCGGAGGGGTGAAATAAGCCTGACCTTTTCCACTTGGGTTTTGGTGGTTCCCTGCAACTTATTTAAAGTCTCCTTCTTGCATGTATTGCCTCCATATCTTTTCCCCCCCTCCCTCATCTTTTGTTGTGTTTTTCTAGTCGATTGATGCGCCAGAATGAATACTTCTTTTCCGAACGTATCCAAACGACAAAGACCAATTTCTCCCCTTCCTCTCAAGGATAAAACTGACGGCTTCAGTCCTGAGATTGGATCTTGTTCTGGGTGATATCATACTCTTTGATAGAATGTAGGAGAGCAACTCCTTCTCTCCAGGATATTCTGTCCTCTATGTGATGTCCCCTTCCGTATCCTTCTCGATATTGACCTCTTCCAATGCTTAAAGACTCATTTCCTCCCGTTCGAGTAAGTGGTGATTCCTACTCACAAGATGAAGTAAACCCCTAACTCTTAGAGTAACACTAGACGGCTGCTAGGCTGTTGCTAGAAGGGCCTGCTTCGGCCCCTTTCCTCCCCCCCAATCGTTCGCAACTTCGAGACTTCCACTTTTTGTATGCCTGCTTTACGTATAGCGAGGTTTCTGCTACGGTTTCCAAGACTTCGACCCTTTTAAAACCGAAAGCGATTTATGTTCTCCCTATTTTCTTTCAGTGAACTTTGAGTTCGCTCCTGATCTCCCTCAACCTTTTATTAGACCCCCCGTCTTTTTGAAATGTATTCCCGAGCCGTACCCCCCCCTTCTCGCCTTCGTGTGAAGTCCTCTCTGCGCTTTTTTATGATGTTTGCTTTTACGAATCCCTTTCTTCTTATGCACCCCGAGGTATTTTTAAAACGTGAACCATCCTCACACCTCTGGTGTGAGCTCCCCGTCTCTCCTTTCCTTACCCGCGGATTGATCTTCTCCTTCTATTTGAACTCCCCCCAAGCCCTTGTGTTCTGGGCTCACACCAGTCCCCCCGGTCGTTTTACCCCTCCCCCCCCCGGGACCTCGCCCCCTTTATGAGCCTTCGAAACTTACTGCACTCCATCATACATGTTTCGGCGATTTTTCCTGTTGTCCGTCCGAAATCACCGTCGGTCCCTTGCGCCCACCAGAGAGCCTTTCGTTTTGATTTACTCCGTGACGGTGTGTTGCACATGCTAATATGCCTACTACAGTAAGTTTGCCCAGGATGGCTCCTTTTTATTTCCGATTTTAACCAAGGATTTCGAGCTTGTTCCTTCAGGGCGACTCGGAAATATTCCTTTTTTCCTAGGAACGTCCCCTGTTCCCGGGCTGTCCAGCGTCTCTGCGGTTTTGTACATTCCCGTATGGATTTTTTTCGTTATAAAAGATGAAGTTCTTTCTCTTTATCCTTCAGTGCCTCCGAGGCAGCGTTTCCTCTAACGATTTTTTAGATCGTACTCTAGTGTGAACCGTGGATCGTTCCCGACAGAACTCTAGAGGACTTTGGTCATCCTCTAGATTCCGACCGCAACCCCCAGGGAGCCCCCCATCCTTTTTTCCTAACACCAGCTCCCCCCCCCGCTCGTCTCCCCACCTCTCCCTTCTCTTCTTCGCCCCTCTTTTTGATAATTACTCTTTAGGTTTATGCCTTTGGATTTTCCCGCCCATGTGTCGTTTCTCCTGTGAAGAACCCCCTGAGGAGGTGGCGTCCTTATTAGAAAAAACTCGTCTTCCTCCAGGTCCCCCTCTTTGAGCGCATCCTGTGCGCGAGTTCCAATGTCCGTTTATTCCTTTTCTCCTGCCGTGGAGTCTCCTTCTCCATAGCATGCTCGGCTCGAAATTTTTGGCATAGATCCCCTTCTCTTGGCGTCAGTTTGCTCTTATTCTGTTGGACTTTTCTTTATTCTTATGGTGTCAATCGTACGCGTCCCCTTCCCTTCCTCCCTCTCGCCTTCCTTGAACCCCCCCCCCCCCCCCCCCCCCCCCCCCCCCCCCCCCCAGCTTTCTCCTCTCTGGTTCCTCCTCTTGGAGCTTACCCTTTTCGGATGAGCGGATCTGACGTCGCAGATGTCGATTTCCACATGACTTCCCTGCAGCTCTCGGAAGGAACCTTTCCCATGCGCAGCTCTCCTGGTCACGAGCCCCAACCCCCTTCCGCAATTTGCCCCGATCGAATTGCATCTCCTGAATTCACAGTTTTTGCCGGCTTGGTCTGCCTTGATGCCTTTCCTGCGCTCCCCTCCTCCCTGCGTCGATCCGAGCCACGTCGCCTTCACACTCCTTGAAGTCTAAGATCTAGATACTGTTTTTGTCTCTCACCCTGTGCAACGCCCCCTAACTTTTTGATCCACTCGACACGTTGAAACGGATCCTAATAATAAGAGATCCCCCTGATTGCTCTTTAAGCCCGGTCTCATCTCTTTTTTTTTTCCAGATGATTGTTCATTATTTCAGATATTGTCGTTCTGATGTATTGCTTGAATCTGGCGCATCACCACCCTATGTTGTTTTTAGATATTGGCATACCACTCAGATCTGCTTCGAGCGGATCCCACCAGTTGTAGAGAGGAAGTATAATCAGATTCTGGACCTCAACTAGCCCGTCTTGCCGCAGCGGGCTCCACATGTCGTGTCTTATAACCTGAAGAAGATACATATAAGGCCTCAATTTTACCACTCTCTTTAAGAAGATACCTTACCTATGATGATTTTCCTCGGCACTTCCAGGTTTCCTCGCTTTTTTTCAATGCGAAACCTGCCCCCCCCCGGGTTTTGTGTTTGGGTGTTTGTTGTGTTGTTGTGTTGTTGTTTGGGTCTTTTTTTTTTGTTTGATCCTACCGCGATATTCTTGCTCTCCTCGGCCTCCCTCCTTTATGTCAAATGGTAACCTGTGTTTGTCCCCCCCCAAAGACCACTGTTTGATCTCTTCCGTCTCTCCCTTGCTCCCCGTTTAATTACCGGTCTTTTCTCATTTCAGACACAGGGACATTCTGTGACTAATTCTTCGCACTGTTTCTTGCAATTTCGATTCTGGTCATAGGGCTTCTTGGTTGGAGCCCTCCCTACCCCTGTAGTGGGTCTTTTGTCACCTCACACCGGCTTGTGTTAGACTTATTATGTCGCGGCAGAATAAAGTCCTTTACGGCTATTTTTTTCAGTTCTCACGTCGAGTGGTTTCGGGATACCCGTAGTTTTTCTCTCATAAACCTTCAAGAACTGTTCCCCCTCCGCCGATTAGGTTCATCACCCCTGATCCTTTGCTTTCCCTTGATTCCCCTCCGTGCTTCTGGTCCCGCTCCACGCGGTATAAACCCCCCTTACTTTTACTTCGCTCCCAGGCTTTGACCTCCCGAACAAAAAGGCACCTTCCAGCGCAGTACCATCATGCTGTTTCCAAGTTTGTGGCCCCTTTCGTCATCCTTAACGTATGCCTCCCTTTGACCTCCCCGACCCTTTTGACAGCTCTTTTCGATCTCCGCAACTTTTTTCCCTACTCTGAGCATGCCCTTACCCTTTTTGGACTCCCTGACCCTGAAGAATTGAGGTACCCCCTCTCCGATTTATTCCAGTCGTTCGTTCTACCTCTGTTAATTTTTTCCGATGGCATATACGTGCCCCACACGGCCGCCGCCCCGAGTCCTGCTTTCGTCATCCTCTCAAGTAGTCAGAAGTTGGCACATGACTGCTCGCCCAGGATACTGTCTACTAAGTGACTTCCTCTCGTTTCCCGGCCTCACTGTTCTTGACCAGTGCAACACAACACCCCCACCCCCCTACCCTTCCTCTTTTTGGAAAAGTTTATTTCTCGAAGCTCCTCTCTTTTTTTCAAGCTTGGTGGCTTTGGCTGGTTCCTACGATGAGCGGTATAGTCATGTCTGCGGTCTCCCTTCTCTTTTTAATTCCAATCCAGTTGTGTTTCTCGATGATCTACTCCTCCCGGTGTTTTTTATTTACCGTATTCCTTTAATCTATGCCCCACTTCCCCCCCAAGAAATGAGTTCCGTCTTCGGGATTTCTTCCCTCTCTTATTTAGACCTCGACGGTGTATATTTTTTTGGTTTTTTTTTGCTCGTCAGATTTGATTTTTTTCTCAGTCATGACTTCCTGACGAGACCTTCTCATGAGCTTCCTTCTATTTGATTTCCCCTATAATTATAATTCCTATTGAACTCCTGTCCGACTAATGGACCCCTTGAGATTTGATGCCAGTCCGATTTGTGCAGTCCTCCAACAGCTTCGCGTACTCTTTACCATCTCCGATTTTTTTTTCTTCGGCCCGTCTTTCAGGCCCCCGAAGTCGATCCGAGTCGTTCTTCCCCCACTGTCCACTGCTAAAAATGTCAAGGACCACCTTTTTTCCTCGCCCCCCCCCCCAGCCTGATGTCCCTCTCAGGAGGCCGATCGTTTAAGCATTTGTACGAATGCAACCAATCCCCCTCTCGCTTTTTTTCGTGCAATGCTTGGTCCGTTTTGGGTTTCTCCCTTTCTTCATCCCTGCCTCCACCCGAGTTGTTTTTCCACCTGTCTGTAATTTTAAAAACTCCCGTTCTTTTCCTAACCTATCGCCTGCGTCTGAAGCAGTTTCCCCCTGTGATTTATGAGTACGCCTCCCGGTTGCGTCTGTCAACTTTACCGCCTCGGTACGTGCAGACCCTTCCTTTTTTCAACATACGCACAACACCCTCTACGTGACTTTGAGCTACGTTCCCTGCAGCACGTTTCTTTGATGTTCGCCCTCAAAGCCCTTTTGTGCTCGGATTTGTTTCCCCCCCCGCCATTTTCGATCTTTATCACAGAACCCAGACATAGCATATGCCACATGCTGTCCGAATCCCTCGATTCTTCCACCTTGGATTTTTGACTGTCCCTTTGCGTTCCTGCCAAATCCCCTTTTTCCTTCAAATGTGTCGGCAATCTAAGAGATCTTGATAAGCCGGAGAGTGTCTGTGTTGCCCCTTTCTTTCAAATTATCATGACAGACCCCCATTCCGTTATTCCCGGAGGAGTTCTGGCCAGTTACCTCGTTAGGTATCCCCAACTGTGCGCGCTGGTTTTTTTCCCCCTCACCTTTTTTCCCCCCGATAGCCGGTGGACCTCCAGGTACCTTGCCTCGCCCGGCCCCGGAACGGCCCTGCTTTCTCGAGGTACACTTTCTTCTATGGATGTATTTTCCTTGTATTTATCCATGGTCACGCAGACTTTCGAGCGCTTACCTCCGCCGCCCGTCCTATTAAAGTATGGAAGATGTCCCTATCGTCTCTCCCCTGCTATAGTCTCCTCTCTACTGTCTATCATCTTCGTTTGGTCAAATTCCTCGCTCGACCGCACACGTCAGTGTTTATGACTTCCCCCTGTTTCTTCATAGTATAGACCCCCGCGACCAGCTCGACCCGTCCTCTTTGCGCCGTTTGATCTCTTGCCCTCAGAATTTTTTTTTTTGTCCTTTATTCCCTTCCGGGAATGGCTGGATCAGGCTCCAGATTTTTTTGGCTCCTTTCCTCCCGTGCGGCGGGGCGTTTATCGTAACCCGATCGAGAGTTCCCCTTGACTTCAATTTTCTCTTTGCACCTCGAGGTGAGCGAGAGATAATCCGGCTGCTGATGCGTGATTCTTAGCAGTTTTTTCATCGCGGCAACGGCCTCACTCCCTTCCATGTTAGATTCGAACTTTTAGTCGGCACCTTGTTAGTTTGGCGTCTTTTTTCTTACTTCTGGGATGAGTTGAGACCCTTCGATCCTTCATGGTGGTCCAAATCCCGACTTGCGTCCGCGCGATCCCTTCCCCCCCCGCCCATCCCTTATATCTCTTCTCTTTTTTTTCATAAATCTTTGCTGTTGTGTCCTAGCTACGCTGGTCTTTCTGACCTTCTAGGCTGACAGTTTTTTTCGCGGCTCCAAAAGCCTTGATAGCCCCCCCCTTTCCCCCCCTCTACGATTCCTCCTCCACAACCTCGTTCTTTGCCACCCGTTTCCCCCCCCTTTCGACCGGTTTGAGCCTGACGGGACCAAAAATCGGCGGCCGGTGCTGATGAGGTTTCTCTACCCTCAGCATCCAGCCTTACGCTTTTGGAACCTCGCTCTTCCCCTCTCCAATGTGACCTTCCTCCTATATAGTTGTTCGCTACCGGGACAGCACCGCCTCCCCGTTTTACGTCTCCACATTAGACCCACTACCCTTAATCTCTCACCCTTTAGTTTCATCTCTTTTTCATAGTTTGCTAGAAGAAGCTGTTTCCTCTTCTTAGCTGGGCGTTTTTTCTATCCTATGTCTCCTGGACTAGGAACACTCTTTTCTGTTAGATAGCGGAGCTGTTTTCCCCAACTCACGAGCTCTTCGATCTATCAATTGTGTCGCGAGAACATTACATCTAGAGAAGCCTGGTCCCCGTGCCCGGCCCCCTTCGGCTCGGACTTTTCGGCTAAAGCTTTAGGAATTTTTTTGATACCAACCAGCCTACGTGATCAGTTGCACTGTACACGCTCTCCCTCGTAACCGTCTTTTCTGGTGAATTCCGCGGCAGTAACGTTTACCGGCTCTGCTTGACACACTCTTCCCCTGTTGCGCGCCGCCGTCCTAGGTTCTCCGTCAACCGTCCCATCCGGACTTAGTACCTGGCCTATTTAATGTGCCCCACCATCCACGTCCTTTTTTCGACCCCTTTCCGTTTCTCTAAAACACAGTTCCCTGAAAAGTGATTTCCCTACGGCTCCATTTGAGGGATTTGGCAGGCTACTTTTCTTGTCTCGTTGCAGCCCGACCTGGCTTGCAATAGTTTATTTCCTGGTTTTTGATACTGCTTTCTACCCTTGTCTTTTTCGTGTGTTAGCCCATCCTCACCAAGGCTCTTCAGTTATTACGTTTTGAGTCGCTACCTTTCGGCTTCCTTCACCCAGGAGCGCGGCGACAAACGTCTGCGTTGCTTGAGTGTCACCGCCTACTTTCTCACTGGCTGTACCAGGTGCGACCTCAGAACCGGGCGGTAGTTGCCTTCCTCCCCAGACCGGAGTCATTATTCCCCACTAAGGCGCTCGTGGCCCCCGGTTCCGGGTCCTTTCCCTTAAAGTATTTTTTGCCTTCGCAGACCAGAGGGTGACAGCCTAGAGCCCTGCACTGCCCCCCCTCGTCTGTTTCCTAAGCGCGGTTCAAGGTTTGAAGGCCGGTAGAATGGCTTTTGCCCCCGTTTTTCCACTTCCTCCTGAGGACTAGAAGCCTCTTTTTCTCCTAAGCCCCCCTGTTTTTCTCTTCTCCGGATTCCAGTGCCTCCATATAACTTCGATTCCTCGCTTTCCTTGCGGGACCGTTGCTTTCCTTTCCGACTTTCATTCTCTCCCTTACTATGAATTTTTCCTAAAAAGTATCCACCTGGGTTCCCCTCGGCTTTTTTTCCCGTCCCAGGGGTTCTTCTATGTTTGTCGTCATTTTTTTGAGCGAGTGCTCCATCCGCTTCTCCGTACCCCGAATGCTCTTCTCTTATATTAACGCGTCTCGTCCTTCCCCCCACCCAACCCAATCATTTTTTCCCCCGTCGTCGGACCTCCTTCCTTTTCTTTGCAAGCTGATCCTCCACGCAGTGGGGCTTGGCGTTGTGCTCCGATGATGCTTCGTACGGTTAACCTCTCCACCTTAGGCATATGCTTTTAGGAATACTCTTCTTTTTACTCCTCTTTTTTGTGATCTCTATTGACTTCCCTATGCCTACGGTGATCTCCCGTATTTCCTCAAGTAGCACGTCCCCCCTCCCACTGCGTGACGCTCGCTTAGGCCATCTTCCCGTCGGCACCTGACGGGGATTTTTGGTTGTTTTTTGCTTTTCGCCCTCCTTTTTTTTCGTAGGCTTCCTCATTACGTCCTTCTGATAGTTATACCGCGAGATGCATTTGCCAGATCGCTTTCACTTTAATCTTTGCCTCGTCCCTTCCGGGCTCACTCTCATGGCCTTCCTTTTCGATTCCTTTTTTTTGTAAAAGTCACTGCCATCTGTGAGCCGACATTAACCTCGGACGCCCCTGACCGCGCGGCTCTCTGGCTCGGTCTTCGCCGGACCTTGCTTTCTCGGTTCCGTCCCACTGTCCTTCACGCGCAGATACAGGACACTTGCGGTTATAGACCATGCCTCGCTTGTCCGATAGAGATGTTATGCATCCTTTTCCCTCGCCTGACTTGTCACCCAACTTACCTTGTGAGTTTGAGACCTGCCTCCAGGCGCTGGCAGGCCTTGTTTCTGGCCCTATTCTCAACCGCCCAGTGATTTCCCTGAGGTTCGCTGTCGAAGTTCCCTTGACCGCGGTGAAGCCCCCAGATCGCCTGCCCTTTTTTTCCCCTCCTTCCGCCCCCCGAGCGCGGTCTGCGACTCGGACGTGTTCGTCTAGCCCTTTTTTCCAATTTAGACTAAACCGTCTTTTTGCCCTCAAGAACCCAATCTCGTGAGCAGCTGTCCCCGCCCTCCCTCCCCGGGCTTTCCTGCGGACATGCGTCCTCAAGAAAGTCACAGCCCTTTGTGCGTATGCGGCTCCCAACTCCCCTCACAAAGGAACTCCCCCCCTCCTAGTCTCTGACCCCCCCTCTGTTGAAATTGCCCCTTCCTCTTCTTGGTCCACCACTTGATCGTCCCCCTAAGCTAACCTTGCTTCCCCCGGCGACCCCCCCCGTGTCTCCCTGGCGCTGACTCGTTGCTCTTTCCTCTTCTTTTGCACTTTCAATGTCCTTTGACACTCGGCTGGCCGGAGTCGTTGATCATACCGAATATGACGCTTTTCTATGCTTTTACGCGGCACTGCGAACCCTGGGGTAGTCGGGCGTGCCAGGCCGTTTTCGCCCTTGTACACTCCTTCCTCTGGACCCACTTCACCCGTCACCACCTGTGTCTTGCCGCGTCTTCACTCGTTGTATTCCATTCAAGTATCGGATCGCTGCTGTCGTTTTATCCAACCCGCAGCTCTCTTTTAGATCGCATGCCTGCGCCTTTTCCCTTGCTTTCACCTCGGATTTATGTCGAGGCTGTATGATTCCTTTCCCCATTCTTTATCCGCTCGTACTCTCCATCGATTAACCCTTCGTTTGTCCATCCCTCTTCCGACGCAAAACATTCGGTTTCTTCTCCCTTTCTCCCTGGATTCTCCCTCTATCTCCCCATTTGCAAAGTTAGAATACCCCCCACCGAGCTCGGTTATTCTCGATGATCCCTTCTGCCCCACTAGTGTTCTTCTTCTCAGGGCTTTTGATTGGAGTCCTTCTTTTCCCAGGTTTCCTTTTCTGTGGTGCGAAGAAAACGTTTTTTGGTTCTCCGTTATAGCACCCCCTCTCTAGATACGTCGACTTCCCAGTCATTTACGTTGTACTCCTTGAGCCCCCCCCACTTTTCTGATTCTCCTGACCTCTTGCCCTTCCTGCTGGCAGGCCCCGTAAATCTTTCATGCTCGCGGCGATGTCTTCTCGCTTGCCCCCTGTGTTTTGTGCGTTCGTTGGTTATTTGTGACGGTCTTGCCCCGCGACTTTGTCAGACTCTTCCCCTCTTTCGGTCCCCCTCTTACCCGATCCGGTACCGTACCCGCTTT
>Ga0179593_1465106_pt1 | contig 13655 bp, 9 predicted proteins | sample CZODoug2_1_08_16_FD_185931 | JGI IMG/M metagenome (GOLD analysis project Ga0179593, IMG submission 185931) | Vadose zone soil fungal communities from Angelo Coast Range Reserve, California, USA - CZODoug2_1_08_16fungal (PacBio error correction) | ecosystem: Environmental > Terrestrial > Soil >... | reverse complement strand
AGGAGATGTTCACCCCCGCATCTTTACCTTTTCTGTGCACCTGTATCTCACCCTTTTTACCCCCAGATGCTCTTCGGTTCTCTGTACTTTGACATTAGGGCAGCGGTATTCTCTAAGTTCTATTGGCTGCGCCCCTTTGCGGCGGCTCTCCTACTGTCTGGAACGTCCTAGGGATTTGTTTACGGTCTCTCCCGTTCTCCCTGGAGTAATGTTCAATTAGTTCTCTTCCGCACGCCCGTTCTCTACGTTTTTATCCCTACTTCATTGTATTCGTTATTTATCCTGTGTGTGCCTTAGTTCATACATGGTGTCCGCGGGGTCGGGCATGCTCGCCGTTTTGTTTCTGGTGGGCGACGTTTTTTTCTTTTTTGTCGCGGGCGTGCTGCTTTCTTCTTTTCAGCCTGGCCTTTCGAGTTTCCCAGATTAGTCTTCACCCCTTTTGATGGTGCTACTTTCCGCGAACGGGATTTCTAGGAATGGAATCATTCCTTTCTTACTTCTCTCTTCCTTCATGGAAGCAGCACCGTTGCGTTCTACGCGTGTTCAGCTCGAGCGCCACTCTTCCTTCTGCCGGGTCATCGCGCTTTTCCCCCCTCAAGGTCTCCCTATGACCCTGCTCTTCTTCGTTATTCCCCCCTCTTTTTTCTTGTAGGATTTCCTTAGCGAAGTGCAGCTAACGGCCCCGTTCCCTCTCTTCTTCTTCTGCCAACGGGGTGCTTTTTTGCAGGGAGCAGAGATAGTTCTCCTCCTGCAAGAGTTGGTCTTCGGTCCCATCCCCCCGTTGGACTTTTGCTGGCGCTCTCGGCGGAAGGCTCCTTTCTGCGCAGTCCTAGGCCAATCCTGTTCTTTTGGTAGGTTTATCTTTGATCGTGGCGAGAGAGTGAGAGGAAGTTTTTTACTGGGGTCGTCGTTAAGCCTCCTATCCTGGATGTGGCGGACCCCACACCTCCTCGCCTTTTCCTCGAGCCGTTTTCCCGTGCTTCTGTTTATGGCTTGAGCAAACAGTCCCGGTGCCTTGGCCCCTCGGGCCCCCCCACGGACGCCCCCACGTCCCCGATCACGTCGAGTCCCTCTCTTGGCTCGGGCTGCCGTGTTTTCCACATTACCTTTGCAATGAGACTCCTAACCCTTTTTTCAAAGTTTTTTCGAGTAACCGTCCCTTCCATACGCCCGCGAGAGTCGAGCTCTCGGCCCCCTTTACAGCGGGACCTCGGTGGCAAGAGGCTAGCTCTTATGGAGTACAGCAAGGATTCCTTCCTTTTCGCGTTTTTGTGAGAATAGTGCCTTTAACCATCTGGACTCCTTGCCGTAGTGCCCTTGTTCTCGCTTCTGATTTGGTAGAGCCTGTTTAGGAGAAACGGCTGTCTTCTCGTTCTTCTGGAGAAGCTACCCCTTTTTCGGGCGACGCGTCCTTTCCTTTCAGATCGTCGGGTAAGCATTCCGTCTTGATTTCTAGCGATTCTACTCTGAGGTTGGCTTGCTAGATGATCGTTTTGCTAGAAGTTAAGCTCTCGTGACCTTTAATTGTGGAGGAGCCACTTTCCCTCCCCACCCGACGCAGAGTCCCGATTATGAGGTTCTACGAGAGATTTTCTTATAACGAGACCCCACGGTGCTGTGGAAGTCTCTTTTTTGAGCATTTTTCTTCCCCTCTTTGTTCTCGGGTCCCTTTTGACGCTGGTCCCCCCAGATCGTTGATTTTCGCGCGAAGGGCCGACCTCATCTCGGCAAGATCACAAGTTTTGGACCTTCTTCCCGTACAGTTCAGAATCTCTAGCTTTTATATAAGTTTTGGTTATACTCTATGTCTGCTGTAAATTTTTCCTTGCTATCTTGAGGAGAGTCTTTTTCTTTGAATTTGCAGATTCCTTCCCTCATCTCCCCTTCCGTAGAGAGTGCCCGAGAACATCCCGTTCCCCCTGTCATCTTTCCTGAGAGCCCGTAGGTAGACCGAGGTCACGTTCGCGGGGAGGCTCGAAAGTTAGGCCGCTGCTCTTTTTCCGGCGGGATCGGGAAACCCGCTTGGAGCCGGCCCTTTCTGCCCCTTTTCACCTACTCTTTAGTACCACGTCGCCTGAACTCACCCTTGTATTAGATTTCGCGAAGGTCCCCCCTCCTCTTCCTCGAATTTTTTTTTTATCTTCCGGCAGAGCGCGCCCCCCTTATCGCGCTCTTTGTTTTTCGCAGCCCTCTATCCCCCCTTCCGATGTTGCAGACGAAAGCGCCCCGACACACCCTCGCCTCGCTTTCCCCTCTTCCCCCACGCGCTTTTTTTAATTTACGATTCGCACCCAACCTCGACCCCCATTGCCGTCCGTCCGTGGTCTGGATCCCCCCTTTCCTGGTCTCTCCTAGTCCTTTCCCTTTTCAAGCTTGCCTCGAGCATCTTTTGTCTCTTCGCTCGTGCTTTTAGGGGACACGGTTGTCTTTTTCTCGTTCCTTTTTCTACCCCGGACTTTCTTCAGGTGTTTTGGTAAAGGGCTTAAGATTTAGATGTCCCCTTATGTTCCCCTGCACCAAGTGAGACCGGCTCCCCTTTCCTGCCCGACGGTTCTTTTAGTCTTCTTTTCCCAGTCCTAGGTTGATCGTTGCCCCCCTGGTTCGGGCGCCTAAATCAGTTGAGACTGATGGCCCGCTCGACGCTTTAGGAACCTGTCTCTGTGCTTTGCCTCCTCCAGGTCTGATCTTTTTTTTCCTCGACGTCCTCTGCCCCCCCGACTTCCCGCCCACTATGCCCCAGGAACACCCAGTCCGGGTCGGAGGGTTGAGTTTTCGGCGTTCTTCGGCCCTGAGACTTCTTTTTTTTTTTTGCCAGCACTTCCGCCGACATCGCGAGTTTCCGAATTGACTTCTTTTCTCTTTGGGCACGCTCTTTCTCTATCTGCTCCGTTCGTCACGGCCCCTGGTGTGAGACTCTTTTTACGTTTCCGGCGTCCGGTTGTGCCCCCGTCGCCTCTCAGAATCGATTTGATGAAGCTCCGCCACCTTTGAAAGTAGCTTTCATCGTCGGTTTGGCTTTTCTTTATCACCCGTCTTCCCTTTTTTTCCCTCATGTGTATTGCCTTCGCTCTTATATCCGTTGTTTCTTTTCTTAGCGCTTACCTGAAACCCCGCCACGAGCTTCCTGATTCAGATTCAATTCCCCGTCGAGAGTCCCCTCCCCCTTCCAACGTCTACCCCCCTTTTGAGTTCCCACGCCACTCGTACTTCTATGAGATTCCCCAGTCGCCCAATCATTTTCCCTCTTCCCCCCCCTCCCGACGTGCGTCCCCCCGGGCGATCCACCGTTCGCTCCCCCACCCGCGCACCCTCGTACTGCCACTGAGGAAAGTTTTTTGACTGCGCCACCCCGGCCTAGGTTTCCCCTTTGGGCACGAACGACACTTGAGGGATCGACTTCGCACCATTTGGCACCGTTTGTTTCTTGGTACTTCACGGAAGTCTCCAGGACGCCCGCCCCCCCTGGCGTTCATTCCAATGGGACCCCTCTTGCGGGTTTCATCCCTCTTTTGAATCTCGCCAGGCCCTCTCCGAAGTAGACCTGCCCCTCCCTTCACGCGGTTTCTCTGAACGTTTTCTTGTATCTCCAGAGGGTTTCCATGTGTCCCGATCCTTGTGTCCGTTTTCCTTGGAAAAAGCTTTCCCACGGTAAATATCTTTCTCTGTTTTTTTTTTGAGGGATTTGGTCGAGTTTCCCCCTCCTCTTTTGTTTTTTCTCCCCGCGGCTTTTAACTGATAGGTAAGCCATGTGGTACCCCCCCTTATTGCTCTCGGAGTTAAAACGCGAGGACCTTCTTGGCAGCGTCATCTAGAGTATAATTATTTTTTGCGTGCCTTCTGAGTCGTATGCCCAATATGGATGGCACCCCTATCGGCCGTGAGGTCCCCACTGTTCTCGGTCGCCCTATCGGGCGTCGCGGCTGGTATTAGTTTCTCTCCCAACAAGCACTCGTGATCCCCTTTGGTTCGATCATCTTTTTCCCCCCCATGTCTTTTTCAGACAGTTTTTTTTCTCGGCATGTTTCCTTGCTTAAGTTTATCAATGGGGCCTTCGCGTAGAGGGGGCAGGTCTCGCGGGGGATTGAATGGTTCTCCTTAGGCGGATTAGTATCAGGTTGGCTTTGCTTTTTGAAGTTCGCTGCTCGGGGCCTTGTGGCAGCGATTTTCCAACCTGGTAGTGTGTTCCGCCAGGTTTTCTGCCCTTGCTTTCCCTTACGGAAGCAGTCGTTCCTTTATTCTCATGATCTGTTTGAGCTCCCATACTTTCTCTCAAACGGATGCTAGGGGCATCCCGCTTTCTTCCCTCCTTTGAGCGACCCTCGTGTACTGAGCTTTGATACGCTCATTCCCCCCCTCCCGGGATGAACCTTGCTCCTGAGGTTTTTGCCTTTCTCACACATCGAGTCTTTTCGTTTTCTGGCTGCCTTGCAGCTAACCCGTACGTCTTCATTTCTCCTGTATTCGCACCCCCGGCTCTGGCCTGCTTATCAGATCGCACTGACAAGTTGCCCACCGCAGCATCAGTTCCTCGTAAGGTTGCGTTTCCTTTGTCTTGTTTCCCCTTCTGGAGCTTGCCCGCCAGCCGTCCTCGGCCCAGACCCTTTTGTCCGTGCTTTTCGGTTGACGTTTCGGTGTCCCTCTCTTTGCGTGATGTTCGCGCGGCGATTGAGGGGAAGGACGTCTTTCCTCTCCCTCTAATCCTGGCCGATGTGGTTCCCTGCCAGTTTTAGGCAGCGGCTCCCCCCTTTCGTGTGCACCTTTGGTCTTAGACATTTTAAACCCTCTTTATCCGGTGTCCGTCAGGTCCTCTTTTTTCACACGCTACGTCACGTCGCAAGACCTTCTTCTTGTGCCCGTTTGGAATGATGGCGTTCCCATCTTCTTAATGCTTTTTCCCCCATCCCCCCCGGCGCAACTTCGCTTGTGATTCCCCGTGCAGCAATCAGCCCCTAGAGCGCTGCCTCTGCGCTCCTTCCCACCGTGCTCGACCGGGTACCTCGGTGCTTGACCGCGCTCTGACCGGTAGGATGATTTTTTTTTTTTTGCGCGATGTGCTTTAAAAGCGTCCGGCGAGCCTTCGTGGCAGGGTAGTTTGCCTTTTTTTTAGAGGGCGCTGGTGTCTTCCATCGTCTCTTTCCCGAGTGCTGGGCTTCGGCAATTCAAAAAGAGCGATCAATGATCTCTTTCTGCTTAGATCCGCATAGCGAGGACGAGGTCGAGTTGGCGAGATATCTCGTACGTCGGCGGGGCATTTGCTCTAGGTTTACCTCCTTCTACGGGACCACGCAGCCTTTGCTTGCCCCTCGTCACCCTCCTCCCTCGCCTCCGCGATTTGCCGGCTCTCCAATCTCTTTGATTTTCCTCCGAGCCCCTTGCCTTGCCGTGTTGTGGCGGTCAGCTCGGCGGAGCTCATGTTTTTTCCGTTGGAACCTCCTTTCCGTGACGATGTTCTCTGACGCGATTCTTCGTGATTTTTTCGCGCCGGCTTCACCGCCCCCCCATTCCCGATCCCGTTTTTCAAGGCACTTCTGAAGCGACCAATTTCATCCTCCTCTTTTTGTTTTCTCGATTTTTCGGAGATGCTTTACAGCTCCCAGCACTCGTTGACGGAGGGATGGGATTTTTTCGGCGGAGCGCATACCACGCGCCTGTCTCGCCAGCGTCCTTTTTCCCGTAGTTTTAACACATGCCGAAATGCGTTCCCTTTTAGCGAAGGTCTCCCCGGCCGGTGCACCGTCGTTAGTACCTGCATCTGTAGAGACCTTCTCTGTCTGCTTTCCAGCTCGTCGTTTGAGAGGGGGAATTCCGTGCTCCTTTCACGTAGAGCGGACCCGCTAGCCACGCCCCAGAGAGCCCACTGTCTCTCCCCTGCCGGCGAAGCATCCCTCTCGAACTGACTTTATCCCGACGATCTTCCTCTAGCATGCTCTTGGTGTCCTTGGACTTTTTTTCCCTCCTCTCTGAATCTGCAGAGCCCGCGTCCCGCATTGAGCCGATCTCCTTACCACACGCGCGCCTCGCTCCCTTAACTCTCTCTCCTTCGCGAGTTGAAGAGATTCGGCGCAAAACAGGAAAGCGCAGAGTCAGTCTTTCCCCTTTTTCCGTCTCTTTTATAGATTCCCCAGTGTGAAATGTTCCTTAAATGTGGGCAGGACTGCCTTCTTCGCTCTTCTCGATTTTGCAGTAGGGCACCTTTTGCCCATTCGACGCTCGTCCCTTTTTCCCCTCCTTTTTTGAAGAGGCCCCCATTGAAGCGTTCTCGTCATCGGCATGTTCCCCTAGCGCATAACGAGGTATACTGCGATCTAGAAGGTGATTTATTATTATCGTAAATCTTTTCTTCGGCCCCGCTTTGTTTCTCTCCCCCCACCGTTGATCAAGATTTTATCCCCGCTCGACGTCGCCCAGAACCTGTCTCCTGCTGTCCGCCACATCGGACTTTGTCTTGTCTAGAAGTATCCTTTCGCACTCCTCGTCGTCCCTCTGACCACCGCGTCCCCATCTTTGCGGGTCTTTGATTCCGGCGTGCTGATGACGCTTTTGTCCGACCCTTCGCCAGTCTAGTAGTGCGTTCCCCGTTCTCTTTGGTTACTGTTTGCCAGAGGGTCTTTTTTTCCCCCCTTCTGCTCCGTTCAATTTTTCACCCTTTTGGCGAATCAGTTTCCCTTTTTCGCACGGCGGCGTCCTTTCTCTGCTTCATGGACCCTCCGAATCCTGCTTTGAGGCCGAGGTCCACCGGAAATTTTCCTTCATTCTGGCTTTTGATGAGCGCGAAACCAAGCTTTCGCTTTAGCTCGTGGTACATGAGCCGCGTGCTGTTTTGCCCGTTGGGGCATGCCGGATGGAGCTAACATTCCTGCTGAGCAAAGCCTTCATGATTCCATGCCTTCGCCCCTTACTTTTTCGGATTAACCAGGCTAACCATTTATACTCTCCTCTCCCCTCCTCCGAAGTTTCCGCGTCGCAGCTGCACCCCCCCCGGCCCCAGTCTAAGCCTCTACGTGGCAAACCCAACCCAGGCGATTCCCCTTCTGTATAGCCGGACCCCGCCCTCTAGCCCGCCCCTGCCCCCCCCCTAGGAATGCATGCACGCCCAGGCATTTTTGGCCTCCCGAAGGCGCAACACTCTTTTTGATGAGTCCTTGCACCAGTCGTCTCACCGGTTGCGTCGACTGCTCCAGAATTCCTTCCACAGACGCCGCTTGGAGAGAAGAGCCCACATTTGGGGCCCTCCAGATTGGGTCCTAAATTTCATTTTGAATCTCCCCTCCGCCCCTTCTCATCGCCTGATCCGGATCGAGTCGGCGGCAACTTAGAAGTTTTTTTGCCTGCATCTACACTCTGACTTGTTCTTTGCGATCAGGGGTCCCTTTTCGCCTATAATAGCGGTGTGATCTGTCCATCATTTAATCCCCTCCTTTTTTGTGAGCTCTGGAAAGGAGTCAGATTTTTTTTCCCACCGTTCTGCACATTGTTCCGGCTTCAAACTTTGGCCCCCCTTTTCTAGCTTACATAATTATGCTGGGCCGGACGATTTCTTTCTACCCTTGCTTCTCCTGGCTTCCGCGAGATGCATTTCTGGCAAGACTCGGAGACCCGGTGGGAGTAGAGTTCGTCATGGCCATATCGTTCCCCCAGAACGGAAACTCCGTTCTCAGGGCCGATCTACTAGCAACTCATTATTGTTACGGACGTCTGTCTGTTGTGTGGTTAAGTGCTTTCTGTCCCATTGGTGTATTTGTTTTTATTTTTGGTTGTCGTGGTTTCCTGCATATGCCGTGTGGATTCCTTCGTGTTTTTTTTTTGTTTTGGATGCACTTTCTTTTTCGTCGACTTTCTTTCGGTGCTTTTGATCAAAAGAGTTTTCCCTTTAGGAGGCTCCTCTGTTCAAAATTTTCGACTGGTGGCCTCTGGATCTTTCCTTTTATCGCAGACGGAGGCAATACTTGGCTGGATATTCTTATTCCTTTCGATGCAGCTCATCACGGTGCGACGACATCTTAGGATTAATCCTATCGTCTAAAGAGGACGTCTTTTACGCTTTTTTCATTTCAGACGATGAACTCTCTTCTTCGGCTTTGCCTTTTTTTTTCCTTTCCACATATGTGTCCTCTGGTTGAGGTTTTTCGCGGAAGTGCAGCCCTTTCATTACGCCCTTCTAGTTTTCGATCGAGCCCCCTGTGGGCATCTTTTGTTGGCTTTTGACTCTTCGAGCCATTCGTGGCCAAAGCGCCAGGGGTCCCTTTCTTCTTTCCGCCCCCTCGTCGTTGCTTTCGATATCGCGGACGAGCTTCATTGAGCCGCACGCTCTAGGCCCCCTCGTCCCGTAGTTGCGTTTTTTCCGGAGTTGTGGGCAGAGAGGCCGGAGGCGACGGTGAACCCTATTCCGATACGGACTGTGCTACAAAATCATCGCCAGGTTTTCGCTCCCGATTTTTTTTACCTTGCCTTTCGTGGGCTTTGCGCCTTTTCGGTTCCGTTTGAGGCGCTTTCCCCAAGCGACGCCCGACCCCAGATCACCTGAGCACTCTTGCAGGTAGCCTTTGTGGGCTTGGACATGACGAGGAACCCGCCTAACCCCCCACCACCCCCCCCGGAATTCGCCTCTTCACGCACCCTTTCCGCACCTTGCGTAGTCCAAGTCCCCCCTTTAGGCCCGTATGCTCGTTCCCCTTAGCATTTTGGAGTTGCCCCCAGGGCACCCTTAAAAATTTTGGGCCGCCGGCCGTGCGTATCCCTTTACCGAGTCTACCCGGAATCTGTTCCCCCTTTTTTTTCCCTCTTTGCGCGCCATATGCTTTACCCGTGCGCTCCGTCGTGCCGCGGCTGTGTTAGCTGGTGGTGTTGGCGTCCGTCTTTCCGAACTCTGCCGCTTTCTCGTGCTGCTCCCCGTAGGGACCCTCCTCCACCTCTCGCTAGCCGTTTTTGAAGAGATTTGAAGATTTTCGGCCTTCGAGGGATTCTTTTCCTATTCGCCGCAGATCAGACTTTGGGCGCGCTCCTTTTTTCTCGACAGTTCACGTCCTTGTTATTTTTTTACGAACTCTTTTCACCGCGCCTCCCCGAAGCGAGCGAGCCGAGAGGCTCACGTTTTTTTTTCCTCCGCGCCCCCCAGTCTTGCGGTGGACGCCGCTGAGCCCATGGCGATGCGTTTGGTCCCGCGGTTTTTTTTTTTGTAGATACCCTTCGAAGTTGCTTTTCGCCGGCTTCACGCATCCCCGGCCCGAGCAGCGGCTTCGTTTCTCTTTTTTACAGCGAAGAAATCTCTTATCACTTCCTCCTATTTTTTTTTAGTTTCCGCGGTACCAGCTTCCGTCCTTGCCCGAATCTCTTGAAGTTTGCGATGGCGGTGAAGCCGGGCCATTCCTCTCCTCCCCTGCCGTAGCTGCCGGGCCTGTTCACCGCTCCGGACCATGCGCGCAATACGGGGAGACCCTTCCTACAGTTTTTGTAGGGCCCCCCCTACATATTCGAAGCCGCTCGGCGCTTTCTTTTTCGCGGTGCTTTCTTCCTTCACTTGCTTGCCCGTTGATGTAAACTGCCGATACCCTTGATTTTCTTTCCCATCTCGTTCGCGAGAGAGCGATTTCCCCCCCTCGTTTTTCGTTCCCGAAGATCTTTGCAGACGTCGTACGGCCCTAGCGCTCGGTTTTCTGATAGCCCCTATCGACGACAGAGCGCAGGAAGAGCGACGAAGACGCACTCCCCCCCTTCCGCTAAAGATTACGTCTCTCACGGTCGCTTCAAGGCAAGCTTCTCTCCAATCGAAAAAGCTCTTACCCAGTTGGTGTTCTCCCCCTTTCCACTGTGGAGGTATCGAAACCTATTTTGCCATGGTCCAGCGCCGGGGGCAGTCCTTCCCTTTGCTCGCTCTTTTTTTTTTCTTGGAGTAGGGCGACCTCATAACTCGTGTTTTTTACGCCCTTTGTGAAGAGGATCATGAAGATTGTTAAGGTCCATGTCCACGCTTTGCTCCCCTCTCCTGCGCTTCGTCGTTGCTTTTTTCGTAGGGTCCCTCTTCAAGGATCCTAGGCAACCGCCTAGCGTGGGTCGAACATCATTTTTCGCACGAGATGCGTCTCTATCTGCGATGAACCCTCATGATTCCGCCCACATCGGGCATTTTCGAGCTTCAGCCTATACTTCTTTCCCATTTACGTCTAGAATTTTGAACTTTCGGAACACCGACCCAGCTGAGGGTAGGGGTTCCTCTTCTTCGTGCTTCTTCCCCTCTCGTCGAGAGCGCCCACGGACAATCTTAGTTCTTCACTCATCCCCTGAATCTCTCTGGTTCTTTTTCGTTTGTTGAGATTCTGTGCGGTCTCCCCCTCGGGCCCGGGGTTTTTTTTTCTATAGGTCGATTTCGTGATTCTTCCGTCTTTCCCCGTCGCGCCGGAATTTATCCTAGATGTTGATGATTGCCCCCCCAATTCTCCCCTTTCTAGTATATCGGTTGCTTAGCGCTCACCCGGTTTGCGCTCTAGCTGGTACGTTTCAGTGCGGCTCGCCTCGTTTTTTTCTTACAGGCTGTAGCGTCTGCTTTTACTAAGAGCCCGCCGGTCCCCTGCTTCCCCCCGTCTCCCTCCCGTTTTTTCGCAACCAGTTTATACGGTGAGTATCATCGGCCGCAAATAGCTGTATTCCCCCCCCCTTGTGCGATCTGCCGCAGAAGCACTTCCCGTTCCTCCTCAATTTCCCTCCCCAACAGGCGATCCCCTGTTCGTTCCCGCTCCCTCGAAGGTTGAGACCTTTGCAGCCCCCCACCGGCGATGGCAACTCTGAGGGCACGTCCCGATGTGAGTTCGGACACAAATTTTAAGATTTTCGTGCGGGAAGTGGTTGATCCCTAGTAGCCGCCATGACCCTCCCCCTGAATGGAGAGGAGCGAAAAAGTGGTGGACCTCCGAGGGGGTCCTCTTTGGCATACGCCCCCCTTCTAGCAGCCGCACTCTCTACAATTGTTCGTAGGTCCCCCCCCGCGGTTTCTATTTTTTCTGCCCTAAGATATTCCACATGTTGCCGATCAGTCCCCGCGTGAGTCCCCCCCTTGATCGGTCCACCTCTTTCTTTTTCACCCGTTGTTGTTTCGAATACCGATGTTCAACGCGATTTTCACGGCGCTGTCCTGATCTGGAACATGTTTTCCCCTATGGTATCTTCCCCCCCCCCGGCTTCCCCTTCTCGACGGCTGGGCCGCTACCCCTTTTACTACTTCTGCACTGGCCCGCGGCGTATGCAACATGGCTTCCCCCCCCGCTAGGCGGTCCCCCCCCGGTGGGCTTTTCCATTCCTCCCGTGTCTTTGCATGGGCGGTCCCATTCTTTCACGAAATCGCGTGCTCACTTTTTTTTTCTCTCTATCCCTCCTTCAGTATGAAAGCCGTGTTATTCCTTTTGGTTTTTGGATTCAGTCCTCAATTTTGGTCGTGTAGCGGGGAAGCATGCTCGAAGGTTTCCTTTTGGGCGCCGTCTGCGGCTCGTCAGCTGTCGTTCTTCTGTGTTGCTCGCACGCCGTGCCTGTAGTGCGCTTTTCATCTTCTTTTAGTACTTCCCCCCTGTTTCTCCATGGTGCCGAAGTCTGCGTTTGGGAATCCTTTTACTTGCTCTGGCTCTGCCCTTTCGCTGTTCTCCCTTCTTTAACAAGCTCGAGGCGCTCCCGCTCAGTACACCGAGCGCAAGCGTTTGCTTTTTGGGGGATTCCCCCCTGCCCTTTTTCATCCACGCCAGGAGGACGATACCCGGCTTTCGGGCGCGCTTAATAATAGATTCTTTTTTTTTTCCCCTAGACGTGAAGTAACGTCTCCTCCGCCAGATCGCCCCCTCCCCCCTGTTTTAATAGTGCTGGCTTTGCAGATATCTCCCTCGATCGGGGCCCCACGCAGAGCCTTTCTTGTGCCCCACTTTTTTTGTGCCTTTTCTTTGCGCTAGAGGTTCCGCACCCCTCAGAGTTCCACGCTCCCCCCTTTGGGTCGGTTTACGGCTGTTGTTCTGGGCGGTTCGAGGGGATTCCCCTTGTCCGGATTCTCTTTCGACGCTCTCCTGGTCCGATGTTCGGACCAAAGCCAAGGTTCGCTCTCGTAGAGCGCATTCCTAGGGCCCTTTGGGTTAGTGTCACTTCAACGGTGGCCGAGTGCCTCCAACGTTTCTTTGACCACGACCCCTATTCTCCGAGCAAGCTCTTTTTGGTTTTTGTTTGCGTTGAATCCTTTTTTTCCATATACCCTCCCTTCCTTAGCCTCTTTCCCGTCACTTTCTCAAATCCTAAGCGTCGAGCTTCAACCCTAGGCCCGAGAGAGAGAACCCTTCTCGCCAGTCTTCCCTCCTGCCCTTGATGAGGGGCCACTTTTTTGGCCCTTCTCCAGCCAGGTGACCGGGGAGCCTGGAGTCCTGCGGCGAGATCTTTTGAGCCTGGGAATAGTGAGTCCGCTAGCCTGTTCCGCTGGTGAGCGAGGTCCTCTTTTTTTTTCTTGTTCTCGGACGCATCCCGTTTTTTACGGGATCTCTTTTTCTCGGTCGTCGGGCACGCACGAAACTGCTGGCCCCCGATCTTCCTGCCGATGTAGGGATCTAATCCTCTCCGTTTGCGTGGTTTAGCGGCTTCGTCCTCCTCTTGGGCGCTGTGGTCGATCTTCGCTCTACGAAGGCGCATTTGGCCGGCTCTACGCCGCCTCCCTCCGCTCCTAGCGGCTTTTCTACTCTCTTCCCCCCTTCCTCGCCTACGGTCCGTGTCCCCCCTGCCCTTTTTGGCTCCATGGCTGGCGCTGGTGACTCCGTGTTATCGTAGAGGTTCGCGTGATGGGCTCTTTTCCATCATCTCGGTCAAGTCAATCCAGGGCCCTTTTGGTTAGAGCGACGAATCTCCCTCGTTTTGTTGTTATAGAATTTCTCCACATCGTAGTAATTGCCGAACGATCTTGCTAGTCCGCGCGCGCCCACGCGCCTCTTCCTTATCGTTTCCCAGCTTCACGGGACTTAGTTCCCCTTTCCCCTGCTTCCCCGTCTCCTTCCTGTAGCCACACACTTCCCTTTGCGCGGAGGAAGCATCAGTAGTCTGAAGATAGGCGCAGATGTTGACTTCTGTGAACGAGGTCTCCTTCCAGGTGTCCCGTAGATGGAACTTTTCCCCCGTATTCGCGCTTCCGTACCACTCTCGTTTGCGATGAGGAAAAGCATCTTTCTAGGCGGAGCCAGTCGATTGGCACTCCCCCCATCGGCTCGTTGCGTGAACTCCTTAGCACGAACTTTTTCAAGATTTTTCCCGTTCTCCTCCTCCGAGCTACCCCGCGGCTCGAACTGATGCATCCTCCTCCGGGCCTCTTCAAAGAATTTTCCCTCCCTCCAATCCGTCAGTCCTTTCTGGATAACCTTGATTCGAGGTCTCGTCCCCTGGGACCCCTCTCTCCCCTTTTTTCTTCGACTGACTTTCTTTATTTCTTCGCTGGGAAGTAGGGAATTCGCTTTAAGTTCTGACTGTTGCCGGTTGAATTCTTCCTGAAGCGTTAGTCGGTCAATCTTTCGGTTCCGCCAGCCTCCTTCTGCTTTTCCGGTTTTTAGTCTTGTGTTCTGTTTGTGGGCGGCACCGCCGTTGCGCTTGCCTTGCGAGCGTCGCTCCCCCGCGCAACTTTCCGGCTTTGTCGCAACATCATTTCCCTCTCC
>Ga0179593_1272958_pt1 | contig 13655 bp, 9 predicted proteins | sample CZODoug2_1_08_16_FD_185931 | JGI IMG/M metagenome (GOLD analysis project Ga0179593, IMG submission 185931) | Vadose zone soil fungal communities from Angelo Coast Range Reserve, California, USA - CZODoug2_1_08_16fungal (PacBio error correction) | ecosystem: Environmental > Terrestrial > Soil >... | reverse complement strand
TCCGGAATCGCCTTCAGTGTCACCCGTTTCTCTATAAATTTTCGATCCTCCGAGATCACAGCGCACTTCGCCCGACATCTTCGCCCATTCCCACGTCCCAATTTTTGGTCTCCTAATTTTCTTAATAAGCTTTTTTCCGAGTCATCTTAAGAGCCCGACACCCCCACAGATTACCAAGCATTATTACAATAGATTTTTCTTTTTAGCCCTTTTTTTGATGGAGATGCGCGCCTTTACGGCGGATCTGTCAGAGGACAGCTCGTTTTCTTCACTTTTTACCCTCGACACCATAAGATCTCTCCCCCTTAAAGCGAACGCCAATACCGTTCTGCGTTAACACCGCATAATGCTATCTGCTGACTTCCACGAGCGACGCCGCCAAAGATGCTGCCCGGTTCATCGCTGCCCCTTTTTTTTCTCTTTTAGATTCGTCTTTAAGCAAGACTTCCGCCAATCACGTACAGGCGCGTATCCTGCTCCGTGTCCAGCCGCTGACTCTGAGGCGCCAAGACGCTGCCGACGACGGCCTCAGCCCCCCCCCCCCGTTTTTGCCCGTCGGAAGTGGTCTTTTTAAGTGCCCCTGTCATGGATAGACACCCCCGACCGGTGATCCCTCATCCCCAGAATCACCCCCCCTCACGATCATGACCGTTTTTGATGCTCGTTCACAGAGAGACGGTTACAGTTTCAGAACCGTAGACCCTTATTGTACTCCATATACGCAGGTTGATTTCGAATACGCGCCTTTTAAACCTCAATGGGTTCCCTCAATTCTACGGTACAATATCTTCTGAATGTTTTCGTTTCCTGAGTCGAGACACGAGTGTCAGCTCACCCTTTTTTTCCCACTTAAAGGCCCCACCTTATCTTCTTATAAAGAGCCCTGGTCCCCCCTTTTCCCCGGAGTCTTACAGAGGAATACCCTCGGCTTTTTCAAGCTAAGTTGTGGGCCATTCCGCCATCGTCCGAGCCTTTTTTTTTTTTCTGCGTGATCCTCCTGCGCTCCCCCACGAGTTCTCTTTCCCCCCAGCCCCATCGCTCTTTCCCCCCCCAAACGATTCTTTCCTTGACTCGTAATTCCGATGAGCGCGATCCACGCGATGTCGTCTCCCCTTTTCCCGCACAGCATACAGTTTTTTTTTTCCGTACCGAGCTTTGGCCCCGGAGGGATTCGCTTCGCGTCTTCAATGCGCGTCCCGGAGGTCTCCGGCTCCCAAACTTATCACCGTCCTACGAAATCTTTCGTTCAGCAATTCTTTTTAATCCCTCGTTCCCGGCGTTCCAAGATACCCTTTACAAAAATTACGGCCGAGATTAGGGGTTATGTTCTTCTAAGGTGTTTACTTCGAGTTTGCCGCCCTTTTGTAGTGCCCCACTCTCGGCATTTTTTTTTTTTTTTGCCCTTTTTTCAAGGGTTGTGTGCATCTAGAACGCCCGAAGGGGCATCCCCTCCCCCCCACAGATACGACCTCGTACAGGGCAGAAAGACCAGGCTTTAGACCGAGTTTCCCCAGAGCGTTCGGCACTGTCTTAGATTTTGTTCTTATCTTCCGCAGCTTGAATTCCTCTAAGGACGAAAGCTATCAACCCCTGCCTGAGGGCTGCAGGGGCTACTTTTTGCACCCTACCTTGAGCGCCGTTATAGAAGTGCCTCCTCCAGGGGGACTTTTGAGGGCCCCTCGTGTCTCAGCCGCCTTGTAATTTTCTTTGTTTCCGGTGCTATTCACCCCAGCCCTGGGCCTTACCTATACGCAGTCGTGCCCTCGGTAATGGTGACTCGACTCGTCGCTCCCTTTGAGTCCGGGCCCTTTTACAGAGCTGTTAGTTTTTTTCTGACAGCTTTTCAGTTCAACTCGAGTTGATAACCCAGACGGACTAAAACAAAGATCGTTTCTAAGCCCCACGGTCCTCTATTCCAAGCCGATTACCAACTTTTGCAAGGTGTTGACCCCTTTCTTCAATAGACTTCCCCTACTAGCCGAGGCTCATGGTTCAACCTCCTCGACACTCCCTTAGTTCCCCCCCCAAGGACTACCTCCGTGTGGATTTTTTCACCCCCTGTTTTTCTTCCGAGTGTTCACTCCCGACTTTACCATTGGTTCGATGCCAATTCAGTTTTTTTACCTTTATGTAAAGTTTTCAATCACCCCCTTTACTGATCCGTGTCCCCCGCAGTAGGCATTCCCCGTACTTTTAAAGCCGTGTGCGTTTCTCCTGTTCTATCAGGTTTATGTACTGTTGCCGTTTCCCTGGGGCTGGTTCCTTTATTCGTCAGGCCTTTGCCCCGAGCTGTTCCAGATTTTTTGCGGCCAGCACATCGCTTCCTCGCTCTCTTTTTTTTTGGGTCTGGCGCAACTAACACTGTTCTGAGTTGACTGAGGACCCCCCGTTTTTCTGGGACTGGTAGTTTCTTTTGTAGTCAAGCCTCTCGCCGTAGTTACTGTCCAAACCAATATTTTCTTTCTGAAATTAAACGTGATTTATTTTTGTTTTGTCATTGAAGATTGAGAGAATTTTTTTTATTGCAGCCCCGGGTGCCCCCCCAGGCTGTGGGATTTTTTCCCTCTTATTGAGGATTGCCAACCCTCCCGACACCGCCTCGGAGACGCCCAATTTGTCCCGAACGCCGGATCGCTCTCTTCCGACGCCCCCCCCCCCCCTTCTGAGCTTGGTTTCCAACACGCTGTTGCTGGCGTTGTAGTTCCCCTCCCTCCCATACCGTTTTTTCCCCCACCCTCTCCACCCCTATATTTTTCCTTCGAAGAGAAGGGTTTGGCCCCTTCGCTGACCTCTTGGTTTGTAAATGGGAGCTCCCCTCCTTGTCTTTTTCCAATAAGCTGATGACCTCTCTCTTTTTCCTCCTTTTTTTTTTTTGATCATTGGTTACCGGCCTTCCCCAGTTCTCGACCATCATTTCCCCCGCCGCTTTTTTTGCCACCTAGGTGGCAGGGTATTGTTGGTCACCACTTAGGTGAGTTCTCAACCTTCCCACTCGCAGTAGCCCAGCTTTCTGTTTTCCCAGTCTTCTAAGGTTCTTCGTCGGGAGTTCCGCGTACCAAGTTGACTTTTTCTCTTTTGCTCCCTCCTAGTGTGTTTATTTTTTGTGGGCCCCCCAACAACTTGTCTCCAGTACGAAGAAAAACTTAATTTTCCCGTTTTTACTCCCAACTCGACACCCTCCATGACCTTTAATCGGTAGGGAGGCCAAAAGGACCCTTTTCACTTCAGTAGCTGTCTTTGGGTTGACATACCTACGGCTGCTCCTTTCTTGGCTTCGCAACCGCCCACCTTGACCCCTGTCCAATCCGGTGGCCTCCTTATTCTCTTCATTACCAGCCGGGAACCTCGTTTCTTCACACTGGAGGCTCCGTTTGGGGCCTACCTCCCTCTTTCCTTCTTCCAAGGCTCTGACGACTTCCCACCCATGCCCTAAAATGAACATCGCCTGGCTTTTTCAGCAGTGCCCAGCCACGTGCGTAAGGGCGTATGGGCCTCCCACTAGTAAAGAATTATTGACAGCTTGGGGCTGAAAAACGCCCTCAGAATGATTACACCCTATAGTCTCGACCTCCCTGGTCCTGGGTGCTGGATTACTTCACACGTTCCCCCTACCATGCGGGCCTCTTCTGCTGTGCATACTGGGAGCTCCTTACATGAACTTTTTCGCGCTTCCTGTGCGCGGGGAGTTCCACCATGAGTTTTTACTCTCTTTTAACTCAATCCGTGGAACGCACTTAGTGGTTGTTCGTAAGCTGCTCGGTTCTCACTAGGTGTGAAGATTTTCCTGCCACCAAATCACGCTCATTGCCCCTTGGACTCGTGAGACGAGTTCATGTATATTTCTCTTTTCCCAGCGATTACTTCGTCCAACTGACTTGGTTGTCATTTTTAGCCACAGCCCACAAGACCCTCCACTAGAGGTTGTTATTGGAGTCATCCACGCTTCCCACGGTCGGACCCCGGCCAAGGTCTCTCACCTTTTCGATCCCCGGCAGCTTTTCTTCTTCCTTTCTGCCTTCAAGGTCCTTTACTAGAGAACCAAACATCGTCCAGACCTGCTCCTCGGGGAACGGCTTTCGGCGAGCAGCCTTTTCTCCTTATCCGTTCTTTCTTTTGAGGGCTCCCTTCTGGGAATCGTGACCTCATGCGAGGGGTGTGCTCGGCGTGGTTTTTCACGATCCGATGCCTACCTTGCCACCAGTTCTCTCCCCCCTCCATCTCTTTTAGCAGAATCTTTCTTCCCTTGTGGCTTCCGACCTGGAGAAGAGGGCCCGGATTCACGTATCTAGAAAAGGATTCCCGAGTGTGACCCCTGGCCCGAGCCGCGGCGCGGACTCTCTTTTTGGAGCCGACGAGAATCGCCGGTGGCTTCCTAATCAATCAATTGTTTTTTAGGCTTGGTCAAAATTGCCTTAATGAGGTTAGTAGCGCTCTGAGGCTGAACTTTCACATAGTCCACCCCTCTGACTCGACCCCTGTGAAGAGAGACCCGGAGTGTAACGATAAGAGGGTTACTAGCCGTACACCATCACTCAAAACACCTGCCCAACCGGGGGACGTCCTGAGTACTAGTTGGTTCCAGATCGGGCCTTCAAATCTTTTCATTCCCTCAGGCCACCTGCCAGTTTCCATTATCGATCACGTGCTGTCAGTCTCGTACTTGTGCCAATTTTTTATTAAGATCTTCTTCTACGTCGGACCTGCAAAGCTCCCCATTTAGCCCCCATGGCCCTCTTTGAGGACCTTGCGTAATCACAGCATCGCCAAATTCTCTAACGTTTGAGCTTCTTGGTGACTTGACCATCCCTTTTGCCGTTATGTTTGATTATTGTTTAGTGACCTCGTGTTATACCTTTGATGCCCTGATTCTTCCACAAATCCCGATCATCGTAGAGGGCATTTCTTTTAGGATTCCCGTGCAGCGTATTTGTTCTCCCCGCGGGTCCCCTAAATCCACGGGCATCACGAGGAAGCCCTGGGGGACCAGAGGTCTACGGATAGAGGACTTCCAGTTTCAAGAGACTAGAACCCCCACACCAGTGCCTGTCTCTTGCTAAAGGAAGTTTGTGCCCTCGTCCGAGGTCCCCTTTGAAGATCCCCCCCAGTAGGTTAGGGGGGGGTTAACTTAGAGTTTCCCGTGATTAATTTTTCGTCTTGATCTTCTCCAGGCAGGGTGGATTCGTTTGAGACTTCGACCAAGGAATCTAGGAGGTCGCAATTTCCCCGACACAGAGTGGCCCGCCCCGAAACTCCTGCTCGAAATGGTGCGAGGCTGGAACCCCCTCAGAGGGTTTCTTCAGAATGGTCCGGTTTTTCATGTTGTGTCTGCTCGGTCTTACGCTTTTCTCTTGATTACCCTCCAAATTTTCTAATCCCCCTTGTTGCATCAGGTTATTGCGAGCGCCCTGTTTGCTTTGATCGTGCTCCGTGTCTCTCCCCCCTGGAGCTGGCTCAGTATTTTTCGTCCCCCGAACGCTCCCCAGCTTCTTTGCTTGCTTCTGTTTTTGTTGTCGTCGTAATTTTGGTTTGATTCAGCGGTGCTATGTTGATTCTAATTCCGCCTGCACCCTCTCTCCGTGGCAGGTGAGTTTTTCGTTGGAGAACTGGCGGTGTTGATCGGTGCCTAGATTTGTTTGTTTACTTGATCTTCTCCATTTCTCCCTCTTTTTTTTTTTTGTTGTGGATAAATACGCCCAACACAATAGAACAAAAAACCACCCCCCTCAACACCCATTTTGATCTTTACTACCAGATAAGTCACCTTCTCCCTAAAAATTCAGGAGAGTATGTCCAAGCCGACGCCTTAGCCCCGGTGGACGGCAAACCCCCAACCCCTTCCCCTTGACGCCCAACCAATCCCCCCCCCCGTAACTATTACGTTGCCGCAGAATTGCTGTTCGGGTGTTATGACCTCGGTCCTCCAGCCCTTTCACCGCGCCCGTCTCCCCAACCCTGTCGCGACTGAGATACCGCTTGCCACAGCCACAAGGTTTTTTTTTCTTGTCCGAGCGAGTACCGTTTCGTTTTTCGTCACACCCTACCGCCAACCCGAACACCCCCACAGATTAATAACCGCATGAAACCCTCACTACCGCAGTTGAAGAATCAGCCATTTTTCGTCCAACAAAGGGTGCAGAAGCCGACGGAGGGACGACGTCTATACCCTCCCCACACTTCGGGATTAGGATACCAGATAGACACGTTAAAGTTTCCCTTGGCGAGAAACCCCCCATCCGCCTTGAGAGCAGATACAGGACGTTTCCCGGACCCCGACGAGCTACGCCACACAGACTCTTCCTCGCACTGCTGAGTACGCCGCGCCCTCTGTCCCACTTTCATGTCCTTCCTTGGTTCCATTGTTCGCCACTCCGAGTATTTCGCCTTTTTCCTACCTTTTCCGACGCCCCAGCCTTGTCGAGTCTGTCCCGGGGCCCCAGAAAGATCCGAGCCCCCCAGAGTCGTACGACTTCTCGCGCCTCCCCTTCAGCAGACGAGAGGTTTACACGTACGCATTCAGATGTATCCCACGCCTCAAAATCATCAACAAAACCCGAAGAATCCTCAAAAACTCACTGCCGATAAGACAACGATGAGAACGGACACCTCGTACTTACGCCCAGAATTTGTAAGCACAGTACGTCGGTGATGATGTAAAGGAAGTCACCTGGCAACTGTCCGTGGCGCGGGGCCAAAAGGGTCCATAGCCGTGCCCCGCGCACGAGCCTCCCCGCTTGTTCTCACAACCCATTCTTTACGTGCCTTCGCCACCCCTTGCTTTACCCTAGCATGCACGTTTTGAAGACTGGACTCCGCCCCGGGTATACCCTCTTTTTGGATCCCTGCCCGAGAAAGCACTAAGAGGTCTATTTTTTCGTTTCGAAGGATCTATCCAACCAAATTAGCTAGAGAGTAAAACGATATCCCCCTCCCTCGGAGTAATGCAACGCGGATCTGCGGCACACAAAAAGAATGTTTTGTAGTTTCAGTTGACGACTCCCCCCGTCTTCCATTCCTCCGAGTTCACACGGCTGTTCTCGTTTAGAGACCCAATCGAGAGTAACCCGCTACGTGAGCCAAGGATCAACCCTCCTCCCCTCCCCTCCCCTACAATTTCAAGTCAGTCCCTCTAGTATTCCCACCTTAACCCCCTTCGGCGGCCGCGCCCAGGTTTAGGTTAGATCTAGTTTTTTCCTGTGATCCTTCGCCTTCCTTACCCACCCTACAGCCCCACCACTCTCCGAGTCTTCCCCCTCTTTCCCCCCCGGCCCCTCACCGCCGACGTCCGATCACTGACCTAATCTCCCCCCCTCCCGACTAACGCTTTCCGCGGGGTTCGGACATTTGTTTTCTCGAGTATCCGATTCTCGGCTCTTAAAGAGTAAAACTCTTACGTTCTCTCTCCCCGAGCAGTTGCCGTTCCATTGAGGCCGGTTATCCTTTCAGTTCCTCCCTGATATTATCCCCCTTTTGTGCGCAGAAGTCCGCGAAGGCTTCTTTTTTTGCTAATTCTTAACCAGCTGACCCTGACTTTAGCAGCTCCCCCTTATGGCGCGAACTCCGCTCGCGCTCACTTCTTTTCACCTCCCCTTCCCGTCGCTGTTTTGGTCCCATCCCTCTTTTCCCCTCGCGCATCACCCCCCCGCGTGCGTTCCCTGCCTTTGATCTCCAACGCGACCCTATGCGCAGCTTCCCCTACACAGTTGACACACGCCGCGTCGCCATTTTTGGCCATTCTCGTCTTCCGCTGAGTTTCCCCGTATTACTCTCTCCCCCTTGTTGAGTGCCACGTGTGGGCTACTCCAGTTTAGTACGTCATAAGGACCGGTCTAGACTAGCGCAAGACTCTTTAAATTAACCCCAACTTTTCCCTTAATTTCGTTAACGCAGTATCCACAAAAGCGACTGCCGTTGCTTTCCGACTTTCTTTTCGTTTACAGATTTTATGAAGGGGATGGCCTGATTGTGTTCTAGGTCCAGCTTGCTATCTCTTTACGTGCTAGTTGAGCGACCTCAAGTTAGTCCAAAAAGGAGTTTGGAGACCCCCCAAATCGGGCTGGTTGTGTATGCTTTTTGAGGTGACCAACCCGTACATTTTTTTGACCAACTATTGAGGTGTGTATCCCCCCCCACGACCTCTCTTTCGTCTTTGGTTCCACACATACGGCTCGGACATTTTTATTTTTGTGTGCGGGCCCTGATGCGATCCTTGGGGCCTTCCATTGCTGGAAATTTTTGGCCTTTTGTTCTTCGTCCCGCAACCGGGCAGAATTTATTCAAAAAACTCCCCACGACACAGCCCGCGCGTGATCCTGATTGTCTCACGTACGGAGCGAGCTCCCAGTCCCCCCTCCTCAGAGATAGGGTTGGACCAAATTCCCTTTTCTTGTGTGTCTTTCGTAGGGAAGTGCCTCCACTCACCATTTTTTCCAAAACCCATCCTGTCCCCCCAGATGTGACCCCGCACCCTTTTCCCGGCGTGCCGGTTTTTCTGGGCTATCACGTGTTGAAGGCTCGTTTTCTCCTTTTCTGATTTTTCCTCCCCCTTTTGTGTTTAGATATGAGCCATATCCCCTGTTGCCACTTGGTCTCCCTCCTTTTTCGCTTTAAAATCGTCTTTCTGCGTCTCTACTTGGTCAGCTTATTTTCAACCCAACAAGGTTTTCCCTTTCACACTCCGCAGTACAAGCAGTCTTTCCACCTTATTTAGCGTTAGTAGGGTTCCTCTCGATCGCGTCGCAGCTGTCCTGCGCTTCCATTGTAGACTTCTTGTTTCTCCCACTTCGGCGCATTGGTTCCGGGACCGGCCACCAGCTGTTTCCATAAGCATGCCTTCCACTCTTTGTGGATTCTCTTCACACCTGCGCCCTTTACGTAGGGTATTGTGTTTCCCCGTACGTTCCCCAGCCGTTGGAATCTTTCCCCAACGTCCCCATCCCCCACTGCCTCAGCTTCAACCCCAAGGCCACCCCAGGTAGTTGCATACTTATTCTGCCGGTTGGGGTGTTTTTTTTTTTGTTTTGGTTTGATTTGTTTTTTGACACTGGTGTTTTTTTTTGTTTGTTGTGTGTATTCAATGATTCACCCTGTCGACACCAAAACTCTTTGACCAGTCACGGCAAATCTCCCTTGTTATTATTCAACCCCTGAGGTCACACGTGAGAGTCCCCGAGGAGTCTGGCACCTGGGGGGAACGGCTTGGGCTTGGGGCTGTAAAAAATGCCCTCCCTGCTCTACAATTTTAGCCTGAAGTGAAATCCTATATCTTTTGCCCCCCCGTGGAAACCCTTGTTTTGGTCCGTCGTGGGGGAACCCCATTTTCAAGGAGTTGCGCCGGACTTTTTCACTTACATCGTTTAGTTCATGTTAGTGTGGGTGTCGGATCCCCCTTCGGCTTTTAATTGCTCTCTCGGTTTCTTGTGTTGTACTGATGGGGTCTCCACCCCCCTCGCGTGCTCGTGAGTGCCAAATCCCCCCCAGCTAGGTCCCTTGTCGTTCCATAAGTGTAGCCCGAGAGGAGTCTCTGCAACGGCGCCTTTTATTTATAAGTAAGGACCCACTCTGACGGGTTTTTTTTTTGGTACTGATTTTTTCTTTCACACACCAAGAACCCAGGTTTTGATTATTCCTGCCTTAATCCACGACGGTAAGGCTCTTGAAATTTATCAGATTCTTCTCCCCTTGCCTGTATCTCCTGCCGAGGTGACTCTTGGTTTATTGCACGGCTCCCCCTAAGTCCTGTAATAACGAGAAAACCCCATCTCCCTTGGACAGGATACTCCCTTGTTCGACGTCCCAGGCTTTACTTTAGTTATTCTGCTTTTGTTTGAGGAGGGTGGACGTCTTAATTTTCTCCTCGTCCCTCTGTGATACCCGTCGCCCTGAGTTTCTGGTTTTCACCCCCCCTGCATTCCCTCATTTTGCGAGTCAAACTCTGCCCCTACCCTGATTGAGTCGCGCCCTCGTTTTAACGTTGGATCGGGGACGTAGCCGAGTTTTCGTAAAGGGAACTTGAAAAGGGTCTCGCTTGGTTTTTCGTGTAATTGGGTTCTTTCCCCTAGGAGGTGACCTCATTTGACTGTCCGAGAATCCTCCCTTCTTTTGATCTGAGCATTTCCTCAATTATTCTTTTTTGTGACGTTTGAGTTAAATGGATCAGACCTTTTTTTGACGCGACCTCCCGGTGAAGTCCCAATAGTAGTCTCATTCTCGAGTTCTTGAAAGTATATAGATGGTTTCTATGACTAAACATTCCTCCCCGTTGCAACAAAAGGAGGCGGGTATACTCTGGTTGCCCCCCCCCCAATTAGGGAGAGTTAGCCTCTTCCCGATTAATAGGACGCAAAATTGCAGTGCCGCATTTTATCCCCGATAGGTGTCCCTCCCTTTAGGAGTTCTGTGTCCCCCCTTTTTGACTTCTCGAGTACGGAGACTTGAGGAACAGGCCCCGGAAAGTTCCCATCAGCCAAATGTAAGATGCCTTAGGACTGTTTTCTAAACATGTCCTGAGTAAACTTCGAGTCTGACGGTTTTTGAGCACGATGAGTTTCGTTACCCCCTTCCGACTTGACGTAGTTTCTTATGGCTTATTACCTTCGCAGAGTGGCCAAGGCGTTTTCCTAGAGGAAGAGTTGCCAATCGATTCCTCGGGAGTAGATTTTTAGAAGTTCGTACCGCGTCGTGTTTCTCGCAATAGACGGCACCACGATGTCCCTCGAAGGTCACTTATTCGCACGTCTGGTGGTCTTCCATTTAATCGGATTACCGTTCGGAAGGCCGCCTGACAACACCAGTATATTTTCCCCAAGAGGAATACCTTTGGAGATTTTTCGAGACTGTCGTATTCGCTGGCGTCTGTGTGCGCCATTGCTCCTATTCCTTTGTTGCTCTGCTCGCGAGGTTTTTTCTGGGGTTTCCCTTTAACGGATCGAGGCCGCCCCGGACAGATGAGCCCCCTAACTCTCCGCCCGAGAGTCCAAGTTGGCCCCTGTCTTTTAAAATAGATTTCATTGCTTGTAACTGGCTTTTTGGGTTGGTCTAGTGATTTCCCCGAGACAGTTTATACTTACTTTCCCCCCCCTTTCTGTGGGCATCGGGAATCTGCCGATGTTCGTCGACTGTCGCGGTGATTCGCCTGTTTTTCCCGCACTGGTCCTTTTTTTGCCCCGATTTACCCTCCCACCCGAACGCGCCAAGGGGACTTGTTCTTTGGCGGATGGTTGCTTGGTTAGAAAGCCTTTTTTTTTTTTCTAAAGCTGAGCTATCGGTTTAAGGAAGGCCCTTCCTGACTTGTGCCGTGTTTTTTTTTTTGAGCGGCGGCTTTTTTGTTCTGGTTGGGGCGCGATTGTTTGGTGTTCCGGATGATCAGAGATGTCTCCTCCTTTTTTTCGTTTTTTATCTGCTTTCTGAGATATCCCCACCCCAACAACTCCCCACACCCCCCCCTCTTCCCCCCCAGAAATGCCTTTCCCCAACTCTCCCTTAACCAGAGATTGCCTAAGCGTACATCCGTCCCCGTTTCGCCCTCGTCCCCCCACAACTTTGTTCCAACCAACTCCACCCCTGACGCCATTATGCGGACCTAGTCAGATTTCGGGGTTTTTATCGAACTAGTGTCTTCCACCTTGTTCCAGCCCCTACGCGCTTCATCACCCCGCCCGCCCTCGTCCTCTCCAAGATGACAAAAGACCCCCTGGGTCTATCTTAATGAACCCTACTCAGTACCTGGCGATGCTGATAAAGCGCCAACACACCCATCGCCCCCCCCCTTGTTCCCCAAGCACCCTCGAGGCAAGCCCTATTTTTTTCCCCATTGTAGGCGGAGACTTCGCCTGCGTGTTGGTAAGGCTGGCTGCCGCGCTTAAAGGGAAACGTGAGTTCGCAAGGTCCCAACCGCTTCGTTAGCAGAGACTCCTACCGGTACAAGACTCCTTGATCGCACCTACCCTCTACATGCGCGAACTTCCATGCATAGAGGAGAAACTATATGACATTTTTCCCCACCCGCACCAGAGGGGGCCGGAGCAGCCTCGTCTATCAGCGCGGATTACCAACATACTGCAAGAGAGTCAGCGAGCGCAAATCTCCATCCCGAGACAAACGGGATTGCGCGGGCAAACAGCGGAGGCCCCTCCCCCCCTCCGCTCTCTGACCGGGCGCCAAGATCGCAAACACTGCACGGGAGCCCAAACTCCCCCGTCCGTTTGAATACCGATCCCCGCCGTACACTAATCCCCAAGATCAAGAAGCAACGCGACCGACTTTGGGCAGCACGCCCGACGCTAATCGCAAAATTCCCAAAAAAGAACCCCCGGATTAGAGCCAACTTCAATACTCAAACCAAAAACACACGCAAATGAAGAGTAGTCCCCGTGAAAGAGTCAACCTCCCGAACCCTTTCCCAGTCCCTTTTAGAATCCGAAGAGTGCGTTTTTTAAGAGATAAGAGGTGTTTGTTTGTCGAGACTGCTACTTCCAGGTCCCGCAATTAGCGGTAGTTATGAAGTTTTGACTGCCCCTGCAGCCCTGTCAATTTTCCCAAGTCAGTCACGACGGTTTCTAGAAGCACGCGCTCTTGACTTTCCAATGATTTCCGCTGTGCCGTCACCCAGTCAAGATTCGAACCGGACTTCCTCACAAATATGGCGGTCTTCCATCGATTTAAACTTTACGACCTTTCCTTGCTCATGAGGACTCGCCACCTGTTGAGCGAACCAGTCTTCTCTGGGAGTTTTGACCCATCCCCCCCCAATAGAAAGAACCTCCCCCACTGAGGGGGGCTCTGAAAAGGGGCCCCTGTTTCTTAGGTTAGTCTGCTGATAGGAGGACCAAAACGTGCCCGAGGAGAGGAGCTTGAAACCACAGTCGCTCCCCCCCCCGGAAAACTGACGCGACGAACCCCCCTGCTCCGTGTCAGGAACCGAGTAGTCGACGCGAACCCCGCTATAGTCTGTCATTGGTTCGTCCTTCAGTTAAGCATCACAGTTTTACTACTCCGCTTCCCCCCCCGGGCGATCTTGCGTCGCGCACATCCTCCCCCCCCCTTCCGCCGTCGTTGAAGCCGGGCTCACCGCTTTCGCATCCTCGTGCGCGTTCATCCGCCCGATTTTACATCGTCCCGATAAAATTTTCACACCGTACGGCCCCCCCAGCTGATCCCCTTACTTTTCTCTAAGATGTTAATTGGTGCTATCCTGAGCGGAATCGTTACACCCCGCCTAGCACTACAAAGAGCGATGGAAAGAGTTTCCAGGGCCCATCCACTCAGAAGATTTCCTCCAGATTTTTAAAGCTCCTAATGACCGTCAGCCAAATACTTCCACGTCCTCTCGGATACTGGTCGTCCCCCTTATTTTATACGTATCACTGATGCTGGCGCTCTCCTGCCTAGATCCCATGCGGGATGAGGCGTAAGTGTTGCCTTTGAGTCTTTTTTGGTAATATGCGATTGAAGCTCTATTCCGCCGATGACTCAGTCGAGACTTTTCGTTCTGGTTTTCATGGCAAATTACTATCCACAACGGTTGCCGGACGAGACCTCCTAGCCTATGTGGTGCAAGACCCCGCTCTCTAAGGTGTTGCACCATACCGACCCACCACCAACGTTTTCTTACTCCCACGAGAGGGGGAGGGTCCGACCCACACGGTAAAGTGCCGCAT